>Ga0302320_10000400_pt1 | contig 101938 bp, 94 predicted proteins | sample Bog_T0_3_FD_202130 | JGI IMG/M metagenome (GOLD analysis project Ga0302320, IMG submission 202130) | Peat permafrost microbial communities from Stordalen Mire near Abisko, Sweden - Bog_T0_3 | ecosystem: Environmental > Terrestrial > Soil > Wetlands > Peat | place: Sweden: Abisko, Stordalen... | reverse complement strand
TCCGGCCGTCGCGATCCGCCAGCGTCGCTTCCAGAACGCCAACCCGAAGGTCGCGCTCCGCAACAACCCCTTCAAGCCCGGAAATCCGGCCGTCGCGATCCGCCAGCGTCGCTTCCAGCGCGCCAACCCGAAGGTCGCGCTCCGCAACAACCCCCTCAAGCCCGGAAATCCGGCCGTCGCGATCCGCCAGCGTCGCTTCCAGCTCCCGAAGCTGGCCGTGGCGATCGGCCAGCGCGGTCTCGAACCGCGCGGTTTCCTCCCGCGCCTGGTCCAACGCCGCGGTCAGTTGCTCGATGGTCGCCCGCAAATCCAGATAGGCATCCACCTCGGCCACCCCGGACCCGGTATCGACGGCAGGTCCGCCGCCTTCCCCGTGCGCGGCACGCTCACGGTCATGCCCGGCCAGAGCCGACTCCAATTCGGCGGTCCGACGATCACGCTCGGCCAGGGCCGATTCCAACCCGGCGGTTCGGCTGCGGTATTCCGCCAGCGCCGCCTCGATTTCCAGAAGCCGGGCCGTCGCCGCGGCCGGTCCCGCCGCGGCGACCGCGTCGGCCCGGGCCGCCTCTTCGCGCGCCTGAGCCAACGCCGCGGTCAGTTGCTCGATGGTCGCCCGCAAATCCAGATAGGCATCCACCTCGGGCGCCCCGGACCCACCGACCGGACCGGCGGCGGGCGTCGGTTCTTCGGCACGCCCGGCCAAGGCCGACTCCCGCTCCGCAACCTCGCGGTCGCGCCTGACCAGCGCCGCTTCCCGTTCGCCGATGCGGAACTCCCGCTCTGCCAGAGTCGCCCCGGCTTCCCGGAGCCGGACCATGGCTTCGGCCGGTGCCGCCGCGGCGACCGCTTCGGCCCGGACCGCCTCGTCACGGGCCTGGGCCAGCGCCGCCGTCAACTGTTCGATGGTCGCCCGCAGGTCGAGGTAGACATCGACCTCTGGCACCCCAACCTCTCCGGCCTCAACAGGGCCGGCGGCGACCGCCGACGCGCCTTTGCGGCTTCGAGCGCGCCCCCCCCTGGCGGGCTTGCCGCTTCCCCGCGACCTGCTGCCCTTGCCTTCGGGGTCGGAGTGCGCCGCGCCGTCGGCCTGATCTTCAGCGTCGTTCTCTGCCGGTTGGTTTGCCATGGTGCCCGTCCTGCCCAGCCAGGGGAGTGCCGGGACTATAGCTTACTGCCGGTAACAAACAACTCCGTGGTGAGCGGCCGCAGGTCACGGCGCCCCGGGCGCAGGGACCTGCGGCGCCCGGGGGCCGGAGACGTCAGCGCATATGTTCAGCGTACTGGGTCTCCAGTTCATGAAGTTGATCGAGTACCGCCACCTCATCCGCCACGAAGTCGCGCATCGACACCACCCCAAGCACCCGACCATCCACCGCCACCGGCAGATGGCGAACGCCCTTGGCGTCCATCAGTTGCAGTGCCTCACGCACGGTCTGGCCTGGAGAAACGGTCGCCGGCTTCGCCGTCATCACCTTGGAAAGGGGCGTGTCATCGGGATTGAGCCCGGGGACCACAACCCGGTCGAGCAGATCGCGTTCGGTAAAGATGCCATCAAGATGGTCCTCGCCGTCGGTAACCAGAACCGCCGCAATATGTCTGACCGACATTTCGCGGGCCGCCTCGCGGACCGATACGGCCGGCTCCAGATGCAGCAGGCGTTGATTTCTTAGAACGTCTTGGATTAGGCGGTGCGGCATGGCTGCTCTCCCTCGCTCCCTACCAATCGTGAGGCCGGCCCGACCACGATGCTGAACGGTCCTTGGCGTGAACCGGCATGGCCCTCTCTACAACATAGGCCGTTTTGTCGTACTGCCGAGTGTCCCGGCCCGTCACCGGTTCCGGCCACTCCGTGACACCGGGGCCGGACAACGACGCCGGAGCCGGATGATAAACGAACCTACCACACCGATAGATGGTGATCGCCTGACCAAACCCACCGTGACAGTTTGCCGCCCCCAAGGCCCGGCGTTCCCGGGACCGCGTGATCCCGGCACGCCGAAACGACGGACTCCGGTCGGAGTGGCCGGCCAGACCGCTGGCCGCCGGCACCGTCCGACAAGTCATGAAACTGTCATCTTGCCGTCGTATAACCATCGCCGTGCCCCGGTAACGTCCTTGCAACTCCAGAATCGGCAACCACCGGTTCGGATGACTGACGGGCCGCGCCTGGCCCGCGGTTCGGATCAAACCACCGAAAGGACTCTTCACCGTGTTTACCAAGCACCTCGTCCTGGCGACCGCCGCGGTCGTGGCAGGCGTCACCCTTGCGGCGACCGGCCCGGCAAGCGCGGAATCGCGCGACCAGATCCGTATCGTCGGATCCTCGACGGTGTTTCCGTTCTCGACCGTGGTGGCGGAGAATTTCGGCAAGCTCGGCAAGTTCAAGACTCCGGTGGTCGAATCGGTCGGCACCGGCGGCGGTTTCAAGGCTTTTTGCGTCGGCGTCGGCCCGCAATACCCCGACATCTCCAATGCCTCGCGGCCGATCAAGGATTCCGAGCGCGAAACCTGTGCCAAGAACGGCGTCACCGGCATCACCGAATTCACCATCGGCTACGATGGCATCACGGTTTCGGTCAACGCCAAGACCAAGCCCTTCCCGCTGACGACCAAGGAACTGTGGCTGGCCCTGGCCGCCGAGGTCCCGGTGGGCGGCAAGCTGGTCGCCAATCCCTATACCAAGTGGAGCGATGTGGACAAGTCGCTGCCCGCGACCGATATCGAGGTCTATGGGCCGGCCAAGGTCCATGGCACCCGCGATGCTTTCAACGAACTGGTCATGGACGACGGCTGCAAGGCTTTCCCCGAGATCGCGGCGTTGCAGGCCGAGGCCAAGACCAAGGCCTGTCAGACCATCCGCGAGGACGGCGCCTGGGTCGATGTGTCCGAAGACTATGCCCTGGTGGTCGGCAAGCTGGCCTCCAGCCCGGACGCGGTCGGCGTGTTCGGCTTCTCGTTCGTCGATCAGAACAAGGACAAGGTTCACCCGCTGACCGTCAACGGGGTTGAAGCGAGCTTCCAGAACATCGCCTCCAAGAAGTATCCGCTGTCACGGCCGCTGTTCTTCTACGTCAAGAACGCGCACGTCAAGACCATTCCCGGCATCGCCGAATACGTCAACGAGTTCGTCAGCACCAAGGCCGCCGGCGCCGATGGCTATCTGGTGGACAAGGGCCTGATTCCGCTGCCACCGGCCGACCTGAAGAAGCAACAGGCCGCCGCCGCCGCCCTGTTGAAGTAACTGCCGACCGGCCGGAGAGCCTATGCTCTCCGGTCTTTTTTTAATCGGAGAACGAGAGCATATGCTCTCCGATCTCTTTTTTTTCATTGGAGAACATGGCCAGCCCATGCAGACCACCATGCTCTTGACGGTCATCGCGGTGTTGACGGTGGTCGGCTATTTCCTCGGCCGCGGCCGGGCGGTGGCGATCGCCGGCGGGAGACTGTCGACCCTGCATTCCGTCCCGCCCTACCATGGCTTTTTTGTCGCCCTGTGGGCCGGAGTGCCGGCCCTGCTGCTGCTTGCGGTCTGGGTCAGTTGCGAGGGGCCGGTGATCATGTCCCTGGTGCTCGCCCAGTTGCCGGCGGCCCTGATCCCCACCGACCACCAGGCACTGACCCTGCTCCAGACCGACATCCTGAACCTCGCGGCGGGTGTCAGCAATGGCCGCGAGCCCGATCCCGCGGTGGCCGACGCCGCCGGTCTCTACAACACCCTGCACATGGTGGCCGAGAGCTGTCTGCTGGCGCTGGGCTCGGCGCTGGCGGTGGCCGGGCTGACCCTGGCGCGACGGCAGATCCGCGGCGACCTGCGGGCGCGCAACCGGGTCGAGGCGGCGCTGAACGTGCTGCTGATCCTGTGCTCCCTGGTGGCGATCCTGACCACCGTCGGCATCGTGCTGTCGCTGCTGTTCCAGGCGATCCAGTTCTTTACAATGGTGCCGCTCACCGACTTTCTGTTCGGTCTTCACTGGAATCCGCAGACGGCCTTTTCCGGGGACGTCAAGGGATCGTTCGGGGCGGTGCCGATCTTTACCGGTACGCTGCTGATCACCGTGATTGCCATGGTGGTCGCGGTACCGATCGGCCTGATGTCCGCCGTATACATGTCCGAATACGCGGCCCCCACGGTGCGGTCGGTGGCCAAGCCGGTGCTGGAAATCCTGGCGGGCATTCCCACGGTGGTCTACGGCTTCTTCGCGGCGCTGACCATGGCGCCGGTGATCCGCGATGTCGGGACCGCCCTTGGCCTGGAAGTCAGCTCCCAGTCGGCGCTGGCCGCGGGCGTGGTCATGGGCATCATGATCATCCCGTTCGTCAGTTCGCTGTCCGACGACGTGATCAACGCCGTGCCCCAGGCCCTCCGTGACGGCTCCTACGGCCTGGGCGCCACCCGGTCAGAAACCATCCGCGAGATCGTGCTCCCGGCGGCATTGCCGGGCATCGTCGGCGCGGTGATGCTCGCCATCAGCCGGGCCATCGGCGAAACCATGATCGTCGCGATGGCGGCCGGTCTCGCCGCCAACCTTACCGCCAACCCTCTGGCCGCCGTGACCACGGTTACGGTCCAGATTGCCGCCACCATCCGGGGTGACCAGGAATTCAACAGCCCGAAGACTCTGTCGGTGTTCGGACTGGGGCTGGTCCTGTTCATCGTGACGCTGATCCTCAACGTCATCGCCCTGCGGGTGGTGCAGAAATACCGAGAGAAATATGACTGATCTCGCCCAGGAAACGGTCTTGAGACGCTCGGTTTACAAGTCCGAGGCTTTCGAGGCCCAGTTGCGGCGGCGTTACCGGGCCGAACGCCGGTTCCAGCTCGCGGGCATCGCGTCCATCGCCTTTGCGGCGGTGATGCTGGTGGTGTTGCTTACGACCATCGTCCTCAACGGCTACACGGCCTTCTGGCAAAGCCGGTTCGACGTCGAGGTGTTCTTCGATCCCGAGGCCATCACCCCGTCGGGCAGCCGGGAGCCGGCGGTGCTGTCGGCCGGCGACTACCCGGCGCTGGTGCGCGAGGCGCTGCTGGCCGAGTTGCCCGAAGCCACCGGACGTGACGGCCGCCGGGCCGTGATGGAGATGGTAAGTTCGGCCGCCGCTTACCGCCTGCGCGACATGGTGCTGGCCCATCCCGAGTTGATCGGGACACGCCTGAAGGTCAGCCTGCTGGCATCCGACAATACCGACCAGTTCGTCAAGGGACATATTCCGCGGGCGGTGAGCGAGGACAAGCGCAAGGTCTCCGACCGGCAGGTCGAATGGATCGATCGCCTGACCGCCCGTGGCGTGCTGGCCAGCCACTTCAGCCTGGACGTGCTGACCCAGTCCAACAGCCGCCAGCCCGAACAGGCGGGCATGTGGGGGGCCGTGATCGGCTCGGTCATGACCATGCTGGTGACGCTGGGGATGGCGGTGCCCATCGGCGTTGCCGCCGCGGTCTATCTTGAGGAATTCGCGCCCAAGAATCGTTGGACCGATATTATCGAGGTCAACATCAACAATCTGGCCGCGGTGCCGTCCATCGTATTCGGCCTGCTCGGTCTCTCGATGTTCCTCGATTTCTTCGGCATGCCCCGATCCTCGGCGCTGGTGGGGGGCGTGGTGCTGGCCCTCATGACCCTGCCGACCATCATCATCGCCTCGCGCGCCGCCCTGAAAGCGGTCCCGCCTTCGATCCGGGAGGCGGCACTCGGCATCGGCGCCTCACCGCTCCAGGTGGTCATTCATCATGTGTTGCCGCTGGCGGCACCGGGGGTTTTGACCGGGACCATCCTCGGCCTTGCCCGCGCCCTGGGCGAAACCGCGCCGCTGCTGCTGATCGGCATGGTCGCGTTCATCGTCGATGTTCCCGGCAGCCTGTCCGATCCGTCAACGGTACTGCCGGTACAGATTTTCATGTGGGCCGACAGCCCCGAGAGAGGCTGGATTGAACGGACCTCGGCGGCGATCATGCTGCTGCTGGCGTTCCTGATCGTAATGAATGCCGTTGCAGTCTATCTGCGCAAGAGATTCGAGAGGCGGTGGTAAAGCAATGCGCTTAGACAACATCCAAATGTCCGTGGCGAACCGGCAGGGACCGGCAGTGCGGGCGATCCCCAGCGTCAACAACAAAATTACGGCCCGGGACGTCAATGTCTATTACGCGACCAAGCGGGCGCTGAAGGATATCAATCTCGATATCGAAGAGAATCGCGTAACCGCGCTGATCGGCCCGAGCGGCTGTGGCAAGTCGACGTTCCTGCGCTGCCTTAACCGGATGAACGACACCATCGACATCTGCCGGATCGAAGGACAGATACAACTCGATAGTGTCGATATTTATGCCAAGGCCATCGACACGGTCCAACTGCGGGCCCGGGTCGGCATGGTCTTCCAAAAGCCGAATCCCTTCCCGAAATCGATTTACGACAATATCGCCTATGGACCGCGCATTCACGGCTTGGCGCAACGGGGCGCCGAGATGGACGAGGTGGTCCGCTCGTCTCTGGAGCGCGCCGGCCTGTGGGGCGAGGTCAAGGACCGGCTGAAGGAACCGGGCACCGGGCTGTCCGGTGGCCAGCAGCAACGTCTGTGCATTGCCCGTGCCATTGCGGTCAGTCCTGAAGTCATTCTGATGGACGAGCCATGTTCGGCATTGGATCCTATTGCCACTGCCCACATTGAAGAATTGATCGACGAGTTGCGAGCGAGCTATACCATCGTCATCGTCACCCATAACATGCAGCAAGCAGCGCGGGTCTCGCAAAAGACCGCTTTTTTCCACCTCGGCGAAATGGTTGAATGCAACGATACTGAGGAAATCTTCACGAACCCGCGGGACGAGCGGACCCAGGGCTATATCACCGGCCGTTACGGCTGATCGGAAGGCAGATGATGATGAACAGAGAGCATATCGTTCGGTCCTTTTCCGAAGAGCTGCGGCGACTGAATACGCTGATCACCCAAATGGGGGGAGTCGCCGAGGCCCAGGTTGAGACCGCGGTTCGGGCGGTGGCCAGACGCGATGCCAGTCTGGCCGCCAGCGTGGTGCAATCGGACGTCCGCATCGACGAGTATGAGCGGGAGATTGACGCGGAAGCCATCCGAATGCTGGCGCTCCGTCAGCCCATGGCCGGCGACCTGCGCGAAATCGTCTCGGCGCTCAAGATCAGCGCCGATCTCGAAAGGATCGGCGACTATGCCGCCAACATCGCCAAGCGGGCGATGGTCCTGGCCCAGGTGCCGCCGGTGCGTCCGACCGGGGGTATTCCCCGGATGGGCCGGATGGTCCAGGAGATCATGAACGAAGTGCTCGACGCCTTCATCGACCACGACGTGGCCAAGGCCATCGCGGTCTGGCGTCGCGACGAGGAACTGGATGATCTTTACACCAGCCTGTTCCGGGAAGTCCTGACCTACATGATGGAAGACCCGCGGAACATCACTCCCTGCACCCATTTGTTGTTCATTGCCAAGAATTTAGAACGGATCGGCGACCACGCCACCAATATTGCCGAAACGATTCACTTCCTGGTGGTGGGACATTCCCTGAAGGCGATCCGTCCCAAGGGCGACGCCTCGAGCTTCGCGATGGTGACGCCCGAGGATGGTGCCGAGCCGGAGCCGTCACCCGCCGACGTGCCGTAAGACCGGCGTGCCGGCCGGCACCTGCGACTGAGAAGAATAAGGGGCGCAAAGACGGCGTTGCCAGGGTCTTTGCGCGTGTTGGTTTGACCGGGGAGTTGTCATGACTTCGGCGCTGAAGCCGCTCATACTGGTGGTCGAGGACGAGCCCGGCCTCGTCGAAATGCTCGCCTACAACCTGGAACGGGAAGGCTTCCGGGCCGCCACCGCCGGCAACGGCGAAGAGGCGTTGCTGATGGCCGCCGAACAGACGCCGCACCTGATCCTGCTGGACTGGATGCTGCCGCTGATGTCGGGGCTGGAGGTGTGCCGGCAGTTGCGCCGCAATCCCAAGTCCCGGGACATCCCGATCATCATGCTGACTGCCCGGGGCGAAGAGGCCGACCGGGTGCGCGGTCTCAACTCGGGCGCCGACGATTACATCGTCAAGCCCTTCTCCCCGGCCGAACTGGTCGCCCGGGTCCGCGCCGTGTTGCGCCGGACCAGCCCCTCGCTTGCCGAAGAAGTCCTTCGCTTTGGCGATATCCTGATGGATCTGGCCGGTCACCGGGTCCGCCGCAATGGTCGCGATGTCCATCTCGGCCCCACCGAATTCCGGCTGCTGCGCCACTTCATGCAGCACCCCGGCCGGGTCTTCTCGCGCGAGCAGTTGCTTGATCTGGTCTGGGGCCATGACGTCTACGTCGAGTTGCGTACCGTCGATGTTCACATCCGCCGCCTGCGTAAGGCCCTCAACGATGAAAACGACGAGGACGTGATCCGCACCGTCCGTTCCGCCGGCTACGCCATGGACATGAAGACGGCGTAGTGCCCGCTGTCATGCGCCAGGATAGTGCTATCGTCTTGATTTTGCAGGGCTCTGCCCTGCATCCGCAGGGAGGCTCGCCTCCTTGACCTCATGACATCACCGGTTCAAAGGGCCGACCGGCCCTTTGCGGGTGTGGGCAGAGCCCACAAAATCGCTTCCCTTCGGGGTCCGAAAGGGGCATCACACGAACAGAATCGAACCCTCCCCGACCGCCCCGAGAAAGCCGACGATACCGCCCAGGGTTGCCGGAATGTCAAGGCGCAAGGCGGTTGCCGGAGAAAGATTGAGGGCACGCAGGCCCATTTCGCAGACGGTGACGGCAACCCCCAGCGCGGCGCACGAGGTCAGCAACTCTTCCAGAGTGGCAACGCCGCGTGCCGCGAAGCACTGTTCCCGGTCTTGAGGGGAACTGCCGTCATCGGCGGGGTCCAGGCCATACCAGCCGGCGGCGTCCGGTTCGGTCGGGGCCAGCAACAGTGGCAGCGCCCGCCCCGTCACCAGTAACGTTACGCGCCGGCCGCTGGCAGCCGCAGCCGCGGCCATGGCCAGGGCGTAGTGAACCCGGTCGTAGCCGCCGGAGAAGATCACCAGCCCCAATCCCACCGGCGCCCCGGTCATCGCCCCCTCTCCCGGAGCCCGGCCAGGGCTCTGCCCTGGACCCGCCAAAGGCCGGGGGCCTTTGGAAACCGGAACCTTAAGAAGCCTGATGACATCACCGGGTATCCTGAATCCTGTTGACGATCTCGGCGTACCTCGCGCTCAGGTCGAGCAAGGTCGGCTTCAAAGCCTCGCGAAAGGCCCCGAGGTCGGGATCCGTGATGAACACCACGCCCTTCTGCTTCAGCCTGGCCGTCAATTCCCGATTCTGCCTGGCCACGAAGTCACGCGAAGCCTGCGCGGCGAGGTGAGCGGCCTGGGCAAACGCCTTCCGGGTCTCGGGACTGAGATCATCAAAGGCGTCGTTATTGATCACCAGGACCAGCGGCGAATAAATATAATTGAGCAATGTGACGTGATTCTGGTAATCGAAGAAATTATAGCCCCAGGCGTTGGGAATTGGGTTTTCCTGGGCATTGATCCGGCCGCTCTTGAGCGCGGCGTAGACGTCATTGACGTTGAGTTCGACAACTTCGGCCGCCCCCAGACCCTTCCAGATTCGCGGCATGATATTGCCCTTCGCCACCCGGATCCTGAGCGCCCTGACATCCTCGGGCCGGCGCACCGGAATGTCCTGGGTCATGAGCTGGCGAAAGCCGTTCTCGGCCCAGGCCAGACCCAGAAAGCCCTGACTGCGCATACCTTCGAGCAAGGACTGGCCGATCGGACCATCCAGCACCTTGACCACATGCTCTTCGTCACGGAAGAGAAAGGGCAGAATCAGGACGCCGGTTTCCGGCACCACCTTGGGCATCGGCCCGATCAGACCGGTGATGACCAGATCCACCGTGCCGAGCTTGACCGCATCGAGCAGCGCGGCTTCATCACCGAGCACGCTGTTGCCGTACTCTTCAATCCGATACGCGCCGCCGGTGGCCCTGGCCACCTCCGAAGCGAAGCTCTGGGCGACGACGGAAAAGGCCGATCCCGAACCACCCACATGCCCAAGCTTGAGCACCTGTTCGGCCTGGACCGCCGGTGTCGCCCCGACCATGAACAGGCCGACGCCGATTGCGGCAACAATGCCCCGAAGCATGAAACCTCCTTATGGCGGATCGAACCGATGCGTTCGGACATGACGACGGTATTCCGGCCAAGCCATAGCATGGGACAAAGGGGCCGCCAACGCCACCGATCGACGCCCCCCGACGTCGGGCTCAGGCCGCCAGCACCGTCTCGGTAAACGCCTTGACCTGACTCTGAAGGGCGCGACATTGGTCTGCGATCTTGCCGCTTTCCCGGTCGAGACCCTGGACCGAGTGACAGGCATCGGTAACGCCGGTCACCACCAGGCCGATATTCGTGGCAACATCGCGAATGCGGCCGGCCGCGTGCTGCTGGCGCCGCATGGCCGCTCCTTCCCAAGAACGACCTCGTAATGCCTGCAATGCGGCCACCTTTTGGAAAAAAGATATCGACAAGAAATGTCCACATCTTAACTGTTTTTTACTTACTCCACATAACTATTATATGTTGAATTGTATTACGGTATTTCCCGTTTTACAGGCGTCTTGTCTTTCTCCGATCGGGGGTTTACACTGGATGGCTGGCGAAGCGTGGCGACACACTTCGTTACGATCGAACCCTAAGGGGTGGGACTCTCGAGGGCAGACCCATGTCGGTTTCGGGGATCGGGACCAGCGGGACCGTGGCAGGCGCGTCCTATACCGCAACCGGCACCACCGCGGCCGGAAAGCCTCTTGGCGCCCAGGATCAGGCCCAGATCGATGCGCTGAAAAAGCGCGACGCCGAGGTCAAGGCCCACGAAAAGGCCCATCAGTCCGCGGGTGGACCCTACGCCGGAGCCGCGACCTATACCTATCAACAGGGTCCCGACGGCAACAAGTATGCGATCGGCGGCGAGGTCTCCATTGACGCCAGCCCGATTCGCAACGACCCCAAGGCCACCGCCACCAAGATGCAGGTGGTGGAACGGGCGGCGTTGGCCCCGGCCCAACCGTCGTCCCAGGATCTGCACGTCGCGGCCCAAGCGGCAGCCGCGCTGAGCCAGGCCCAGACCGACGAAACCAAAACGGCAAACACCACCGGAACCGGGAAAGGAACCGGAACCGGAACCGGCAACCAGGGTGCCGGCGGCCAGGGTGCCGGCGGCCAGGGTGCGGCGACCGCGGTTCAGGCGCAGACCATCGGTGCCGCCGACGTCACCGCCACCGCCGCCGCCGCCCAGGACGGCGGCGGCAGCAGCCTGCGCAGCCTGTTCGCCCGCGGCCTCGCGGCTTACAACGCCGCCGCCGGTCTCGGCGGTGCCAGTCCGTCCGCGTCCCAATTCGCCGCGGTCGCCTGACCGACCGGGCCGGACTTAGTGATCGGCGCCGGGAACCCGTGCCGGCGGAACCACCGCCGATGGCACCGGGGGCGGAACCTTGCCCAGCGCAATCGCCGCGGTGACGGCACCGCTCCGCGCATCAATGACGTAAAGCCGGTCGGCGGCGGCCGGCTGGCGCACCAGCACCAGGGCGTGGTTACCGACCTCGTCAATCTCCTCGACCCGGGCATCGTCCGAGAGGCCCAGGGCCGAAACCGCGGGGGCACCGGTCACCGCCTCCAACTCGACCAGCGCCCCTTCGATTCCGGTCCGGGCCGGGGGTTTACCGAAGGCGCTGGAACCGGTCATCCGTTGATAAGAGACGTAACCCACGAACAGAAAGCCGCCGATAATCAGCAGACCCATGACGATCAGAGAAAACTTTATTAACCTCACGTGAGCAATCCTATGCGGTAACGGTGAAGGAAAGAGAGATGACCGGCATCCCCGGGGCACTGGCGGCGACAATCCCCCCAGGCCCGCACGCCGACCCGCCCCCGGCGGTCCCGACCGTCCCCGGCAGCGGCGGGTCGGTCGTGACCTGTGTGGTCCCGGCCGACGCCGCGGGAGACCGGCTGGACAAGGTGCTGGCTTCGGCTCAGGACACCCTGTCGCGCTCGCGCCTGCGGGCGCTGTTCGACCAGGGATGCGTACAGAGTGGCGGCAAGACCATAACCGACCCGTCGCAGCGGGTCAAACCCGGCCAAACTTTCGCCATCCTGGTTCCCGACCCTGTGCCGGCCCGGCCCGAGCCCCAGGCGCTGCCGCTGGTGATTCTGTATGAGGACGAGGACGTTCTGGTGATCGACAAACCTCCCGGTCTGGTGGTCCATCCGGCGCCGGGCAACCGGGACCGGACCCTGGTCAACGCCCTGCTGGCCCATTGCGGCGACAGCCTGGCCGGAATCGGCGGGGTGTGCCGGCCTGGAATCGTTCATCGCCTGGACAAGGACACCAGCGGCCTGCTGGTGGTAGCCAAGTCGGAGCGCGGCCACGCCGGACTCGCGGGCCAGTTCGGCGACCGGACCATCCGCCGCACCTACACCGCAGCGGTCTGGGGCCTGCCCACCCCGCGCGAGGGCGAGATCAGCGGCAATATCGGCCGCAGTCGGGCCGACCGCAAGAAAATGGCGGTGGTGGACGGTGGCGGCAAGCCGGCACTGACCCGGTACCGGACAATCCGCGCCTTCGGCACCGCGGCGACGCTGATCGAATGCCGGCTCGAGACCGGCCGGACCCACCAGATCCGGGTTCATCTGGCCTCCCTCGGTCACCCGCTGCTCGGCGACCCGCTTTACGGCCGCCCCCGCACGGCGGCACGGGCCAGACTGGTGCCGCCTGCCATCCATGCGTCACTGTTCGGCTTCCCACGCCAGGCCCTGCACGCCCGGCGGCTTGAGTTCCGGCATCCGGTCACCGGTCAGACCCTGACCTTCGAGGCCGAATTGCCCGACGACCTGATGCGACTGGTCGAATGCCTGGAGCAAATTTAAAGATATCCCCTTTCGCCCGGCTGGCGTAAATTGGATTATGGGTCGGAAGCGGTGGTAAGGTTACGGCAACCGGCAGACGGTAACCCAGAGTCGGAGACCGATGATCCTCCGGCGGCCAGACCCGAAGACGCGGATGTGAACCGGATCGTGGTGCAGCCGAAGCTTCGGTCCGAAGAGGGTAATGATGATGGCGACAGTTCCCGGCATTCCGGTCATTAACGCGGAAAGCAACCTCGCACGTTTCCTCCAGGAAATCCGCAAGTTTCCGATGCTCGAGCCGGGCGAGGAGTTCATGCTGGCCAAGGCCTGGCGCGAGCACGGCGACACCGAGGCCGCCCATCGTCTGGTCACCAGCCATCTTCGGTTGGTGGCCAAGATCGCCATGGGCTACCGGGGCTATGGCCTGCCGCTCTCGGAACTGATTTCCGAAGGCAATGTCGGCATGATGCAGGCGGTCAAACGATTCGACCCCGACCGCGGCTTCCGGCTGGCCACCTATGCCATGTGGTGGATTCGGGCGGCGATCCAGGAATACATCCTTCATTCGTGGTCCCTGGTCAAAATCGGGACCACAGCGGCGCAGAAGAAGCTGTTCTTCAACCTCCGCAAGCTCAAGGGCCAGATGCAGGCCATTGACGAGGGCGACCTGCCGGCGGAACATGTGACGAGCATCGCCAAGAAGCTGGAAGTACCGGAAATCGACGTGATCAATATGAACCGGCGGCTGTCCAGTCCCGACCACTCGCTGAATGCCCCGTTGCGGGCCGACGGCGAAGGGGAGTGGCAGGACTGGCTGGTGGACGAAACCGAGAGTCAAGAGATTCTGCTGGGCGAGCGCGAGGAGTTGGGCAAGCGCCGCAAGCTTCTGCACCACGCCATGGACCATCTCAACGAGCGCGAACGTCACATCCTGATCGAGCGGCGCCTGCGCGACACCCCGACCACCTTGGAAGACCTGTCCCAATTTTACGGCATCAGTCGCGAACGGGTCCGCCAGATCGAGGTGCGGGCCTTCGAGAAGCTCCAGAAATCGATCAGGAACGCCGCGATCGAGGACCGTCCGGCGGCGACCTGACCGGGATTCAATGGGTCCCGCCCCATATGAGTCAGGATAGTGCCATTGTCTTGGTTTTGCAGGGCTCTGCCCTGCACCCGCAAGGAGGCGCGCCTCCTTGACCTCCAAAACTCACGGGTTCAAAGGGCCATCCGGCCCTTTGCGGGTGTGGGCAGAGCCCACAAAACCCTTTTTATTTCAACAATCTGTCGTAACCTGGCGCCTATGGCGTCGCGCCCGTCCCGCCCGCCGGGGCGGGCGGTGCTGTTTAACAGTCCGTCTCCACCCCGACCGGAGCACCGGAAATCCGGGCGGAAAGCGGTCAGCCGGTCTTTTCGGCCGCCATCATGTAGTTAACCTGAACATCGCGCGGAACCAGCCGGAAACTGTCGTCGAACGGATTGTAGACGACGCCGGTCAGATCGCGAACGGTGACACCGTGCCGGCGCAGGCTCCCGGCCACCTCCGAGGGCCTGAGGAATTTCTTCCAGTCGTGGGTGCCCCGCGGCAGCCAGCGCAGGACGTATTCGGCCCCGACGATGGCCATCAGCCAGGCCTTGGGCGTGCGGTTCATGGTGGCGAAAAACAGCAGGCCGCCGGGCCGGGCCAGATCGGCGCAACAGGCCAGGAACAGCGGCACGTCGGCCACATGCTCCAGCACCTCGAGGGCAATCACCGCGTCGAACCGTTCGCCCGCCGCCACCAGCGCCTCGGCGGTGGTACTGCGGTAATCCACCGTGACCCCCGCCCCCGCGGCATGGACCGAGGCGATCTTGATGTTGCGCTCGGCCGCATCGACGCCGACCACCTCGGCACCAAGCCGGGCCAGCGGTTCCGACAGCAGGCCGCCGCCGCAGCCGATATCCACCAGCCGCAGACCGGCCAGCGGTTGGGGCAGCAGGGGATCGCGGCCGAAGCGGCGGGCCAGCGCGTCCCGAATATAGGCGATGCGCACCGGATTCAGCCGGTGCAGCGGCCGGAACTTGCCGACCGGATCCCACCACTCTGCGGCGATCGCGGAAAAACGGGCAACCTCGGCCTCGTCGACGGTGGACGGGGGGACGGTCGAAGCGGGAGAACTGGCGGTCATGGCGGCGTCCCTGATGGAATCGGCGGTGAGCGGACGAACGGCGGCGGCTTGGGCAAGCTTGCGTCGCCCCGAGCGGAAGAGTATGGATACATCGCTTGGGTCCGGCAACGACGGCGCGCAGCCGGCAGCATTTGCCGGACCGTGAGTGGCATCGGTGCCCGGTTTCCCGGTCGGGGACCGCCGGGAACCGGAAGGCGCCGGTGGCGGAGATGCGCCGGCGACGGAAGATCGGAGAGTCGGGTCTGGCTCGGGGAGTGGCGGCGGGACGGCGGGTATGGCGCGAATCGTTCAAAAATTTGGTGGAACCTCGGTCGGCACACTCGACCGGATCAGGAATGTCGCACGCAAGGTCGAGGCCGAAGTGAAGGCCGGTCACGAGGTGGCGGTGGTGGTCTCGGCGATGGCCGGGGTGACCAATCAACTCGTCCAGAATTGCACCGATCTCAACCGCATCCACGACCCGAAGGAATACGACACGGTGGTCGCGGCGGGGGAACAGGTCACCTCGGGCCTGCTGGCCATTGCCCTCCAGACCATCGGCATCCCGGCCCGTTCGTGGCTCGGCTGGCAACTGCCGTTGCGCACCGACGACACCCACGGCAAGGCGCGCATCCTGGGCCTCGACACCGGGGCCGTGGTCGAACGGATGGCTGCGGGCGAGGTGGCGGTGGTGGCGGGCTTCCAGGGAATTGACGCCAACGGTCGCATTACCACCTTGGGACGCGGGGGCTCCGATACCTCGGCGGTGGCGCTGGCGGCGGCGTTGAACGCCGATCGCTGCGACATCTATACCGACGTGGATGGGGTCTATACCACCGACCCGCGCATCGTCGCCAAGGCGCGCAAGCTCAACCGAATCACCTATGAGGAAATGCTGGAACTGGCGTCGCTGGGAGCCAAGGTTCTGCAAACCCGATCGGTGGAAATGGCCATGAAGCACCGGGTCCCGGTGCAGGTACTGTCGAGCTTCGCCGAGGAGACAGGCAGCGCCCTGCCCGGAACCCTGCTGGTTGACGAGGACAGGAACGTGGAAGAACTACTGGTCAGCGGTATCGCCTACAGTCGCGACGAAGCGAAGATCACCCTGGTCGGGGTTGCCGACCGGCCCGGCGTGGCCGCCGGTATTTTGGGGCCGCTGGCCGAAGCCGCGATCAATGTCGACATGATCGTACAGAACGTGTCCGCCGACGGCCGCACCACCGACCTGACCTTCACGGTCGGCAAGGCCGATCTCGATCGCACCTGTCAGGTACTGGACGCCGCCAGGGCCGGCCTCGGGTATCAGCGGCTGGTGGCTGACAGCAACGTGGTCAAGGTGTCGGTGATCGGCGTCGGCATGCGCAGTCACGCCGGCGTCGCCCAGCGGATGTTCAAGGCGCTGGCCGACCGCGGCATCAACATCCAGGTGATCTCGACCTCCGAAATCAAGATCAGCGTGTTGATTGCCGAGGAATACACGGAACTGGCGTTACGCGCCCTGCATACCACCTATGGTCTGGATCAGGCGTGACCGACGAACCGCGGAGCCGCCGACGGGTTGAGGACTACGCCTTGGGTCGGATAACCGCGGGGATGGTCATGGTGTTGAGAGTCGTGAGGACAGGCTGATGACCGGCAGTTCCCCGCGGGCACAGCTCGATCGATTGTGGCAACGGGGACGGGAGTTCCTGGGCTGCGACCTTGCGATCATGGGTGGTGCCATGAGCTGGGTGTCCGAGCGTAATCTGGTGGCGGCGATTTCCAACGGTGGCGGCTTCGGGGTGCTGGCCTGCGGGTCCATGACCCCGGCCCAACTTTCCGACGAAATCGCCGCCACCGAGCGCCTGACCCGGCAGCCGTTCGGCGTCAACCTGATCAGCCTGCACCCGGAACTCGAGGCGCTGATTGCCGTCTGCGTCGAGCACCGGGTCGGCCATGTGGTGCTGGCCGGGACCCTGCCCTCGGCGCTTTCCATCCGCCGACTCAAGGATGGCGGCGCCCGGGTCATGAGTTTCGCGTCGGCACTGGTGATTGCCCGCAAACTGGTACGGATGGGGGTGGACGCCCTGATCATCGAGGGCAACGAGGCCGGCGGTCATGTCGGACCGGTATCGACCTCGGTGCTGGCCCAGGAGATTCTGCCCGAAGTCCGGGATGTCCCGGTGTTCGTGGCGGGCGGCATCGGCCGGGGCGAGGCCATCGTGTCCTACCTGGAGATGGGGGCCTCGGGCGTACAGATCGGCACCCGCTTCGTCTGCGCCGCCGAGTCGATCGCGCATCCGCGCTTCAAGCAGGCCTTTATCAAGGCCGGCGCCCGGGATGCGGTGGCCTCGGTCCAACTCGACCCGCGCTTTCCGGTGATCCCGGTCCGGGCGCTGGCCAACGAGGCCACCCGACGTTTTCAGGACACCCAGCGCGAAGTGATCGCGCGCCATTACAATGGTGAGCTGACTCAGAAGGAGGCACAGCTCGAGATCGAACATTTCTGGGCCGGCGCCTTGCGTCGGGCGGTGATCGACGGCGACGTCGAACATGGCTCGCTGATGGCCGGGCAGAGCGTGGGCATGGTAACGCGGGAGCAACCCACCAACCAGATTCTCGCCGAGTTGGTGGCGCAGGCCGAGGCGACGGTGGAGCGGCGGCGGCGGCAACTGGCAGATGGCGATACCGCGGTCCCGGACCGGGTGCCGGTCGCGACGTTGGGAGCGGCAGACTGACAATGACGGCTTGGGATGAATGAGGCTTTGAAGACGGTGGCCTCGCAAGAACGGCCGCAGAGAGAGAGCGTCAGCAACCATCGTCGGTTGCTGGCCCAATTGCGGGACGTGATGGCTGGCCTGGGAACCGGCCAGCAGCGTCTCGACAAGATTGTGCGCCTGATCGCGACCGAGATGAATGCCGAGGTCTGCTCGTGCTATATCATGCGCGCGGGCGACATGCTCGAGTTGTTCGCGACCGTCGGCCTCAACCAGTCGGCGGTGCATAAGACGCGCCTGCGGGTCGGCGAAGGAGTGGTCGGCGACATCGCGGCGCGGGCGCGCTCCATTGCGCTCGCCAATGCCCGGGTTCATCCCAATTTCGCCTACCGGCCCGAAACCGGGGAGGACGAGTTTCGGTCGCTGCTGGGGGTTCCGATCCTGCGCGGCGGCCGGGTCCGGGGCGTGCTGGTGATCCAGCATGCCGACCAGCGCCAGCACGGAGAGGACGAGGTCGAAACCCTCCAGACCGTGGCCATGGTGGTGGCGGAGCTGCTGGCCGGCGGAACGCTGGTGAGCCGGCAGGAGTTGTCCAATGTCGGCGACGCCGCGCTGCTGCCCTCGCGGCTGGGCGGAGTCAGCCTCAACGGCGGACTGGCCATCGGCCAGGCCATGCTGCACCGGCATCAACTGACCATCCGCGACATGGTCGCCGACGACCCCGATGCCGAACTGGACCGCCTGCGCACCGCGCTGGCCGGCATGTACGGCGCCATTGACGCGCTGCTGGCGTCCACCGCCGACGGCAGCGAACACCGCGACATCCTCGAAACCTACCGGATGTTCGCCGAGGATCGCGGCTGGCTGTCACGCATCCGCGAGGCGGTCAAGACCGGCCTGACCGCCGAAGCGGCGGTGATTCAGGTCCAGAACGACACCCGCGCCCGCATGAACCAGATCGCCGATCCCTATATCCGGGAACGGTTGCTGGACCTTGACGACCTGACCAACCGGTTGCTCCGGCATCTGGCCGGCAAACGCTCGGCGACCGACGGCGTCGCCGTACCCGACGATATGATCCTGGTCGCGCGCACGCTGGGACCGGCGGAATTGCTGGACTATGACCGCAGCAAGCTGCGCGGCCTGGTTCTGGAGGAAGGCTCGGCCACCAGCCATGTGGTGATCGTCGCCCGGGCACTCAATATTCCGGTGGTTGGGCAGTGCACCGACGCTCTGAACCGCGTTGATCCCTTCGACCAGATGATCGTCGATGGCGACAATGCCCAGGTGTTCGTCCGCCCCAGCGAGGATATCAAGTATACGGTGGCGGAAAGCATGCGCATGATGGCCATGCGCGAACGCCTGTTCACCCGGGTCCGGGGCCTGCCCTCGGTCAGTCACGACGGCGTCCCGGTATCGATCCAGCTCAATTGCGGCCTGCTGATCGACCTGCCGCACCTGGAGGACAGTGGTGCCGACGGCATAGGACTCTATCGGACCGAGATTCCTTTCATGATCCGATCTTCCTATCCCGACGTGGCCACCCAGACCTTGCTGTATGCCAAGGTGCTGGAGATGGCCGGCGACAAGCCGGTGGTGTTCCGCACCCTTGATGTTGGCGGCGACAAAAAGCTGCCCTATTTCGCCGGCCACGAAGAGGCCAATCCGGCGCTGGGCTGGCGGGCCATCCGGATCGGCCTGGACCGGCCGGCAATGCTGCGCAAGCAATTGCGGGCCCTGCTGCGCGCCGCCGCCGGCCGGCCGCTGTCCCTGATGTTCCCCATGATCGCCGAGGTCGCCGAGTTCCAGGCGGCGCGCAAACTGGTGGACATGGAGATCGCCCACGCCGCCGCCACCGGCCACCCGCCGCCGACCAACATCCGGGTCGGGGTAATGGTCGAAGTACCGGCGCTGTTGCTGCAATTGCCGTCCCTGCTGTCGCTGGTTGACTTCATTTCGGTGGGCTCCAACGACCTCGCCCAATACCTGTTCGCCTATGACCGGGGCGACCCCCGCCTTTCGAACCGTTACGATTCCCTGTCGCCCCCGATGCTGGCGGCGCTCCGCCTGGTGGTCGAGCAATGCGACATCGCCGGGATTCCGCTCAGCCTGTGCGGTGAGATGGCGGGAAAGCCGCTGGACGCCATGGCGCTGGTGGGCATCGGCTTTCGTTCCCTGTCCATGTCGCCGCCATCGGTCGGACCGGTCAAGACCATGCTGCGCTCCCTCGACGTGGGCCGGTTGCGCGAGTACCTGCTCAGCCTCGGCAAATGCAGCAGCCACAGCGTCCGCGACCGTCTGCGCGCCTTTGCCAAGGACCACAGCATCCTGATCTGAATCCCGACCCGACCCCCGGATCGGAACCGCAGTCCAGCTTTGCCGGATCCGGGACCGGCGCCGGTTCAGGTATGGGTGGCCATCGGCGACCGGGATTGGTACAAGGGGAGTGGTGGCATGGCAACGGTCGGGCCGTTGCGTGGACACCGTTGAAATGCCGGTCGACGCCGTCCTGATCGGCGATGTGCAGGATGACGTGCCGTGCCCCGGCGGTGCCATACTTGGCAACGCGACGTTTCCCCGCGTAAGGTTTCGGGCGCGTTGCGCCCGGCGCAATGAACGAGACGGCTGACCCCATGGACGACATCAAGCGTAAAGTCCAGAAATTCGTGAGCGGAGTGAGTGGGGGTGCGGCCGGCGCCCCGCCTGCCGGCGCCGTCGCCCAGGACCAGCGCGGGTTGCCGGAAATCGGCAGCGTTCTGCGCGCGGCCCGGGTCCAGGCCGGGCTGGAGTTGCGCGACGTGGCGGCTATGCTGAAGATTCGTTACGTATTCATGCAGGCCATCGAGGACGGGCGCTACCACGAGTTGCCCGGCAAGGCTTACGCCGTCGGCTTCGTGCGCGCCTACGCCGACTATCTCGGCCTCGACTGTGACGCCGTGGTCCGTCGCTTCAAGGACGAGGTGGCGAGCAAGGTCGGTCAGCCGAATCTTTACTTCCCGACTCCGGTTCCCGAAGGTCGGGTCCCAGGCGGAACCATTCTGCTGTTTTCAGTGGTACTGGCCTGTCTGGTTTACGGCGGCTGGTACGTGCTTTCGGCCACCGATCGCAGCATCGTCGATATGATTCCGGCGCTGCCCCAAAGGCTGGTGTCGTTGCTGGAGGGCTTCCGCGGCGACTCCGGGGCGACCACCGGCGCCGGTGTGGTCGCCACCCCTGCTTCCGCGCCGGGCGCGGGGTCGTCAGCGGCCACCCCAGGCACGCCCCTGATCGCCACCGCCCCGCAACCGGCCTCTTTTGCCGGTTTGGAACCGGCTCCGGCGCTGCCCGCCCCTACCCCGTTCAAACCGGTGGCGCCCGGCGACTCCCGGCCCGGTCCTTCGGCGGCACCGGCGGCGTCTGCCGGCGGGCAACCGCCGGCGCCGCTGCCCGGATCGGTTTCGGCGGCGCCGTCGTCAAACCCGGGCTTTGCCCCGCCACCGGCGACCGGCGACACCGGCACCGACAGCGGCGATGAGATTCCCCTGGTCTCGGGTCCCGCCGACGAAACCGTCGGAGAGCCCGGACCGCTGGTGCCGATGGCGCCGCGGAACAAGCCGACGCCCCCCGGTGCGACCCCCGCGGCCATCGACACGCGGCCGGCCTCGGCACCCGACGCCGCCGATACCGGGACAACCGCGGCGCCGGGCACGCCAGCGCCAACCGCCGCGGTCACCGCCGTTCCGCCGCCGCAACCGGCGGCGGCCGACGCCGGGCTGCCCACCGGCCGCATCTATGGCGGTCAGAACCGGGAGTCGCGGATCCAGATCCGGGCCACCCAAGACGCCTGGGTCCAGATTCGTGACGCGGATGGCGACCCGATGTTCACCCGGGTCCTGCATCCCGGCGATCTGTTCCGTGTCCCCGATCGACCCGGCGTGCGTCTGCGCACCGGCAATGCCGGCGGCCTGGTGGCCATCATCGATGGCGGTTCGCCCCGCCCGCTGGGACAGGTCGGTCAGGTCCTGCGCGATGTTCCGATTGATGCCGGCCAATTGCTGCGGGGGGAGGCCGCCGGAAGCGGGGACTGAGTGCCGGCCGCCGACACGGGTTTGATTCAAGAGGTGACTGGCCGTCCCGCCTTTTTTTTCCATCTTGAACGTCACCGCCACGTCTACATCAGCAGGGTGCCATGAGCCTTCGTCCTTATCGAGACATCCAGCGCCGCCACAGCCGCAAGGTAATGGTCGGCAAGGTCGCCGTGGGCGGGGATGCCCCGATCTCGGTGCAGACCATGACCAACACCGACACCGCCGACGTGGCGGCGACGGTCGCCCAGATTCGCGCCGCCGAGGCTGCCGGGGCCGACATCGTCCGGGTGTCCTGCCCCCGGGAAGAGGACACCCGGGCGTTGAAGGAGATCGTGCGCCAAGTGACGGTCCCGATCGTGGCCGACATCCACTTCCACTACAAGCGGGCCATTGAGGCTGCCGAGGCCGGCGCAGCCTGTCTGCGCATCAATCCCGGCAACATCGGCTCCGACGACCGGGTCCGCGAAGTGGTGCGGGCCGCCCGGGACCACGGCTGTTCGATGCGGATCGGTGTCAACGCCGGTTCCCTCGAAAAGGACCTGCTGGAAAAGTACGGTGAGCCCTGCCCCGAGGCCCTGGTCGAGTCGGCGCTGCACCACGCCCGCATCCTCGAGGATCACGGCTTCCTGGAGTTCAAGATCAGCGTCAAGGCGTCGGACGTGTTCCTGGCGGTGGCGTCCTACGAAAAGCTGGCCGCGGTCTGCGACTACCCGCTGCACATCGGCATCACCGAGGCCGGCGGCCTGCGCATGGGCACGGTCAAGTCATCCATCGGCCTTGGGCGGTTGCTGTGGGGCGGCATCGGCGACACCATTCGGGTTTCGCTGTCGGCGCCGCCGGTCGAAGAGGTCAAGGTGGGCTTCGACATGCTGAAGACACTTGGCCTGCGCCAGCGCGGGGTGTCGGTGATTTCTTGTCCCAGTTGCGCCCGCCAGAACTTCGACGTGATCAAGACCGTCGAAGCTCTGGAGCAGCGGCTGGCCCACATCACCACCCCCATGACCCTGTCGGTGATCGGCTGCGTGGTCAACGGTCCGGGGGAGGCCCGCGAAACCAATGTCGGCCTGACCGGCGGCGGCAACAACACCCACCAGATTTATCTGGAAGGCGAACAGGACCACCGGCTCAAGGACGCAGACATCGTCGAACATCTGGTCCAACTCGCCGAAAAGAAGGCGGCGGCCCTGGCGGCAAGCCGGAAATAGCGACGCCACCATGAATGACCGATGGGGGCTTCGCCCGATAGGCGCCAGGATATGACAAGTTGCTGAAATAAAAGGGTTTTTGTGGGCTCTACCCACACCCGCAAAGGGCCGGTCGGCCCTTTGAACCCGTGAGTTCTGGAGGTCAAGGAGGCGAGCCTCCTTGCGGGTGCAGGGCAGAGCCCTGCAAAATCGAGACAAGTGCACTGTTCTGGCGCATATGGAGCAAATGAGCAGCAGTTTCGGAACCCGGACTCTCCCCGCCCTGTGCCTGGCCTACCGGTACGACCTGATGGCGACGGCCGGGCTGTTCGTCGCAATGCTGGTGGTGACGGGACGGGTGGTGCGGGCTCCCTTCGACGACGAAATTTACACCCTCGACATCATCGGTTCCGGGCGGTCCTTCTCGGAAATCCTGTTTCTGTTCCTGAACGGCATCGACGTCCATCCGCCGCTGTCCTATCTGTTTTTCCTCGTGTTGCAAGACCTTGGACTCGACGCGGGGGCAATGCGGGGCGTCGCGGCGGCAACGACCGCGCTCGCCCTGGTGGCGATCCATGGGTTGACCCTTCATGTGCTGGCCGGACGACGCGACGGCGCCATTCCGCCCGCCACCCGGTTGACGACGATCCTGATCTTCGGCCTGAGCGCGATGGCGGTGAGCCAGGGCGACGCGCTACGCTGGTATCCGCTGTTCGCGCTGCTGGTCGCCCTGTTTCTCTTGCTCTATCTCACCGCCGAACGATCCGGACAGGCCTTGGTTTCGGCGATTCCCTTGGGGCTGGCGGCATCGACCGACCTGCTGGCGGCCCTGGTGGTGCTGCCCTTTGCCGCCTACCGGTACGGACTGGAATGCCGGTTCCGGCTCGGCTTCGAGGTACGGTTCTGGTCGCTGTTCACACCGTGCGCCCTGCCGGGCCTGATCACGGCGGCCAGCTTGGCCGGCACCGGCTTTCACACGATTACCAGGAACCGGTTCCCCTCAGGGACCGTCTCGGCCCTCCTCAATGACCTGCTGGGATTCTTCGGCGGTCACGCCCTGGGTGTCAGCCAGGGCTGGGTTGTGGTGCCGCTCGGGCTGATCTTCATGACCGCGCTGATTCGGACCGGCGCCACCGCTGCCATCCTACCTCCGGGAGTATGTCGGCCCATGACATTTTTCAACGTTAGGTGTCACGCATCATCAGACGCCAGATTATCGTCGCCTCCGGCACTGATTGATATTTGGTCAAGAGTTGGCCCGCGACGATTGAGCAGCTCCCACAAATCAGTATAAAATAGGTGATCGATAGTTTTGATATGCTGTGACAATAGCCCGTCTCGCTCCATGTTTGGCCTGATATCACAGTAATATACGCCATCCAATGGATTAAGCTTGATGGTGTATGCCTTAAAATGTCCTGACAAAAATGTTGTATTGATTCCATATTCATTTTCGCGACGGGTTTTCTTCCGCTGCACGTCATTAAGGAATATTGCTATATGCGGCACTTCTGTATCGGTTAATTTATTGTATAGGAATTTATCAATAAAAACCTTATCAATCCGATCCTTGCTTGATGTCTTTACAGAACCAATTACCTTCAATTGATTACCTTTCTTAATTAAGAGATTGTGCTGATAGCTTGATTTAAATAATTCAACACCATCATTACCGACAATAGGAACTTGTACCGTTCCCGCCACACAGTCAATCTTCAAATAAATAATTAATATGCATATCAATCTTTCGAACAAGTCGCCGTTTATTTTTCTCGCCTGATTTGATCTTCCTGCCGGAAGCGCATCAAGAGTCGCCCCTATGGATTGTTGTATCGTATATATTGTCCGCACAATAAAATCACGGCCATCAGTATGCGGCTGCTCCCCATCTTTTATCTGCATAAGCACCTGCTTGAATTTTTCAGACGCACAGATAAATGACTCCGCGCTATACATTAATCTTGAGTTTATTGGCCGCGTGATATTATAGGCACCTTCCTGCATATACTGGAAAAATTCATAGCATGTTTCATTCTGAGATATTATTCGAGCCTGCAAGCCGTTGACAATGAATTCTAAATAATGCAAGCAAAATCCATATAGTTGTCCATGGTTATAAATCGCTGCTTGTCGACCACGCGGTCAATCATATCAGGTAAATTCATCGAATTGATTCCCGACGTTCGGCAGTTTTCCGATCATGTGCGATCCATTCTTCCACGCTCATGCGTTGCACTCCTTCGATGCGTTCTATCGCCAATTTATTATATGTTTCATTCATGTCGCAACCGATCCAACGACGGCCAAGCTGCTCAGCAACAACCAGGGTCGTTCCTGAGCCCGAGAATGGATCCATGACCAGATCGTTGGGATTTGAGGACGCAAGCACAAACTTTCGGATCAGCTCCTCAGGCTTCTGCGTCGGATGGGGAGTCTTCTCTCCCATGCCATTACAGGTTGTTGGGATATCGATGACGTCCTTTGGTTTGCCCCCCCGCTCATGAGGAACCCAATTGTCGTGAACGGTCTTTTTACCTTTTCCGTAGGCACTGCTTTCCGCTTGCGGATGCGATGGGTACTTTAGCGTGTGTGCGCCGTAGGGGATGCGAATATTATCGATGTTGAGCTTAAATGAATCTGTTTTTCTTAGATGCATAATGCTTTCGTGTGACCTGCCCCAATCATTCCCGAGATTTGCCTTGTTTTTATAGTGCCAAATTAACCAACGACAATGCGAAAAGTATTTCGATGACGGATGCTTGATATCGGCAAGTATCTCCGAATATCCACAGACATATAGCGACCCCGTTGGCTTCAGAGCCCGTGCGGCAAGAGAAATCCATTTCATCGACCACTCGATATATTTTTCCTGACTCTCAAAATTATCCCAATCCGCCTTTTTTACATTATAAGGCGGATCGGCAAAAATTAAATCAGCCGACCCCGGTGCAATCTCCGCCAGCCAATCGATCGAATCGCCGTTAAACAGCCGACCATTGGGATGATTGTACTGAAGCCTGACGCCATTCGCACTTTCAGCAAGCGGAATGACCTGACCCGTTGCGGGATGGTCCATCCCAACATCAAACAATGTCCGCTGCTTCATTTGATCTGATGCCATATCTATTGCACACTTGGACTTTCCCTCGCGACTCGCCCTCTCGCCTCCACAACCTGCCGACGGCGGGCGTCGCATAAGCCATGACGCCTGCCGTCGCTTGCGGCTGTACCATTCAGATGCTTGGCGCGAACTCCCGACCCCTGAAACCACGGCAGCTTTTCGGCGCGTAAGTCCGGTGCAAAATGATGGGCCTGCCGCCGGTCACCACCGGGACCGGCGGCACACCAGAGAGCTTCACAGGGGCGTGCCTGCAATCAGCCGGGGCAGGTGTCCGACCATGCCCATGGCGTGGCGCATGAAGAAGCCCTTCAGGGCCGGCATCCGGTTGACCGCACCCAGTCCCAACTGGCGGGCGACGCGGAGCGGCGGCAGGTCGTTGGAAAACAGGTGGACCAGCGAGTCGCAGACTCCGGCGAGCAACAGGGTGTCGAACCGGCGCCACCGCTGGTACCGCGAGAGCACGTCCTCCGCGCCCACGTCGAGACCGACCCGGTACTGATCGACCACCACCTCGGCCAGCGCCGCCACGTCGCGCAGGCTGAGATTCAGGCCCTGGCCGGCGATGGGGTGGATGGCGTGGATGGTCTCTCCGATCAGGGCCAGCCGGCGGTCGATCATCCGGTCGGCCAGCATGATCGACAGCGGATAGGCGGCGCGACCGGAGACCAGATGGACCTTGCCCAGAAACTCCCCGACCCGGCGCTGGAGTTCGGCGGTAAAGGCGTCGTCGGGCAGCTTGGCGTAAAGTTTGGCCCGGTCCGCCCGCTCGCTCCACACGATGGACGAGCGGTTGCCGGTCAGCGGCAGCACCGCGAACGGCCCGCCGGGGGTGAACGACTCCACGGCCAGACCGTTGTGCGGGTACTCGTGCCCGATGTTGCAGATCAACGCCGTCTGGTCATAGGCGCGGCGTCGCAGGGCGATCCCGGCGCTCTCCCGGGCGATGGAACCGCGACCATCGGCCCCCACCACCAGCCGCGCCCCGATCCGTCGCCCGTCGGTCAGCACCACCCGGGCGCCGAGGGCGCCACGCTCGATGCTGCGCACGGCCGCCGGCGCCAGATGGGTGACGGCCTCCAGCTCGGCGGTGCGGCGAAACAGCCCGGCCCGAATCACGGCGTTGTCGAGGACATAACCGAGCGGTTCCGGTCCGATGGCCCGGTGGTCATAGTGAACGTAAAGCGGCGAGCCCCGCTCCACCACCCGGATGTCATTGATCGGCTGGGCATCTCCGGCCAGAATGGGCCAAACTCCGGCCCCCGCCAGCACCTGTTTGGCGCAGTGCGCCAGCGCCGTGGTGCGCAGGTCGAAACCCTCGACCGACTGCGCCTCGGGGGTGTCGCGGTCGACGCACAGCGTCGGCACCCCGGCGGTGCCAAGCGCACAGGCCAGGCTCAGGCCGGCCAAACCGCCGCCCACCACCACCACCTCGGTCGAAAGGTCCGTCGAAAGATCGGTCGACGGGGCATCGGTGGATTTGTGAAGCTCCGAGTCGCTGCTGGTGTTCGCCATGATCCAACGTCCGTCCTTGTTCAGCGCCGTTCGGCGCATCGCAGTCTCCGCCACCAGACAATCGCCGCGTCGGGGTCCGGTTGTCCAGCCCCGTCGATGCCGGGGTCACCGTCACCCGATCGCGCCCGCCGCCCCCGGAAGAAAAGCATTGGTAACCTTTCGACGCTATTTTCCGACGCTATTGCTGTGGCGCACCATGGGATCGGTCGTTTCCCTGTCCGGCCGCCGGTGATATAGCATCCTTCGGTCGTCGAACCCACCGTCACGAGGTCACCTCCGGCCCGGCTGTCACTGTTGCGATCCGGGTCGGATGTCGTCGGTCTGTCGCAACCTTTCCAACCAGTATGGTCAACACGGGACTTTAGAGGTCGAACATGAAATTGATCATGGCCATCATCAAGCCGTTCAAGCTCGACGAAGTGCGCGAAGCTCTGACGGAGCTGGGCATTCAGGGCCTGACGGTCAGTGAGGTCAAGGGCTTCGGACGGCAGAAAGGCCAGACCGAAATCTATCGCGGCGAAGAGTACTCGGTAAGCTTCCTGCCCAAGGTCAAGATCGAAGTGGCGGTCGCCGATCAGGTCTACGAGCAGGCGGTGGATGCGATCCAAAAGGCGGCCACCACCGGCCGCATCGGCGACGGCAAGATTTTCGTGATGGAGATCGTCCAGGCGGTCCGTATCCGCACCGGCGAATCCAATGTCGACGCTCTGTGAGTGACCGGGGCTGGGGGAGCCGCGCTCCCCCAGCCCCCCTTGCCACGGGACCGATGGCCCTCCGGCACCCGGGACCTTCTTTCGGTCCCCCGGGCCGGGGCAGTGCCTGGCCCCGGTCTGCCCTATCCCAGTGTTGCACGCCGTGACGTCCGGGGTTAAGATCGTTTCCGTTTTGTACGGAAGGATGGACCTGTGGCATGACGGCTTGTGGCCCCGGCAATGACCGGTTGGACCGGCTGAGCGATTATCCCTTCACCCGGCTGAGCCGGTTGCTGGCCGACCTTTCCCCCCCGGCAGGTCTGGCGCCGCTGCTTTTGTCGCTGGGCGAGCCCCAGCACCCGCCGCCGGCCCTGATCGGCGAGGTGCTGGCCGCCAACGCCCATCTCTGGGGCAGGTATCCGCCGGTCAACGGCACCGCTGACTTCCGGGCCGCGGCCGGCGCCTGGCTGGAGCGTCGCTACCGGCTGCCCCCCGGCCGCCTGGACCCGGAGGTCTCGGTGCTGCCGGTGGCCGGCAGCCGCGAGGCGCTGTTTCTGACCGCCTTGCTGGCCGTCCCGGAGCGCAGGTCCGGCCGGACGCCGGCGGTGCTGCTGCCCAATCCCTTTTATGCCGTCTATGAGGGCGCCGGACTGCTGGCCGGGGGCGAACCGGTGTTCCTCGCCGCAACCCGGGAGACCGGCTTCCTGCCCGACCTGGACACGCTGCCGCCGGCCCTGCTGGAGCGCACCGCCCTGTTTTACCTGTGCTCGCCGGGAAATCCGCAGGGCGCCGCGGCCGATGCCGGCTACCTCGCCCGGGCTCTCCGGCTGGCCCGCCACTGGGGCTTCGTGCTGGCGGTGGACGAGTGCTATGCTGAGATCTACACCGGCACGCCGCCGGTGGGCGCGCTTCAGGTCGCGGCCACCCTGGGCCGCGGTGCGTCTTCACCTTGGGAGAACCTCCTGGTCTTCCACTCGCTGTCCAAACGGTCCAGTGCCGCCGGCCTTCGCTCGGGCTTCGTGGCCGGTGACCCGGAATTGATCGGGCGCTTTGCCCGGCTGCGCGCTTACAGCAATGCCGGAACGCCGCTGCCGGTCGCCGCCGCCGCCGCCGCACTCTGGCGCGACGAAGCCCATGTGGAGGCCAACCGGGCGCTCTACCGCGCCAAGTTCGATGCCGCCGCCGCAGGGCTCGGGGATCGCTTCGGCTTCTACCGGCCCGATGGCGGCTTTTTTCTCTGGCTTGAGGTCGGCTGCGGCGAACGGGCCTGCCGTCGGCTGTGGGCCGAAGCCGCGGTAAAGGTACTGCCCGGCGCCTATTTCGCCTGCACCGACGCCGACGGCCGCAATCCCGGCGCCGCCTATATCCGGGTGGCGCTGGTCCACGATGCCGCGGTGGTGGCCGAGGCCGCCAGCCGGATTATCGCCGTTTTGTGATCGCCCGGATGCCGTTCCGATTCTGCAACAGGTTGACCGCCGGCCCATGGCTCTGACAATGCCACGATCTCACGACAGCGGGCAGTCTCCGCAAACCGCCGCCGGCACCCGCCGGCCGGGCGGCCCGCCCCGCCCGAACAGCCGGAGAGAGCGGGCCCGACTGCTGTCCCTGGCCTTCGTCAACCTGCTGAAACAGCGATTCGCCGAACTGACCGGCCTGTCGCTGATCCTGGCCGGCGGCCTGCTGGGGGCGGCGCTCGCCTCGTACTATCCCGGCGATTCCTCCTGGGACACCGTCAAGGGCACCCATGCCGCCGGGAAGCTGTACAACCTGCTGGGCCTGCCCGGGGCCTGGGCCGCCGACCTGACCCTGCAATGGGTCGGCCTCGCCGGCTATTTGGGAGTCGTCGCGTTGACGGTCTGGGGCATTCGCGTGACCCTGCTGTTCAGCCTGCCGCGCTGGCCGTGGCGGCTGTTTCTCCTGTTTCTGGCCGCCACCTTCGCCGCCGTGGTGTTCGAGGCGCTGCCGCCGCCGGCGGCGCCCGGTCTTGCTCTGGATCATCCCGGCGGCAGCATCGGCTGGGTGGTCAACCGACACCTTGACGGGGCCGGAGCGGCCGGGGTGCTGTTGGGGGCGACGGTCTCGGGCCTCCTTTCCCTGCTGTTTTTCGTCAGCGCCCTCGGCCTGCCGGTGGCGCGGTATTTGCGGGTACTGGCATTGCTCCGCACCCTGATTCGCGGTCTTTCCGGCGCGGTGCCGGCCGTGGTCGGATTGATCGGCGGTCGCCGCCGTGCCACGGCCGGCGATGCCGGAACGGAACGACCCCGCGACGCCACCGGTCGCGACCGACCGCCGGGGCCGGCCACGGCCGCCGCCGGTGCTTCCCGGGCCGCCCCCCGATTCGACGATCCGAATCCGGGCGCCGGGAACGCGCCGGCGGACGATGAGGGCGGTGCCGCGGCGATCCCGCGCCGAACGTCCGCCGCGCGGTTGGAACTGCCCGAGAACCTGTCCACCGAGGGCATGGTTTACGAACTGCCGCCGCTGGAGTTGCTGCGACCACCGCCCCAGGACAACCGTGCCAGCCAGCAGAGCGAAACGGACATGCGCCGTCACGCCGACGACCTGACCAGCGTGCTGTCCGATTTCGGGGTGCGCGGCTCCATTCAGTCGTTCCGGCCGGGACCGGTGGTCACCCTTTACGAGTTGGAGCCCGCCCCCGGGACCAAGTCATCGCGGGTGATCGGGCTGGCCGACGATATCGCCCGCTCGATGAGCGCGGTTTCGGTCCGGGTCGCGGTGGTCCCCGGGCGCAACGTGATCGGCGTCGAACTGCCCAATCTCAAGCGGGAAATCGTCTGGTTGCGCGAATTGCTGGAAACCGACGCCTACAACCACACCAACGCCCGGCTGGCGCTGGTGCTGGGCAAGGATATCGGCGGCATGCCGGTGATCACGGATCTGGCCCGAATGCCCCATCTGCTGATTGCCGGGACCACCGGATCCGGCAAGTCGGTGGGCATCAACACCATGATCCTGTCCTTGCTCTACCGGATGCCGCCCGAAACCTGCAAATTCATCATGGTCGATCCAAAAATGCTCGAATTATCGGTCTATGACGGCATCCCTCACCTGTTGGCGCCGGTGGTCACCGACCCCAAGCGCGCGGTGGTGGCGCTCAAATGGACCGTGCGCGAGATGGAGGACCGATACCGGGCCATGTCCAAACTGGGCGTGCGCAACATCGAAGGCTACAACGACCGCCTGCGCGAGGCCCGGGAAAACAGCGCCTCCCTCAGCCGGCGGGTCCAGGTCGGCTTCGATCCCGACACCGGCAAGCCACTGTTCGAGGAGCAGCCGCTCGACCTGACCGAACTACCCTACATCGTGGTGGTGGTGGACGAGATGGCCGACCTGATGCTGGTGGCCGGCAAAGACATCGAGGCCGCGATCCAGCGGCTGGCCCAGATGGCCCGGGCCGCCGGCATTCATCTGATCATGGCCACCCAACGGCCCTCGGTGGACGTGATCACCGGCACCATCAAGGCCAACTTCCCGACCCGGATCAGTTTTCAGGTGACGTCCAAGATCGACAGCCGGACCATCCTGGGCGAACAGGGCGCCGAGCAGCTCCTGGGCCAGGGTGACATGCTGTATATGGCCGGTGGCGGCCGGATCACCCGGGTTCATGGCCCGTTCGTCTCCGACGAGGAGGTGGAGCGGGTGGTCGGCTGCCTCAAGGCCCAGGGCGAACCCTCGTATATCGACGCCGTCACCGAGGATGCCGAGGACGGCGGTGACGAGGAGCGGTCGGGCAGTGGTGGCCCCGCCGCCGGGAACGCCGCCGCCACGGCCGCCGCCGGAGACGACCTGTACGACAAGGCGGTGGCCCTGGTCTGCCGGGAGCGCAAGGCGTCGACCAGTTTCGTGCAACGCTACCTGCGGATCGGTTACAATAGCGCCGCACGTCTGATCGAACGGATGGAGCAGGAGGGCGTGATCAGCAAGGCCAACCATGCCGGCAAGCGTGAGGTGCTGGCCCCGCCGCTCCGCGACGACGACGGACCGTGAGGCCACCCGCTCCCCCCAGGATCCGCAGCAGGAAAGCAGCCCCCCAATGGTCAACACCTTTCGCCGTTTTGCTCTGGTCGTGATCGCCCTGTGCCTGGTCGCCGGCACGGTTCCCGCCGCCTACGGAGATGCGACGCCCGCCAAGCTGTCGGCCAGCGACCAGGCGGATCTGACCCGGGTCGAACACTATCTCAATGAAATCAAGACACTCCAGGCCCGTTTCCTCCAGACCGCGGACAAGGGAACCCAGACCGCCGGGACCTTCACCATGTGGCGGCCCGGGCGGATGCGGCTGGTCTACGACCCGCCGGTCAAGGACTTCATCGTCGCCGACGGCTGGTTCGTGTTCTATTGGGACTCCGACCTCCAACAGCAGTCGAGCCAGCCTCTGGGCGCCAGCCTCGCCGATTTCTTCCTGCGTCCGCAAATCGACCTGCGGGGCGACGTCACCGTCACCCGCGTCGTTCACCAGTTCGGCGTTATCGAAGTCAGTCTGGTCGAGACCGCCGACCCCGGCAAAGGCGAACTGACCCTGGTCTTCGACGACAAACCGTTGCAACTGCGCAAATGGCGGGTGCTTGACGCCCAGCACCTGACCACCACCGTTGCGCTCTCGGACATCCGCACCGGCATCCCGGTGAACGAAGACATGTTCCTGTTCCGGGATCCGACGGCGGCCAAGCATCACTGATTGGGGTGACGTCATGGGTTCAAAGGGCCGACCGGCCCTTTGCGGGTGTGGGCAGAGCCCACAAAACCCTTTCATTTCAACGACTCATCGGTGGCCGCGCTTTTTATCGGTTGCCGCGCCGGCAATCGCCGATTTAAGTCGCCGACACAGGGTCTCCAGGACCTGGAGGCGGGCGTAACGCTTGCTGTTGGCCGGAACCAGCGTCCAGGGGGCGGCGCTGGTACTGGTCCGTTCGATCATGTCGTTGACCGCGACCTCGTAGGCATCCCATTTGTCGCGGTTGCGCCAGTCCTCGTCGGTCAGCTTCCAGCGTTTATACGGCACCGTCTGCCGCTCCTCAAAGCGACGGAGCTGTTCGTCCTTGGTAATGTGGAGCCAGTACTTGACCAGGATGATGCCATGTTCGGTCAGGTGCTGTTCGAAGGTGTCGATTTCGGCATAGGCCCGGCGCCATTCATCCTCGCTGGCCAGCGCCTCGACCCGTTCCACCAGCACCCGGCCATACCAGCTCCGGTCGAACAGGGTGATCCGACCGGCGCGCGACAGGTGCCGCCAGAAACGCCAGAGATAGTGCCGGGCGCGCTCCTCGTCGGTGGGCGCAGCGATGGGCAGCACCTGATAGTCGCGCGCATCCAGTGCCCGGGTAATCCGTCGGATCGCCCCGCCCTTGCCGGCGGCGTCCCAGCCCTCGAACAGCACCACCGTGGAAATGCCGAGCGCCTTGGCCTCACGGTAAAGGGTGTTGAGCCGCGCGGTCAGCCGCGCCAGTTCCTCGTCATACCCGTCCTTGTCGCAGTCCAGCGTCATGTCCAGGGTATCGAGAATCGACGGCTGCACCCGATGCGCCGGAACCGGGATATGAACCTCCGGGGGAAGCCCGGCGTCGGGACCCGGTGTCGGTGGCGGCAGGCGCATCCGCTCCCGGGTCTCGCGCAGCAGCGCCCGGTGCCGGAGATGGCGCAAGGCACCGTCGCGGAACGCGGTCAGCACCGCCAGTTCCCGGTAACGCTGGTCTTCGCCTTCGACGATGGTCCAGGCGGCATGGCCGGTGCTGGTCCGGGTGATGGTGCGCTCCGCGGCACCGACGAACTGGTCGTACATCCGCCAGTGCTGCCAGTCGGACTCGGAAATGCGCCAGCTTTCATGGGGATCTGCGGCCAGCCGCTTGAGCTGACGCTTCTGGGCCGCCTTGCTCAGATGGAGCCAGAACTTAAGGATCAGCGCGCCGTCCTCGGCCAGCGCGGTTTCGAAGCCGACGATACGGTCAAGCCGCCGGACCAGTTGGTTTTCGCTGCTGCGGCCATAGGCGTGGTCGAGAACCGGTACCGAGTACCACGAGCGCAGGAACAGCCCGATCCGCCCCCGCGGCGGCAGGTCGCGCCAGAAACGCCAGAATTCCGGCCGCTCCCGCTCCTCGTCGGACGGCGCGCTGTAGGCGCAGGCCTGCATCCAGCGCGGGTCCATCCACTCGGTCAACAGGTTGATGGTCTGGTTCTTGCCTGCCCCGTCAACCCCGGCGAACACGATCAACACCGGGAAGTCGGCGGCGCGCAGCCGTTGCTGAAGTTCCAGAATCTCGATGCGAAGATCGGACGCCACCGCGTCGAATTCTTCCTTGGAAACCTTGCGGCCCAACTCAGCGGTTCGGAACATGCGCGGCTCCTCTGGCCTTTATGCTCCCAGGACTTGCCCTGGACCCACAAGGAGGCCCGCCTCCCTGACCTCCAAACCGGCCCCCGGCGTCAGTCCGCCGCCTCAGTCGCCGGACCGGCAGCGCGGCGACCGCCAAGATGGACGTCGGGGAAGACATTGATCATCGCCGTGACCAGCGCCGACAGGTAGGGTAGCGACTGGACCATCAGCAGGCCGGACCACAGGAAGGCATCGCGATTCTCGTGACCGAAGACCAGCACGATGGCCAGAGCCGACAGCCACAGGCCAAGCATCAGCATCACCTCTTCGGACGCCATCAGCAGACCCTGCATCAAGGCCGGCTGGTTCTCGCATTTTGGCGTGCGCACGAACGGCCGCCCCGAGGTGAAAATGCCCTGCCACACCGCCCGGCCCACGGTATGGGTCAGCGCCATGCCGGCAACCGCGGCGCCAACTTTATCCCAGAAGCCGCACGGCACCCGGGCCTCATACAGCCACAAACTGGCCGCAACCTTGAAGGCGAACACCGCCAGCGTCGGCACCAGGAACACCGTAGGCGGGAATTCAAAATACTTGGGCAAGGTCAGCAGACCGATCGACCACAAAATACTGGCGCCGCCGAACAACAGGTGCGCGGCATCGGCGAACCACGGCAGCCAGCCGGTGACGAAGTGATACTTCTGACCCGCGGTCAGACGCCTGGCTCCCAGCAGGAACTCCCGCCAATGGTGCTTCATGATCTGAAGCGCGCCATAAGCCCAACGGAAACGCTGGGTCTTGTAACCCGAGAAGCTGTCGGGAACCAGCCCCTTGCCGAAACTTTGCGACATATACACCGATTCGTAACCGAATTCGAACAGCCGCAAGCCAAGATCGGCGTCCTCGGTGATGCACCACTCGCCCCACCGGCCGACCTCTTCCAGCGCGGTCTTGCGAATGATGGTCATTGTTCCGTGCTGGATGATGGCGTTGCGCTCATTGCGCTGGATCATGCCGATATGGAAGAAGCCGGCATACTCCCAGTTGATCATCCGTTTGAAAACGTCGCCTTCCCACTCGCGATAGTCCTGGGGTGACTGGACGAAGCCAACCTCCTTACGTTCAAAGAACGGAATGGTACTGGACAGCCAGTCTGGGCTGACCTGATAGTCGCTGTCGATCACCGCGACGAATTCAGCGTCGGGGGCAGTCTGTTCCAGCCCGAAGTTAAGCGCACCGGCCTTGAAGCCCGGCCAGTTGGCGAGGTGAAAGAAGCGAAAGCGTGGACCGAGCTGCTGGCAATAGACCTCGACCGGACGCCAGACCGCCTCGTCCTTGGTGTTGTTATCGATCAGCAGCACCTCGAAATTGGGATAATCGAGGCGCGCCAGGGCGTCCAGGGTCTCCATCACCATGTGCGGCGGCTCGTTGTAGCACGGCACATGGATCGACACCTTGGGCGCGTTGGCCGCCGCCGGCCCCTGCACCGGCTCGAAGTGTCGGTCGAAGCGCCGGCGCCACAGGACCTCGGTCAGTTCAAGGCCGTCGATCAACATGATCATCAGCAGTAACAGTTGGGCAAAGATCAGCACGCCCCAGGCGATTTCGGTACTGGTGGCCAAGCCGGAAGTCATGGCGGCGGTCGCGGTCCACACCAGTACCGAACCCACCGCCTGTATCAGCGCGGCATAGAACAACTGGCCCACCGCCCGGAGGTCGGTGCGCCGGCTGACGAACCACAGCATCGGCAGAAACGCCAGCGCGACCGAAATCGCGCAGAGGATCGGCCAGCCGGGAATCTCCACCACGTCGCCGGCCATCGGAAATTTGGGCTGGCGGTAGGCGTCCCACAGGCCCCACGAGGTCCCGGCGCTGCCTTCAAGGGTTCGCTTCCAGGGCTGGTCGAACGCCTCCATGATGTAATAGTCGAGATGGTTCTGGCCGGCGATGTTCAGGAACCCCCGGATGAACTTCGACTGATTGACCAGCGACGCCTCGGCGCCACGGCGCCAAGGACCGTCGCTGGGCCAGCCGATCTCGCTGATCAGGATATGCTTGTTGGGGTACATCTGGTGCAGTTCGTTATACCGGACCATCGAATAGCTGACGGCCTCGTCCACCGGGATGCCTTCCCAATAGGGCAGGATGTGAACGGCGATGAAATCCACCGCGTCCACCAGTTCGGGATGATTCAGCCAGACGTGCCAGGGTTCGGCGGTGGAAACCGGGATGTCGACCTGACGTTTGACCCGCTTGATGTACTCGATGGCCTGGGCGACGGTCACGTCGGTCCGCAGGATCGCCTCGTTGCCGACGATGGCCCGCCGGACATTGGGGTTGGCGCGGGCAAGGCGGATCAGGTTGGCGATCTCGGGTTCGTCGATTTCCGGCTTGCCCTGAATCCAGGCCCCGGCCGTCACCGAAAGGCCGTATCGGCGGGCGATCCCCGGCACCAGATCGATGTTGTTGACGGCGCTGTAAGTCCTGATGCTCTTGACATTGCCCTGGAGCAGCTTGAGGTCACGGTCGATGTCGTCGCCCTGCGGCAGGTCCCCCGCCATCGGGTTTTGAGTCGCCTGATAGGGGCTGAGGCAGACACCATTGATCAGACCGGCCCAGGGTCGTTCACTGACCGGCCGGTTGGCCACCGCCCAGGCCAGGGCATTCCCGATCACAACCAACAGAAGTACCGCGACCGCCGATTTCCGCATGTGGATGTCTTTCCTCGTCCGCACAACTTGCCTGTCGCCGCCGCCCCGCCCCGGGACCCAAGCAAAAGACACTCCGGCGGTTGATTCAGTGCGGCCCCGTCATGAGACCGGCCCGCGTTCACTGGAACGTATCGACCCGATCGAACGATACCAACGGACGTCGATTCATGCCGGACAAAACAGTTCTTACCACGGCCGCCTTTTATCCGCTTCCGCCGGCCACTGCAACCGCCCATTGGGTAAAGCGCCGGCAAGGGGGTGTCACCGCCCAGGACCAAAGTCCGCTCCGAAGCAGGCAGACGGCGGAGCCCAAGAGCTTGCGAACCGCATCGGCACCGCCCCCAAATCCAGACCGGAGCCGCCAACGGCAAGGCTTGCCCGAAGGCCACCGGCTCCAACCATCCCGGCCGCCACGGCGTCACTGTGCCGGTTTCGGACCGATGGCGCCGGAACCGACGGACGGCGCGGGCGCGACTCGAGTACCGGGCCTGCGCCGCCTGCCGTCGGCAGCAATGCAATGAAGCCCCCAAATATAGAATGGTTCAACGCCTTCAACCGGCCAGCAGCGCCAGCCCCTCAGCATGCACATGGGGGTCTCCGGCGCCGATAACCCGGCCGTCGCTGTCCATATCCAGGGCCTTACCCTGCCAGTCGGTGATCTGCCCCCCGGCCCCGATGATCACCGGAACCAGCGCGGCAAAGTCGTAAAGGTTCAAACTGGCCTCGATCACCAGGTCCTGAAAGCCCGAAGCAAGCAGGCCATAGGCATAACAGTCCCCCCCGTAGAGGGTCATTTTCGCGGCCGCCACCACCCGTTGGAATGCCGCCGCGTCGGCGCCGATGAACATGTCAGGAGTCGTCGCGCTGAGCGTCGCCGCGGCCAGCCCGACGCAGGCACGAACCCGGGCCGGCGCGCCGTGAAAGGTCGTCGCCCGTCCGACGGCGCCGATCCAGCGGTCGCCCAGCACCGGCTGGTCGATCACCCCCAGTACCGGTCGTCCCTGGCACAGCAGGCCGATCAGAGTGCCAAAAGTCGGCCTGCCGGTCACGAAGGCCTTGGTGCCGTCGATGGGATCGATCACCCAGACATACTCGGCGTCGGGGTTCTTGCACCCGTGTTCCTCGCCGATGATCCCATCATCGGGCCGCCGCGCCTCAATGATCGTGCGAATGATGCTCTCGGCCTCGCGATCGGCAATGGTCACCGGCGACAGGTCGGCCTTATCGGTGACGGCCAGCCGTGACCGGAAGTAGCGTCTGACCACGGCACCGCTGGCGTCCGCCAGACGCTCGGCCAAAGCCATGAGGTGAGTTGGACAGGTGTCAATCATGAGCAATTGTGACCAGGATTTCGCTGGTGGGATAGTATCCGTCAGAGGCGTCGGCGGAAACCAAAAACGCCGGCCGCGGGCAAGGCTGGCCGGCAGCCGATTTTGGGACATGGCAGGGGCGCATGGATATCGAACGCAATGTCATCAATCGCAATCCGAACAAACCAAATCTTTACGCCGGTGGCGGCCTGGACCGGGCGGCGCCCCGGCGAAGGGACGTCGAGTGGGTCACAGCGACCCTGTCGGCGGGTGCGCGGCTGGTGCCGGTCTGGCGCAGCCAGAGTTTGGTCGACGGCATAACCCCCGAGGCGCCGCGTCTCGCCTGGTTGCCCGCAAGCGACGGGACCGATCTGATCGCGGCACCCGGCGTGGAAATCGCCCTGCTCGGCCTGGACGCCGACACCGCCTGGTTCGCGCTCGACCTGTCGTCCCTCGACGATCCCGGGCAGCATCCGGCCCTGAACGGCCGTGGCCGGTTCGCCGAGTTACGAACGGTGGGCGCGCTGTTGCCGGCGGCGGAGGCCAACCTCGCCGCCTACGCCCGCGGCCTGATGTGGTGGCACCAGCGCCACCGTTTCTGCGCCGTGTGCGGTCAGCCCACGAAGGCAGCCGAAGCCGGCCACGTCCGCATCTGCACCGAAGCCCGGTGCGCCACCCATCACTTCCCGCGCACCGATCCCGCGGTCATCATGCTGGTCCACGACGGCGACCGGTGCCTGCTGGGACGGCAGCCGCGGTTTCCCCCCGGCCTTTATTCGACTCTGGCCGGCTTCGTCGAACCCGGCGAAAGTGTCGAAGAGGCGGTGGCGCGCGAGGTCTTCGAAGAAACCGGCATACGGATCACCGATCTCCGGTACCACTCCTCCCAGCCCTGGCCGTTCCCCTCGTCCCTGATGCTCGGCTTCCTGGCCCGCGCCACGACCACCGAGATTTCGATCCAGGCGGATGAGATGGAGGATGCCCGCTGGTTCGCCCGCGACCACCTGCTGGCGGCGCCACCAGATCAGCCGCTCCTGCTGCCCCGCGCAGATTCCATCTCCCGGCGGCTGATCGAGGACTGGCTCGGCCGCTGACCGCCATCGGCCAAAAGCCAAAAACCCCCGCCCGGATGGGCGGGGGTCAGGCAGGCCGAAGTCAGAAGCCGGTCGGGTCAGTCAGCCATATCCAGGAAGCGTGTCAGGTGAACGTCCCGGAGATTGAACGCCAATCCGATGATCCGCTGGCTGACCATCGACTTGGTGGCGAAGTGGTAGATCGGGATGATCGCGTACTCGTTCAACAACAGCCGCTCGGCCTGTTGCAGCAGATCGGACCGTTCCGCCGAGTCCGCGGTCGCCCCGGCCTTTTCCAGAAGCTCGTCATAGGCCGCGCTCTTGAAACCCGGGTCGTTCCGCGGCGGCGCGGCGTGAGACAGCATCAGGTTGAGGAAGACCGTCGGGTCCGCATAGTCGCCGATCCAGGCGGCGCGGACCACCTGAAACTGCCGGCGTGCCCGCCGCTGAAGATACTCGGTCCGCTCAACGTTCACCGGGTTGACCAGTAGCGCCTTGCCAAACGCATCCTGCCACATGCCGATGATGGCGTTGGCGATCTTCCGGTTGTTGTCGTTGGTGTTGTACAGCAGTTCCAGGGTCAGCGGCTGAGCCGGGCTGTAGCCGGCCTCGGCGAACAGTCGGCGCGCCTCTTCCAGCCGGTCCTCGTAGGTCTGGTCGATGAACGGCAGGACCTGACGCTTGTACCCGGGGATCACCGGCGGAACCAGGCCATAGGCCGGCAGTTCTCCGGCGCGCGTGACCTTTTCCACCAGCGCCTCGCGGTTGATGGCCATGGCCAGCGCCTTGCGCAGGTTCAGGTTCCCCTTAAAGGGCTCGGCGGTCAGGTTGAGAGCGTAGTAGTAGGTCGCGATGTACGGCTTGTTCCAGAATTCCTTGGGATCGCTGAGCGAAATCCACTTCACCTGCTCCTGCGGAACCTCGGCGGTCATATCCAGCTTGCCCGCCTTGAACAGCTTCAATTCGTCAGCCGGGCTGGTGATCGGATAGAAGATCACCTTATCGATCTTGACGCCGGCATTGCCGTAGTAATTCGGGTTGCGCGTCAGCACCACCTGCTTCTGCGGCGCCCACTCCGTCAGGACATAGGCGCCGTCGCTGACCATTTTGCCGGGTTCGGCCCAATGCTCGCCGTATTTCTCGACGGTGGCGCGATGAACCGGAATGGCGTTGTTGTCGGCGGCCAGCAGCGCCAGGAAGTACGGGGTCGGCCCCCGCAACACCAGACGCAGGGTCCGCGGATCCACCGCCTCGACCCCCAGCTCGGTTGCCGGCTTTTCGCCCTTCATCACCGCCTCGGCATTGCGGATCACCGCCATGTTGAAGGCGAAATCCTTGCCCGGCCGCGGCGCAATCGCCCGCCGCAGACTGTAGACGAAGTCGTCGGAGGTAATCGGATCGCCATTGGACCATTTGGCATCCGGGCGCAGATGAAACGTATAGGTCAGATTGTCGTCGGAAATGTCCCACGATTCGGCAATGCCGGGGATGATCTGCCCTTGAGACCCGTAAACCACCAGCCCTTCGAACAGATCGCGCAGGATGTTCGACTCGGTCCGGGCGTCGGTGGCATGCGGGTCCAAGGTCGCCGGTTCGCCGCCGTTGCCGCGGGTCAGGACCTTTTCCGCCTGTGCCGGCGCCGCCAACCCCGTCGCCAACACGACGACCAATCCGACACCAGCAATCAGACGATTGATCAGTCCCCCCATGAGTCGCTCCTCCGCATGTTTCCTGGACAGGCCCGTGATCGGGCGACACCCGCAAGTGCCTCACCCGGCCGTCACCACCCACGACCCAACCCGGGACGGAGGTTCGGAAACGGACACGGGGCGTCGACCCAATAGCCGGTTCAAAGCGCAGAAATCAAGAGTGAATCCTGCCTCCCCGGGACTGTCCCGGCGCTTCCGGTCCCGGAGCTGCCGCTGATTAAGGCCGGGTCACGGCATTTGCACCGGTGGAATCCCGGTTGTCAGAGCCGAAATGCCAAGACACACCCGGTCACGACATTTTCTTTTCATTTCGATGAATTGACCGATGACAAGTCCCGGCGGTGCAATGGCAGCCATTCCGGCTCCTGGCCGGGCAACGCCGGCCCCGACGGGCACAATGGCATGCCGCGTCCGCCTGACCGGCCGCCCCTCACCCTTCGGCCTGTTGACCCCCACATGGTTGATCCGGCCACGTATTGCTGTATAACAGCCGGGGACCAAGGGAGAGGAGCTTTTCGATGGATCTGGGTATCTTGACCCTGCCGCTCACGGCAGCGGTGTTGGCGTTTGGTCTGGCAGTGGTCACCGACACGCAGGCGGTCCACGTCGAACGGGTCAGCGTTCCGTCTGAGGTGGTCGTTGCGACCGGTTACACGCCCGAAGTGGTGAGCAACCGTCTGGTCGACGACATGCACGACATCGAGAAGGCGGCGCAGTCGAAGGTTCAGGCGCGTGGCATCGAGCTTCAGGGGGAAAAGGGTCCGTTGGTGGTCCTGGCCGACTACTTCAAGGTGACGCCGCTGATCCGGGTCGCCCAGGAGACCGCCGGCCTGATCCCGTTCCGTTTCAGCGGCGAGATCGTGGTTCGGGGCAAGGACCTGGAGTTCGTGCTGCGTGGCACCGACCCCAACAAGACCGCGAGTTACATTGTGGTGCGGGCGCCCCGGGAACAGATCGGGCGGCTGATCCATGATGCCGCCTACGAGGCGACTCGCGTGGTCGATCCTTATATCCTTGCCGCTTATCAGTTTAAGAAGGACTTTTCGAGTCGCGACTTTACTCCGACCATCGAAATCATCCATCGCGAACTGGCCAAACCCGACACCAAGTACAGTAAGTGGCTCGAAAACCTTTGGGGAATGGTGCTCTATCAGCAGGCCGACCGGGCCGGTGCGATTGAAAAGTTTCAGGTCGCCCTTGCCGAAGACCCTGATTTTGCCGCGCCCAGGCTGAACTGGGGTGTCGTCCTGGCCCGGGAAGGCAATAACCAGGAAGCTATCGACAAGTTCCGGGACTTGGTGTCCGACCCGAAAGGCGAAGCATCGCCGGCGGCGCTGGCCGCAGCCTACAGCGAGTGGGGGTTCTCGCTGGCGTTGCTCGGCCACTACGACGAAGCCTTCGCCAAATTTGATCAGGCGACCAAGGCCGATCCGACCTTTGTCGATGTCTATTCGAGCTGGGCCGAAGTTCTGAGCGCCCTTGGCCGGGCCGACGAAGCCGCCCAGATGACCGCCCGGTCGCTCAAGATGGGCGACGAGGCCGTTTACACCGAGAACCTGATCGGGCCGGTTCAGCGTTTGCCGGCCACGGCCTCAGTGATCAACTGAGAACAATCCGCGAAGAACAATCCGCGCTGCGGAAAAAAACGGGGGAAATGTCCGGCGTGGGGGAGGCCGGGTGGTACTGGCCTTCCGCCGTCACCGGTGACGGCGGAGGAGACAAGGCAACCGATACGGGTTGGCAATGCCCATCGTTTTTCGTGAATGGTCCGCGCCGCAGTCGCTGATCGCGAGCTTGGCTTCCGGACAACGGGTTGAGGAGGGGGTTGGCGAGACCAAGACCTCCTTTGCCCATTTTCTGATCGAAAGCGGCATCTCGCCGCCGGTGGCCGCCGAGGCGGCCGACGCCCTGATGGGGCGCATTGTCGCGGCGCTGGCCCGGGGCGAGACGCCCGAACACGCCGTCGCCTCCGCGACCCAGGACCTGGAAAAGGCACTGGGGCAGATGGTCGGCGCCGAAGCCGGTCATTCGGACCCGGTGACGGCGGCGCTGGCGCAAGGCGGCAGCGAGGCTGCCGCCGTGATCGCCCGGGTGGCGGCCGAAGCCGGGAATTCGCCCGAAGCGCAGGCCGCGGCGGCCCACGCCTGGCAGAGCGCACTCGCCCAAGGTCGCGACCCGGCTGCTGCCCTGAAGCTGGCATCCGAGGCCGGTCACGCGGCGACCAGCCTTGCCGGAACCGAATCGGTGCCGCTCAGTCCCGAAGGCGCCCTGGCCATCCAGTTGGCCCTGGGCGGCCCGGCGCTGACCAGCGCGCTCGCCGCGAACACCGCCGGGATGTCTCCCGAACAGGCTGCCAGCTTTACCAAAGGCTTCTTTGACGCCCTGACCGCGGGCGCCACGACCGGCACCGCACTGAGCGCCGGTGCCGGTAGCGCCGCGGCCGAAGCCGCCACCGCCGCAGCCCAGCAGGTGCCGCAGTCCCGGGCCGATGCACTGGTTGCGGCCCTGGCCGGTAACGGGGACCCGGCGCAGGCGCTGGCCGCAGCGGGCCTCGCCGGCGATCCCCTGGCCGCCCAGGCATTGGCCCATGCCCTGGCCGGTGGCGCCGCCTCCGGCATGGCAACCGCTGCGGCCCAGCAAACCAGCGGCGCTGAAGCCACCGCCGAAGCCGCCGCTTCGGCTGGCGGTGACTCCTCTTTGCTGGCGGCGCTGGCAACCGGCGGACCCGATGCCGCCGGGGCCGTTGCGGCGGCGGGCGGCGGGCATGACGGCGCCGCCTTTGCCAGCGCGCTCGCCGAGGCGCTGGCCGCCGGAGCCCAACCCGATGCGGCGCTGGCCGCCGCCAGTGGCGCCGCCGAATCGGCGCAGAGCCAGCAAAGCGCGGGGGCGTTACCGCCATCGGCCGACAGCGCACTGGCTTCGGCACTGGCCAGCGGCGAGGCCGTCGATGCCGCACTGGCCGCCGCGGGCCTGCCGGTGACCGGCGATGCCGGGGAGGCCTTCACCGCGGCGCTGGTCCAGGCGCTGGCCGCCGGCAGCGATCCCGCCGCCGCCGAGGCGGCTGCCACCGTCGCAGCGGTAGCGGCGGAACAGCAGGCCGAACAGAGCCAGCAGGGCGTGCCTCCGCCGGATCCGGGACTGGCCGCGATGGCCTCCGGCGAAGCCGCCCCGTCGGGCGGAGAGACCGCCACCGGTCCTGCAAGCAATGACAACCCCGCCGGCACCCAAACCGCCGAAGCCGCGCCATCGGCGGCCACCGGTTCGGCGCCGAACCCCGAGGCCGCACCAACGCCCCAGGGGAGCAGTCCCGAGGCCGCCGCCGCCGGGCCGGGCGCTGAAGCGGCCGGCGGAAACCCGGAGTCGATGGCGGCGATGCTCGACCCCCAGGGTGGTTTCCTGCAATCCTTTGCGCCGGAAGCGGGGACCGCGGGAGCAGCGTCGGCACCGGGGTCGGAGTCCCCGGAGGCGGGATCACAGGCGTCACCCGCTGAGGCGGCGGCGGCCCAGGCATCGGCGGCTCAGGCGGCGGCGGCCCAGGCATCGGCGGCCCAGGCATCGGCGGCCCAGGCGGCGGCCCAGCAAGGGGTTGAGCCGGCTTCGGCCGCCACCACCATACCGGCATACCAAAACGCCGGTGAGGAGACGTCACACTCTTCGTCCGGGACCACCAACTCCACGCCGACTCCGACCGTCGTCCAGCCCCCGGTGTTGGCCAATGCCGGCACCGGCAGCTACACCGAAGGCGGCAACCCCGGAAGCGTCGCCCCCGGCATCACCGTCAGCGATGTCGGGGCCATGACGCTGGCCTCGGCCACGGTTGCCATCACCAAGGGTTTCTTCACCGGCGACACCCTGACCGCCGACACCGCCGGCACCGCGATTGCCGCCAGCTACGACGCCGGCAGCGGCGTCCTGACCCTTTCGGGCAGTGACAGTCTTGCCAACTATCAAGGAGTGCTGCAATCGGTCGTGTTTTCTTCGACCAGTCTCAATCCGACCGATTACGGCGCCAGCACCAACCGCACCGTCAGCATCCACGCCAGCAATACCGAGGCCGCCAACCAGACCAGCAACGTCCTTGACAGCACGGTCGCCGTAATCGGAGTCAATCAACCTCCGGTACTGGCCGACGCCGGATCGGGCCACTACGCCGAGGGCGGCAATGGGGTGACAGTGGACAGCAGCGCCACCCTCAGCGATCCCGATACCCTGACCCAGGTCTCGGCCACCGCCACCATCACCAGCGGCTTTCTTACCGGCGATGTCCTGGCCGCCAGCACCGCCGGCACCGCAATCGGCGCCAGTTACAATGCCGGAACCGGCGTCCTCACCCTGTCCGGCACCGATACCGTCGCCAACTACCAGTCGGTACTCCGGTCGATCACCTACACCTCAACCAGCACCAACCCGACCCACTACCAGACCGACACCAGCCGCACCATCGCCTTCCAGAGCGACGACGGCCAGAGCGGCAACAATACCAGCAACCTCCTGAGCAGCGCGGTCGCGGTGACCGCGGTCAACCAGCCGCCGGTGCTGAGCGGCGGCGAATCGGCCCACTACACCCAGGGCGGCGCCACGGCAACGGTGGCCGACAGCGTCAGCTTGAGCGATCCCGACACCCTGACCCAAGCCTCGGCCACCGCCACCATTACCAGCGGTCTCTTCCCCGGCGACACCCTGACCGCCGACACCGCCGGCACCGCGATCAGTGCCAGCTACAGCGCCGGAACCGGCGTGCTCACGCTGTCCGGGGCCGATACCGTCGCCGACTACCAGTCGGTACTCCGGTCCATCAGCTATTCCTCGACCAGTCTCAATCCGACCGATTACCAGACCGACACCAGCCGCACCATCGCCTTCCAGAGCGACGACGGCCAGGGCCTCAACGAGACCAGCAACGTCGTGACCAGCACGGTCTCGGTGACCGGGGTCAACCAGCCGCCGGTGCTGACCGGCGGCGGCTCCGCCAGTTACACCGAGGGCGGCGCCGCGGTGACGGTGGCCGATGGCCTCGGCCTCGCCGATCCCGACACCCTGACCCAGGTCTCGGCCACCGCCACCATCACCAGCGGCTTTTTCGCCGGCGACGTCCTGGCCGCCAACACCGCCGGCACCGGAATCGGCGCCAATTACAACACCGCGACCGGCGTGCTCACCCTGTCCGGCACCGATACCGTCGCCAACTACCAGTCGGTCCTCCAGTCGATCACCTACGCCTCGACCAGCACCAACCCGACCGACTTCCACACCGACGCCAGCCGCACCATCGCCTTCCAGAGCGACGATGGCCAGAACGTCAGCGATACCAGCAATATCGTGACCAGCACGGTCTCGGTGATCGCCGTTGACCAGCCGCCGGCGCTGGCCGACGGCGGACATGCCACTTACACCTATGGCAACGGTCCGGTCACGTTGAACGGGAATATCACCGTCAGCGATACCGACAGCCTGACCCTGTCCTCGGCCGCCGCAGCCTTCGCCAGCGGCTTTTTTACCGGCGACACCCTGGCCGTCAACACCGCCGGCACCGCCATCACTGCCAGCTACAACGCCGCAACCGGCGTCCTCTCGCTGTCCGGCACCGATACCGTCGCCGATTATCAATCGGTACTCCAGTCGCTGACTTACGCCTCCAGCAGTAACAACCCGACCAACAGCGACACCGACACCAGCCGCACCATCACCCTTCAGGTGGATAACGGCCAAAGCGCCGACCACGCCAGCAACGTCCTGACCAGCACGGTCGCGGTCAGCAACGGCACCCCCGCATCCTATACCAGCGACGGCGCACACTTCACGGCGAACGCCAGCGGTGTGGGGAACGGTGATATTGAGATCGAAAACGCCGGACTGACCGCGCAGCAGGTATTGGCCGGGGACGACTTCACCACCAGCACTCTTACGCTCGAAACCTGGATCTACGTGCCCAACAACGCACAATATGGCAGCTTTATCGGACTGCTGAGCGACATGAACTATACTCCCGACCTTCCCGGGGATGGTTTCAAGTTCACTCTCAACGACGGCAAGCTTGATTTGCAGGTCGCGAAGGCCGGTTCGGTCGAGGAGTTCGAGGCCACCAGCCAGCTCACCCCCGGCTCGTGGCACAATGTCGCCGCAATTTACAACGGTAACGGAACCTACGGCTCGGCCTCGATCTATGTCGACGGCTCGCTTCAGGGTACAAGCGAACTTCCCCTCGAATTTGATCGCGTCAACTTCACCGGCGCCGTGACGCTGGGCGACACCCTGACCATCGGCAACGACGACGACCCGACCTATACCACCCGCACGTTCAACGGGATGATGGCCAATGTGGCGCTCTGGAACACCGACCGCAGCAGCGAGGTGGCGCTGGATGCCAGCCATACCATCAGCGACAGCCCGGCCGGTCTGGCCGGCTACTGGCCGCTCGACGACAACGCCAACGACACCATCAACGGCAACAACGGCTTCGTGGTCGGCGGCAGCGTGCCGTCGGTACCCCTGTCCCCCAAACCCCTGACCAGCACCACCGCCGACGGCGCCACCACCTACCAGGGGCTGATCCTGGCCTCCGCACCGGCCGCCGACCAGTTATCCTACGGCGCCAGCTATGGGTCGAGCCATGCGACCAGCATCAGCCAGCCCCTGGCCCACGGCAACATCTATTCCTATGTCGCCCCGACCACCACTCACGGCACCGACTCCTTTCATGCTATCGTGACCAACGACACCACCCATTCGTCGACGGTCTATACCGTGCCCGTTTCCCTGGCCTGATATTCCCTGCATAGGTTCCTGCCTGGATGTCGCAAGTTCCCCCCTCAGGCGCTCCCTCGAACGGTTTGACCGGCCGCTGGTCCAAGCGCACCCTGTTCCTGTTCATACTGGCGGGAGCCGCGTGCGTCGCCGGCCTGATCTCTCTGATCGCCACCTGGATTCTGGTGCAACCGGCCCGGCAGGACATCCGCGTGGCGGTGGTCGCGCCCCTGAGCGGACCGGAACAGCGGCAGGGGGAGGCGATCCGGCGCGGCGCCGAACAGTTCGTGGATCAGGTCAACAGCAGCGGCGGCTTTCAGGGCCAGTCGCTCCGATTGCTGGCCTTCGACGACGGCGACGATCCGGTCAAGGCCCGGGAGGCCGCCGAAGCGGCCAGCGAGGCGGGCGTGGTCGGCGTGGTCGGCCACTGGTCGGCGGCGGCGGCCAATGCCGCCGCGGAGGTCTACCGCGCGCACGGCATCCCGGCGCTGACCCCGGCGGCCGATCTCGACGCCACCACTCCCGATAATCCCTGGTTGTTCAAGCTGGGCTATGACCGCACCTTCGAGATACGCTTCCTTGCCAATTACGTCCGCAACGTCATCGGCGAAAAGACGGTCTCCATCATCTACCAGTCGGGCGCCGATAACGAGGCGCTGGGGACCGCCTTTGACGAGGTGATGCAGCGATTCGGCACCAGGATTCTGAACCGCTGGGACTATGACCGCGCCTCGCCCCAGTTCGCCGACCGCCTGCGCCAGATCACCGGCGAGATCAAGGACAAGAAGCTGATCGGGGCGATCCTGGTGCTGGGCGACGCCGACGCCAGCGCCCGGGTGCTGGCAGCCCTGCGTCGGGAGGACATCACCAACCGGGTGGTGGGACCGCGCGAGATGGCCACCACCGCGTTCCAACAGGCGCTGGCCGACGAGTGGCAGAACAATCCCCGGCCGATCACCGATCGCCGGCCCCCGGCCTCGCTGGCTTCGGCGTTCAACGGCGTGCTGACCGTCACCCCCCTGCTGTTCGATACCGCAGGAGAACTGGCCCAGGACTTCAAGAACAACTATCAGAAGGTGCGCCGCACGCCGCCGGACTGGGTGGCCGGCGCCGGTTTCGACGCGATGCGCCTGCTGGTTTATGCCCACGGCAAGCCCGGACGCCGGGACAGCGACCTGCCTGTCGACCAGCGCCGCGAGCGCGAGCGCGAACGCCTGGCCGCCCTCGACGGCAGCCATACCCGGCTCGACAGCCTGTTCGGGCCGGTGGCCTTCGACGCCCGGGGCGATTCGGCGCCCCAGGCGATGATCGGCATCTATGACGGCGCCGATGTGGTCGCGGCGATGACCCAATTGTCGCCGATCCGGGATGAGAATGTTGGAAATTATCTCGACGAGCTGGTCGCGGGCCGGGCGCTGTATGTCAATGACCGTTTCATGTACAAGACCAACGTGGTCTATACCGGCCTGAAATTGGACAAGATCGGTGCCCTTGACCTCAACGCCGGCACCGTGTCGCTTGAATTCGACATCTGGTTTCGTTGGCGGGGCAACATCGAGCCCCAGGATCTGATTTTTACCAACGCCGTCGAACCCATCAAGCTCGACAAAGCCGAGCGCGAGCTGCGTAACGGCGACATCATCTATCGGACCTACCACGCCAAGGGTCAGTTCTTTCTCAATTATTCGTCTGTGGAGCGGGCCTACGGGACCCAGGTGTTCGGCATCGCCTTCCATCACCGCACCCTGGGCCGCAACAACCTGATGTATGTCAGCGACATCCTGGGCATGGACCTCAACAGCGGCTCGACCCTGGCCGAGCAATTGCTGAAGTCCAGCCTGGTGTTCGATCTCGGTTCGGGAAACGACGAAGCCTCGTTTTTTGAGCGTCTGGCCGGTCTGGTCTCGTCGGGGAACACCAGCACCGACCCGCTGTTGCGCACCATGCTCCATTCCCAGGTCCTGGCCGGACTCAACGGTTGGGCGCTGGACCGTGCCTGGATTTCCCAGGACGTGACCCGACGCGGCGCCGAGGGCGACCCCGCCTTCGTCGGTTTCGGCAAACCCCAACCCGAGTTTTCGCAACTGGACATGGGCGGCCTGCTCAAGCCCGACCAGTTCGACCCCCGCGACTTCGTCTCGCCCCGCTACTTCCTGATCATCGCGGTGTTTTCGCTGGTGGCTTCGGTGGTCGCGGCGCTGCTCGACCGCAAGGACCGGGGCCAGTTCTGGCGCATGCAGACGCTGGGACTGCGCATCGTGAGCTGGCCGCTGTTGCTGGTGTCGGCGGGCAGTCTGATGCTGGATTATGGCGTCCAGAATTTTAGCAGTTCAACCGTCGATATGATGGTTATGATTTATGATTCGCTGTGGTGGCTGGTACCCGCACGATTGATGGTCATTTCCGTCGAGAGATTCCTGTGGGTGCCGCTGGAGATCCGCACCGGCCGCAAGATTCCTAACGTGATCCGGATGATCACGGCGCTGGTGATCTACCTGTTCGCCATCTTCGGGGTCGTGGCCTTCGTGATGGGCAAGACCATCACCAGCCTGCTGGCCACTTCCGGTTTGCTGGCGATGATCATCGGTCTTGCCATCCAGGCCAACATCGCCAACATCTTCTCGGGCATCGTGCTGAATATCGAGCGGCCGTTCTCGGTTGGCGACTTTATCAAGATCAGTTCTTCGATCATGGGCCAGGTTGTCGATATCACCTGGCGGACCACCCGGATCCGCCATCTCGAAGGCCAGATGGTGTGCCTCGCTAACAGCAAGGTCTCCGAAGCGGAAATTCACAATTACAGCGACCTCGACGCCAATTTCATCCGCTTTCAGCTTTTTCTCGATCCCAGCTACGATCCCCGTCTGGTCTCACGCTTGATCAGGGAAGCGTTATTCAGCTTTGACATTTTCATCAATCTCGCAAGCAACTATTTCGGACCCGATGCCCAGTTCAAGGGCGTCGAATGCACCAACGGCACATGGACCGCCCGGTATCGGGTCAAGTTCTATGTCAAGAAAGGGAATGATGAGAATCAGGTGCTCCACGAGGTCTGGAGCCGCATCTGGGAACGGTTCAATGCCCATGGTATCCAATGGAAGCCGCCCGCGGGCGGTCCCGAACGCCAGCTTTTGGACGCCGATCGGCCGCAGCTCCCGCCCGGGACCGCAACCGCAACCGCGGTGGTGGAAGCCTGACCGGAACGGACCGACGCCATGGGCGAGGTGATCGGACGTCTGGCCCGAAGCCCGCAGGCTTCCGGGTATTTGTTGCTGGCGTCGCTGCTGATCAACCTGCTCGGGCTCATGACCTCGCTTTATGTCATCCTGGTGCTGAACCGTTATGTCAGCTACGGCGTGGTCGCGACTCTGGTCAGCCTGACCGTCGGCGTCGTCATCATCATTGCCGCAGAGCATGGTTTCCGCCGGCTGCGGCTGCGGTTGGCCGAAGAGATCATCGGCACCGCGGACGAGGGACTGTCCATCGGGGTCTACGGCTTGTTGCTCACCGCCCGCGTCGATGCCCTGGAGCGCCGGCCGCCGGGAGAGCGCGCGGAATTGCTCCGCGGCATCGAGCGGGCCGAACAGGCGCTTGGGCCAACGAATCTCGCCGCTCTGGCCGACGTGCCGTTCTCGCTGCTGTTCCTGGTGGCCCTGCTGTTGCTGTCACCGCCGCTGGCCGGGGTGGCGGTCAGCTTCTGCCTCGCCTCGGTGGCGCTCGCCTGGTGGACCCAGCGCCGGTTGACCCAGCCGGTCCAGGCGCTGTCGGGACTCGGGGAACGCCTGAACGGGCTGATCGGCGCCACCCTCTTCGCCCCCGACACCATCCGGCAGTTTCGCGGCGCCGGCCTGTTGATGGCCCAATGGCAGGCCATTTCGGGCGCCGCCCGCGCCGCCCGCGCCACCATCGCCCTTCGTCAGCATGACGGTGCCTCGTTTGCTCAGGGCATGCAGTCCTTGTTGGGGGTGGCGGTGATCGCAACCGGTGCGACTCTGGTGGTGGCGGGACAGTTGGACATCGGGGCGCTGATCGGCGCCAACCTGATCGCGGCCCGGGCGCTGGCACCGCTCACCCGACTGGTACAGATGGCCGAAGCCCTCAAGAACGCCGGACAAAGCCTGAGCGACGCCCGCCGCTTCGCCCAGACCGCTGGCGAGCCCGAGGGTGGCCGGCTGTTGCCGGGCTGGAGCCGACGCCTGGAAGTGCGTGGCGTCGGCCTGACGGTGCCGGGGACCACCACTCCGCTGTTCTCGTCCCTGGATCTGGTCCTGGAGCCCGGCGGGGTGTTGGTGATCACCGGCCGCAACGGCACCGGCAAGTCAAGCCTGCTGCGCCTGCTCGCCGGTCTGATCGAGCCGGCCCGCGGTCAGGTCCTGGTCGACGGCGTCGATCTGCGTCAGCTTTCTCTTGAATGGTGGCGGCGTCAGGTGTCCTACCTGCCCCAGGAGCCGACCTTCATCGATGGCACGGTGCGCGAGAATTTGGCCGCGGCGCGTCCCGACGCCACCGAGGCCGACCTGATCCGCTGCCTGAACTTTGTCGGTCTGCGGGCCTGGATCGACGGCCATCCCCAGGGCCTGGACCAGGAATTGCGCGACGCCGGGCGTCCTTTGGCCCCGGGCCTGCGTCGCCGGCTGGCCATGGCCCGGGCCATGCTGGTGGATGGACCGCTGTTTTTGCTGGACGAGCCTTCAGAGGGCCTCGACCGTGACGGTGCCGAGGCGGTCTATACCCTGCTGATCGATCTCGCCCGCTGCGGCAAGACCCTGGTGGTGGTCAGCCACGACCCGGCGATCCTGCGCGGCGCCCGGCTGCTGCTGCGCTTCGATGGCCGGGAGCCGACCTTGCACACCCTGGCGGCGACGGCCAAGGCCGCCGCGGCCGAGGCGACGCCGTCATGAGCCTGCCCTCCCCCCCGCCTCCGCCGGCACCACCCCGCGCCCGGCGCCGGTTCCTGCTGGCCACGGTCGCGTTCCTGGCGGTATTGACCGTCTGGGCGGTGCTGGCGCCCCTCGACGTGGTCAGCAACGCCCCGGGCGAGGTGGTGCCGGCAACCCGAATCAAGGCGGTGCAGCACCTGGAAGGCGGCATCGTCAAGGAGATTCTGGTCGAGGAAGGGGCGACGGTGACCAGGGGTCAGCCGCTGGTCCGGCTCGACCCGACCCGCGCCCGCTCGGAAACCGACGAACTGCACAAACGTCTGACCAGCCTGCGCATCGACCTGATCCGGCTTGCCGCTGAAATTCAAGGCCACACTCCGCCGGTGTTTCCCCCCGAACTGGAACGCGACGCCCCCGACCTCACCGCCCAGGCCCGGGAGACCAGCACGACCCGCCGCAGCCGGCTTGACCACGAGGTCAAGACCCAGGAAGACCTGATCAACCAGCGCGAATCGGACCTCCACGAACTGAACCAACGGATGGCCGACAACCGCAAGACCCTGGACATCGTGACCAATGAGGTGACGATCAGCGAGAACCTGCTGCGCAGCGACCTGACCAGCCGCATGGCCCATCTGGAATTCCTGCGCCAGCAGCAAAGTTTGCGGACCCAGATCGACAGCGACCAGAACGCCCTGCCCCGGGTCGAGGCGGCGCTGCGCGAGGCGCGGGAACGGCTGGGCTCGGTCCACGAGGCGTTCATCGAGCAGGCGCGCAAGGACCAGTCGGCGGCCCAACAGCAACTTGACGAGTTGACCGAGCGTGCCCGCAAACTCGAGAATGTCGAAGAGCGCACGGTTCTGCGGGCTCCGGTGGACGGCATCGTCAAGACCCTGGCGGTAGCCACCGAGGGCGGCGTGATTCAGCCCGGCCAGACCGTGGCCGAGATCGTCCCCATCGAAGACCGGCTGATCATCGAGGCCCAACTGCCGATCCAGGACATCAGCTATGTTCACGCCGGCCAACCCGTGCGCGTCACCCTGGCCAGTCCCGAGACCGCGGCCTTCGGCCATCTGGACGGCACCGTGATTCGGGTCAGCCCGGATGCCATCGTCGGCACCACCGGCAGCGCCGCGACGACCGGAACCGGTGCCCGCTCCTTCTACAAAGTCCGAATCGAAACCCAACAGAACCACTTCACCATGGGAAATTTGGATTACTGGCTTTATCCTGGCATGCAGGTGCTGTGCAGCATCCGGCTGGGGACCCGCTCGGTGTTTGAATATCTGCTCAGCCCATGGTTCCGGTCTCTGCGTTTCGCGTTCCAGGAAAGGTAGTGTGCATGGTGCGTGGCCACACGCGGCGCCTTGTTGGTGTCTTTTCCGGTCCGGTTCTTGGCCTGATCTTCGCCGTCATTGCCGGCGAAGCGATGGCCGAGGATTACCGCCAGGCCCTCGAACACCTGTTGTCCGATCATCCACGGATCGCCGCCGCCCATGCCGACCGCGAGGGCGCCGAATCGTCGTCATCCCGGGCACGTAGCGCCTGGTACCCCGACCTGTCGCTCACCACTTCGGCCGGTCACCAGCGGATGACCTATACCAACGGCACCCCCTACACCGACCTGCAAACCCGCGAATTGACCTTTGGCCTGCGCCAGACACTGTGGGATTTCGGCGCCACCAATGGCGCCATCGACAAGGCCGAGATCGCGGTCCGGCAGTTCCGGGCCAGCGAGGATCAGGTCACCCAGGACCTGCTGCTGGAGGGGCTGACCGCGTATATTAACCTGGATCGCGCCCGGCGCTCGCTGACCTTTGCCGAACAGTCGGTTGCCAATATCCGAACCCAGACCGGCATGGAAGAGAGCCGGGTCGAGATGGGCGGCGGTTTCACCTCCGATGTGCTCCAGGCCAAGAGCCAACTGGCCGGCGCCGAAGCCCGGCTTGCCCGGGCCAAGGGCCTGCTGGCCAATGCCCAAAACCGCTTTCGCGCGGTGTTCGGCCGCGATCCCGTCGACGACGACCCGACCCAGCGGATGCCGGTCCCGTTCGACCTGCTGCCGCCGTCGCTGCCATCAGCGGTCGAGTTCGCGTACAAGCACAACCCGCAGTTAGAGGTTCTGCGCCTGACCGCCGAGGGTAACCGGACCGAGGTCGATCGGGTCCGGGCCGCCGAATTGTATCCGAATCTCCATGCCATTGCGCAGCGTAAGCTGGAGCGCAACCCCGATGGCATTACCGGCGATCGCACCCAGGAAATCCTCAAGTTGGAGTTGACTTACCAGTTCAACACCGGCCTCGGCAGCTTCTACGCCATCGATGCCGCCGAAAAGGCCGCGGTGGCGGCCGAAGACCGGGTCAAGGAATTGCATGATCTGATCCAGGAACAGGTGAGCAATGCCTGGCAAAATCTCGACAGCGCCCGCGATAACGCCGGCCACCTGGACAATCAGGTTCGGATCGTCACCGAGTTCCTTCACCTTGCCCGCGAGGAGCGTCTCCAGGGCCGGCGTTCGCTGATCGACGTGCTGTCGGGGGAAACCTCGCTGATCGACGCCCAAAGCGACGCCGCCTCTGCCGATGCCGACGTGGCCATCGCCGCCTTCACCCTGTTCCGCGCCGCCGGCATGCTCGACCTTTCACTCATCCATTGATCCATCGGGCGCGGACCCGCGCCGCGGTGCCGAACCACCAGGGATCCGGTCATGCTCGGTTACACCATTACCGCCTCGGTCGATAAAGCAGTGGCCGATCGCCTGGAGACTCTGGCCGGAGCAAGACAACTGCCGGCCCGCGAGGTTGCCGGCCAGGCCATCGAACTTTACCTCGCCCTGCCCGATGATTTGCGTGGGGTGTTGCACAACCTCGCCTCCAACATCGACCAGGGCGACACGCCGTTCATCATGAAGGACGTCATCCGTTCCCTGCATGGCATGGCGACCCGACGACGGAACCACGACCTGGATGCCATCGGGCACGATTTGCTGCCCTAACGTTTTGAGGTCAAGGAGGCGAGCCTCCTTGCGGGTGCAGGGCAGAGCCCTGCAAAAATCTTTGGCCGTCAGGGCAGACGCCGGGCCGGACAGGCGATGAAGCGATCCACCCGCGAGGCAAAGGTCGCGCATCGGGCAGCGGAACCAGGACCACCAACGGCCCCCGGTGTTCCGCCAGCTCCCGCTCCGCAACCTCGGTCATTTTCACCTCCCGGGTCAAGGCAATGTTGCCGGTAAGGCGGATGAAACGGTCGGTTTGCGGAAAGGTCCGCGCATTGTCCCGGCGCTATCATCGCAATCGGCGTCGAACAGCCCGGAGCTGGTCCACCAGGGCACATCCACATGATAGCTGACCCACAGGTGGCCGCCGGCCCCTCCCGGCCCCGACCAGCGCCGGATCCACCTCACGCCCGGCCACCAGAATCCCGGCGATGACCGCGGTCACCCGGACCACACCGTCCCACAGCCGCTCTCCCCACAGCCGGGCGAGCGACCGCAGGAAAATGCGAACAGACAAAACCTTGCCATGGGCGGTCCTATCGGCTTTTGGGAACCCCGCCGGGGACAGGATGGAGCCTCGTGACTTACCCCCCTGCCGCCTGACGAACCGTCCTGCGGGCGATTTCGACCACCGACGCAGCGTCGATGCCCTTGAATCCGGTCTGGGCAAAGTCGGGGCGACCGCCGCCGCCCGAACCGACCTGCCGGGCGATGTCCCGGGCCAGATCCCCGGCCTTGAGGCCACGCCCGACCGCTTCGGCTCCGGCACCGATCAGAATGCTGCCGCGCCCCTCGACCTCGGTGATCAGCACGAACACCCCGGCGGCATGCTGGTTGCGCAAATTGTCCAACGCCTGTTTCAACAGGTTGGGATCGGCGCCGGGGACCAGCTTGACCTGAATCAGCACCCCATCCACCGTCTCGGCCCCTTCCAGCAAGGCGTCCGCACCCTTACCGGTCAGCGCCTGACGGGACAGTTGCTCCTTCTCCTTGACCAGCTTTTTCAGGTCATCGGTCAGTTGGGCAAGCCGGCCGGGCACCTGCTCCGCGGTAACATTGAGCACCGACGCCGAGGCCGCCAGCAGGTCCAGGGACTCGCGCGCCCGGGCAACCGCGGCCCGATGGGTCACGGCCTCGATCCGCCGGACGCCGGCGCCGACGCTTTGCTCCGCCACCACCAGAAAGCTGCCGATCTCCGAGGTGCGGGCCACATGGTTGCCGCCACACAGTTCCAGACTCACCGCCGGCACCTCGACCACCCGCACCGTCTCGCCGTAATTCTCCGAGAAGAACGCCATCGCCCCCCGCGCCACCGCCTCGGCATAGGGCACATCCACCTGTCGGAGGACCGGATGGTCCTCGAGAATCCAACCATTGACCCGGTCTTCGATCCGACGCAACTCGTCTGCGGTCAGCGCCCGGGACGCCGCGAAGTCGAAACGCAGCCGGTCGGGCGCGACCAACGACCCCATCTGGCGGGCTCCCGGATCGACGATCTGGTGCAGCGCCGCATGCAGCAGATGGGTGGCGGTATGGTGAGCGGCCTTGGCCTGACGCCGGCCCCGATCCACTTCGGCCACCAGCAACGGCTCGCCCGCCAGTTCCCCGACCCCGCCCCGCAGCCAGCGCGCCCCGTGGACCACGCCGACATCAATGCGCCGAACCTCGTCCACCGCCAGTTCCACCGCCTTGCCGGTCAGCCGGCCCTGGTCGGCCTGCTCGCCGCCGCCCTCGATATAGAACGGCGTGCGGTCCAGGATCAGGTCAACGCCGCCATCGGCCCGCGGGCGATACCGTAACACCCGGACATCCAGCGAGGTCAGGTCGTAGCCGGCAAAGCCGCCGTCGCTGCCCTCCCCCACCGGGATCCAGCCGCCGGCGTCGTAAAAATCCTGAGCGGCCTTGGAGCGCGCCCGCTGTTGCTCCAACTCCCGGTCAAAGCCGGCGCTGTCCACCTCCATTTCCTGCTGTTCGGCCAGGATGCGGGTCAGGTCGACCGGAAAGCCATAGGTGTCATAAAGCTGGAACGCCGCCGGACCGCTGATCACCCGGGAGCCGGCGTTCCGGGTTTCCCCGACCACCCGGGTAAAGGTGACCAGACCACGATCAAGGGTACGGAAGAACTTGGCCTCTTCGTCACGAATGGTCGCCTGGATCGCGGCCATGCGCTCTGCCGGCACCGCGTAGGCGCCGGTGGTGGCCACCACCGTCGGCACCAGGGCGTACAGCCATGGCTCCTTCATCCCCAACTGGTCGCCGTGCAGCACCGCCCGCCGCAGGATGCGGCGCAGCACATAGCCCCGGCCGACCCGGTCGAATTCGCCGCCGTCGTTCAGCACAAAGGTCAGGCCGCGGATGTGGTCGGCCACCACGCACATGGCCGGCGCGTCCGAACCCGTGAAGTCACGTCCGGTCCGCTCGCAGATTTCCGAGATCACCGGCATGAACAGATCGGTATGGAAGACGTTGGTCTTGCCCTGAAGAATTGCCGAGATGCGCTCCAGCCCCATGCCGGTATCGACACTCTTGATCGGCAGCGGCAGCACCGAGCCGTCTTCCTGGCGGTCGAACTCCATGAACACCAGATTCCAGAACTCCAGATAGCGGTCGGTGGGGCCGCCGACCACGTCGGGACCGAACGATTCGCCCTGGTCAATGTACAACTCGGTGCAGGGACCACAGGGGCCGGTCGGCCCCATCGACCAGAAATTCTCGTCATCGCCCCTCGCGATGTCACCCAACCGGACAATCCGGCTGTCGGGCAGGCCGGCGATCTTCTTCCACAGCCCCCAGGACTCGTCGTCGTCCTTGTACACCGCCGCGTACAGCCGCGAAGTGTCCACCCCGTAGTCCCGGGTGACCAGGTCCCAGGCGTAGGAGATCGCCTCTTCCTTGTAATAGTCACCGAACGACCAGTTACCCAGCATCTCGAACCAGGTATGGTGGCGCCCGTCTTTGCCCACCGCATCAAGGTCATTGTGCTTGCCGCCGACCCGCATGCAGGGCTGGCACGAGATGGCCCGGGTATAGGATCGTTTCTCCCGACCCAGCAGGGCGTCCTTGAACTGGTTCATGCCGGCATTGGTGAACAGCAGCGTCGGATCATTGGCCGGAATGATGTTCCCGGGTTTGACCAGCGTATGTCCGCGCGCCTGGAAAAAATCGAGGAATCGGCTCCGAATATCAGACGCTTTCATGACCGGCCTTACTCCAGGATGTGCTCCGTTGCCTGCTCGGGAAACCGGTCGGCGACGGACATTCCAGACGTCCGATCCGGCCGCACACGCTTTCCCATCGGGCCGGACGATAGCCGCCCGCGTCGGCGATTGCCACAGATATAGAAAGGTATGGAGAGATCTGGAAGCGATGGCGCCATACGGCCACCCTGCCCAAGGCATGCCCCCCCCGGGAGCGCCGTCGGGCAACCCGCGGGAATGCACGCATCCTTCGCCGATGCATCCCCCCGCGGCCCGGCGGCTGAGAGCCGCCGCTACCGAATTGACCTGCGCCCACGCGCCGCCTTACCCGGCGGAGCGGTTAACCAAAGCCTCCCGGCGCTTTGGTGGAGTCTCGGGGAAGCCCCTCCGGTTATTCCGGTGCCGCCGCGACCTGTGCCTGATGAAAGGCCCGACGGGTCTTGGGGGCGATTTCCGGTGGCGACATCTCGCCGCAACGGCGCGGCTCCAGCGTCTTGGCGCTGTTCCAGTCGAGTTCCGCCAAGTGATTCCAGACCCGGCAGATATAGGCATGGGATTGGCGGGTCGAGCCGCCCTGATAGCGCGCCACCGCGCGTGACCAATTCCCGCTCTCGCCGCGCAGGCGCAGCAACATCCGCCCGGCGTACCAGATATTCGCCCGCGGATCCATCATCTTTTCCAACGAATGGAAGGCGCCGCGATGATAGCGAACCGATAATTGCATACAACCGACATAGGCATCATTCCGCAGACCACCGCCGCCGGTCTGGAGCCGACGCACCGCGTCCTCCTGACTGTGGGCGACCAACGAACGCGAACCAAAGGACAGCGCGTTGGGCTGCGGGACACCGTCGACTCCGCTTTCGACCAAAGAAATGGCCAGAAGCAAACCATTGGGAATGTGAAGCTGGCGTTCAACCACCGAGGTATTGGTGTGGCAATCGTTTTCACTTGCCAACGCCGGCGACACCAGCTGCTGTGTAAGACCGAGCCCTAAAGCCAAGGCAACCAGGCCGGGGGCCTTTCGTTGCACTCGGAACGCCCGGTGCGCTGGTACCGTCATTGTCTTTCTCCCTGTCTGAGCCCTTCTTGCAAAGGACTGTCGTTAACCCGCTTGCCGGCGGGTGGGTGCCGGGAGGCACGCCCTTGAATCATCGGCAACCGGTCTTGAGCCGGGAACCGCCTCCCCAAAGGACCATGGCGCCATACTCGCTGGCACCACCATCAGCTTTGGCAAAAACTTTAGCGATGGTCAATCAGTTTTTTTTGAAAATGGACTCCGGTAAATCCGAGAACAGGGGCCAATTAACCAACATGCGGGGACCAGCTCTCCCCAAATGATGGGGAATCCCCTAGAATCCCTGGGGATTAGCGGCGCTGCCGGCGCGCTGCGACTCGAGACTGTTGACTCGCCGCTTTTACCAATTCTCAAGCTTCAAACCCACCCTCCGGGATTGGTCTGACCGGCCGGGAAGACCCTGGGGAACTGTTGCCGCCGCGAGTCGCCCTGGGACCTCTTGCCGCCATCCCGAGGGGGGGGGCATAACATTGTCACAGGGAAGCCGATTCGCCTCCCGCCATTCCGAAGGCTGCCTGCCGATGAGCGCAGTTCTCCCCCTACCCGACCCATCGCCCGAGGTCGGCGTCCTGCTGGCCCGCGGGCATGACTGCCGCTACGCCGACGATCTGGCCGCGGCCGAACGCTGGTTCCGGCAGGCGGCGGCGATCAGCCCCGCGACCGCCGAGGCCTGGGGCGCGTTGGGCGAGGTACTGGCCGAAACCGGCCGCCCCCGCGAGGGGGTGGCGGCGCTCGCCCGGGCCGACGCCCTCGACCCCGGCCAACCGTTCCGGTTGGCCGGGCTGGCCGGGGCGGAGGCCGCCTGTGGTGAAGCCGGAGCAGCGGTCGCCACCTGCCGGCGCTGGCTGGCCCTGTGCCCGGGCAGCCTGCCGGCCCGGCAAACCCTGGCCACGCAGTTGCTCAGCCTCGGCATGCCCGAGGCCGCGGTCGCGGCGTTGCGGGAAGTGGTGCTGCTCGACCCCGATCAGGCCGCCAGCATGGCAACGCTGGTGGGCCTGCTCACCGATGCCGGCGAGCCGGTGGCGGCGCTGGAACTGGCCCAACCGACCCTGCGCCGGGTTCCCGACCATCCCGGCCTGCATCTTGAAATCGGCCGCGCCTGGCAGCGGCTGGGCGAATCGGCCAGGGCCGCCGCCGCCTGGTGCCGCTGCCTCGCGCTGGCCAAGGCCACCAGCCCCGAGGCCGAAGCCGCCCGGAGCGCGCTGGCCGCCACCCCCGACCCAAGCCCCGATCACACCCCCGACCCGACCTATGTCCGGGCGCTTTTCGACCGCTACGCCGGGCGTTTCGACGCCGAACTGGTCGAGCGGTTGGAGTACCGGGCGCCACAACTTTTACTGGAAGCAATGCGGGCGCTGCCAGGTTTTGCCGCCGGGGGTCTCGACATCCTCGACCTTGGTTGCGGAACCGGACTGGCGGGCGCGGTCTTCGCGCCCCATGCCCGCACCCTGGCCGGCATCGATCTGGCGCCCAGGATGATTGACCAGGCGCGCCGCCGGGGAATTTATCACCGGCTGGAGGCGGGCGACCTGAGGACGGTGCTGGACCGCGAATCGCAACGGTGGCACCTGATCATCGCGGCCGACGTTTTTACCTATCTCGGCGACCTCGGGCCGGTCCTGAAGGCGGTGGCGCGGTCCCTGTGCCGGGGCGGACGCCTTGCCGCCACCGTGGAGCGGGCGCCGGAGGAAGACGGTGTGATTGCCATGCCGTCCCGCCGGATGCGCCACGGCGCCGGCCACCTGCGGCGCGCGGCCGACGCCGCAGGGCTGCTCACGCTCAGCCTGTCCCCGGCGACCCTGCGCACCGAGGCCCGGGAACCGGTCATCGGACTGGTCTTCGTGCTGGAGCGGCCGTAATCACGACGGCTCGTCCGCGCCCTCTTCGCTCTCTTCGTCGCCGTCTTCGTCGTCAATGGGAACGCCGGGCAGGGACTTGGAACAGCGGATGGCCAGCGCCGACTTGACGTGGCTGACATTGGGCGCTGCGGTCAGCTGGGTGGTCAGGAATCGCTGATAATCGTCCCAATCCTCGGCAATAATCTTAAGCAAAAAATCAGTTTCTCCGGCCAGCATGTGACATTCGCGAACATGAGGCCATGTATTCACCCGCTCCTCGAACCTCTTGAGGTCCGGTTCGGCCTGACTGGACAGGCCAACCTGAGCAAACACGGTCACACTGTAGCCAAGCACCTCAGGGTTGAGGTTGGCATGGTAGCCCCGGATGAAGCCCGCCTCCTCCAGCGCCCGGACCCGGCGCAGGCACGGCGGCGCCGAAATGCCGGCCCGCCGGGCCAGATCGACGTTGGTCATCCGGCCGTTGGCCTGAAGGTCGCGGAGAATCCGCCGGTCAATCCGGTCGAGTTTGACCCGTCGCATGTGGTTCGCGTTGCTCCGGCAATTTGTCTCGCAACGATATTATACAGACCTTGCCGAGTCGCCAATAGAATACCCCGGAGCCCTCGAGCTAAGGTGGCGGCCCCGCTCGAGACCCGGCCGGCGCCGCACCGGCACCAGCCGGAAGGCGTCGAGCCGCGGATTTTTTTTTGCGTAGAGGGTCGCTCAAGGCGTCGAAACATGCACCAGATCAGTTGCTGGGTTCTCACCGATGGCAAGCCCGGAATGGAAAATCAGTGCCTGGGCCTTGCCGAAGCCTTGGCACTCGCTCCGGTTATCAAGCGGGTCAGGCTGCGCAGTCCCTGGCGCCAGATCAGCCCCTGGTTGCGCCTGGGCAAGCGGTTCGCCGCCGGCCCGGATGGTGACCTGCTGGCGCCGCCCTGGCCGGACCTGCTGATCGCCACCGGCCGCCACAGCGTGGTGCCGGCGCTTTCGATAAAACAGCGAAGTCGGGGCCGGACCTTCACCGTGCAGATTCAGGATCCGGTGATCGATCCCGGCCATTTCGACCTGGTGGTGGTGCCCGCACACGACCGGTTGCGCGGCGCCAACGTCCTGGTCACGGCGGGCGCGCTGCACCGGGTTACCGCCGAAAAGCTGGGGGATGCGGCAGCCCGCTTTGGCGCCGACTACGCTCACCTGCCCCGGCCGCGGGTGGCGGTACTGGTAGGCGGCGACAACGGCGTTTACCGCCTGACCCCGACCATCATGGGCGACCTTGCCGAACGGCTTGCGCTGATGGCCCGCCACACCGGCGCCAGCCTGCTGGTCACGCCGTCGCGTCGCACCGGCGCCGATAACGAGGCGATTCTGAGAGCGCGCATGCGCGAGCTACCGTCTGTGGTGTGGGACGGCACCGGTGAGAATCCCTATTTCGCCTTCCTCGGCCTGGCCGACGCCATCGTCGTCACCTGCGACAGCGTATCCATGGTCTCCGAGGCTTGCGCCACCGGCAAGCCGGTCTATCTGGTGCCGCTGGCCGGAGGCTCGGCCAAGTTCCAGGTGTTCCACGAGGGGCTGATCGCCGCCGGCGTCGCCCGCCCCTTCGACGGCAACCTCGACACCTGGCAGTACCCGCCTCTTGACGACACCCGGCAGGTGGCCGCCGAAATCCGCCGCCGCCTCGCGCTCCGGCAAGGGAGTCCCTAACGTCGCGGGTTCAAAGGGCCGACCGGCCCTTTGCGGGTGTGCGCAGAGCCCACAAAGTTCTTTTATTCCAGCGACATATCGTAATCAGGCGCCGATGGCGCAAAGCCCCCACGAAAAAAACGCCGCTTCCGGTATACCGGAAGCGGCGTCACCGAACTCAGAAGTCCATATCACCCATGCCGCCCATGCCGCCGCCCTGGGGCGCCGCCGGACCGGTCTTTTCCGGCTTGGTCGCCACCATCGCCTCGGTGGTGATCAGCAGGCCGGCAACCGAAGCCGCGCCCTGAAGAGCGGTACGCACCACCTTGGTCGGGTCGATGATACCGGCCTTGACCAGATCCTTGTATTCCCCGCTCTGGGCATCGAAGCCGAAGAACGGATCGTTCTGATCCGACAGCTTGCCGACCACGATGGAGCCATCGACGCCGGCATTGGTGGCGATCTGACGCACCGGCGCCTGAAGCGCGCGACGGACGATATCGACACCCACCCGCTGCTCGTCATTGATCGGCTTCAGGGCATCAAGGGCCTTCGCAGCATAGAGCAGCGCCACGCCGCCACCCGGAACGATGCCTTCTTCCACCGCGGCGCGGGTGGCATGGGTGGCATCGGTCACGCGGTCCTTGCGCTCCTTGACCTCGACTTCGGTGGCGCCGCCGACCCGGATCACCGCAACGCCGCCGGCCAGCTTGGCCAGACGCTCCTGAAGCTTTTCACGGTCGTAATCCGAAGTGGTCTCTTCGATCTGACCGCGAATCTGCCCACAGCGCGCCTGGATCTCGGCCTTGGCGCCGGCGCCGTCGATGATGGTGGTGTTGTCCTTGGTGATCTGGACCTTCTTGGCGGTGCCGAGCATGTCGAGGGTGACGCTCTCGAGCTTGATCCCGAGGTCTTCCGAGATCAGTTGCCCATTGGTCAGGACCGCCATGTCCTCGAGCATCGCCTTGCGGCGGTCGCCGAAGCCCGGAGCCTTCACCGCCGCGACCTTGAGACCGCCGCGCAGCTTGTTGACCACCAGGGTGGCCAGCGCCTCGCCTTCCACATCCTCGGAAATGATCAGCAGCGGCCGGCCGGACTGAACCACCGCTTCCAGCACCGGCAGCAGCGCCTGGAGGCTGGACAGCTTCTTCTCGTGGAACAGAATGTACGGGCTGTCGAGCTCCGCGGTCATCTTATCGGCATTGGTCACGAAATACGGCGAGAGATAGCCGCGATCGAACTGCATGCCTTCGACCACGTCCAACTCGGTATCCATGCTCTTGGATTCTTCGACGGTGATCACACCCTCGTTGCCGACCTTCTCCATCGCCTGGGCGATCTTGTTGCCGATCTCGGCCTCGCCGTTGGCGGAAATGGTGCCGATCTGAGCGATCTCGGCATTGGTCGCAACCTTGCGCGAGCGGCTCTTGATGTCGGCCAGCACCGCCTCGACCGCAAGGTCGATGCCGCGCTTGAGGTCCATCGGGTTCAGGCCGGCGGCCACCGCCTTGACGCCTTCACGCACGATCGCCTGGGCCAGCACGGTCGCGGTGGTGGTGCCGTCGCCGGCCAGATCGCTGGCCTTGCTCGCGACCTCGCGCACCATCTGCGCGCCCATGTTCTCGAACTTGTCGGAAAGCTCGATGTCCTTGGCGACCGTCACGCCATCCTTGGTGATGCGCGGCGCCCCGAACGACTTGTCGAGCACCACATTGCGGCCCTTCGGCCCCAAGGTCACCTTGACCGCATCGGCCAGAACATCGACGCCGCGCAGCATCCGGGTGCGCGCATCAACACCGAACTTGACTTCTTTGGCAGCCATTTTCTCTTACCTTTTACTAAACGGGAACAGCCGTTGGTTCATGATATCAGGGGGCTTCGAGGCTCAGACCTCAATGATGCCCATGATGTCGGACTCTTTCATGACCAGCAGCTCTTCGCCGTCGATCTTGACTTCGGTCCCGGACCACTTGCCGAACAGGATGCGGTCACCGGCCTTGACATCAAGCGCAATGATCTTACCGCTGTCGTCCCGGGCGCCCGGTCCCACCGCAACGACTTCGCCCTCCTGGGGCTTTTCCTTGGCGGTATCGGGGATGATGATCCCCCCCTTGGTCTTCTGGTCGGATTCCAGGCGCTTGACCACGACCCGGTCATGCAGTGGGCGGAATTTCATCACGGACTCCATAACTCGTTGAACGCTCACGGGAGCGCCAGACTGTTTGGCACTCTACCCCAGTGAGTGCCAGTTACCTAAGCAATAGCGCGGCCCGGTTCAAGAGCGATCCGACGCAAAAGCCGGCCGCAGGGCGGCAAGGCCGCCCGGGCGGCGGTGAGGCCAGTAGCGCCATCGGGACGTTGCTCAGTTCAGGCGGAAGCTGATGAGGACCATCTCGTCGTTCCCGATCTCCCGGGCATCGACCCCGAGCCCGATCACGCCGGTCGCCTCAAGGGTCATCGACTGCCGGTTCAGGACCACCGGCGGCTGGTCGCCAAGCTTTACCGTAGTGCCATTCCGGCTCTGGTCCGAGAGAACGTACTTTCCGTCCTTCGCCACGATGGTCGCGTGAAGCCTTGAAACCTTGTCGTTATTGACCACGATGAAGGACGTCGGGTTCCGGCCGATTTCATAGGTCTCGCGTGACGAATCAACCACATACGGCCGGTCCCGGTAGACCAGGGCCAGCACCGGGCACCGTTCTGCCCGGTTCGGCGACGGCGCGGCGGCGCCGGTCCTGTTCGACGCCGGAACCGCCGCGGGCGACACCGCCGCGGGCGCCGCCGGCACCGGTCCCGCGGGAGCGGTGCCCGGGCTGACGGTGATCGGACCCCGAACCGGGGTTGCCGCCGGCATTTGAGCGGAGACGGCGTCAAGCTTGCGCAACAGCGCATCGGCCATCTTGCGCGGGATTCCCGCCAGATACAGCCTCTTGCGAAAGGCTTCGCGGACTCTGTCGCGGGAAAAAGTCGGATCGTTGGCCGGCGCCAGATCCCGGATGCTGCGAATCTCCGACAGCAGCAGCGCAACCCTCTCGGTGACAAAGCTGGCGTTCCGCCGTCCGATTTCGGTCGGCAGAATATCCAGCAGATAGCCGATCCTTCCGGCATTATGGGTAAAACAGGCCATCATGGTGGTGATCGCCTCTTCGATGGACAGGTCTGCCGTGTCCTGGCCAAGGGTGATCTTGGCCCGCCGGGTCAACGCCGCGGCCATCGGGCCGCCCCCCACGAAGCCACCATATTCCTGCAACAGCGGAACCAGTTGCCTGAACGCCCCAACATCGGCGTCACGACCCGATTTCGTCAGCAACACCTTGCCGTCCAGGGCCAGCGCGATCCGGTTCAGCAGGGCGGCCCGAAGCCTCGGCATCGGCCGGACCGCCAGGACTTCACTGACCGCCATCAACGCCGGGGTATGCGCAAAGCGGTCGGTTATGGCCCCGTCCAGGGCCGCGCAGAGGGACATCAGCGCCGTTGCCAGATCTTTGGCGTAGCCGATCGCCGCCTTGATCACGGCATTGCCGTCGACGATCTCGGACAGGAACTCATCGAGACAGCGGTCGGCAGCCTCGGACTGGTCTTCCTTGAACAGCTCGCAGACGAAAATCAGCTTCCGATTCCAGTCGCGGGCCTCGTTCAGGCGCTGGGAAAAGGCGTAAGTGATGATGCGGGCACGGTCGGCCTCGACAAAACCGGCCTCGACATGGGCCAGGAATCCGGTCAGCCCCCGGGTACCCAGCTGCTCCGCAACCGGAATCAGGTCATCGGAGTCCTTGGCCAGTTCGCGAACCTGGGCAAAAAGCTTGAGCAGTTCCTGAAGGCGCGCCTCGGCACCGACCCGGAGTTGTCGGGCCTGCGCCCCCGCGATCCTCCGGCTGATCTGGCCGAACAACATTTCGTCGCGCTCAAGATAGCGCAGCGGCATGTATTTATGCAGGATCTCGGCCGGAATCATCACCTGTTCGTCGCAATACGGGCGCATCACCTTAAGCAAGGTCATCCGGCTGTCATGACCATAGACGTCGCCAACGGTACGACACAGACTGGCCTCGTCAAGATCGCCGACAACCGCAACCTTTCCACCACCGGCGTAGGTCTTTTCGAAAATGGTCGCGGTGCGACCCCGACCATCAACCCGGGAAACGCGCACCGAAGAATATTTGGCCAGACCCAACAGGTATTCCGCGCGCGCAATCGCGATGGTCTCTTCTTTATAAACGCCCTCGATCTCTGACTTTCCCGCAAGATCAACAACAACTTCAAATGTGTGCCTGTCGATCATTTCGCAACTCCAGAGCCGATCATCCGAGGTTAACCTGCGCGCAATTATAAAGCCCGAATTCGCTATCGACCGGCATCATGATTCTTATCCAGCAAGCGTATTGGAATCAGTTTGATAGCAAACATTTCGCCATCGCCGGCAAAACCGGCCCCGATATCCCCGGACAGGCTTGAAGCTAAGTCCCCGGGTTGGCCTCCAGGTCCCGGAATTTCCTCTTTCACAAGAATTACCATGGACCGTACCCGTCTATCGAGATCATAATGCCGCCAAGCGAACGCCAACGAGAACCTTGTCGGAGCCATCGGATTTGACCATTTCCGTCAATAGCACAGCCGACTTACAGAAATAAGCGCTTTGTTGGCGCTCCGCGGCCAAGGCCACCGGCAGACGAGACAGCTATATTCTGAACCCGGTTATTCCTTGGTTTACCTGACTGTCACCACTTCAGCCGGCGGGGTTCCGGGGTAAAACTGGATCATCGGCGATCATATTCAACGATCATGAGAGGCAACAGGGCTGAAATTCGGCACGCTGTCGGTTTCCTCCGCGCACCCCGAATCGGCTTCGGGATGCGCATGCTCGACAATCAGGGGCGGCAACAGGCCATCCGCCGCCGGTTTGCCACCGGGCACACCGCCACCGTTCGCCTGCCGGCCGCATCCCCCGGGGACTTCCCGCGGCAAACCGGCCTGCGGGGCGGGTTCGGACGCGGCACCTAACGGGACTCGCCGACACCGACACCGGAACCGGAGGCGGAACCGTCGTCATGGCGGGGTTTCGCCGGAGCGGCCCGGTCCCGATGCTCTTCCCCCGACGGCAGGGCGGTACCTGCGAGCCTCTCCATGAGCGACGAGGCCAGCCGCAACACCTGCACTTCGGTATCGCTCAGCGTGGACAGCGCCGAAACCAGCCAGGCATCGCGACCGGCAACGTCCCGCTCCAGCGCCTCCCGGCCCGCGGGCGTAATCTCGAGCACGGACTGCCGGCGATCATGGTCGCTGCGGGCGCGGGTTATCAGGCCAAGTTGCTCAAGCTCGGCAAAGACCCGGGTCAGCGACTGGGGATGTTGACGCTCGACGGCGGCAAGATCACCGGGCGTGGTCGGACCATGGCGGTAGAGATGCCCCAGCACCCCAAGCTTGTTGGTACTCAGCCCGCCCGAGTGCTGTTCCCCACGAAACCGCAGGGCGAGCCGGACCGCCCCGCGCCGGATTTCCGCCGCCCAGTCCACGAGGTGTTGTCGATGGTCCATGGCAATGATGTTACATTCCGGCGTCGGCCGCTGCCAGTAATGCCGTTATGGGGTCATACCGGCCAGCCTTGTCATTGACACATTGGGGGCTTCGCCCCATAGGCGCCAGGATATCACTATTATCTTGATTTTGCAGGGCTCTGCCCTGCACCCGCGAAGGAGGCTCGCCTCCTTGACCTCATTCACGTCATGGGTTCAAAGGGCCGACCGGCCCTTTGCGGGTGTGGGCAGAGCCCACAAAACCCTTCCATTTCAACGATTCATCGTAACCTGGCGCACATGGGGCTTCGTCCCCTTTCCCCCGACCAGGGCGTCCCCCTTGACCCAACCTTGGGCCGGCGGCACTGCGGAACCCCGGGGAACTGCGGCCCTTCCCGTCAGAAGTAGCGGGCCAGCCGGAAAATCAGGCTGCCGGCCTGGGGCTGGCTGCCATACTCCGTGCGGGCATTACCCACCGTCGCCCCGGCCAGGGCTTCCGCGGTCCACAGGTCGGACAGGAAATAGCTTGCCGAAAGCTGCGCCAGGGTTGAGCCGTCATAGAGATTGACCAGGGCGAAGGCCGACAATTCCAGATTGGAAACGAAGGCGTCGGTCCAGTCGGCCCGCAGGAACATCTGCTGCCGCGACATCGGCTCCTGCTGGTCTTCGGCATAGGCGCGCAGATACCAGAGTTCCCCGGCCAGCGCCGGCGCGGCGGCGCCGGCGGCGAACCAATGCCGCCAGTCCTGTCCGGAAAAGCCGGCCTGATGGTAATGGTACTCCAGATTCACCGTGATCTTTTCGGGACCGGTCCAGGACCCGCCGAGGGCCACGTCGTTCTTGAAACCCTGGCCCGACCCGGCGAACAGCGGGTCCGGGGCCGTGGCCGGCAGGGTCCCGGTCTCCCGGCCATACCTTTCCGCCGCGGTGATCAGGCTGGGCTGCCGGCCGCCGGCCCATTCGGCATAGGCGACGATGGCATCGCCAATCGGCCGGGAGAAATTGGCACCGATCCGGGTCTGGCCACTGGCGTGTTCGAGCAGCAGTTCGGAACTGACCTCGGGGATCAGATTATAACTGCCGGTCACCAGCAGGCGATCATCGCCGTTGGTGCGGTCGATCATCGGATCCAGGCTGGGCATGGTCCCGGTATAGACCGCGCTCTGCGCGGTCAGTTTCGGGGCAAAGACCAGGCTGACCGAACCGTCGGCGAACAGGGTCTGTCCGCGAACCATCACGGTGCCCAAACGATCCTCGCGCAGCACCGACGGATCCTCCGAAGCCTGATCCAGCAAGGTCCGGGTCTTGAAGAAATCGGTGGGATTGAAGCCCAGGGCGACGCCGTTCTTGACGTTGATGCGGCCGACCTCGAGATACTTCTGCGGCGCCGCCTCCCAGGTCAGATAGCCCTCGCGGAAGTCATTGCGGAAATCCTGGCGCGACGGGATCGCCAGCCCGCTCCCGGCATAAAGGTTGAAACGGTCGCTGACGCTGGCGGTGACATCGTCGCCCAGCGTCCAGTCGTGACGGCCATCAAGGCTGGTGCGGTTCTGCCAGTCCGGAGAGGTTGCCGGCGTCGGCACCACCAGCCCGGTGCGCCGCGACCACAGGGTCAGGGCGTCCTCGACATAGGACCGTCCCGATGCCGCCGACGTCGGCGCCGGCATCGCGCCGGCCGCCGCACCCGGCACCGCGTCCTGTCCGGCTTCGGGCGGCGACAACGCGGGAATCCGGTCGAAGTCGCGGTTCTCGTCGTCGGCCCGCACCGGCATCGCGGCCAGCCCGGCCAGGGCGAAGAGGACGGCGGGAACACGCAACGCACGCATCATTCAGCCTTGAGCCGGGGCAAATAATCGCGCTGGAACCACGAGTCCGGAATCTCCTGAAAGCGGTAGTCAGAGGTCGTCACCGTCGTTACCAGATTGGAATCGACGGAATCGATGATAATCGTCTCAAGCGGGCGAATGGCACCAAGCTGTTCCTCGAATTTACGATAATAGGCGACCTTCAGGACCCGACCACTATCGGAGTAGAACTTCCCCTTGACCGGATAATAGGTATTTTTCTCCAACCAGTATTCGACATGGCTGTAAACCGCTTCATCGGTGGCGGCGACCAGATCCAGATGCCAGCACCCATGAGCCTTGCGCTCGGCGTCCTGCAACGTCTCCTCACCCAGCACCCTGGCCGTGTAGTCGCGCGCGAGATTAACCGTGAGCACATCACCGTTGGACGCCTGGCCAAGCAGCCGCTGTTGCGCCGAAATGCGCACGCTCGCCTTGGAGGCGGGATCGTAAAACCACAGCTTGCTGCCGTAAAAGAGCACCGCCTTGCCTTCGTCACGCGGCGGCTCCACGTAGCGGACCAGATTGTCGAACTGACCGGTACTTTTATCCTCTTTGGCAAAAACGATCAGGACCGAACGGTCGCGTGGCTTGCCCGCAACGTATTCGACCAGGGTACTGGTCAGCCGGAACGGCTGGCCGGGATTGCGCACCCGGTCGAGGGCCGCGATCATCTCCTGCGCGCTCTTGTCCTGCGCGCCCCTGTCCTGCGCCCGGGCCGCCGGCGGGGTGATGCCCGCCAACACCACGGCCAGGCACAACAGCATGATCCGTTTCATGGTTGTTCCCTCGTTCAGACGTGACGGAGCGCGTCGACCACCGGCATCCGCGCCGCCCGGTTGGCCGGGACCAGGGCACCGAGGGCGGCGATCACGATCAACCCGAGCCAGGTGCCGACGATCAGCTTCGGCACCCCCGACATCAGCAGGAGCAACGGGGTCGGCGTGACCTGACCGGGCGGCATCCAGGTCACGCCCGACTGGTTGATGATCGCGGCGATGATCAGGGACAGCAGCACCCCGGCGCTGGCCCCCACCAGCCCCAGCAGCAAACCCTCCATCAGGAACTGGCGGCGGATACCGCGGCGGCGGACCCCCATCGCCCGCAAGGTGCCGATCTCGTTGGTGCGCTCCATCACGCTCATGCTCATGGTGTTGACCACCGTAAACAGCACGATCACCGACATGATCACGGCGATGAAGACAAAGATCGAACCGAACAGGCCGAGCACCTGATGATACTGCGGCGTCAGCTCGGTAAAGTCGCGAATTTCGAGATCCAGGTGGTGCTCCTTGAACAGCGCCAGCAACCGGTTTCGCGCCCCGGTCATGTCGTCGGTATGGTAAAGCTGCAACACCAGGACCGTGACCTTGTGCTCGCCGCGGCCATAGAGCAGTTGCTGGGCCAGGGCGAGGTGCATCCCGACATAGTTGTCATCAAGCTCCTTGATCCGTTGGGATTCCGCCTGGGCGACACTGAGGCTCACGACATTGGGCGCGCCGCCGGCGGTGGCCGCCAGCAGGTCGATGCGCGGCCACGGCGACGTCGACCGGGCGGGCACCGGTTCACGGTCGCGCCGGGCCAGCTCGGAAATATCCACCGCAACATCGGGTGCGGCATCGGGCGTGGCCGGAGCGGTGTCGGTGGCGGCGGACTCCGGCGGCGGCGGACAGTCGGGGATGGCCAACGCCTGGCACAGTCCGAGGATGCGGCCCAATCCGAGGCCAATGACGCCAAGGGTTTCATCGTCGTCCCGGAGCGCCGAAGGCAACCGGTCGGAATGGTGTCCGGTCAGGTGATAATCGTTCCAATCGGCCATCTGCTCGCGGTCCGAGGGAACGACGCCGACTCCCATGAACGTTTTGGAGGCATCCACCGCGAAATTTCCGGCGATGCCGAACAGCGTCACCCGCGGGGTGGCGACCCGGACCAGCGGGCCGAGGACCGGATCGTCCGTGATCAGTTTCTTCACGGAGTCATAATTGGCGATGCCGTAGGCGGCCGGGTTGCCGGCCCCGTAGTCAAAATAGCCGGTGCGAAAGACCGACAGATGGCCGCCCGTGGCGACCGTGGTGGTCTGAAACCCGAGGACCAGAAACGCCATGAACGCCCCGAACAGCAGCATGGCGGTGGCGCCGACCGCGATGGCCGACATCGTCATCAACGAGCGACGGCGGTTGCGCAGAATGTTGCGGCAGGCGATCTTGAAGGTGATCATGGCATGGCCCCGGCACGATGTTCGATCAGTTTGCCATCGCGGATGACGAAGGTGTCTTCGGCGAAGGACATCAGTTGGGGATCGTGGGTCGAGAAGATGAAGGTGGTCGCCTGCTCCCGCTGCTCGGCACGCATCAGTTCGATGATCGAGGCGCCGGTCCGGCTGTCGAGATTGGCGGTCGGCTCGTCGGCCAGGACGATTTCCGGGCGTTTGACCAGCGCCCGGGCGATGGCCACCCGCTGCTTCTGTCCGCCGCTCAATTGATTGGGGCGGTGCCGCGCCTGGGCCGCCAGCCCCACCGAATCGAGCATCGCCAGGGTCCGCTGCCGCCGTTCCCGGGCCGGCACGCCGAGCAGAAGCAGCGGATACTCGATATTCTCGTAAGCCGACAAGACCGGCATCAGGCTGAAATTCTGGAACACGAAACCGATATTGCGCGCCCGGAAATCCGTGAGCCGGTCATCGCGCAACGCCCCCACCGCCTCGCCGTTGACCTCGACGCTGCCGGAAACCGGGGTATCGATGCAGCCGATCAGGTTGAGCAGCGTCGTCTTGCCGCTTCCCGACGGCCCGACGATCATGGAAAAACGCCGTCGCTGAATTTCCAGGCTGATACCGTCGATCGCGGTGACCTTGAGGCCGTCGTCCTCGTAGGTCTTGACCACATCACGCAGCCTCACCGCCGGCCTTCCGGCATCCTCGCTCATGGGCATCGGTCTCCCCCGTTACCGCCTGGTGATCGCACCGGTCCGGCCCGCGGTCCACCGCCGGAGAGTGCCGACCCGGCGACGGGAACGATACTACGTTGTCGCGTACTATATGTCCAGCGAGATATCCGGCTATTATCAGAACATAGCGACAACAATGTTACTGTTTGCGTATTATTGTCGGGCGACCTTGGGGGGCTTCCAACGGTGAATCGGCGGGAGAGAGCCATGTCCCGGTCGCGTTCATCCGGGCCTCCCGGCCCTGGAGACGGCGGAACCGTGATCGCGCTGGAATCCGCGCCAACTTCTGCGGTAATAACCGTTCAGGCACCAAAGACGTTGAACCAGTCGTCTCCCGTGACCGGAGGAACAAAGTGGGGTCGAAGCGCACCAAGCCGACCAGATTTCCCGAGAACTACCAGGAGGCGGCGCTCCGTCATTGGCACGACGCCGAGTTCCTGAAGGGCGAGCGAATCGCCGCCGCCGACCATCATGTCGGAATTGCCGCGGAATGCGCCATAAAGCATGCCATAACCTATGCCTCGGGCGCCCCGCTCCCTTCCAACGCCAAGTGCCACATGGACTGCCTTTGGGAAAAGGTATCCGGGCTGGTTGATGCCGCGCGATTTCCCGAAACGGTGGCGCGACTCGGCGGGACGTCTCCTTTCGCCAATTGGCAAATCGACGACCGATACGCAGCCACGACGGCACTGGAAGCCGACCTTGAAACTTTGGACGGCGGCGTTTCCCGGCGGCAGGCACGACGCGACGCCACCGCCGCAATTCTTCGCGAAGCCGGCTTGAAACCCTGAACCCAAGTGGAGAGGGCCGACCATGGTGCTCCATCAGCAGTCAACCTTGGATGACGCGACCACCGACACCGTCCTGATCTTACGGCAGTGGATCGACCGGGGCGATTTGCCGGCGGGAACCGACGGCCGGCCCGCGGCAGTTCTGGTTCGGGACGGCAACGGGCGTTTGTCGGTTCTGTTGGCGTCGGATGACTCGGCGGCGCCCCCGAGCGGCGATGAGGACAGCGATGCCATCGATCGCCTGAGGGAAGAACTGCGGGCGGCCGCGGGCAGGCATGCCCTGAGCGGCGAGTCGATCGCGCTCCGTCCTGGAGACCATGTGGCGCCTGACGCGATTTTTAAAGATCCGGCGATGGTTCGGTTCGACCGGTCCGAGAATTTTGACATCGGCCTACTCGATCGTTTGCAGACCAACCAGGACTGGCTGCGTCCGGCAATTCGGATCGAACAAAAAATTCCACTGGTGGTTGGGTACAGCATCAAGGGCGGGGTGGGGCGGAGCACCGCGCTGGCGGTGCTGGCGCTCGCGCTCGCGAAAGAAGGCAGGCGCGTCACCGTCATCGACCTCGACCTCGAGGCCCCGGGTATCGGCGCACTGTTGCTGGGTGACAGGTTGCCGGCCTATGGCGTGATCGACTGGCTGACCGAGACGCTGGTCGACGGTGAGTCCGCCGACCGCTTGATTCAGGATATCCTGTTCCGTGCACCGGCGGTCAACGCCAACGCCTTGGCCGGAGACGTCATGGTGATGCCTGCCTACGGCAGCAAGACCGGCAATTACGTCGATAAGGTCGGGCGGGCGTACATGCCCTCGCTGGGCGCCGACGGCCATTTTTCCCGGCTTGCCGACCGCCTCGATCATCTGGTGTCGGTTGTGGCCGGTGGTGACGATCCGCCCCATCTCATTCTCATCGATTCCCGGGCCGGACTTCATGATATCGCCGCCGCCGCCGTGGTCCGATTGGGTGCGCAGGTGCTGGTGTTCGGCCGCGACGAAACCCAAAGCTGGGAAATGTACCGGCGCTGGCTTATCCATCTGCGGCGCTCGCCCCAGATCGGAACCGCTGATGAAAACCAAGACCTGCGCCTGCGTCTGAAAACCGTCGCGGCGATGGTCGACGATTTCGGCGATCCCCTGAAGCTGTGGATCAAGCGATCCTACGACACCTGGACGGCGATCTACGACGAAGGAGAAGATGCACCCTACGCCTTCTCCGAAACCGACGAAGAGGCTCCACATTATCCTTTGCCGATCGCCTTCACCTTCGCGGCCCGGCGTGCGACGCTGACTGACGAGACTCTGACCGATCAATGGCCGCAATTGCTGCCTGCCTACGAACGATTCGTCGACGGCGTCAAGGAATTGCTGCCTGCGATCGCGGGAGGCGATGATTAATGCTGAAACTTCCGGCTGTTCAAACCCGCGATAGCCTGGACGAAAACCTGACCCGCGATCTGGTGTCGGCCAAGGAAAACCTGACTCCGCCCTCAGCATCGGATCTGGTTCTGCCGCAACGCCACCGTCGCGCCTTCGACTGGAACAGCAGCGTGGTCCTGGGCATGCGCGGAGCAGGCAAAAGCCTGTGGACCGCGGCGCTTTCGGATCCGGCAACCCGGCAGATCATGGCAACCGAATGGCGGATCGACTCGTTCAGGGATATGGATGTTCAGGTGGCTTTCGGTCAGGACTTCATCAGCGGCGAGCGGTTCCCGGGACCGGATACGCTCGCCGCGTTGGTTGAAAAATATGATCCCGATAAGATCTGGAAAACCGTTATCCTTACCGCGCTTGACAAGATCAGTCCCGGACTGGCACCTTTTCCCAGGTCCGGCAGTTGGGATGATCGCGTACAGTGGGCTTGGGCCAATCCAGAACCGTCAAGCCGGTATATCTACGATTGCGATCGCGAGTTTACAAAGGTCAATAAACGACTGCTTTTCGTCTTTGATGCTCTTGATAGGGCTTCAGGTGACTGGGAGTTTCTTAGAAAGATTGTGCGCGGCGCCTTACAGGTGGCCTTGTTTATGCGCATGACCGGATCGATTCGGGCAAAACTCTTTTTACGGCCCGATATGTTCGACGATCCAGAGATATGGAACTTTGCCGACAGCTCTAAATTGAAGCAAAGCCTGGGCGAGCTGTCCTGGTCTCCGGTTGACCTGTATGCTGTTATTGTTCAGAAAATCATCAATGATCGCAATCATGGCGCGGTGATCCGGGCGGCTCTGGGGAACGCCATCGAGCAAAGCCCGGGTCGCGGCTTTATCCTGAAATCGGAGTGGCTGAGCGAAACCGCCAAGATGAAAAGTATCATTGACGCGATCGCCGGTCCCTACATGGGCAGCGATGCGCGCCGCGGCGTCACCTTCAAGTGGATCCCCAACCACCTGGCCGACGCCAACGGCCGGGTCAGTCCGCGCAGCATGCTGCTGGCCTTCGGCGAGGCGGCACGCAAAGCCAAAGAATCGTTCGCGACTCATAACCTGGCCATTCATTACAAGGCAATCGACGCCGGAGTAACCATGGCATCGAGGATCCGGGTGGAAGAGATCGGCGAAGAATACCCCTGGGTCAAACCATTGCTTGATGCCTTGCGCGGGCTGACGGTTCCTTGCTCCCAGGACGAAATCACCGCCCGATGGACCAGAGCAACCATCGATAGCATGGAAAGCGCCGGAAAACTGCCGCCCCGGCGCTTTGCCACCGATCCGGTCCGCCGTGGCGAAACCGCGGTTCTGATCGACGATCTGGTCGAACTCGCGGTGCTGTCGCGCACCGAAGACGGCCGGATCAATGTGCCCGATATCTTCCGGGTCAGCGCCGGGATGAAGCGAAGAGGCGGGGTACCGGCGGCGAAGTGACGCCGTCGTTGTTTCCTTACGGCGCGGATCGCGGATTTTTTAATTTTGCCGGGGTCCGCCCTGCACTTCCAAGGCAGCCGATCTCCTCGACTTCATGAGGTTCCGGAGTCCAAAGGCCGACCGCCGCCTTGCGGGTGCGGGCCGGACCTTAGAAAAGCACCTATGCCCCTCGCTCTTATTTTTCTTTAACGCCCCGCCCCCGCCTTTGCTCTCGAACCCTTACGGCCGCCGGTGGGAGACTCCCACTCTCCAGCCGCGCCCGATTGTGCGCGCGGCGTTAGATGACGCGGGAGGGTCGTTTATGTTCGATCTGGTGCTGGTGCTGGCGGGGATCGGCTATTTCGGCGTGATGCTGATTTATGCCGGCCTTTGCGACCGGTTATAAGGAGTTGCCATGAGCCTCGACTTCATTCTGGGCAGTGTGGTTGCCGTTTTACTGTTCGGCTACCTGATCTATGCCCTGATCCGGCCGGAAAAGTTCTGATCAAACCGCCTTTTTGCTGGGAGTACGGTCCTTGACCCTCAACGGATGGCTTCAAATCGCGCTCTTCTGCGCGATCGTGGTGCTGCTGACCCGGCCGGTGGGCGGCTATCTGACCCGCCTGTTTGCCGGCGAGCGCACCCTGCTTTCCCCGGTGCTGCGCCCGCTGGAAGTCGGGCTCTATCGCCTGTCGGGAATTGACGAGCGCAGCGAACAGCACTGGCTGACCTATACCATCGCCATGCTGGTGTTCAACCTGATCTGCTTTCTCCTGCTCTACGCCCTGTTGCGTCTCCAGGACCTGTTGCCGCTCAATCCCCAGGGCATGACCGCCCTGACCCCGGATCTGGCCCTGAACACCGCGGTCAGCTTCGTCACCAACACCAACTGGCAGAACTATGGTGGCGAGACCACCCTCTCCTATCTGGTGCAGATGGCCGGCCTGACCGTCCATAACTTCGTGTCGGCGGCCACCGGCATCGCGCTGGCATTGGCGCTGGTGCGCGGATTTACCCGCCGCAGTGCCAAAACCGTCGGCAATTTCTGGGTCGATCTGACCCGCTGCACCCTCTACTTCCTGCTGCCGGTGGCGGTGGCCGGTGCCCTGTTCTACGTCTGGCAGGGGGTCCCACAGAACCTCGGGAGCTACACCGAGGCCACCACCCTCGAAGGGACCAAGCAGGTGATCGCCCAGGGGCCGGTGGCGTCCCAGGAAGTGATCAAGATTCTCGGGACCAACGGCGGCGGCTTTTTCAATGCCAACTCCGCCCATCCGTTCGAAAATCCCACCGGTCTCAGCAATCTGGTGACGCTGGTGCTGATCTTCCTGATCGGCGCGGCGCTGACCAACGTCTTTGGCCGGATGGTCGGCGACGAACGCCAGGGTTGGGCGATCTTCGCCACCATGGGCCTGTTGTTCCTGGCCGGCGCCACGGTCTGTTACTGGGCCGAGGCCGGGGGCAATCCCGCCTTCGCCGCGCTGGGAGTCGATCAGACCGCTTCGGCGAGCCAGACCGGCGGCAATATGGAAGGCAAGGAGGCCCGGTTCGGCATCGCCAACTCGGCCCTGTTCGCCACCGTCACCACCGACACCTCGTGCGGCGCGGTCAACACCATGCACGACAGCCTGACCCCGTTGGGCGGACTGGTGCCGCTGACCAACATCCTGCTGGGAGAGACCATCTTCGGCGGCGTCGGCTCCGGGCTCTACGGCATGCTGCTCTATGTCATCATCGCCATGTTCGTGGCCGGGCTGATGGTCGGACGGACCCCGGAATATGTCGGCAAAAAGCTGGAGGCCAAGGAAGTCAAGATGACCATGCTCGCACTGCTCTGCGTGCCGCTGGTGAATCTTGGCTTTACCTCCCTCGCGGCGGCGCTGCCGATCGGTGTGGCGGCGCTCGGAAACAACGGTCCCCACGGCTTCTCCGAGATTTTCTACGCCTTCGTGTCCCAGGCGGGCAACAACGGCAGCGCCTTTGCCGGCCTTAGCGGCAACACCCCGTTCTACAACCTGACCGGAGCCCTGACCATGCTGGTCGGCCGCTTTGCCCTGATCGTGCCGATGATGGCGGTGGCGGGTTCGCTGGCGGCCAAGAAGCGGCTGCCCCCCTCCCTCGGGACCTTCCCGACCACCGGACCGCTGTTCGTGACGCTGCTGATCGGGACCATTCTGATCGTGGTCGGGCTCACCTACTTCCCGGCACTGGCGCTCGGTCCGCTGGCCGAGCACCTGCTGATGGTCCAGGGCGGGACCCTGTTCTAAGCCGCCGGCCGCCGCTTCCCCTTTGGACTCCGCTCCTGTGGAACTCCTTTTCCTTCGGGTGATCCGATGAAATCCGACATTCCGACCTCCATGTTCGCGCCGGGCATTCTCGGTCCGGCGATTCCTGAGGCCTTCCGCAAGCTCGACCCGCGCACCCTGATCCGCAACCCCGTGATGTTCGCGGTGGCGCTCGTGGCCCTGCTGGTGACGGTTCTGTTCTTTCGCGACCTGAGTTCCGGGGCGCCGCAGCTGGGCTTCACCGGCCAGATCGCGCTGTGGCTGTGGTTCACGGTGCTGTTTGCGACCTTTGCCGAGGCGGTGGCCGAAAGCCGGGGCAAGGCCCAGGCCGCCTTCCTGCGCCAGGCGCGCACCGAAACCGTGGCCAAACGCCTGACCGGCTCCGGCGGTCGCTTCGAGGAGGTCAGCGCCCTCGACCTCAAGGTCGGCGATCTGGTGCTGGTCGAAGCCGGAACGGTGATTCCCGGCGACGGCGAGGTGGTTGAAGGCATCGCCTCGGTCAACGAAAGCGCGATCACCGGGGAATCGGCACCGGTGATCCGGGAAAGCGGCGGCGACCGCTCGGCCGTGACCGGCGGCACCCTGGTCCTCTCCGACTGGATCAAGGTGCGGATCACCGCCGGCCGCGGCTCCACCTTCCTCGACCGCATGATCGCGCTGATCGAAGGCGCCGAACGCCAGAAGACCCCCAACGAGATCGCGCTCAATATCCTGCTCGCGGGCATGTCGCTGATCTTCATCCTGGCCACCGTCACCATCCCGGGCTTTGCCGTCTATGCCGGCGGCGCGGTTTCCGTGACGGTGCTGGTGGCGCTGTTCGTGACCCTGATTCCCACCACCATCGGGGCGCTGCTGTCGGCCATCGGCATCGCCGGCATGGACCGGCTGGTGCGCTTTAACGTGCTGGCCATGTCGGGCCGGGCGGTGGAGGCCGCCGGCGATGTCGACACCCTGCTGCTCGACAAGACCGGCACCATCACCCTGGGCAATCGGGTCGCCACCGAACTGATCGCGGTGGACGGCGCCACCGAGGCCGAACTGGCCGAGGCCGCCTATCTCGCCTCCCTGGCCGACGAAACCCCGGAAGGCCGCTCTATCGTGGTGCTGGGGCGGGAAAAATACGGGATGCGGGAAATTCATCCGGCCTTTGAGTCCGTCCACGCGGTGCCCTTCACCGCTCAGACCCGGATGAGCGGCGTCGATCTGCCCGAAGGTCCGATCCGCAAGGGCGCGGTGGAAAGCATCATCGCCTTCGCCGCCCGGCAGGCCGGGGAAGGCGCCACGGTGCGGTCGCGCGATCTGGATCAGGCGGTGGAGCGCATTGCCACCAGCGGCGGCACACCGCTGGCGGTGGCGCAGGGCGGGCGGGTGCTCGGCGTCATCCATCTCAAGGATATCGTCAAGGGCGGAATTCGCGAACGCTTTGCCGAGTTGCGGCAGATGGGCATTCGTACCGTGATGATCACGGGCGACAATCCGCTGACCGCCGCGGCCATTGCCGCCGAGGCCGGGGTCGACGACTTCCTGGCGCAGGCCACCCCGGAAGACAAGCTGAAGCTGATCCGCCAGGAACAGGCCGGCGGCAAGCTGGTGGCCATGTGCGGTGACGGCACCAACGACGCCCCGGCGCTGGCCCAGGCCGATGTCGGGGTGGCCATGAACACCGGCACGGTGGCGGCCCGGGAAGCCGGCAACATGGTGGACCTCGACAGCAATCCGACCAAGTTGATCGAAATCGTGGCCATCGGCAAACAGTTGCTGATGACCCGGGGCGCCCTCACCACCTTTTCCATCGCCAACGACGTGGCCAAGTACTTCGCGATCATCCCGGCCATGTTCGCCGCAATCTACCCGGCGCTGGGGGCACTGAACGTGATGCACCTCGCCAGCCCCCAAAGCGCGATCCTGTCCGCGATCATCTTCAATGCCCTGATCATCGTGGCGCTGATCCCGCTGGCCCTCCAGGGCGTAACCTATCGCGCCCGACCGGCGGCCGCCCTGCTGACCCGCAATCTGCTGATCTATGGCGCCGGCGGTGTGGTGGTGCCGTTCCTCGGCATCAAGGTCATCGACCTGATCGTCAACGCCTTGGGCCTCGCCTGAACCGCCCCCGAGCCGGAGGAGACTGTTATCATGTGGAAACACCTGCGCCCCGCGGTCACCCTGACCCTGGCCCTGACCCTGCTGTTGGGTCTCGCCTATCCGCTGGCCATCACCGGGCTCGCCGGCGTGCTGTTCCCCGATCAGGCTGCGGGCAGCCTGATCACCCGGAACGGGACCGTGGTCGGCTCGACCCTGATCGGCCAGACCTTCGCCCAGGACAAATACTTCCACGGCCGGCCGTCGGCCACCACCGACACCGACCCCAACGACGCCACCAAGACCATCCCGGCCCCCTATAATGCCGCCAATTCCAGCGGCTCCAATCTCGGGCCGACCAGTCAGGCGCTGGTCGACCGGGTCAAGGCCGATACCGCGGCGCTCGAGGCCGGGCAGCCCGGGCCGGTGCCGGTGGACCTCGTCACCACCTCGGCCAGCGGCCTCGACCCCCACATCAGCCCGGCCGCCGCGGCCTATCAGATCGCGCGGGTGGCCAAGGCCCGGCAAATATCGGAAGATCGGGTGCGGGCATTGGTTGCCGGCTATACCGAAGGCCGGTTGCTGGGCGTGATCGGCGAGCCGGTGGTCAACGTCCTCAAGCTCAATCTGGCACTGGATGACATCACGGTTCACCACTGACGGCCACGGTACCGCACACCCACCCGCGGCGGCAGAGCCGCCGCGGTCACCGGAACCGCGCGCAGACAGGACCGGCGCGCGGTTGCGGGCCTATCCGGGCAGCACCGTGATGGTCGCGGCGGCGCTGGTGGCCGGACTGGCCATCGATCGGTGGATCGGTGTACCCAATATCTCCCTGGTGTTCCTGCCGGCGGTGTTGGCCAGCGCCACCCTGTACGGGCTGCTGCCCTCGCTTTACGCCTCGTTGCTGGCGGTCGCGGCCTACAACTTCTTTTTCATTCCCCCAATCTATAGCTTTACCGTAGCGGATCCGGCCAATGTGGTGGCGCTGGTGTTCTTCGGACTGGTGGCGGCGCTGACCAGCCATCTGGCCGCGGTGGGCCGGAGCAGGCTGGATGCCGCCCGTGGCCACGCCCGTCATCTTGCCGAGCTTTATGCCTTCAGCCGCAAGCTGGCCGGCAACGGCGATCTCGACGACCTGCTGTGGGCCACCGCACACCAGTTCGCCGTGATGCTGGGCGTGCGGACGGTCATTCTGATGCCCGAGGGACCGGCGCTGACCGTGCGTTGCGGCTACCCGCCCGAAGACCGGCTGGACGAGGCCGACCTGGCGGCGGCCCACTGGGTCTGGACCCATGACTGCGCCGCCGGACGGGGTTCCCGAATCCTGCCCGGCGGCCGCTGGCTGTTCCTGCCGGCAAGAACCGGGCGCGGACCGGTGGCGGTGATCGGGCTTACCGACGACCGCCCCGGCCCTTTGCTCGACCCCGACCACCGGCAACTGGTCGACGCCCTGGCCGATCAGGCGGCGATTGCCCTCGAGCGGGTGGTGCTGGCCCGGGACATCGACCGCGCCCGCATCCTGGCCGAAACCGAAAAGCTGCGCTCTGCCCTGCTGTCCAGCCTGTCCCACGACCTGCGCACCCCGCTGGCCTCGATTCTTGGGGCCGCCAGCAGCCTGCAACGCTATGCCGACAGTTACGGCGCCGTCGAGCGCCGTCAACTCGCCGCCACCATCCAGTCCGAGGCCGAGCGGCTCAACCGCTTCGTCAATAACCTGTTCGACATGACCCGGATCGAGTCGGGCGCCCTCCGGCCCAAGAGCGAGGGCGTCGATCTCGCCGACGTGATCGGCACCGCCTGCGCCCGGCTGTCCCGGGTGCTGGCCGAACACCGGATCGAAACCGACTTTCCCGCCGCCCTGCCCATGGTCACCGGCGACTGCCTGCTGATCGAACAGATGGTGGTCAACCTGCTGGACAATGCCGCCAAATATGCCCCACCGGCGACCACCATCACCGTGCGCGGTCGCCGCGGCCCCGATGGCATCGTCCTGACCGTGGCCGATGGCGGGCCGGGACTGCCCGAGGGTCAGCACGAGGCGATCTTCGACAAATTCTACCGGATCCACCGCGAAGACCGGCAACGCCCGGGCACCGGTCTCGGACTCGCCATCTGCCGGGGCTTCGTCGAAGCCATGGGTGGGACCATCGTTGCCGCCAATCGGGACACCGGCGGCGCCCTGTTTACCGTGACCCTGCCCGAGTGCCCGGCCCTGCCGGTGGATACCGGTGCAGACGAGGACCAGGGATGAGCCGCAGGCTGATAATCATATGACTTGATTGATCAACAATTATCGGCCATCTATTCCGCGGTGGATATCTGGCAGGTGACGAAGGGGCAGTATCGCGTGGCGCCGGTCCGATATCACATGGGAGGCTTCCCCCCGGGCAACCTCGATTGGCCGCAACTGCTGCCCCTGATTGGCCCGGCCAACGCCGCCATTGCGCGATATGAAGGACTGTTGCACGGAGTTCCGAATCCTGATGTCCTGCTATCCCCTTTGACGACACAGGAAGCCGTCCTCTCCAGTCGGATCGAAGGCACCCAGGCGACGTTGGGCGAAGTGCTGGAGTTCGAAGCAGAAGGAGACACCGGCAATCAGAGTGCCAGGAAGCATGACGACATCCAGGAGGTGCTCAACTACCGGGCAGCCCTGCACGAAGCAACGATTCTGCTTAAAGACCTGCCGCTGTCGCAACGGCTGTTCAAGGGTGTTCATGAAGTTCTGATGCAGGGGGTCAGGGGACAAAACAAAGCGCCTGGAGAATACCGGCGGGTTCCAAACTGGATTGGGTCCGAAGGCTGTTCTGTCGATGAAGCGCGCTTCGTTCCGTGTGGCGCCGATCGTCTTACTGTGGCCATGGACGCCTGGGAACGATATCTGCACAGCCCGGCACTCGACCAGCTTGTTCAGCGCGCGGTTTCTCATGCCGAGTTCGAGGCCATTCATCCGTTTTTGGATGGCAACGGCCGCCTTGGGCGTCTGATGGTGCCGTTGTTTCTTCACTCAAAAGGACTGCTCTCACGTCCGAATTTTTACCTCAGTGCCTATTTTGAAAGCAACAGAGACACTTATTACGCGCGACTGCTGGCGGTTTTTCGCGATAGAGGCTGGACGGGATGGTGTCAGTTCTTTCTCAAAGCCATTATCGCACAAGCGGATATAAATCAGTCAAAGATCAAGGAAATATTTTCTCTTTATCATGAGAAAAAAAATTGGATCGCTTCAGCCACCCATTCGCAATATTCGGTGCGCGCATTGGATTGGATTTTTTCACGACCAATCTTTAAGACATCAGACTTCATCGCCAATGTCGACATTCCACGGCCGACAGCGACACGGATCATTCGAATATTGCGGGATGAGCGATTGTTGTGGGAGGTCCGCTCGGCCAGCGGCCGGCGCTCGGCCGTGTTGGCGTTCCGGCAACTGCTGGATATTGCCGAGGGCCGGCCCCTGTTTTGAGGCGCATAATATTCCGGCAAACTGGTTTGTCGATCATGAAACCGGTTTTCGTGAGCAACAAACCATTTTGCTTCTCATCGGTGAGCGACAAACGATGCGGCCCGGCCGCAACCATCGTCCCACTGAACCCGGACAACAGGCCATGAGCCAATCGACCCGAATCCTGGTGGTGGAGGATGAACCGCCGTTCCGCCGGCTGCTCCACACCAGCCTGACCGCCGAAGGGTATCGGGTGATCGAGGCCGCCTCGGGACGGGAGGCGCTGGCCCGGCTGTGCGACAGCGCCCCCGACCTGTGCGTGCTCGATCTCGGCCTGCCCGATGTCGACGGCATCGACCTGATTCAGCGTTTCCGTCAGGCATCCAGGCTGCCGATCGTGGTGCTGTCCTCCCGGAACCAGGAACAGGCCAAGATCGATGCCCTGGATCTCGGCGCCGACGATTACATTACCAAACCCTTTGCGATGGGCGAGTTGATGGCCCGGCTGCGCACGGCCCTGCGCCACCGGCTTCAGGACCACGGCGCCCAACCGGTGCTGGAGATTCACGGGCTGACCATCGACCTGATGCGCGGCCTCGTCACCGTCCAGGGTCAGCCGGTGCGGCTTTCCGCCACCGAATACCGGCTGCTGCGGGCGTTGGCCCTCAATGCCGGCAAGGTGCTGACCCACCGGCAGATGGTCGAAGCGGTGTGGGGACCGCGGGCCGAACACGATCCGCCCTATTTGCGGGTCTACATACGGGCCTTGCGGCAGAAGTTGGAGCCGGAGCCGGCGCGCCCGATCTATCTGCTGACTGAACCCGGTGTCGGCTACCGGCTGCGCCCGCCCGACTGATACCGGCGAGGGGAAAAGCACCCGCAAAGAGGCTCGCCTCCTTGACCTCGCGACGTCAAGGGTTCAAAGGGCCGACCGGCCCTTTGCGGGTGTGGGCAGAGCCCACAAAACTCTTTTCATTTTAAGGAGATGTCGTATCCCGGCGCATATCGATCAGCCTCAAAAAAACCTGAGGCTGACCGCCCCCAGCACCACCACAGCCAGCAGAATGCCGGTGGCCATCATCAGCCGTTTCTCGATAAATGCCTCGACTTCCCGACCGTAGAACCACAGCAACCCGGTGACCATGAAGTAGCGTGAGAACCGCGCCACCAGAGAGCACAGCACAAACACCGTGAAGTCCAGTTTGGCAAAACCGGCGGCAATGGCCAGCAGCTTATAGGGAACCGGCGTCACGCCCTTCAGCAGCAAAAACCAGGGTCCATATACCCGAAATGCCTCCTGAAACCGGCCAAAGGCGTCCTGTGCCTGATAAAATTCGACGACCGACTGCCCAAACGATGTAAATAAATAGTACCCGATGGCGTAGCCGAGCAAACCGCCCAACACCGACGCCATCGAGCAGACTGTCGAATACCACCACAGCCGAGATGGCGTCTTGAGCACCATCGGCACCAACAAAATATCGGGGGGCAACGGAAAGAATGAACTTTCCGCGAACGACACCGCGCACAGCCACCAAATCGCCCTGGGACCCGCCGCCCGCGCCACCAACCACTGATATGCTGGTCTTAGCACCCACACCAACCCTGGTCAGGACCACCCTGCCGACGTTCCGTCGCCGCGTTCCCGGCCTTGACCGGTGTCTTCCCCCGGCCAGAGGCGGCAGCGCCGCCCCGGACCTCGATTTCAGTCCCCCCCATCTTCGCCAACCTGGACCGGCCCGCTGTCCCGCCCCTTGGCGTCTGGATCACGATCAACGAACTCGATGATCGCCAACGCCGCCGCGTCGCCATAGCGGAAGCCCGCCCGCAAGACCCGGGTATAACCACCTGGACGACCGACATAGCGGGTCGCCAGCGTGGTAAACAGCTTGCTCACCATGACATCGTCGCGCAGGACCGCGTAGGCCTGCCGGCGCTGATGCAACCCGCCCTTTTTTCCCAATGTCACCAGCTTCTCGACATAGGGCCGCAGCTCTTTGGCCTTCGCCAGGGTGGTGGTGATCTGCTCGTGCTTGATCAAGGCCGCCGCCATGTTGGCGAACATCGCCTTGCGGTGGCTGCTGGTCTTGTGAAGCTTTCTGCCGCTGACACCGTGACGCATAACCGGTTCGTCCTCCTCACCATGGCGTGATTTCGTCGCGCGAAATCGATGATACACCCCGCCGCCCAGGTCATACCGGCACGGCGGATACGGGTCGGCATGACCCTGAAGGCCGGCCGGCGCCTGGGGCGCCGGCCGGCTCGTTTCGACTCCTTAGGCGGAAACCCGGGAATCTCCCCGGATGCTCAATAAGGCTCTTCGAGTCGCTTGGCCAGTTCCTCAATGTTCTCGGGTGGCCAGTTGGGGATCTCCATGCCCAGGTGCAGGCCCATCTGCGCCAACACCTCTTTGATCTCATTGAGCGACTTGCGCCCGAAATTCGGCGTGCGCAACATCTCGGCCTCGGTCTTCTGCACCAGATCGCCGATATAGACGATGTTGTCGTTCTTAAGACAATTGGCCGAGCGTACCGACAGTTCCAACTCGTCGACCTTGCGCAGCAGGTTCTTATTGAACGGCGGCTCCTCGCCCCGCTCCTCGCGAACCGCGTGGCTCGGCTCTTCAAAGTTGATGAAGAGCTGAAGCTGGTCCTGAAGAATCCGGGCCGCCAGTGCCACCGCGTCGTCCGGCGACACCGCGCCGTTGGTCTCGACCAGCATCGAAAGCTTGTCGTAGTCGGTAACCTGCCCGACGCGGCTGTTTTCCACCCGGTACGAAACCTTGCGCACCGGGCTGAACAGCGCGTCCACCGGAATGAGCCCGATGGGCGCGTCCTCCGGCCGGTTTTGGCTGGCCGGCACGTAGCCCTTGCCCGCCTCAACGGTCAATTCCATGACCAACCGCGCGCCGTTATCCAGGGTGCAGATCACCAGATCGGGATCCATGATCGCAATATCCGGCCCGGTCTCGATCAAGCCCGCCGTTACCTCTCCCGGGCCTTCCGCACGCAACCGCATCCGCTTGGGGCCGTCCCCGTGCAGGCGCAACCCCATCGACTTGATGTTCAGGACAACGTCAGTGACATCCTCCCGCACACCCGGGATCGACGAGAACTCGTGCAGCACGCCCTCGATCTGAATCGACGTCACCGCCGCCCCCTGGAGAGAGGACAGCAACACCCGGCGCAACGCATTTCCCAACGTCAACCCGAAACCACGCTCCAGCGGTTCCGCCACCACCGTGGCCAAGCGGTCAGGATCGTCGCCCGGATGAATATCGAGCTTTTTTGGTTTGATCAGTTCCTGCCAATTTTTCTGCATCACGGGAGCGTCCTCTTGCCTTTTTCCCGGGGCGCGGCGTGACCGGACCGCCACCCCGCCTCATCAGGCCAACCCGTCAATGGCCAACCCGCCTCGACGCCCCGGCAGCCACCTTCGGCAGCCGCCCGCCCCGAGACCCGGCGTGTCCAGAAGTGATCAGACCCGGCGCTTCTTGGGCGGTCTCACGCCGTTGTGCGGAATCGGTGTCACGTCACGAATCGATGTGATCGAGAAGCCAACCGCCTGAAGCGCCCGCAACGCCGACTCGCGCCCCGAACCCGGCCCCTTCACCTCGACCTCAAGGGTCTTCATGCCATGCTCCATCGCCTTGCGTCCGGCATCCTCGGCAGCGATCTGAGCGGCATAGGGAGTCGACTTGCGCGATCCCTTGAATCCCTGACTGCCGGACGATGACCAGGCGATGGTATTACCCTGGGCGTCGGTGATGGTGATCATCGTATTGTTGAAAGAGGCATTCACATGCGCGACGCCAGCGGAAATATTCTTGCGCTCGCGACGACGCAGGCGCTGAGCGGCTGCATTCGGTTTGGCCATGGGCTCGAACTCGTTCGGTTATTTCTTCTTGCCGGCGATCGGCTTGGCCGGACCCTTGCGGGTCCGTGCGTTGGTGTGCGTCCGCTGGCCGTGTACCGGCAATCCCTTGCGGTGGCGCAGGCCCCGATAGCAGCCAAGATCCATCAATCGCTTGATGTTCATAGCCACCTCTCGCCTCAGATCGCCCTCCACCCGGTAATCACTGTCGATCACCTCGCGGATTCGCAAAACCTCGTCGTCGGTCAGCTGATTCACGCGGCGCTCGGGAGCCAACCCAACCTTGGCGCAAATCACCTTGGCTTTGGCTGGTCCGATGCCATGAATATAGGTCAACCCAATTTCCACACGCTTCTGTGCAGGAATATTGACGCCAGCAATACGCGCCACGCCTCGCCTCCTCGTTTCTTTTGCCCCGCCGCCGGTCCGGCGGCGCTTTGATGCGCGTCCCGGCCCATGCCGAACCCGGACTCGCCCTGTCTTCCTCGCCCCCGTCCAGATGGGACAACATCCGTGCCGCCGGTACCGGGCGACACGGATGTCCAGCCTGCGGGGGGTAACCAACCAGACGCACCCCAAACCTTCCCGGTTTGCCAGAAACCAGGGACGGCGGATGGTAGATGGAATCCTGCGCCTGTCAACCCTTTTTGTACCTCAACGACCTCAGCCAGCGAGCACCGCCTCAATTTGCCGCGTCACGTCCTCAATCGCCGCCATGCCGTCGACCGCCTTGAGAACGCCCTTGCTCCGATAATACGGCAGAATCGGCGCCGTTTGCGCGTGATACTGAGTCAGTCGGGTTTCCACCGTCTCGACATTGTCATCGGCCCGCCGCTTGAAGGCGGCGCCGCCGCAATTGTCACAAACGCCCGCGACCTTCGGTAACTGGAACAGATCGTGATAGCCGACACCACACTTGGCGCACGAATAACGGCCGGTAATGCGCTCGACCAGCGCATCATCCTCAACCGTCATCTCGATCACATGATCAAGCTTGAGGCCCTTCTCGGCCAACATGCCATCAAGCGCCTCAGCCTGGGGCACGGTGCGCGGAAAGCCATCAAGGATAAAGCCGTTCTTGCAGTCCGGCCGGTCAATCCGGTCCGAGATCATGCGGATCACCAGCTCATCCGGCACCAGCCTGCCGGCATTCATGATCTCTTTGGCCTTCTGACCCAGCGCCGAGCCCGACGCCACCGCCGCCCTCAGCATATCGCCGGTGGACAACTGGACGATATCGAATCGGTCCTCGAGAAACTTCGCCTGGGTACCCTTGCCGGCGCCTGGCGGCCCGAGCAGAATAATGTTCATCCCCTTCTCCCCCTGAGCTTGGCCTTTTTAATCAGACCTTCGTACTGGTGCGCCAAGAGATGCGAATGAATCTGTGCCACGGTGTCCATCGTCACGCTGACCACAATCAGCAGACTGGTGCCACCGAAGTAGAACGGCAAAGACTGCCGGGAGATCAGGAATTCGGGGAGCAGACAAACCGCCGCGAGGTACGCCGCCCCGACCACCGTCAGTCGGGTCAGGACGAAGTCGAGATAATCCGCGGTATTCTTCCCCGGCCGGATCCCTGGGATGAACCCACCGTACTTCTTGAGGTTATCGGCAGTTTCCACCGGATTGAACACGATCGCCGTATAAAAGAAGGCAAAAAAGACGATCAGCCCCGCGTAGCAGATCATATAAAGGAGGGAGCCATGACTGATGAATGCCGACAGCGTCTGCAACCATTCCGGCCCCTGCCCCCCCGCAAAGCCCACCGCGGTTAACGGCAGCAGCAGCAGCGAGCTGGCAAAAATCGGCGGAATCACCCCGGATGTGTTCAGCTTCAACGGCAGGTGCGACGATTCGCCGCCGTACATCCGGTTTCCCATTTGCCGCTTGGGATACTGGACGATCAACCGGCGCTGGGCCCGCTCGAAGAACACGATGAAGGTGACGACACCCACCGACATCACCATCAGGAACACGATAAACAGCGTGGAGAGCGCCCCGGTCCGCCCCATTTCCAAAGTCCCGGCGAGGGCGTGGGGCAAATTCGCGACGATGCCGGCAAAGATGATCAACGAAATCCCGTTTCCCACGCCGCGCGCGGTGATCTGCTCGCCAAGCCACATCAGGAACATGGTGCCGCCGACCAGTGAAATGACCGTGCTCAGGCGGAAAAACAGCCCGGGATCGATCACCGCCGCCGCGCCGTCGCGGTTCATGCCCTCCAGCCCGATCGAGAGGCCGTAGGCCTGCACCGCAGCCAGCAGCACGGTCAGGTAGCGGGTATACTGGTTGAGCTTCTTGCGCCCGCTCTCGCCTTCCTTTTTGAGGGCCTCCAGGCTTGGCGAGGTGGCGGTCAGCAACTGGATGATGATCGACGCCGAAATGTACGGCATGATGTTCAGCGCGAAAATCGTCATGCGCCCGAGCGCGCCGCCCGAGAACATGTCAAACATGCCCAGAATGCCGCCGCCCTGCCGGCTGAACACCTCATGGAATATCTGAGGATCGATTCCAGGTAATGGAATGTAGGTCCCCAGCCGGTAAACCACCAGCGCTCCCAGAGTAAACCACAGCCGTTTCTTCAGCTCGGTGGCCTTGGCCAGCGCGCCGAAATTAACGTTGGCGGCTAGCTGTTCGGCGGCTGATGCCATATTCCCGTCCCTCGTCCTCGACAGTGCGTTTCAGCCCGGTCGCAACACCGGCTCCTGCCTTGGAGGCAGAAGCCGGTCCCGCCGGGCACGCGACTAGGAAACCGTAACGCTGCCCCCGGCCTGTTCGACCTGAGCGACGGCACCCTTGGATGCCCCCGCGACGGTGATCGAAATCCTGGCGGTCAGTGTCCCCTTGCCCAACAGCCGAACCCGGGGCTGATCGGGACGGATCAGGCCCGCGGCCTGAAGCACCCCGGTCGTAACCGGCAGGCTCACGTCGATCCGGCCGGCATCGATTGCCTGTTGCAGGCGTCCGGTATTGATCTCGGCGAAATCCCGGTCAGCCAACGAGGTGAACCCCCGCTTGGGCAGGCGGCGATGCAGGGGCATCTGGCCGCCTTCGAAGCCCTTGATCGACACGCCGGTCCGCGAGGTCTGGCCCTTGACGCCCCGGCCGCAGGTCTTGCCCTTGGTGCACCCGATACCGCGGCCGACCCGGGTTCGCGCCTGACGCGCGCCTTCGTTATCGCGAATCTGATTGAGTTTCATCGTACTGGCCCCCACCGGCGCTTAATCGGTCTGTTCGACCCGGACCAGATGCCGGACCTTGGCCACCATACCACGGACCGACGGCGTATCCGGCAGTTCCCGCGTCCGGTGCATCTTGTTAAGGCCGAGGCCGACCAGCGTTTCGCGCTGGTCATGCTTGCGGCCGATCGGGCTGCCGACCTGGGTGACGATCACCGTCGGCCCCTGTTTGTCCTTGCTCTCAGGCATTGACCGCCACCTCCTTCGGCTCGGCGCTGGTCTCCCGACGCCCCAGGATATCGGACACGCGGCGACCACGCCGTGCCGCCACCACCCGCGGACTGACAACCTGCACCAGGGCGTCGAACGTCGCCTTAATCATATTGTGCGGGTTGGAGGTCCCGATCGACTTGGTCACGACGTCCTGCACCCCAAGCGCCTCGAAGATGGCACGCATGGGACCACCCGCGATGATGCCGGTACCGCCCGGAGCCGCCCGCAACACCACCCGCCCGGCCCCGTAATGGCCCTGAACGTCGTGGTGCAGCGTCCGCGCCTCACGCAACGGAACCCGAATCATCGTCCGTTTGGCCTGGTCGGTGGCCTTGCGAATCGCCTCGGGGACTTCCCGGGCCTTGCCCGAGCCGACGCCGACCCGACCCTTGCCGTCGCCCACGACCACCAACGCTGCGAAGCCAAAGCGCCGGCCGCCCTTGACCACCTTGGCCACCCGGTTGATGCTGACCAGCTTTTCGATCAGTTCGCTTTCTTCACGATCCCGATCCCGCGGCTGCCGGTCCCGGTCGCTCCGCTCGCCCTTTTCACGCGCCATAATCAGGCTCCCCTTGCGACGCCGTCATCTCAGAACACCAGGCCGGCTTCACGCGCGGCTTCCGCCAACGCCTTGACCCGACCGTGAAACAGGTAGCCGCCGCGATCGAATACCACCTTGGTTACGCCGGCAGCAACCGCCCGTTCGGCGATCAACTGTCCGACCCGCTTGGCCGCCTCGATGTCGGCCCCGGTTTTCAACTCGACCCGCAACCCCTTGTCCAAAGACGACGCCGCGACCAGCGTCCGCCCGGCAACGTCGTCGATGACCTGGGCGTAGATGTGCTTGCTCGACCGATGCACCGACAGCCGCAGACGACCGCCCGAAACCCGGGCGATCCGGGACCGCACCCGAAGCTTGCGGCGCAAGTTCAACGTTTTGGCTTTATCCATGACCTGCGCCTCGCTTACTTCTTCTTGCCTTCCTTACGCAACAACACTTCCGTATCGTACTTGATGCCCTTGCCCTTATAGGGTTCCGGCTTGCGGAAGCCTCGAATCTCGGCCGCCACCTGACCGACCTGCCGGCGATCCCGCCCGCTGATCGAGACCAGAGTCGGCTTCTCGGTCTTGATGGTGATCCCCTCGGGAATCGGATACTTGACGTCGTGGCTGTAGCCAAGTTGCAGCACCAGATCCGAACCCTGGACCGCCGCCCGGTAGCCGACGCCGTTGATCTCCAGATTGACCGTGTAGCCCTTGCTGACTCCGACCACCAGATTGTTGACCAGGGTGCGGGATGTCCCCCACATGACCCGGGCCCGTCGAGTGTCCGAACGCGGCGCCACCACCACCTTGCCGTCTTCCAGCTTCGCCAGGATGTCGTCGATCAGAACGACACTCAGCTCACCGAGTTTCCCCTTGGCCGAAACCTGCTGACCGTTAACCGTCACGTTAACGCCGGCCGGGATCGGCACGGGATGCTTGCCAATGCGCGACATGAAACCGGCTCCTTCAGAACAGGCGGCACAGCACCTCGCCACCAACATTGGCGGCGCGGGCTTCGTTGTCCGACATGACCCCCCGCGGCGTCGACAGGATGGAAATTCCCAACCCGTTAAACACCCGCTGGAGATCGGCGATCTTGGAGTAAACCCGCCGTCCGGGCTTCGAGACCCGGGAGACGTGTTTGATAACCGGTTCACCCTCATGATATTTCAGTTCAATGCGCAAGGCAGCAACGCCAGGCTTGATCTCGCGGCGACTGTAGCCGCGGATGTAACCTTCACGCTTCAGCACTTCAAGCACATTGGCCCGCAGCTTCGAGGCCGGGCTGTCCACCGCGGCCATTCGCGCGCGTTGTCCATTGCGAATGCGGGTCAGCATATCGCCCAGGGGATCACTCAACGCCATCTTCTCTGACCCCTCTTACCAGCTCGACTTAACCATGCCGGGAATTTGGCCGGTCGAGGCCATATCCCGGAGCGCGATGCGCGACAGCTTGAACTTGCGATAGAACGCACGCGGCCGTCCGGTCAGTTCACACCGATTCCGAACCCGGGTACGGCTGGAGTTCCGTGGCAGCTCGGCCAGCTTGAGCCTGGCCGCGAACTGCTCCTCGGGAGGCACCGACGGATCCTTGGCCTTCGCCTTGAGCCGGGCCCGCTTCTCGGCATACTGTTTTGCCAACCGCTCGCGACGTTTGTTCTTCTGGACGGCACTGACTTTGGCCATGGTTTCCGGTCTCCGTCGCTGCTCAATTGACGAACGGCACGTCGAAACCGCGCAGAAGCGCCTTGGCTTCCTTGTCGGTCTTCGCCGTGGTGACGATAATGATGTCCATTCCGCGGATGTGTTCGATTTTATCGTAATCGATCTCCGGGAAGATAATCTGCTCCTTGATGCCCATGGCGTAATTACCGCGGCCGTCAAAGGAGGTACCGGGCACGCCGCGAAAGTCGCGGACGCGCGGCAGCGCGATCGTGACCAGGCGATCCAGAAATTCGTACATCCGTTCCCGACGCAGCGTGACCTTGCAGCCGATGGCCATGCCCTCGCGCAGCTTGAACTGCGCGATCGACTTGCGCGATTTGGTCACCACCGGCTTCTGGCCGGTAATCGCCGTCAATTCGTTGACGGCCTGGGTGATCCGCTTGCTGTCCCCGGTGGCCTCACCGACCCCCATATTGATCACGATCTTGTCAAGCCGCGGGACCTGCATATCGTTCCGGTAGGCGAACTCCTGCTTGAGGGCCGGCCGGATCACGCTCTCGTAGCGTTGCTTCAATCTCGTCATGTTTCCGGCCTCCCTCAAAGATCGATGACTTCGCCCGAACGCTTGGCGACCCGCACCTTGCGCCCGTCGTCCAGGAACTTGTACCCGACCCGGGTCGGCTTGCCCGAACGCGGGTCGACATGGGCGACGTTGGAAACCGCGATCGGCGCCTCGATCTCCTTGATCCCGCCCTGAGAACTCTGGGTCGGGCGCTCGTGCTTGGTCACAAGGTTGACCCCGCGCACCACCACCCGGCTTTCCTTGACCAGAACCCTGAGCACTTCGCCGGTCTTGCCCTTGTCGCGGCCCGTGATCACCACGACCTTGTCCTTGGTCTTGATTCTGAGCTTGCCGGCCATCACAGCACCTCCGGCGCCAAAGAGATGATCTTCATAAATTTCTTGCCGCGCAACTCGCGGGTCACCGGCCCGAAGATGCGGGTCCCGATCGGCTCGCCCTGCTTGTTGATCAGCACCGCGGCGTTGCGGTCGAAGCGGATCGCGCTGCCGTCGCTACGACGGATCGCCATCGCGGTGCGCACGATCACCGCCCGGTGAACGTCGCCCTTCTTGACCCGCCCGCGCGGAATCGCCTCTTTGACCGAGACCACGATGACATCGCCGATCGACGCGACCTTGCGCTTCGAGCCGCCGATCACCTTGATGCACTGCACCCGGCGCGCGCCGCTGTTGTCGGCGACCTCCAGGTTGGTTTGCATCTGTATCATGATGTTCTACCCTTTCACGCCGCCGCGGCGTCGTTGCCCGCTACGGCCTGCTGGCCGATCGCCCCCTCGACCACCACGACCCACCGCTTCCGCTTGGAAATCGGCCGGCTTTCCTCAATGGTGACGGTATCCCCGGTCTTAAACCGGTTCGCCTCGTCGTGAGCGGCGTAACGCTTCGATTGCCGAATGAACTTCTTATAGACGGGGTGCATGACACGGCGCTCAACCAAGACGATGATCGTCTTGTCGCCCTTGTCGCTGACCACCGTGCCCTGCAATATCCGCCGGGGCATGCCGTTTCTCCTGCCTTTACCTTAGCTCTGAGCGCCGACGGAGTCCCGCCGCTGCCCTAGAATAGTCTTGATGCGCGCGATATCGCGCCGGATAATTCCAACCCGGGCGGTATTCTCCAACTGCCCCGACGCCTTCTGAAAGCGCAGGTTGAACTGTTCCTTCTTCAGGGCCAGGAGCTGGTCGTTCAGCTCGTCTTCGGTACGGCCCCGCAAATCTTCGGCCTTCATGCCCCCGGCTCCTCACCCAACCGCGTCACGATCTTGGTCTTGATCGGCAACTTGGCCGCCGCCAGTTCGAATGCCCGGGTCGCGAGGTCGCCGGGCACGCCGTCAAGCTCGAACATGATGCGGCCGGGATGGACCCGCGCCGCCCAGAACTCCGGCGTGCCCTTGCCTGATCCCATGCGGACTTCGGCGGGCTTGCTCGACACCGGCACGTCGGGAAAGATGCGAATCCACACCCGACCCTGGCGTTTGATGTGGCGAGTCAAGGCGCGCCGCGCGGCCTCAATCTGACGCGAGGTCACCCGGGCCGGCTCCAGTGCCTTCAGTCCGAAGGAGCCGAAGTTCAGTTGCGTCCCCCCCTTGGCGGCACCGTGAATGCGGCCCTTGTGCGCCTTGCGGAATTTCGTTCTTTTGGGACTCAGCATCTTCCCGCCCTCTGTTAACGGTCGCGGTCGTGACCGCGCTCGCGGTCGTGGCCACGCTCACGATCATGCCCGCGGTCCCGGTCGCGATCCCGCTCCCGGCCTTCGGGCCGGGGTGTCCCGGCCTGGGCCTCACCCGCCCGCTTGTCCTGCGCCATGGGATCATGGGCAAGGATTTCGCCCTTGAACACCCAGACCTTGACGCCGCAGGTGCCATAGGTGGTCTTCGCCGTGGCCACCCCGTAGTCGATGTCCGCGCGCAGCGTGTGCAGCGGCACCCGACCCTCGCGGTACCATTCCATCCGCGCAATTTCCGCACCACCCAGCCGACCCGAGCAGTTGATGCGGATGCCCTGGGCGCCAAGCCGCATCGCCGACTGTACCGCCCGCTTCATGGCCCGCCGGAACGCGACGCGGCGCTCCAACTGGCTCGAGATATTCTCGGCGATCAGCCGGGCGTCGATTTCGGGCTTGCGAATCTCGACAATATTGAGGCTGACCTCGCTGCCGGTCATCTTGCCAAGCTCGGTCCGCAGCTTCTCGATGTCGGCACCCTTCTTGCCGATCACCACACCCGGACGCGCAGCGTGAATGGTGATGCGGGCGCGCTTGGCCGGACGCTCGATGATCACCTTGGCGCAGCCGGCCTGCTGCAACGTCCCCAGCAGATGATTCCTGAGTTTCAGGTCCTGGTGCAACAGCTTGGCATAGTCCCGACCGGCGTACCAACGGCTGTCCCAGGTCCGGTTGATCCCGACCCGCAACCCGATCGGATTGATTTTTTGACCCATGTTATTTGTCCTCGTCGGAGGCGGCGGCCACCGGTTCCTCGCGTTCGCGCACGATCACGGTCAGGTTGCTGAACGGCTTCTCGATCCGCGCCCCCCGGCCACGCGCCCGGGCATGAAACCGCTTCATCACCATCGCCCGACCGACGGTTGCCTCGGCCACATACAACCGGTCGACGTCGAGCTGATGGTTGTTTTCGGCATTGGCAATGGCCGCCTGCAACACCTTGCGCACGTCAAGCGCAATGCGCCGACGCGAAAAGGCCAGATCGGCAAGGGCGCGACTGGCGTCCTTGCCACGGATCAACTGAGCCACAAGGTTAAGCTTGCGGGCGCTGCTGCGAATTTGTGCGGCGCGTGCAATTGCCTCATTTTCGGCAATGCGCGGAGAATTGGCGGTCTGGCCCATGGCTACTTCCTTTTGGCCTTCTTGTCGGCCGCGTGGCCGTAGTAGGTCCGGGTCGGCGAGAATTCGCCGAACTTGTGACCGATCATGTTCTCGGTGACCAGCACGGGCAGGAACTTATGGCCGTTGTAGACACCGAAGGTCAGGCCGACGAACTGGGGCAGAACAGTGGAGCGTCGTGACCAGATCTTGATGATCTCGTTACGACCGCTGCCCCGCGCCTTGTCCGCCTTCTTCAGCAGATAGCCGTCGATGAACGGTCCCTTCCAAACTGAACGGGCCAAGGTGCCTACTCCTTACTTCTGCTGACGGCGGCGCACGATCAGCCGGTCCGTCTTCTTGTTGTTCCGCGTCTTCTTGCCCTTGGTCGGCTTGCCCCACGGCGTTACCGGATGGCGTCCGCCCGAGGTCCGGCCTTCACCACCGCCATGGGGATGGTCGATGGGGTTCATGGCGACACCGCGCACCGATGGGCGCCGGCCCAGCCAGCGGTTCCGACCGGCCTTGCCCAAATTGATGTTGGCCTGGTCGGGATTGGACACTGCACCGATGGTGGCCATGCATTCGCCGCGCACGATGCGGAGTTCGCCGGAACTCAGCTTGAGCTGGGCGTAGCCGCTGTCCCGACCGACCAACTGAACGTAGGTTCCCGCCGATCGCGCCAACTGCCCACCCTTGCCGGCCTTCAGCTCGACATTGTGAACGATGGTGCCCACCGGAATGCTGCGCAAAGGCATGGCGTTGCCCGGCTTCACGTCGACCTTTTCGCCCGACACCACACTGTCGCCCACCTTCAGCCGCTGCGGCGCCAGGATGTAGCTCAGGGTGCCGTCCTGGTAACGCACCAGCGCGATGAAGGCGGTCCGGTTCGGGTCGTATTCCAGGCGTTCGATCACCGCCGGCACATCGAATTTGCGCCGTTTGAAGTCGACCAGCCGGTAAACCCGCTTGTGCCCGCCACCCATCCGCCGGGCCGTAACCCGACCGGTGTTGTTCCGCCCGCCGGAGCCGGTCAGGCCCTCGGTCAGCGACTTCAGCGGCTTGCCGCGCCAAAGCTCCGAGCGGTCCACCTGGACGAGCTGACGCAGCGATGGCGTGACCGGATTAAACTGTTTCAGTGCCATCCCTCGGCCCTTCCGTCCTCAGACGCCGGTGGTTACGTCGATGCGGTGGCCCTTCGCCAGGGTCACCACGGCTTTCTTGCTGTCCGGCCGCCGGCCCAGGATGCCGCGGAAGCGCTTGGTCTTGCCCTTCTGCACCACCGTATTGACCGCGGTCACCTTCACTTCAAACAGCCCTTCCACCGCGGCCTTGATCTCGGGCTTGGTGGCATCAAGCGGCACCCGGAACGTCACCTGATTGTGCTCGGTGATGTTCGTCGCCTTTTCGGTGATGACCGGCGCCAGGATCACATCGTACATGCGCTCCCGCGGCAGCGGCGCGGCAGCCTTGATCGGCTTGCTCATTTCAGTCGGGCCTCCAACTGCTCGACGGCGTTGCGCGTCAGGAACAGGGTATCGCGGCGCAGGATGTCATAGACGTTGGCGCCCTGCTCCGGCAGCACGTCCACCAGCGGAATGTTGCCCGCCGCCCGCGCAAAGTTCTGGTCCAGATTGGCGCCGTCGATGATCAGCGCCGAGGTGAAGCCGAACCCCTTGAGCCGCGCCGCCAGTTCCTTGGTCTTGTGGGTTGCCGCCACCGCGGCATCCAGCACGATCAACTTGCCCTCGGCCTGCTTGGCCGCCAGCGCGGTCTTCAGCGCCAGCTTGCGCACCTTCTTGGTCAGGTCATGCTCGTGACTGCGCACCACCGGGCCGAAGATCACGGCACCGCCACGGAACTGGGGCGAACGCAGCGAACCCTGGCGGGCGCGGCCGGTCCCCTTCTGGCGGTACGGCTTCTTCGTGGTGCCGCTGATGTCGCTGATGCCCTTGGCCTTGTGGGTTCCGGCGCGCCGCTTGGCCAGCTGCCAGTTCACGGCGCGGGCCAGAATGTCCGGCCGCGGCGGCAGGGCAAAGATGGCGTCGTCGAGTTCGATCTCGCCGACTTCCTGGTTGTCCAGATTACGAACCGCCGTCTTCATGGCGCGGTCTCCTGGCTGGCGGTGGCGCCGGCCGCGGCACGAATACCGGCCGGGAACGGCAGACCGGCAGGCGCCGGGCGCTTAACCGCGTCGCGAACCAGGACATAGCCGCCCTCGGCCCCGGGCACCGCGCCCTTGACCAGAATCAGCCCCTGGTCGCCATCGACCTGGACCACCTTGAGATTGAGTGTCGTCACCCGCTCGGCGCCCAGGTGCCCGGCCATCTTCTTGTTCTTGAAGGTCTTGCCCGGATCCTGGCGATTGCCGGTGGAGCCGAGCGAGCGGTGAGACACCGACACGCCGTGAGTCGCCCGCAGACCGCCGAAATTCCACCGCTTCATGCCGCCGGCGAACCCCTTACCGATGCTGGTACCGGTGACGTCCACGAACTGGCCGGTAATGAAATGGGCCGCGCTCAGTTCGGCACCGACCTCCAGCAAGGCATCGGGACTGACCCGAAACTCGGCCAGCTTACGCTTAGGCTCAACCTTGGCCTTGGCGTAGTGCCCGCGCATCGGCTTGGTTACGTTCTTGACCTTGGCCGTGCCGAAGCCGAGTTGAACCGCCGTGTAGCCGTCGGTCTCCTCGGTGCGCAGGGCCACGACCTGGCAGTTATCGACTTTCAGCACAGTGACCGGAACATGTTCGCCTTCGTCCGTGAAGACGCGGGTCATGCCGACCTTCTGCGCGATCAGACCGGATCGCATGTTCTTCCCACCCCTTGAGGCTCGCCCTGGCCTCGATAAACCGAATGAACCGTCAGAGCTTGATCTCGACGTCGACGCCCGCCGCAAGGTCCAGCTTCATCAGCGCGTCGACGGTCTGCGGCGTCGGATCGACGATGTCGAGCAGCCGCTTGTGGGTGCGGATCTCGAACTGTTCGCGTGACTTTTTGTCGACGTGCGGACTGCGGTTGACTGTGAATTTCTCGAACTGGGTCGGCAACGGGATCGGCCCGCGCACCCGTGCCCCGGTCCGCTTGGCCGTGCTGACGATCTCGCTGGTCGACTGATCGAGCACGCGGTGATCGAACGCCTTCAAGCGAATGCGAATATTCTGACTGTCCATTGTCCAAAACCCAATTCACGACGAAACCGACCCGCTCCGGGCCGATCGGACCGCCGCGCCGGATGGCGGCGACGGTCCGGTTGATGCCTGCCCCAACCCTTACTGGATAATCTTGGCGACAACACCGGCGCCGACGGTCCGGCCGCCCTCGCGGATGGCGAAACGTAGACCCTCGTCCATGGCGATGGGGGCAATCAGCTGGATCTCCATGGTGATCTTGTCGCCCG
>Ga0302320_10000399_pt1 | contig 102026 bp, 84 predicted proteins | sample Bog_T0_3_FD_202130 | JGI IMG/M metagenome (GOLD analysis project Ga0302320, IMG submission 202130) | Peat permafrost microbial communities from Stordalen Mire near Abisko, Sweden - Bog_T0_3 | ecosystem: Environmental > Terrestrial > Soil > Wetlands > Peat | place: Sweden: Abisko, Stordalen... | reverse complement strand
CGGGAAAGAGCAGCGTTTGGGTGCGGTCCAGTCCGGTGCGATGGTTCATGCTTGTATCAGACCCTCTTCCGGCGTAAAGGTTTCAAATTATGACCGAGTTTTCACACAGCCTCTCGCTCCAGGCAACGCGGGATGGCCGTTCCAGTTCCGCTTCGCGGTTCACGTCATTTGGTCCCGCGTGCCTGAGCTCTGGACGTTAGACCTCATTACGCGCCATGAAAAAGACGACTGCATTTTTACTCGCACTGGTAGCGTTCATCGTTGGTGCAGCCTGTGGAGGTTGGGGTGTTTTGCATTACTACGGACGGTTCACCGAGACGTGGGCCATCAATTCTTTGGCAGGAGATGCCAGTACGACTCTTAGCACATTAGGACAGCTCCGCTCTGGGGGTGACACAAACGCGGTTGAGTTGTTGGAGATTAAGCTCGATGGTGATGTGGTTGGTCTTGGTGCTTTTCTCGCTGATATTCCCGAGTCGCGCCGCGACTCCACGGACGTCAAGATTCTGAAAGCTGCGAGAGACTATCGCGTGAAGTTTCCACGCAAGACGGGTTCAGCGAGTGATGAGGGCGTTGCGCGAGCTTTTGATTTGGTGAAAGGACAACCATGAGGTCTAACAAATCGCGAGGCTGTGTGAAAACTCCCAGACTCGGAAAAATTTCACTCTCAGTTGACCTATGACGCATTTTGATGAAACGAGCAGATGGATGGGATGGTCGAAAAATGAGTTTTTACACAGGCTCTCGCTGCAGGCAACAGCCGCTGCCCCTGCCAGTTGCTATTGATTTTATGAGATTTGTTTGTCATCATTCCATTCAACGTCCCGCTCGGCGGCTGTGCCTGAGCTCTGGACGTTAGGCGTCATCGAGCGTCACATGGAAAACCGAGACTCCAAGAGAATGGCAAGTCGCAAGGTTGGAGCTTACTTCTTCATTGCGGCGATTGTTGTCACTTCACTGGCTGTCTGGCTCTGCGTTCGCGGGGAGTTGCCTGCCATCAGGACCGGCAGCGACACCCTCGTTATTTTCGGCGGCATGAGTGTCAATGGGGTTCAGATACCCGATTGGGCCTTTTATTTTATTCCCGCAGGACTTTTCATTGTTGCTATCATTTTGTGGATCATTGGATGGCGCAAGAGTAGAGTGAGCATACATGAAGGCGCCTAACAAATCGCGAGGCTGTGTGAAAACTCCCAGACTCGGAAAAATTTCACTCTCAGTTGACCTATGACGCATTTTGATGAAACGAGCAGATGGATGGGATGGTCGAAAAATGAGTTTTTACACAGGCTCTCGCTGCAGGCAACGCGGGATGGCCGTTCCAGTTCCGCTATCGCGGAGGACGTCATCCGCCCCGCGTGCCTGAGCTCTGGACGTTGGACGGGTTTGCAGTTTAGCGAAATCTCATGTGGATTTTGATCATCATCGGTTTGGCAGGAGCAGCCGCAACCTCGATATGGCTTGGATTCTTGCCGCCGCCGCACGCGACCACGCTGATCCACATTCGCAGTGGCGGGCTACACGTCAGCCGAGGACGCTTGCAGGCGCACGCTAAAGAGCACGTGTCAGAGATTCTGCGAGAGGCCGGAGTTTCTCGCGGTTTCATTGCGATCACTGCGCCGAGCCGAGTTGCATTTTCCAGACGTATTCCCTCTACTGTTCGCCAGCGGTTGCGGAATGTATTGCTCAACCAGTGGGCGTGAGACCATTGACATGCGAAACTCTTTGTCCAACAAACCGGCTGCAGGCAACGCCGGGATCGCGTCTCAGTTGGCAATCGGACATCATTGGCCCGGCGTGCCTGAGCCGGAGCGTTAGGCTGAGCATGAACGCACAAAATCCAGAGCTACCGAATCGGCGTGTTAGCTGGTCCATTTACGGGCTATCACTCATTGTCTCTTGTGTTGTCTGTGGCGTGCTTGCACCGTTTTACGCTGGCAGCATGTGGTTTTGGGTCGCGATTGGTTTTAGTTGTGTTCTGACAGTTATTGTGAATTTACTCCGGCCCCGATACGAGGCGACAACGGGGAGATGGAGGGTTTTTTACGATCTTTTGCTCAAGCAATTGCCGCCACCAGTTTGATATGGATTTTTACGAAGTTCAGCCTAACAAATCGCGAGGCTGTGTGAAAACTCCCGGCGGGATGGACGGTTAAAAGTAGGGACGGGAAGTATTTTTTGCGGTTCGAGGGTATTCTTCCCCGATGGAAAGTTCCGGTCGGTCGGTGAGGGGAGTGTTTACCGGAGATACGGGAGTCAACGAATGGAAAAAAGGGCGCCGCCCGCCCGGTTCAGGCCCTTTGCGGCGTTTTTACTCCCACCGCCGCCATCAGTTTCTCGAAGCTCACCAGGCAGTTTGGAAGTTTGGTTCAAGGTTGCAGAATGACCTTTAGCGAGGCTTGAAAGGCCGCGACATTGTCTTTGGTGACCGCATGCGCAGGGATTAGGATTGCTCCGCCGGAAAACTGTGTTTTGTCGCCACGAAGATATTTGTCCATCCGGATGATGGCTTGCCGGCCAATCTCGTATGGCTTTTGGACAATCGTGCCGTAAATATAGCCGTCGGCAATCCCGTCCAACGTGTCGCTATTTTCATCAAAGCAGACGATTTTCACCTGCCCGGTTTTGCCTGCGGCGCGCACGGCGGTGAGAATGGCCGGCCCGTCGTAGCCGTAAATCCCGACCATGCCCGCAAGGTCGGGATATTTCGCCAGCGCATCCTGCGCGTTTTTCTGGGCGAGTGCGCTTTTGGCTCCATCTGCCAGCGTGTCCATGATCTGAATGTTTGATTCCGCCAGTCCGTTTTGGATGCCTTGAATGCGGTCTTTCGTGTTTTGCGCGTTCGGATAGCCGACGAATAAAATGATTTTGCCGCCTTGGGGCAGCGCAGCTTTTAGCAATTTCGCCACCAGCGTTCCGGCGGCAACATTGTCCGTGCCGATGTAACAGGCGCGCTGGCTATTTTTCGCGTCGCTGTCGGCGCAGACCAAAAGTGTGTTGGTTGCGATGTGATTCAGGAAATCCGTCTGGTTTTCGGCGTCAATCGGACTGATGGCGATGCCTTCCACGCCGCGCGCGACGAGGTCGCTCAAAATTTCCTGCTGCGCTTCCGCCGTGCGATTAGCGGGAATGCGGAAATCCAAATCCACATCGCCGAGCTGGCGCACGGCGCCGTCGCAACCCAGCCGCACGATGGACCAGAAATCGTCCGAATTGCTGCCGACAAAAGCCAGCCGCAATTTCTTTGGCGGGGCGTCATTGGCTGGCCCGCTGCTTTTATGGTCGCAGCCTTGGAACAAAGCCGCCAGGCACAAGGCGAGGATGTAGATTGGCACTCTTTTCATAGATTGAACCGGGATTTGGCCGTTCCTGAACTTACGCGATACCAGATTATCCTCAACGGAAATTGCATAGAGAATTCTCTTAACCGCAATGGTGTCGCTCTGGTGGCGGCGTCCTTCGTGACCATGGCCATGGACGACAGGGATGTTCCCCGACAAGTCGGGATTGACATCTTTGGCCCGGCATGGCTCAGTTCATTGATTCTCCTTTTGTTTGTGGATCAAGCTCGCGATAGTTGCCCGGCTTTGGACCGTCAGGCTTCCGAGCACGCCAGCAAATATGAAATCGAAACTGTTAGCATGTTTTTTTCTGTTGCCGCTCACCCCAGCCGGCGCTACCGATTTGGCTGCAAAATCTCCGCGCGAATCTATTCCACTGACGACGTGGGAGTTTGTCGAAGATGTTGAAACCAATGCGCCGGCACTCCAGCCACCGAAGATGGCAGACTGGAAGCAAGTCGCGGTTCCGCATGTCTTTCGCCAGTCCGGCCTGCCCGATAACACCGCCGGTTGGTATCGCCAGACCCTGACGATGACCGAGACCGACCGGCACAAGCGAGTGTATTTGGTGCTCGAAGGGGCTGCCTCGGTGAAAGACGTCTTCGTCAATGGACAGTTTATTGGCCAACACAAGGGCGCGTTTTCGGCGTCAGCCTTTGACCTGACAGCGGCGTTGAAGATCGGCCAGACCAACATTCTGGCCGTGCGCGTGAGCAACCGTGAGAGCGAGGCGCGGAATTGTTTTTCGCGTTCGTCGCTTTACTACGTTAATGGCGGAATGTTCCGCAAGGCCTGGCTGGTGAAAACCGGCGAGATCCATATTTTCCCAGACATGGGTTCGAGTGGCGTTTATCTGACGCCCGGCAACATTACCAAAGACAGCGCTGATCTCAGCGCGTGGACGGTGGTGCGGAATCCTCTCGCCTCGCCCATCGAGGTGGTGGTTCGCCATTTTGTCACCGACCCCAAAAACAAGGCTGGCACGCAGTTTGAGACGAAGCAAACCATTCCCGGCGGGGAAACGGCAACGATCAAGGCTGCGGGAAAAATCGCCCATCCCAAACTCTGGGACATTGGGCAGCCCAATCTTTACACGGTGCGCACCGAACTCAGCATGGGCGGACAGGTGACCGACGTTGTGACGGAGCGCGTGGGACTCCGCACCATCGCGATCAAAGACAAACACTTTTTTCTGAACGGGCGCGAGGTGCAGTTTCGCGGCGTCAACAAGCACGCGCAAAACGAATACGTTTGGAACGCGGTGAGCGATGAAGATCTGCGCCGCGAATGGCAGGGGATGGCCGATCTGGGTGTGAACCTGGTGCGGCTGCCGCATTATCCGCACAGCCATCTGGAATACGATATCGCGGACGAGCGCGGCATTGCGGTGTGGGCGGAGAACGGCTACGCCGGGCAGATTTGGAAAGACCCGGGCAATGAGGAAAAAACCATAACGCCCGATGGCGAGCGCCTCACCCGCGAGATGGTGCGTCAAAACTGGAACCATCCCAGCATCCTTTTTTGGAGCGCGGGCAACGAGACCATTCTGGACGTGGTGAGCCACTACGCCGGCGTGATCCGGCAGGAAGCAGATCCCACGCGCCTGATTACTTATGCCGCCAACGACAAGGATCCTCAGAACTGCGATTTTGTCGCGTACAACACCTACGACGGCTGGTACACCAGCGGCCCCTATACCGATTTTGCCAAACTGCCGCGCAATGCGATGGTTTCCGAGACCGGGTCGGGTGATTGGATCACCCACCATGTTCCATACGGGACGATCAAGTGGTCGGTTGATAAATACGAGCCCGAGGAATACTCGGAGATGTTCACCGAGTACCGGCTCCAGACGGTTTGCCGCAATGACATCAAAAATCGCCCCATGTTCTTATGGTGGAACTTCCGCGAATTTTACAACCTGAAATTCAAGAATAATCGCAACACCAAGGGGCTGCTCACGCTCGCGGGCATGCCCAAGGACACTTACTTTTTGTTTCAGGCGTTCTTCAATCCCGCCAAGCCGGTGGTGCATCTTTGCGGGCGGAACCATTTTCTTCGAGAATTTGCACCCGACAATGGCATAAAGGTTTACTCCAACGCTGGCGAATTGCAGATGAACCTGAACGGGGTGCCTCAGGAAAAAATCAAGAACGGCAGCTATCGCCTGTCGGAATCCGAGATGAAAAGGAACGACGGGACGATTGTGTCTGTGCCCGGCATTCCGGTGGCGAATGTGTTCTTCTGGAAAACGCCGCTGAAGCCGGGGCGAAATGTTGTCGAGGTCAGCGATGGCCGGGGGCACGGCGACCGCATGATTGTTTACCAGAAGGCCGCCGACGCATCCGATTCCAGCGCGCTGGTGCAGGATTTGAAAAGTTCCAATGCGAAAAATCCCGCCTGTTTCATTGACCGTCCGGTTGAGTCGCAAGGGCCGGTTTATACCGATGTGGACGGATCCTCGGACAACACGTTCGATGTGCTGCCGAAAGAGATGGAAGGCGCCGGTTGGATCGCCACGCGCCGCCTGAGTGATCCAAACCTCAAAACCGATCTGGAGTTCCGCATCAATCCGTCCGCGAAAGGGGCAACGGTTTTTGTGCTCTTCTCGACTGGCGCTTATCCGACCGTGACGTTGAAGCAACCGGATCCGGCCATGGCCAGCGCGGCGGAAGCATTGCGGGAGTCTCTCGTCCTCGCCGGATTCACAGCTAGTGGAAATGAGGCTGTCTGGCGCGATCATTTGCTCATTCGGGCCTGCGCCGAACTTTGGAGTCGCGATGTTGCGCCTGGCGAAAAGTTAAAAGTGCCGGGCCAGACGCTCGATTACGTGGTGATGGTGCGAGATGCGGAAAACAAATCGAAGAGGGCAAAGTAAGCAGGTAAATGCGTGACGATCAAGATACGCAACTGTCCAATTCATATGCAAAGGGCCAATCGAGACGGTTTTACTTTGATTGAGTTGCTGGTGGTGATTGCCATCATTGCGATTCTGGCCGCCCTGTTGCTGCCTGCATTGTCGTCGGCCAAGCAGAGGGCGTGGACGACCAGCTGTAATTCCAACCTGCACCAAATCGGGCTGGGCATGAGAATGTTTGCGGATGGCAACAATGAGTTGTATCCCGAATCCGGCGCGACGATTTACTGGGGTGCCACCGATCTTGCTACCGGGAAAGCCGGTTGGATGGAACAGATTGCCTCCTACGTTGGAAACACGAATGTGTATGATTGTCCCGCCAATGGGTGCCTGTCCCGGCCCGATCAGGGACCATTCGATTATTTCAATGGCTGCAATGCGGCGTACGTGGCTGCCGACGGCCAGGTTGCCGCGGTCAAAAGCACGGCCATTTTGTTTCCCTCGGCATTTGTTTTGGGCGGCGACACGACCGCAAGCCAAAACGACGGAGCGGGAGTGCAATTTGATCCGCTGGATGCGGACAAGGATGATTATTCGCAGAATTGCATCGGCGGTGCCGCCGATCCGTTGCTGACAATATTCTGGCAAGTTCATAACAAAGGCCAGAATGTCCTGTTTGCCGACGGCCACTCGCAATGGTACAGGGGTTATAATGCGGGTGAAATGACTTTCGCCTATACCACCATGACCAATTGGATCCAGTATCAGTCGCCGTAAAGTAACTGTTTAATTCATATGCGAAGAGGCTATCGAGGCGGTTTTACTTTGATTGAGTTGCTGGTGGTGATCGCCATCATTGCGATCCTGGCCGCTCTGCTGTTGCCGGTTTTGTCCCGGGCCAAGGGCAGGGCGCAAGGCATGGCTTGCCTCAACAATGGCAAACAAATGATGACCGCGGTAATCCTTTACACGAGTGATAACAACGAGTTTTACCCGCCCAACCCCGACGGCGGCACGACGGAGCCCGGTTATAATTGGTGCGCCGGACAGGGAGGAATCCATGGCGCGGACGAATTCAACCCGGACCTGATCAAAGACCCGAAACATTCGTTGTTGATAACTGATCTTGGCGGAAACAACTCCATTTTCAAATGTCCGGCGGATATACGAATGGGACCCTATGATGGAACAAACCCGGCGCTTATTGGCCAAATTGTCCCCGCCGCAAGAACGATTTCAATGAATAATGCGGTGGGCACGATTGATCCCGGCTATGATGCCAACGGTCCGGGGCCGGGAGTCGCCCACAGCGGGACTCCGAATTTGCCGGTCAACGGACCGTGGCTGAACAATCAGGACACGCATCGGCACAACTCGCCGTGGCGCACTTTCGGCAAAGCCACCGACGCCGGGGCCCCCGGACCATCCATGCTCTGGGTGCTGGTGGACGAAGACGTCAACAGCCTCAACGATGCGGCCTTGTGTTTTGGAATGGAGCGGCCGATATGGTACGACTCGCCCGGCTCCTCTCACAACGGCGGTTGCGGTTTTGCCTTTGCCGATGGACATTCCGAAACCCACCGTTGGATGAGCCGCAGTGAAAAGGGCAGTAATGGAATTGCCATTGTTGATCCGGCGGATTATCAGGACTGGCTGTGGATGCGGGAACGGACTTCGGCGGACACCACCGGGACCATGCCGCCACCACCACCGCCGTGAATGTAAATCATGCTGACTGTGAGCCGGAGTTTTTAGGCTTAACTTTATCCTGTACTTTGGTAAACAAGGTCGTGCTTGGAACCAGCCATCCCCAGTCTGATGCTCTGTTGAGCTCGCTGCAACGCGCGGAATCCGTCAAGAAACACGGACTGCTGAAAATGGCTATTCTTTTTTTCCTGCTGGCTTCATTCTCGCTCCCGGCCGCCGACCTGCCGCAAAATGAACTCTCAAAGGATTTTGAAAAATACCACGCCAAGAAAAACGTGGTCAAACCGCCCAAGGGACTGCTGAAATATGAGTATTTGGTTCCGGCGGGTCCTTATAACCACCTCTTCGACTGGGACATGTATTTCATGGGTGTGGCATTGAGTTATGACGGCGTTGGGAAGCCGGTGGCAAGTTCGGTGCAATGCTTTTTGGAGTTCGTAGATTCCAATGCCGGTCGCACCGGCTATGCGCCGCGCGAACTTGCGCCCGATGCTCCTTGGGCGCTCCCTGAAATGTGCAAACCGTTTCTCGCCCAGGCAGCGCTGCGCGCGTCCATGACCATGAATGATTTTACCTGGCTGGCGCGGACCAACAGTCAAAAGAAATCAAATTACGCCAAACTGGCGGAGACGCTGCAATTCTGGGAAGAAACCCGCCGTTCGCCGGATGGACTTTTCCGCTGGTACAATGGCGTTGAGAGTGGCGTTGACAATAATCCGGCGATATCTGAAAACCCAGCCGAATCCACGGAGGGAGTGGATCTGCAATGCTACGTTTACCGCGAATATCTGGCGCTGGCCGCATTGGCCGGGAAACTTGGCGAAACCAACGAGGTCATTCTTTACAATGCAAAGGCTGATGGTCTTCGCAAGCTGGTTCAACGGAGAATGTGGTCGGAACCGGACGGCATGTTTCTGAACATTGATGCCTGGACAGGCAAATTCATCCCCATCAAGAGTTGGACCAGTTTCACGCCGCTATGGGCTGGAATTGCCACGCCCGAACAAGCCCAACGCACCATTACCTCCCATCTGCTGAACCCCGGGGAATTTTGGGCACCTTGCGGCATTCGGACGCTGGCGGCTGACGAGCCATTGTATGATCCGAATCATGGTTATTGGCGCGGCCCAATCTGGGTTGTCTCCAATTACCAGATCATGCATGGACTGATGAATTATGGTTTCACAAAAGAAGCTCGTGAGCTTGCCGGAAAGACTGTGACCCTGCTGGCCAATGACTATGCCACTACTGGCGGCATGAATGAATGTTACACGCCGGATACCGGCAAACCGACCGCTGGCGGTCATTTTTTAAGCTGGAACCTGCTGGCGGAACATATGATTGAAGAGGCTGAAAAAGGAACCGACCCAACCGCCATTCCGGTGCGGTTGGAGACTTCTCGTTAGGTGTCATTGCGCGTTATGGAAACTTCACCCGTCATCCGAAAGATTCGCGAGGATGAGCTTCCCGGCTTGTTGGGACTCTATCGTCATTTGCATCCGAACGATCCAGAACTGGCGATCACCGCGGAAGTCGGGCGTTTATGGCGCCGGATATTTGCTGATCCGCTGTTGCATTATCTCGTGGCAGATGCCGGCGGCCAGATGGTGTGCTCTTGCACGCTGGCCATCATACCGAATCTTACCCGCAGTGCGCGGCCTTACGGCCTCATTGAAAATGTTGTGACTCATCCCGATTTTCGGCGGCGGGGAATCGGGACGCGGATTCTTCAATCGGCGCTGGAACTGGCCTGGGAGCAGGACTGCTACAAAGTGATGCTGTTGACCGGACGCAAGGATGAGGCGACGTTGCGGTTTTATGAGCAGGCAGGATTTGAGGCCGGAGTTAAAACAGGTTTTATCGCAACGATGGAGGTGCCGCCGGCGCGTTGATTGCGGGTGGAGACGACCGTTTCTCTGAAATTGACAGCGGAGCACTGGCGATGGACAGTGCCGCACGGTGATACAACATGCGGCGGCAGAAAGGTCGTGGAGGCAAAATGTCAGTTATCAGGATTTTCCCTATTGCGCAAAATGGCTAATTATTTACGCATTCTGGTGCTGATTCGGAGCGGTCTTTGTGTTATTAAATACCGTCGCCTCCGACGGCGGCGGAAAGCAAATTATTATTGAATTTATGAAAATGATCAGCCTCAAACAATTCGAAGTCTGGTTCATCACCGGGAGCCAGCATCTTTACGGCCCGGAGACCTTGAAAAAGGTGGCCGCGCACTCGCAGGAAATCGCAAAGGCGTTCAATGCCGCGCCGGCCATACCGGTCAAGGTGGTGTTCAAACCCGTCCTGACCACGCCCGACGCCGTCACGGTCTTGTGCCAGGAGGCCAACAATGCGCCCAGGTGCATCGGCCTCATCACCTGGTGCCACACCTTCTCGCCCTCGAAAATGTGGATCAACGGATTGAAACAACTGCGCAAACCGGTGGCGCACCTGCACACGCAATTCAATCGCGACATTCCGTGGTCGTCCATTGACATGGATTTCATGAACCTCAACCAGGCCGCCCACGGCGACCGCGAACATGGCTTCATCTGGAGCCGGATGCGGATGAACCGGAAAGTGGTTGTCGGTTTCTGGCAGGAAAAGTCCGTCCAGGAAAAGCTCGGCGTCTGGTGCCGCGCGGCGGCGGCGTGGCATGACTGGCAGGGCGCGAAGTTCGCCCGGTTCGGCGACAACATGCGCGAAGTGGCTGTGACCGAGGGCGACAAGGTGGCCGCCCAGTTCAAGTTCGGTTTCTCCGTCAACGGCTACGGCGTCGGTGATCTGGTCAAATCCGTGAACGCAGTTTCCGCGAAAGCCATTGACAAACTGGTCCAGGAATACGCCGACACCTACCAAATGGCCGCTGATTTGCGTTCGGGCGGCGCCCGGCATGATTCCGTGCGCGAAGCCGCCCGCATCGAACTCGGCCTGCGCACGTTTCTGAAGGCCGGAGACTTCAAGGGCTTCACCACCACGTTTGAAGATTTGCACGGGCTGGCGCAACTGCCCGGTATTTCCGCCCAGCGGCTCATGGCCGACGGTTACGGCTTCGGCGCGGAAGGCGATTGGAAGACGGCGGCGCTGTTGCGGGCGATGAAAGTCATGGCTGTCGGCCTGCCCGGCGGCACCTCGTTCATGGAGGATTACACGTATCATCTCGATCCGAAGGGCCAGAAGGTTCTCGGCGCGCACATGCTGGAAATCTGCCCGTCCATCGCCGACGGCAAACCTTCGCTGCAAGTCCATCCGCTCGGCATCGGCGGCAAGGCCGATCCGGCGCGGCTGGTCTTCAACACGCCAGCCGGCCCGGCGTTGAACGCGTCGCTGATTGATGTCGGCAACCGGTTCCGTTTGCTCGTCAACGAAGTGGACGTCGTCAAGCCCGACCAGCCGATGCCCAAGCTGCCGGTCGCGCAGGCGGTCTGGACGTGCCGGCCGGATTTCGAGACGGCCTGCGGCTGCTGGATTTACGGCGGCGGCGCGCATCACACCGGCTTCAGCCAGGCGGTCACAACGGAAATGCTCGAAGACTTCGCGGCGATTGCCGGAATCGAAACGGTGATCATTGATGCCGACACGAAGCTGCGCCAGTTCAAACAGGAACTCGTCTGGAACGAGGTCGCCTATGGCCTGAAGAGCGGCTGGGGTTCCTGATTCCAAACAAAATCGATTCCTCGAAGAAAAATTGCCCGCATGGAAAAAGTGGAATTGCATACGTGGCTGACCGCCGTAATTTTGGCGGCGGCCTTTTCTGCGAACGCGCAGCCGGCAAAAATATCCGTGGCCGTGGACCAGCCCGGCCACAGAATATCGCCGACCTTGTGGGGCATTTTCTTCGAGGATATCAACCTGTCCGCCGATGGCGGCATCTATCCGGAAATGGTCCGCAATCGCTCTTTCGAGGACGCGGACACGTTGGAGAACTGGAAATTCGCGAGCGTCGGCGACAGCAAGAGCGAGGCATCCATCATCACGGCGGACGTGCATGGCAAACCGACGCCGCTGAATCCGTTCAACCGCAAATCGCTATGCTTGAAGGCCGATGGCGCGTTCACGCTGCAGAACGAAGGTTACTGGGGCATGAACATCGTTTCCGGCGACGGCTACACGTTCAAGTTCGCGGCGCGGGGCGAAAAATTTGAGGGCAAGTTGACCGCGAAAATATTGAGCCGCACCGGCGAAGTGCTCGCCAGCGGCGAAATTTCCAGCATCGGCAACGGCTGGCATTATCACACGCTGGATTTGACGGCAACCGGCGGCGACCCGAAGGCGAGGCTGGAAATATCCGGCGACGGCAAAGGCGTGTTGTTCCTCGACATGGTTTCGCTGCTGCCGAAAAAGACCTGGAAAGATCACGGCCTGCGCCCCGACCTCGCGGAATCGCTTGACGGGCTGCATCCCGCATTCATGCGCTTTCCCGGCGGCTGCTGGGTGGAAGGTGACGACTTTGCGCACATGAATCATTGGAAGAACACCATCGGCAACATTGATTCGCGCACGCCGCTGTGGAACATCTGGGGCTACAACGCCACGCACGGCCTCGGCTTTTACGAATATCTCCAGCTCGCCGAAGACCTCGGCGCGACGCCGTTGTTCTGCATCAACATCGGCATGTCACACAAGGAAACCATCCCGATGGACCGCATGGGCCAGTGGGTGCAGGACGCGATGGACGCGATTGAATACGCCAACGGCCCGACGAATTCCGTCTGGGGTGCGCAACGCGCGGCCGCCGGCCACCCCGCGCCCTTCAATTTGAAATACATGGAAATCGGCAATGAAAACGGCGGTTTTCCCGGCTACGTGGAGCATTGGAATCTTTTTTATGACGCCATCCGCGCAAAATATCCTTACATAAAGTTTGTGGCCGACGGCTGGGACAAATTCGGCGACAGGCAGCCGGACATCGTGGACGACCATTATTACGACACGCCAGAGTGGTTCATGCGCCACGCCAGCCAATATGACAAGAAGGATCGCAACGGACCAAAGGTTTTTGTCGGCGAATATGCCGTCACCAAAAACTGCGGCCTTGGCAATTTGCGCGGCGCGATCGGCGAAGCGGTTTTCATGACCGGTCTGGAGCGCAATTCCGATGAGGTGGTCATGGCCAGTTACGCGCCGCTGCTGGTGAACTTGAACCGCCGCGCCTGGAATCCTGACCTGATCAACTTCGACAGCTCGAAGTGGTATGGCCTGCCGGGCTACTACGTCCAAAAATTGTTTGCCGAAAATCGCGGTGATGTTTCGCTGCCCACCACCGTCGAGTCGCCGGAGATCGAGCCGCCGGTGACCAGTGGCATGATTGGCGTCGGCACTTGGAACACGGCGGCGGAGTTCAAGGACATCAAAGTCACCTCGCCGGACGGCAAGGTTTTGTTCGTGTCTGATTTCAGCACCGGCACAAAAGGCTGGAAACTGTTGGGTGACGGTGCGGAATGGAAAGCGCAGGACGGTGCGCTGCGGCAGGCGGCAGAAAAGGAATTCATCCGCGCGCTTGCCGGCGACAAGAAGTGGACCGATTACACGTTGACGCTCAAGGCGCGGAAGATTTCCGGCGCGGAGGGCTTCATGGTTTTGTTCCGCATCAACGAAAACGAAGACCGCACCTGGTGGAATCTGGGCGGCTGGGGCAACACGGTTGACTGCATCGAAGCCGGTGACACGCTGGATTCCAAGCCGAGGCACATGGAGACCGACCGCTGGTATGACATCAAGATCGTGGTCAGCGGCAAAAATGTGAAATGCCATCTCGACGGCGTGTTGATTCATGATCTCAATTACGATGCGGGCGGGAAAGTCATGAGCCTTTACGCCGTCGCCGCCACGGACGAAAAATCCGGCGACCTCATCATCAAGGTGGTCAATGCCAACGCAAAGCCCATGGAAACGGAAGTGGATTTGTCCGGGGCCAGCCTTTCCGGCAAAGGTACGGCCATTGTGCTGACTTCCGAAAGTGGCGCGGATGAAAATTCCCTGGCCGAGCCAACGAAAGTTTCGCCGAAGACGGAGGCGGTGGAATTTGCCGGCACCAGCCTGAAACGTTCGTTCCCCGGAAACTCCTTTACTGTGCTGCGGTTAAAAACCAGGTAAATGATCATGCGATTGAAGTTTAATGGATTTATTGTCGCCTTCACCGGCGTATTCGCCTGCGTCGTTTCGGCGCTGGCGGACGCGCCGGCGATGAAAGCGCCGCGTGCCGCCGAGCAGTTTCCATTGTCGCAAGTGCGGCTGCTCGACAGTCCTTTTCGCGACGCAATGCTGCGCGATGGAAATTACTTGTTGAGTCTTGATTGCGACCGGCTGCTGCGAAATTTTCGCGTCAATGCCAATCTGCCGGCGGACGCAAAACCCTACGGCGGCTGGGAAGAACCGAACTGCGAATTGCGCGGGCACTGCGTCGGACATTATTTGTCCGCGTGCTCGCTGATGTTCGCGAGCACCGGCGACGCACGCTTCAAGGAGCGAGTGGACAAAATCGTTGCCGGGTTTGCCGAATGCCAGAACGTGCTCGCGACGAATGGTTCGCACGCCGGTTATTTGTCGGCGTTTCCGGAATCGTTCATTGACCGCGTGGAAAACCGCCAGCCGGTCTGGGCGCCGTGGTACACGTTGCACAAAATCATGGCCGGCTTGCTCGACGCGAACCAGCTTGGCGGCAACGCGCAGGCGCTCGAAGTGCTGACCAACATGGCGAACTGGGTGAAATTTCGCGTGGACAATCTGCCGGAGGCCAAAATGCAGGCGTCGCTCGGCACGGAATTTGGCGGCATGAACGAGGTGCTGGCAAATCTTTACGGCGTCACGGGAAACGCGGATTATTTGAAAACGGCGGAAGCGTTCAACCAGACGAACGTTTTCGATCCGCTCGCGCAAGGCGAAGACAGATTGAACGGACTTCACGCGAACACGCAAATTCCAAAAATGATCGGCGCGGCGCGGCAATATGAATTGACCGGCGACGCGCGCGATGCGGATATCGCGAAATTCTTCTGGGAACGCGTCGCGCTGCACCGTTCTTACGTCATCGGCGGCCACAGCGACAAAGAACATTTTTTCCCGACGAACGATTTTGCGAAGCATCTTTCCGTCGAGACCGCCGAGACCTGCAACACCTATAACATGCTCAAACTCACGCGCCACATTTTCGAGTGGCAGCCGGATGCCGTCGCGATGGATTTTTACGAGCGCGCGCTTTACAATGACATTCTCGCCTCGCAAGACCCGGACACCGGGATGTTCACCTATTTCATGTCGCTCAAGCCCGGCCATTTCAAGACCTATTCCAAGCCGGACATTTCCTTCTGGTGCTGCGTTGGCACCGGCATGGAAAATCACGCGAAATACGGCGATACCATTTATTTTCACGGCGACAATTCATTGTTTGTGAACCTGTTCATTCCGTCCGAATTGTCGTGGCCGGAAAAAAATCTCGTCGTGCGGCAGGAAACGAAATTTCCTGAAAACGACATAACGCGGCTGAATTTTCAAACGCCAACGCCAACGCAACTCGCGCTGAAAATCCGCTGGCCGGCGTGGGCAGAAAAATTTTCCGTGCGGGTGAACGGCAAAAAACAAAAAATATCCGGCGCGCCGGGCTCTTACGTTTCACTCAACCGCCAATGGCAAAACGGCGACCGCGTGGAAATCCAGTTGCCGATGAAACTGCATGCCGAGCCGCTGCCAGGCGCGAGCAACATTGTCGCGGTGCTTTACGGTCCGATTGTGCTGGCCGGAAATCTCGGCACGAACGGAATGCCGAATCACTGCACCAGAGACCAGCTTGATCTGGCGAAAATTCCCGATCCGAAAGTTTCGGTTTTTGTCGGCGACTCAAAGACGTTTCTGAAAAAAATAAAACCAACGGGCGAGCCGCTGGTTTTCCAAACAAAAAATCTTGGCCAGCCGAACGATGTGACGCTGATTCCGTTTTACAAGGCGAATTACGAACGCTATTCGGTTTATTGGAACGTTGTGAGCGCGGCGGACTGGAAAAGCCATCCCGTGCAAAATGCGGCGGCGGGTGACCAACTTTTGCAGGCGGCTTTGAATGAGAATTAAAATGGCAACTCAATACACCATCGGCCTGGACTACGGCACGAACTCGGTTCGCGCGCTCATCGTGAACGTCGCGAACGGCGATGAAATCGCGAGCGCGGTTTGGAATTACGCGCACGGCACGGCGGGCGTGATTTTGTCGCGCGACCCGAACCTCGCGCGGCAGCATCCGGCGGATTACATTCGCGGCGCGGAAATCACGATTACTGAGGCGCTGGTGTCGGCAAAAAAATCCGTGAAAGGATTCGGCGCCGATCAAGTCGTTGGCATCGGTGTGGATACGACCGGCAGCACGCCACTGCCCGTGGATGCCAACGGCCAGCCGCTGGCGTTTGACCAGCGGTTCGCAAAAAATCCGGCGGCGATGGCGTGGCTGTGGAAGGATCATACCGGCGTGGCCGAGGCTGTCGAAATCACCAAGCTCGCCAGGAAAATCCGCCCGCAATTTCTGGCCAAATGTGGCGGAATTTATTCGAGCGAATGGTTCTGGAGCAAAATTCTCCATTGCCTGCGTACCAGTCCAGATGTTTTCAACGCGGCGCATTCGTGGGTCGAGCTGGCCGACTACGTTCCGGCAGCGCTCACCGGCACGGAACATCCAGACCAATTCATCGCCGGCGTTTGCGCCGCCGGCCACAAGGCGATGTGGAACAAAAAATGGGGCGGGTATCCCGATGCGCAATTCCTTTCCCGGCTCGATCCGAGGCTGGGCAAACTTCGAGCGCGGCTCACACCGCGCGTTCATTCGATTGACCGGGCCGTCGGCGGACTCACGGACGCGTGGGCAAGGAAAACCGGTTTGCGGGCGGGAATACCCGTCGCGGTCGGCGCATTCGACGCGCACCTCGGCGCTGTTGGTTGCGGGGTCACTCCGGGAACGCTGGTTAAAATCATTGGCACGAGCACGTGCGACATCACCATCGCCTCAAACCGGAAGAAACTTGCGGACGTGCCAGGCTTGTGCGGCATTGTGGATGGCAGCGTACTGCCCGGTTACTTCGGGCTTGAAGCCGGACAATCCGCCGTGGGCGACATTTTCAACTGGTTCGTGAATTACATCCAGCCCGGAGCGCCGGTCTCCGACCCGGCTCGTTCTGGAGACGATTTAGAAACCCGCCGGGTCGGAGACCGGCGCTCCGCCACCCACGAGGCGCTGACGGCCGGGGCGGCGAAGTTGAAGGTGGGCGAGTCCGGCCTGCTCGCGCTTGACTGGAACAACGGCAACCGCACGATCCTGGTGGACCAGCGGCTGACCGGCCTCCTCGCCGGCCAGACGCTTTACACGACGCCGGCGGAAATTTACCGCGCGCTCATCGAAGCCACGGCGTTCGGCGCGCTGACCATCATCAACCGGTTCGAGGAATACGGCGTGAAGATTGAGCAAGTGGTCAATTGCGGCGGCATTGCGGAAAAGAACCCGGTGGTGATGCAGATTTACGCTGACGTGACGGGCCGCCCGATGAAAGTTTCGCGCTCGGCCCAGACGTGCGCGCTCGGCGCAGCCATTGCCGGAGCGGTGGTGGCCGGGGCACACAAGAATTACGGTGCCGCGCAAAAGGCGATGACCGGCCTGAAGCCGCGCGTTTTCAAGCCCGATCCCAAGGCGCACGCGGTTTACAAAGAACTTTACACGCTCTACAGGCAAATCCACGATGCCTTTGGCACGAAGACATGGAACGGGAATTTGCATAGCGTGATGAAGCGGTTGATCGAGATTCGCGGCAAAGCAAGAAAATGATTGTTAACCACGAAACACACTGAATAAACACACGAAACCGGAGCCGCATGCATCCGCGGCTTCAAGGGTGCTTTAATTATTTTCAAGTGGTTCGTATATTTCGCGGTTTCGAAAACATGTTGGAAGAACTAAAAGCTAAAGTTTGCCAGGCCAACCTTGATTTGGTGAAGGAAGGCCTGGTCATCCAAACCTGGGGCAACGCCAGTGCGGTTGAACGGGAACACGACCTCGTGGTCATCAAACCTTCCGGCGTGCCTTACACCGGCATGAAGCCGGAACAGATGGTTGTGGTTTCACTTGAAACCGGTAGCGTCGTCGAGGGCCAGCTCAAGCCCAGTTCCGATACGGCGACCCATTTGCTGCTCTACCGCGCGTTCAAGGACATCGGAGGCATCGTCCACACGCACAGTCTTTACGCCACTGCCTGGGCGCAGGCGCGCAAGGGCATTCCCGCCTACGGCACGACGCAGGCGGACTACTGGCATGGGGAAGTGCCTTGCACGCGCGCGTTGACCCCGGAGGAAATCCGGGGCGATTACGAGGAAAACACGGGCGGCGTCATCGTGGAGCGGTTCAAAAAATTAAATCCGCTGGACCATCCGGCAGTGTTGGTGGCGAGTCACGGACCCTTCACATGGGGCAGGAACGTTGAGGAAGCGGTACACAACGCGGTGGTGCTGGAATTCATTGCGCGGCTGGCGGGCGAAACGTTGCGCATCAACCCCAAGACCAAACCGATGCCATCGGGCCTGCTCGACAAACACTTTCTTCGGAAACACGGACCCAATGCGCATTACGGACAAAAATCATAAAATCACAGATTGAATATGAAAAAAATCATGCAATTCGTCATGTTGTCATCGGCTGGACTTGGTGCGGCCTGTTTTGTAGGCTGTGCGGGCATGCCAATACCAACCAACACAGTCGGAACCATCAGCCAAGCTCCTTTTGGCAAAACTGCGGACGGCACACCCGTCGAAATCTATACGTTGCGCAACAGCAAGAGAATGGAAGCGCGCATCATGACCTACGGCGGCATCATTGTGTCGCTCAAAGTGCCGGATAAGAACGGCAATTTCGGGGACGTCGTGCTCGGCTTCGACAGCTTGGACGGTTATGTGAACGATGCTTATATTAAAGGCTGCCCGTATTTCGGCGCGCTCATCGGCCGGTACGGCAACCGCATTGCCAAGGGTAAATTCGCCATTGGCGGTCAGGAATACACGCTGGGCATCAACAATGCGCCCAACAATCTGCATGGCGGTCCGGTTGGCTTTGACAAGCGGGTATGGAAAGCGACCACGTTCCTGACGCCTGACGGTCCCGTGCTGCAACTCACTTATCTGAGCAAGGATGGCGAGGAAGGCTTCCCCGGCAATCTGAGCGTCACCGCCACTTACACCCTGACGGAGGACAATGGGCTGCTTTTAAATTACACCGCCACGACCGACAAGGCCACCCTCTGCAATCTGACACAGCATTCCTATTTCAACCTCGCCGGGAAAGGCGACATCCTCAATCATCTGGTTTGCATCAACGCCGACAAGTTCACGCCCGTGGACAAGACTCTGATTCCAAACGGCGAACTCAAACCGGTACAGGGAACCCCATTTGATTTCCGCATACCCACGACCGTTGGCGCCCGCATCAATGCTGACGACGAACAAATCAAGTTCGGCAACGGTTATGACCACAACTGGGTGGTGAACAAACCTTTGGGTAAACTGGGATTGGTGGCCAGGGTGACTGACCCAAGCACCGGTCGCGTCATGGAAGTTCTCTCCACCGAGCCGGGCGTGCAATTCTACACCGGCAATTTCCTGGACGGTTCCCTTACCGGCAAGGGCGGCTGGGTTTATCAGCAACGCAACGGACTCTGTTTCGAGCCGCAGCATTATCCGGATTCCCCGAATCATCCGCAGTTCCCAAGCGCGGAGTTGAAGCCCGGCCAGACCTACCAGAACACCATCATTTACCGGTTCTCCGTGCAACCATAGCCGCAACCTTCCATTTTCCCACCAGCGAGTTCAGCTTATGGACAATACTATTACCAACATATCGGATGCCGCTACCAACAGCGTCGCCGCAGTTGCGGCGGCAACCCATACCGGCACTGTGTTCAACGGCCTCGACTGGGTCGTAATCGCCCTGTTCGGCCTGGGTATGATAGCGACCGTCTGGTATTCCATGCGCAAGAAGAACGAGTCCGGCAAGGACTACTTCCTTTCCGGTCGCGACGCCAACTGGCTGCAAATCGGTTCCTCGATCTTTTCCTCCAACATCGGTTCTGAGCATCTGGTCGGCCTGGCTGGCGCCGGCTTTCTCACCGGCATGGCGATGGCACACTGGGAAATGCATGGCTGGATCATCCTCGTGTTAGGCTGGGTCTTTGTGCCGCTCTACGACCGCATGAAAATATTCACCATGCCTGAGTTTCTCGAGCTCCGCTTCAGCCGCGGTTCGCGGAATGTCCTCAGCCTGCTCACCATGGCCAGCCTGGTGCTGACCAAGATTGCCGCCACCATCTACGCCGGCGATGTTGTCATCCGCACGCTGTTGAACGTGGATCACATCGACCTTTTTGGACACCAGATTGACGTCTTTTGGGCCATCGCCCTGGGGCTGGCGGCGACCACCGGTCTGTACACGATTTTTGGCGGCATGCGCGTGATCATGTACACCGCCGTGCTCCAAACGCCGGTGCTGATATTTGGTTCCGTCGCCATTCTCTACATGGGGCTGCACGTCCTCGGCCATGGCAGCCTGGCGGAGGGCTGGAAGGCCACTCTGTCGGCGGTCGGCAATAACGTGCATCTGATCCGTTCCAACAAGGATCCAGAATGGCCCTGGCTGGCGATTCTGCCCGGCTCGGCCATGATTGGATTCTGGTATTGGTGCACCGACCAGTACATCGTCCAGCGTGTGCTTGCCGGCAAGAACCAGCAGGAATCCCGGCGCGGCACCATTCTCGCCGGCTTTTTCAAATTGACGCCGGTGTTCATTTTTCTGATCCCGGGGATGATCGCTTATGCTCTGACCAAAACTCCGTCCGCCGGTTTCTCCACCAGCGGTGACGCGGCCTACACCTCGCTCGTCGCCCAGATTCTCCCTCACGGCCTCCGTGGCATGGTGGCCTGCGGCATGATCGTCGCCCTCATGGCCTCGCTGGGATCCAAATTCAACGCCTCTGCCACGTTGTTCACCATGGACTTTTACCGGGAATGGTATCCCAATGCTACCGGCAAGACCGAGGTGCTGGTGGGTCGTATCGCCACCGCCGCGATTGTTTTCGTCGGCATCTGCTGGGTGCTGGTGATCAAGAGCCTCCACACGAATCTTTACCTGTATCTCCAGAACGTGCAGGGCTATCTCTCGCCAGCCATCGCCGTGTTGTTTGTGGCGGGCGTATTCTGGAAACGCGCCACCGCCACCGCGGCCCTGTGGTCTTTCGTGGTAGGCATGATCGGCGGTTTCGCCCGGCTGGCAGCTGACCTCGTCATGCGCAACGACTCCGAGACCGTGGCCAAGCTCAAACACGACTTCTACCTCGGCACCATCACCTCGGACCAATACAACGCGGGCATCGCCTCGATTCGGGCCCTGCACAATGGCCTCCTGTTTGATTTTTGGAACCATTTCTGGCTCTATTACTGCGAATGGCTGTTTTTGTTCACCGCCGCGTTGATGATCGTCATCAGCCTCATGACCAGGGCGCCGGACCCGAAAACGGTCAAATACACCTACTATGGCGCCACCCCGGAGGAAAAGGCCGCCACTCGCGCCAGTTGGAATGCCATGGACGTGGTTTTGAGCTTGATCGTGGTGGGTACCATCGTCCTGTTCTACATCAAGTTCTGGTAATAACATAAACCGTGTAAAGGCTGCGGCGCAATGAGCGCCGCAGCCTTTAATTTATGACCGCAAAAAAAATCATCGGGCATTGCGTAGCTGTCGGGCTGTTCCTCACAACGGGTTGCCTGTATTCGCAGAACGTCGCCCCCAACACCAACCTCACCGCGCGCGAAGAACAAATCATCGCTGCCGCCAAACCCGCCGCTGCGCTCCGGTTCAACGGCGCGCGCATCGTCGGTATTCGCCCTGGTACGCCATTTCTCTATTCACTCGCGGTGACCGGCGAACGCCCCGTCACTTTTTCCACAAAAAAACTGCCTGACGGTCTGTCGCTCGATTCAAAAACTGGCATCATTACTGGTTCGATTAACAGGGCAGGGGAATACACCGTCAAAGTCGCCGCCAAAAATGCCGCCGGAACCGCCAAAACAGAAATCAACATAATCTGCGGTGACTCGCTCGCCCTCACGCCGCCGATGGGCTGGAACAGTTACGACGCTTTTGGCGACAATGTTGTCGAGTCCGAAGTTCTGGCGAATGCGCGTGAGGTTGCGGAGAAGCTACAGCCAGTCGGCTGGAATACGGTCGTCGTCGATTACTGCTGGTCCGACCCTGGTGCGCACGACAACAACCGCAATTCCCGCGCCAATGCGACGCTGGCCGCTGACAATTTCGGACGCCTGTTGCCCGCAACCAATCGTTTCCCCTCCGCTATTGACGGTGCTGGTTTCAAACCGCTCGCCGACGCGGTTCACTCGCTTGGCTTGAAGTTCGGCATCCACATCATGCGGGGAATTCCGCGCAATTCTGTCAACGCAAACCTGCCCATTGAAGGTTCAAGCTTCACCGCGGTCGAGGCTGGCAACACCAACAGTAAATGCGTCTGGTGCCCCGACATGTTTGGCGTGAACAGCAATGCCGCCGGTCAGGCATGGTATGATTCCTGTGCGCGACTATGGGCTGGGTGGGGCGTGGACTACATCAAAGTGGACGACCTCTCGTCGCCTTATCATGCCGCCGAGGTGGAGATGGTCCGGCACGCGATTGACCGATGCGGTCGCAGCATCATCTTCAGCACATCACCCGGTGAAACGCCAATTGGACAGGCTGCCAATGTGATGACCAATGCCAATCTCTGGCGCGTCTCGGGCGATTTTTGGGACAACTGGAAATCACTCGACCATGAGTTCGCGCTCGGCGGACGCTGGCATGATTTTGCCGGTCCGGGATATTGGCCGGATGCGGACATGCTGCCGGTAGGTCATCTTTCCGTCAGCAACCGCTCCGTCGGTCCCGACCGGTTCACCCGTTTTACGCGGGACGAACAGCTCACGCACATTTCGCTCTGGAGCCTGCTGCCCTCGCCGCTGATGATTGGCGCGAATCTGCCGGACAACGACGACTGGACGACGGCATTGCTGACGAATCCTGAAGTGCTTGCGGTGAACCAGGATATGCTGGGGCGTGCCGCGCGGCGGATGACGAGTCTGCCGGAGACCGTGGAAATATGGAGAAAAGACCTGGCTGATGGCTCAGTTGCCGTTGGAATTTTCAATCGTGCTGTCCAGCCGGTGAAGGTGGAATTCCCGTGGCGGGATCTCGGATTTCGTCCCTCGCCAAAGGTTCGCGATTTATGGCTGCGAAAAGATCTTGACCGGCAGAAAAACTTCACCGTTGAACTGTCGCCGCACGGTTGTGTTCTATTGCGAGTGAAGTAAAGCCGGTTACGAAGGCATCGTCGTTATGCAAAATCGGTTTGACTCTATCGCCCACCTGTCCAAAATACGCTCCCACAACCCGCAATCATCAACCATATGTCACGCACGCTAAATCCCTACGTCATTTTGCTCACCTTGATCGCCACGCTGGGTGGACTGCTTTTTGGATACGACACCGCCGTCATTTCGGGCGCAGTCGGCAGCCTGCGGGCCTATTTCATCGATCCTCGGAATCTTAGCACCGACTCCGCCAATTCGCTGCTTGGGTTTGTGGCTTCGAGCGCGCTGATTGGTTGTGTCATTGGCGGTTTCATCGGAGGCTGGGTCAGCACCAAAATTGGCCGCAAACGTGGGTTGATCATCGCCGCCTTTCTCTTTTTGTTTTCCGCTTTGGGGGCCGCCGCGCCTGAATTTCCCTTTGCTGCCATTGGCCATGGCGGACCGGGATATATGTCAAATTTTGTCTTTTACAGGATTCTCGGCGGTATTGGAGTGGGGCTGGCTTCCATGCTTTCTCCCATGTACATCGCAGAAATCGCGCCGGCGAAAATCCGGGGCAACCTGGTGGCGTGGAATCAATTCGCCATCATCTTCGGCATGCTGGTGATTTACTTCGTCAATTTCGGAATCTCCAAAATGGGGAGCGGCGATGCGTGGCTGAACACCATCGGCTGGCGTTACATGTTCCTGTCCGGCGCCATTCCCGCAATCCTCTTCCTGTTCCTGCTTTTTTTCGTGCCGGAGACTCCGCGATTTCTGATGTTAAAGGGCAATGAGGCCGGCGCGCGGGCGGTGCTGGCCAAATTGACGACGGCGGAGCAAGGCGAAAAGGAAATAGCCGACATCAAGGAGTCGCTGGCCGAACATCATTCCGGCCGTCTGTTGTCCTTCGGCGCTCTCCTCATTTTCATCGGCATCATGCTGTCGGTTTTCCAGCAGTTCGTCGGCATCAACGTCGTGCTCTATTATGCCCCGGAGATTTTCAAGAACGTGGGTTTTGACACTAATGCCTCGCTGTTCCAGACCATCATCGTCGGCGCGGTCAACCTGATCTTCACCGTGGTGGCCATCGTTACCGTTGACAAGCTCGGACGCAAACCCCTCCAGATTATCGGCGCGCTCGTCATGGCGGTGGCCATGCTCGCGCTGGGCTCCACGTTCGCGCTTCAGGTCAAAGGGGTGTTGGCGCTGCTCTGCATGCTGCTTTACATCGCCGGATTTGCCGTGTCCTGGGGGCCGGTGGTCTGGGTCCTGTTGAGCGAAATATTTCCCAACCAGATTCGCGGCAAGGCCATGGCGGTGGCGGTGGTTGCACAGTGGGCTGCCAATTATCTGGTCAGTTGGACTTTCCCCATCCTCAACGACAATCCTTATTTGTTGAATGCCTTCCACCATGGATTCGCCTACTGGATCTACGGCGTGATGAGCATCTTGGCGGCGGTGTTCATGTGGAAATTTGTTCCGGAAACCAAGGGACGCACTCTCGAACAGATGAATGCGCTCTGGCACGTGCCGGGTGAGAAGCATTGAGGACTGGTTCACCTCGTGTAACGCTGACGCCTGACGGGTCGTGGACGGCTCTGGCAGCGGGTGTTTACAGGTTTCCGTTTGAGACATCGTTGAAATGTGCTATTTTACTGGCAACGAATCGGTGATCTTTGTCTGATTCCGTCGAAAGCGAGGTTCAATGAAAAGCCGCCCGCAGGCATCTGACTTTGAGCATTGATCAAAACCACTTTAACCCTCCTTTAACGACTCGATTCGACTTATGAAATTCCGATATCAAACGGTCGCCCTGGCAATCGTGCTCGGTAGCTTTACCGTCACCGCCTCCGCCCAGACGACAGTATTCAACGAGAATTTTGACGGTGGGTATTCGGGCTCGTTCGGCACATCTTCTTATTCGGGAGGGAGCCCCACCGCCACCGGCAATGCTGTACAGGCAAGTGGCGGAAACCCGAACGGCTGCTGGCGGGAAACTATGACGGCAACAACCGGCAGTGACTATTACACCGGGCAGGTGCAGTTGATGACGGTTTCCGGTAACACGGATCCGAACCCGTCCGACTATGTGTTGTCCTTCGATGCCAAAGGCAGTCAGGCAGCCAACATTCAGTTTATCATCCAGACCTGGTCCGGTAATTATTTTAGCGGCTCGCAGGCCATAAACGCGACCATCAACGACCCGCTGACGACCGCCAATACCTGGCAGACTTTCAGCGTGAACCTGGGCAGCATCACGGGGGCCAGTCCGACCGGCGCAACCTGGCAGTTGAACTTTCAAATCAATGCCTCGCAGTGGGGTGGCGCCGGCCTCACCGATACCCTGACCATCGACAATATTATCCTGGTGCATCTCGGCAATTCCATTCTGCTCAACTCGTCGGTCAATCCTTCGCCCTCCGGCGGCAGCGTCGCCTTTACCGCCTCAGTGCTGACCAACGGGACCACTGCCGGCAACGCCACGGGTCAGGTGGTTTTCTTTTCCGCCAACGGACCGTTCAGCACCAACACGGTGAGTGGTGGTAGCGCCACAAGTTTCTCCATTACCAATCTGCCGGTGGGCACGGATCTGATCACCGCCATCTACTCCGGGGGCAACTATCCAAGCGGCACCAATATGCTGAACCAAATCGTCAATGCCCCGTCGGGTCCAGGCATTGCGCAGGCCAATCTGCCGATTTACACCGACAATCTGGTGAATGGTTTCCAAAATTGGAGTTGGGCGACGGTGAATCTGGGAAACTATTCGCCGGTTCATTCGGGCACTTATTCCATCAGTGTCACCGATGGCGGCAACTACCAGGCGCTGGTGTTTGCGCGTCCGGATTTTAACACCACTCCCTACGCCAGTTTAAGTTTTTGGATCAATGGCGGCAGCGCTGGCGGCCAAAAACTGCAAGTATGGGGATCGCTGGATGGCACCAATCAGGTGGCCTATTCCTTGGGAACATTGCCGGCCAACACTTGGCAGCAAATTACCATTCCCCTTTCCGCTTTGGCCGTAGCCAACAAGCCAAATTGCAGCAGTTTTGGGATTCAGGGTAACGCTGGTGGTGCAGCCCAACCCACATTTTACGTGGACGACGTTCAACTGGTGGCCGCACCTGTGCCGACGCTGGTACACTTGGGGGTGGATGCGGGGCAAGCGTTGCACACCGTGGATGCGCGCCAGTTTGGGCTCAATACCGCCACTTGGGACGGCAGTCTGGGCAATTCAACGACGCTGCCGTTGCTTGAGTCAATAGGTTGTATGGCCTTGCGTTGGCCGGGGGGCTCGAGTTCTGACACATATAATTGGGCCAGTGACCCGACCGGGAATGCCAACTTCAGATATATCGCCACCAATCTGGGCGCTCAAGTTTTTACCACCGTCAATTACGGCACTGGCACACCCGAGGAGGCGACTGCTTGGGTGCTCTCGGCCAATAAAACCAATAATTGTGGTTTCAAGTATTGGGAAATTGGCAATGAATGCTATGGCACGTGGGAAACCGATTCACACGCCATCCCCCATGATCCTTATACCTATGCCACCAACGCGGCGGCTTATATTCAACAGATGAAGGCGGCTTACCCGAATGTGCCCATTAAAGTGGGCATCGTCGTCGTGCCGGGAGAGGATAGCTATTCCAATAACGCGACGCATTTTGCCGTCAATTCGCGTACCCTCACGACACACTATGGGTGGACGCCCATCGTGTTGTCCCAGTTGAAAACCCTCGGCATCACGCCCGATTTCCTCATTTATCATTTTTATTGGCAATACACCGTCTCCGGTTGGAGTTTTTACTCGGGCTCTCCAGACAGTGATCCTTTGCTGTTGCAGGTCGCAGGCAATCCATGTCCCTTCACGTGGACCGACTGGGCCAGCGCCGCCGCCGACTTGCGTCGGCAAATCAGCGATTACATTGGATCCGCTGGCACAAACATTGAGTTGTGTGTGACTGAAAACAACAGCGACGCCGGGGCCATGGGCAGGGAATCCACCAGTCTGGTCAACGCACTCTACCTTGCCGACAGCACCAGCCAGCTCATGAAAACCGAATTTAAATCCTATGTCTGGTGGGATTTGCACAATGGAGCGGAAACCGACGGCAATTTTGACCCAACGATTTACGGCTGGCGGGCGAATGGTGATTATGGGGTCTTAAGCGGGTCAAACACTCCGTATCCCACCTTTTACGCTGAAAAATTACTTCAATATTTTGCGCGGCCGGGCGATTCCGTCCTCAATGGCACCAGCGACAATCTTTTACTTTCCGCCTATGCCGTTCATCGCACCAACGGCGTTCTTACGATGCTCGTCATCAACAAAAACATGACCGCAAACCTGGCTGCGCAAATCGTACTGACCAATTTTGTGCCGTGGACGAACGCAACGATTCAATCCTACGGCATCCCGCAGGATCAGGCGGCGGAAAACAATTCGGAGGTTTCACTCCAAGACATTGCGACGACGAACCTTCCAACAGCCAGCGCGAATTTCAGCTATTTGTTTCCACCATTATCACTGACGCTCTTTACGTTTGCCCCAGGACCTTCGGTGCTTTCCGTGTTGAACATCCAACCCGGACAGGTGGAGCTTCTCCTTCAAGGCCAAACCGGCACGTCTTATGTCATTCAAAGTTCGTCGGATTTGCTGGCGGTGTGGACCTCCGTATCCACCAACATGCTTGTGGGGAGCACTATGAACATCACCATCCCGGTTGCAACAGGTTCTCCGCATCAATTTTACCGCGCTATTTGGCAGCCTTGAATAATCAGAGGATCGGTTTTCTTTATCAAATTCAAATGGAATCATTGTTTGATGTAAATTGTTGAGTGCGTCAGCGCCTCAAAATAGCGTCCAAATATGCAGTGAGTGAAAAAGGAGCATGAAATGCGAGCAGCCTGTCCCCCTCTGCGCGATTCTGCGAACACTTTTTCATTCCAAGTTATTCACGGATAATCACGGATAAATATTTCCGAAGGCGTGGAGGAGGGAAGGAATGGATCGGGCGGGCGGTGTTGATCCTTTGAATAAAACAAATCGTACAGCAATCTAAATTGAGGGCGAACGCATCTGGTAGAAGCGTGTGGTGGCATTGCCGGACGCAAAGTCGTTGTAGACAAAGACAGGCCATTGCTTTCCGGCGCGAAACACTGACTGAGATATTGAAACCGATTCTTGCCATTTTGCAGCGTCAATGTCCACAATCAGCCCGACGGATCATGCAAAACCGACCGACATAACATGCCAGACCTGAAGCCGCTTTACGACGCCATCCTGACCGGCGATGTCCAAACCGCCAAGTCCACCACCGAACAAGCCCTCGCTGGCGGCATGGACCCGGTGAAACTGGTTCAGGATCACATGGTGCCTGCAATGGGTGAAGTGGGCCGGCGCTTCGAGTGCAACGAATTCTTTGTGCCCGAGCTGCTCCTGGCTGCTCGCGCCATGAAGGCCGCGCTGGAACTGGTGCGCCCGCTGCTTGTGGCGGGTGGCGTGCAACCCACCGGACGCGTCGCCATCGGCACTGTCAAGGGCGACCTGCACGACATCGGCAAAAATCTCGTGGCGGCCATGCTCGAAGGCGGCGGTTTCGAGGTGATTGACCTCGGCGTGAACGTCGCGCCAGAGAAATTTGTTGCCGCCGTCAAGGATCGGGGCGCGCAGGTCGTCGCGTTGTCTGCTTTGCTGACCACGACGATGCCCGCGATGAAATCCACCATTGACGCGCTCAAGCAGGCCGGCGTTCGCGATCAGGTGAAGGTGTTGGTCGGCGGCACTCCGGTCACGCAGAAGTATGCCGATGAGATTGGTGCCGATGGTTACAGCGAAAGCGCCGCCGGGGCGCCGGCCCTAACCAGGCAAGTTTTGAAATAATCAGAAACGCGGTTGTAACGAGAAAAATTCACATGACTGATCAACAATGGCAGATCCTGCTAGCCGCCATCCGGGGCGAGCCGTTGCGCCCGCTCCCCACCGGTTTTATTATTGACAGCCCCTGGCTACCGAACTGGGCCGGGCATACGATTCTGGATTACCTTACCGATGGCAGCGTCTGGTTTGAATCGCATCAAAAGGCGTTGGCCGCATTTCCCCAGACGATGTTCCTGCCGGGATTTTGGTCCGAGTTCGGCATGTGCACCGAGCCTTCCGCTTTCGGCGCCGTCAGCAGTTTCGGAGAAGATGATTTTCCGTTTGCCAAGAAACTCCTGCAAACGGTCGAAGCTGTGGATGGTCTGGAGAAACCCGATCCGCGCACGGACGGCCTGCTGCCCTTTGTCATCAAGCGGCTCAAGCGCTGGCAGCCGGAGATTGAAAAGTCCGGGCACAAGATTCGTTTCGCCGTCGCGCGCGGGCCGTTGAACGTGGCGTCGTTCCTCATGGGCACCACGGAATTTTTGATGGCGATCAAGACCGATCCGGAACGCATGCACAAGTTGCTGAACCTGATCACCGACTATCTCGTCGAATGGATTGCCTGGCAGCGCGAATGTTTCCCCACCATTGACGGCATCCTGGTCCTCGACGACCTCGTGGGTTTTGTCGGCCAGTCTGATTTTTTGGAGTTCGGCCTGCCGTATGTGAAGCGTGTGTTCGCGGCGGAAGTGACCGTGAAATTTTTCCATAATGACGCGCCCTGCAAGGTCTGCGCGCCCTATTTGCACGAAGCTGGCATCAATCTGCTCAACTTCGGCATTCAGCACACGCTGAACGACATGAAGGAGTGGACCGGCAACAAAATCACGCTGCTGGGCAATCTGCCACCGCGCGACGTGCTGGCGCAGGGGGCGCCTGAGCAGGTGCGCGAGAAGACGATCGCGCTGATCAACGGCTTGAAAGACCGATCGCGCCTGATCCTGTCGTGTGGCGGCGGCATGCCCCCGGGCGCGCCGGCGAAGAACATCGAGGTTTTCATTGCCACGGTGAGAGAACTCACTGCATAAACAACGTAGATAAACATCCAGCGCAGCATCCCGTGAACACGCCCGCATTCATCCAGCAACTGCTCGCCAAGGGTCCGGTTCTCACCGATGGCGCATGGGGCACGCAACTTCAGGCCCGCGGCCTGGCTCCCGGCGAAGTGCCGGACCTCTGGAACCTGACCCATCCGGAAAAGGTGGCTGAAGTCGCTCGGGCCTACGTCGAGGCCGGCGCACAGGTGATCCTGACCAACACTTTCGGCGGAAACCGGTTTCGCCTGGCCGAAGCCGGAGCGGCGGACAAGGTCAAGGCCATCAACGAAGCCGGTGCCCGCATTTCCCGCGAAGCCGCGGGCAGTCGCGCGTTTGTCTTCGCCTCAATCGGTCCCAGCGGCAAAATGCTCATGACCGGAGACGTGACGGAGGATGGGTTGCGCGCCGCCTTTGTCGAACAGGCCGAAGCCCTCGCGCGCGGCGGTGCGAACGCGCTCGTGGTGGAAACGATGGCCGACCTTGAAGAAGTGAAAATCGCCGTTGCCGCCGCCAAAACCACCGGCCTGCCGGTCGTGGGCAGCATGGTGTTCGATTCCGGCAAGGACAAGGATCGCACGATGATGGGCACCACGCCCGAGCAGGCGGCGGCGGGTCTCGTGGAGGCCGGCGCGGATGTCGTCGGCTCGAACTGCGGCCAGGGCATCGCGGGCTTCGTGAAAATTTGCGCGCGGCTCAAGGCTGCCGCTGCCGGACGCCCGGTCTGGATCAAGGCCAACGCCGGCCTGCCACAAATGAAAGACGGCAAGGCCAGTTACGACACCACCCCGCAGCAGTTTGCGGACTTTGTTCCGGTTTTGCTCGATGCGGGCGCAGGATTCATTGGCGGTTGCTGCGGCACCTCGCCGGACTTTATCAAGGCGCTACGGCTGAAATTGAACGCTATCCCCCGCGCATGAGCCGCCTGCGGTTGCATATCATCGCATGTGCCGTGTTCCAGCGGGAACTGGAGATGCTCGCAGCCGAAGCCACAACCGAACTCACGTTTCGTCAACTGGACATGGGCCTGCACGAAGGCCCCGCCGAGAATCTCCGTACCGCGCTTCAGGGCGCAATTGATGCCATTCCTGCCGGCGAATGCGATGCCATTGCCATCGCCTACGGCCTCTGCAATCGCGGCATCATCGGGTTGCAGGCGCGCTCGGCACCCGTCGTGTTACCGCGCACACATGACTGCATTGGGATGCTGCTGGGCGGAACGCAGTGTTACCTCGCGCAACTGGAGGCGCAGCCCGGCACGTATTTTCAAAGTGCCGGCTGGCTGGAGCATTTGCCCGCCGGTGAAGCGGTTCGCCAGCAAATGTCGTTTGGCCCCAATATCACGGTCACACGCGAGCAACTGGCCGCGAAATATGGCGGGGAAAACGCGGATTATCTGCTCGAACAATTCACAAAATTCACCCAGCACTACGGGCGGCTCGCGTTCATCTCCACGCCGGTGCCGGAAGCGGCCAAGTGGGAGGAAGTAGCGCGGGAAATCGCCCGGAAACGCGGCTGGAAATTCGAGCGACTTCCAGGCGACCTCGGCTGGCTGCGCCGCCTGATCAATGCGGAATGGAATGAGCGTGAGTTCCTGACCTTGAAACCGGGCAAGCGTGTTGGCCTTCGTACTGACGCCCAGATCATCGGGGCGGAACCGTTATGAACCATCTTATCAAGCTTTCACCCGCCGGTTTGGAGTTGGAAGTTCCCGCCGGTACGCGGTTGCAGGACGTGCTTTTCGCACAGGGGGTGGAATTTCCCTGCGGCGGCCGCGGGCGCTGCAAAGGCTGCCGGGTCAAAGTGATCAAAGGTTTGCTGAAGAACGGGGTTGAGGAGAAACATCTGCTGACCGCCAACGAATTGGCGGAGGGCTGGCGGCTGGCGTGCCGGCATTCCGTCGAAGGCGATCTGGAATTGGAGCTGGCGCAATGGGAGATGTCAGTCCTGGGCGACCAATCCGCTTTCGCCTTCACGCCGCGCACCGGACTGGGCGTGGCGATTGATCTCGGCACGACCACCATCGCCGCGCAATTGCTGGACTTGCAGACCGGCAACGTGCTGGCCGTGAGCACGGCGCTGAACGCCCAGGCCCGCCACGGCGGTGACATCATGAGCCGCGTCGAATTTGCCTTGAATGGCGGGCAAAAAGAACTGGAGCAGATCGTGCGCGAACAACTGGGCGGGATGGTGGCGCAGTTGCTGGGAGTGTCCGCTGCAAATCCGAAATTATCAGAGCTTCCTCACGTTGGCGGCTGCGGTGCGAAAGAATTGTCCCGCATCGTGATCGTCGGCAACACGGTCATGCACCATCTGTTTTGCGGCGTGAACATTGCGCCGTTGGCGACGCATCCGTTCCAATCAGAACATGCGGGGCGCTTCCAATTCTCGCCGCGCGATCTGGGCTGGTGCCTGCCGGAGCAAACGGTCGTGGAATTTCTGCCGTGCCTTGGCGGTTTTGTTGGCTCGGACATTCTTGCCGGCATCGTGGCGACCGGCCTGCACGAGAGCCGCGAGTTGATGGCGCTGATGGATCTCGGCACCAACGGCGAAGTAGTGGTCGGTAATCGCGACCGGCTGCTTTGCACGGCCACCGCTGCCGGGCCGGCGTTCGAGGGCGCGCGCATTTCGCAAGGTATGCGGGCCGCCACCGGCGCGATCAGCGAAGTGCGCGCCGAGGATGGTTTCATTTCCTGCCGGGTGATTGGCGGCGGCGAGGCGCGGGGATTGTGCGGCAGCGGCCTGGTGGACGCGGTCGCCGCTGGGCTGGAATTGGATTGGATCCATCCCAACGGCCGCATGGCGAACAATTGTGTGATGCCTCTCGCCGGCAACGTCAGCCTCCTGCCGGCGGACGTGCGCGAACTGCAACTGGCCAAAGGCGCCATTGCCGCCGGGTTGTGGATATTGACGAATCGGCTCGGCGCCTCGCTGGATGACATCACGCAGCTTCACCTCGCGGGAGCGTTTGGAAATTACATCAGCCTTACCAGCGCCCGGCAAATCGGGCTGATTCGCGTTCCTTTGAACCGCGTCACGCCCGCAGGCAACACTGCCCTGCTAGGCGCGAAGCGGGCTTTGTTTGAAGACGCAGCCGGTTGGGACGACATTGTTCGGCGCGTTGAAAACGTGGCGCTCAACGAAGACCCGGCCTTTCAGGAAATATATGCCAAGGAAATGCGTTTCCCAATGTGATGGCACGGGGCGCGGAATTGTGAGCGTATAAAAGCTCCGCTTCACACGGCGGGGGATCGGTCTTCGTGTGGCTTCGAGAGGCGCGACAACCCGCGGGTTTCAAACAGGCACTGAGGCAAGGATATTATAGCAGTTCACATTGAGATTGACATATCTGGGCAGGTGAGGCGGCCAGTCCTCTGCCCGCCGTTCTTTTGCTAACGAGTACGTTCTAATCACCACGCAGGCGCGCACGGAGTGACACGCCCTACCTTCACCCGCTTCCGTTTTCCCAGCAGCCTGGCAAACTGTGCCAATGTTAACTGAAACTGCTATAGCTGCGCCATCAGGCGCTTTGACAAAAGAGCAGCGGGAAAGCGAACAATTCAAATCATCACCCGGAAATTACCGCTTGCGCTTGCTCCCCGGCAATCATTTTCAACTCAGCAACGGTTGCCAATTCAACGTGAAATTCGCGCTGCCGGACGGCCGCTGGCCAGTTCATTTGCAGGTGAGTGTCACGCTGCCGGTTTTCAATCCGGCGGCCCTGGCTTTCAACCGGATCGTGCCGGCTTTGCCAGTGGTTTGCACGATGGCTTGAGCCAGGCCGTTGAAGGCCGAGCGGTGGCTGGCCTTGTCGGGTTCGTGGCTGCTGGGATCGCCGTTGCCCATGCCAATCAACTTGGCGGGACCAGTCACCGAAAAAGTTATCTGGTTGTCTGCCACGGGAACCACCCGGCCTTGTGCATCGAGAATCGCCACGTTCACCACGGCCAGGTCGGTGTTGTTGGCGTCCAGCATGGTGCGGTCGGCGGTCAAATGAATCGCGGCTGGAGCACTCGTGGTTTCCACGACGGCTTCGAATGGCTTGCCATCGCGTACGCCCCTGGCAACCAATTTGCCCGGCGCATACTTAACTTTCCATTCGAGATGATGGTAAGGTTTCACGGCCTGCTTGCCTTGCGAAACGCCGTTGAGAAACAGTTCTACTTCCTGACAGTTGCTATGCACCCACACCGGAATTTCCTGGCCTTCCTTGCCCGGCCAGTTCCAGTGCGGGAAAAGGTGCAGCACCGGTTTATCCGTCCACCAAGATTGGTAGTAGTAATAGCTGTCTTTCGGGAATCCGCAAATGTCCATGAAACCATAGTGTGAGTTAATGCACGGCCAACCGAATGGCCGGGGTTCGCCTTTGTAATCGAAACCGGTCCAGACAAAGCCACCTGCCATGAAATCATTCGTCGCAATGGGAGGCCAGGCATTCTCGACGGTCTGTCCGCCTGGTCCCGCGTTGATGCTGAAAGCGGCGACATAGCCGCGATCCTTGTCGCCCCAGTAATTCTCCCAGCGGTTCAAGTCGTAGATGCCGCGGGTGCCAATCTCGCTCGCGATCTCGGTGGCCACCATCGGTTTCGATGGGAATTGGACGTGGAATCCCTGGTAAACTTCAGGTTGGTAATTGAAGCCGGCCACGTCGAGCACGCTGACGAAACCATCTTGGCTGGTGAATCCACCGTTCATCGCTGCTGTCACTGGGCGCGTCGGGTCGAGTTCGTTGACCCTTTGTTTCATGGCCCGCGCCATGGCCGCGCCTTCCGGCGATCCTTGCGTCCACTGCTCGTTGCACAGCGACCAGAGAATGATGCAGGGGTGGTTGCGGTCGCGCATCACGAGGCCGATGAGGTCGCGGTGTTCCACGGCGGGTGTGTTTTTCGGCGTTTGATCCGCGTAGGTATCGCCCAGATGCCGGTTCTCGGCTATTACCAGGATGCCCATGCGGTCGCAGAAATCGAGCATGACGGGTTCGACCGGATTGTGGGATAAACGAATGGCATTGCAGCCCATCTCCTTCAGCCGCTCCAGCCGCCATTGAATGAGCCGGTCCGGCATCGCCACGCCCACGCCGGCGTGATCCTCATGGCAGTTGACACCCCGAAGTTTGACGTGTTTCCCATTCAGAAAAAATCCACGGTCCGCATCAAAGCGAATCTGCCGTACGCCAAAGGCGGTAGTAACTTGATCCGCGATATTACCCGCGACGCTGATGGTGCTGCGCAACTGGTAGAGAAAAGAATTTTCCGGCGACCACAGGTTCACCTTCGACAGCGAAAGCTCTTGCGCCACGTTCGCATTCGCTCCGGCTGCCAGCGATTGAGTGGCTGACGTGGAGAGGATGACCTTCCCATCCGCATTGAGAATTTCGCTCAACACCGTCGCGGTGACAGTCGCACTGGTTTCGTTGGTTACATCGGTATGCAATGACACCGTTGCATCCGCCTGAATGCCATCGCCCGGATCAGCCACTGCGGGCGCGACAAAGACGCCATCCGGCGCGATATGCACTGGATCAACCGTCACCAGCCGTACGTGACGGTAAATACCACCACCTTCATACCACCAGCCGTCATAATGCGGATCAACGCGAACCGTCAGAATGTTTTCACCACCGCAGTTCGCCACGGCGGTAATGTCGAAGCGGGAACTCGAATACCCGCTATACTGGCTGCCAATCTCCCGGCCATTAAGCCAATAACGGCTGTCACTGAATACTCCGTCGAACTCGATCCAGAGCCGCCGGCCTTTCGCCGCAGCGGGAATGGAAACGACCTTGCGATACCAGGCTGGCTGCACCGGCAGGAAGCCGTGGAGCTTATACCATTCAACACTTACGCCGGGTTGAGCCTTTGGGTCAAATGTGCCCTCGACTACATAATCATGCGGCACGTCCACGCACCGCCAATCATGGTCATTATAGGCGGGATTGACGGCGTTGGTGATGTCCCCGAGATGAAACCGCCAGTCGGCATCAAGCGAAACGATCTCGCGCGGGGCCTCCGCCAATTTAGTTTTAGCGAAGCCAAGACTACCGGTCAGAGCCAATATGATAACCGCCGACCTAAATACTTTCATTGGGTAATGGCCTTCGTAAAACAGATCACGTGCTGTTTCCGACTGACGATTGAATCCCGTTCAACCAGCAAAAGCCATCTTTATTGAGGGACAATTTGAATACCGTTGATGGGTGCGCGCGGGGTGGAGGCGCCGTTGGCTATCGGCGTGGCGTTCACCGTGAAGCCCGAAACATTCGGGATGGAGAACAGCACATAGTTGCCGGATGAGTTGTTGGCCTGAATAAAGGTGCCGTTGAAATCGGTGCTGGCCGTATCAATGCCGATGATGCTGGTCGTGGCGATTCCCGTGCCGCTGATGGTGTAAGTGCCCTTGCGGGTTTCCGGGTTGCTCCCGTCACAATAGACATACACATTCCAGCCGCTGGCATTTGCGGGCAGCCCGATCACCGAGACGGCGGTGGTGGTCGTGTTGCCGGTGTCCAGATAATTCCTCATCATCCGGGTGTTGCCGGCGGTGTTTGCAGCTCCCGTGTTATTGACACCATTGGCCGACCAAGTGGCCGTCGCTCCGCTGGCTTTGCCGGTGGAATCATTCAAGACCAACCCAATGCCGCTGCTGTTGGCGGCGTTGTTCCAATTGGTCTCGGCCACCACACCGGCGCTTTCTAAACTGCCCATCTGTGTGCCGGAACCGCAAAAGTTGAGGGAAATCGGGTTGGCCATGCACTGTAGCCGATAAAACATCTGGGCGTTTGTCGGAAACACGGTGTAAGGGGAGGTGGCAAAGTTTGTCACCCACGGTCCGGTCACATTGGTCGCCTGCAAAAGCGGTCCTTGCTGCCAGGTCAGCAACAGGTTGGTTCCAGAAGGCTGGAGGTTCACCTGCCCGGAAGGGGCGAAGGTCAGCACCGTGATTGAATAAGGCGGGAACGAGTAAGTGAAAGGATTGCCGGCCGAAACAATGGTGGTGGCGACGTCGCGCAACGCGGTACTCAGGCCGCTCTGGGTGGCATTATCCTGGCTTTCGCCGTAGGTGCGGATGATCACATTCGAACCGGGCAAATAATTGTTGAGGTTGATCTGGCCGTTGAAATTCGCGATCGGATCCTTGTTGATAACCAGCACTTTGAGCGTGCCGTTGGGTTGTTGGGCGGCGTAGGCGGAAAGCAACAGGTAACCGCTGGAAGCGTTGACGACGGTGTCGCCCGGACGTGCAAAATATTGCATCATCTTCATGGCATAATAAACTGGGTTGTAGCCGGTGGCGCCGGTGATCAGACCTTCATCTCCGTATTGGCGCCAGCCATATAAGGAGGCGTCCAATTCACCGCTGGTGCCGGTTCCATTGCGAAGATCCCACCAAAGATATGAGTTGAACTCTGTTCGCATGAGACGCGCCATGGTGTCAGCCTCATAAAGGCCGTTGACCAGGCTGCTCAATTGCTTTCCACCCAGACTGGAATCGCTGTTGTTCTCCGTGCAGCAAAGTTCAATGTTCGTGCCGGCCGGTCCGAAATAATCACTGATTTCCTGCCGGAGGGTGGAAGCGTCACTCGCCCAATTGTTGACTTGCAGCAGGAACATGTCGCTGTCAACGCAGGGTGCCGGAGGCGAAGTGGCAACCGGTTCCGCGGTGTATTGCGGGTAAACATGATGAATCAGAAAATCCGGCTGCGCGCCGAGGCTGTTCAAAGTCGCTAGCATCACCGGCACCCAGCCATTGTGGTATTGGCCAGTGCGGGAGTTATAGGCAGGATGGCCGGTGTAGCCGTTAGAGTCCGCGTCATCACCCGGCGTGGCCACGACGCCAATTTTAATCGTCGGATCCGCCGCTCTCATCGCCGCCATATAGCTGGCCGCGCGCACGGCATAAGTATAAGGATCCCATGGATGGTTGCCATTGTTCGTATTGTAATCTGTTTCCCAAGTGCCGTAACATTCATTGCCAATCTCCCAGTATTTGTAGTGGCAATTGTTGGTGACATTGTCGTAGAGAACCCAGCCAGCCGCCAGGTTGCTGGTGCCGCTGCCGTAATTGACGGTGATAAACGTCTGGGCATTCGGACCAAGATTGGTGGCGACCTGATTGAACCTTTGTTGCCCGCTAATATCCGTTGTCCAATTGTAACCATCAGATTCGGAGCCTCCGGGCCAGCGCAGGGTAAAAATCCCCGCCGTTTGCAGCGCGGGAATCGTGGCTGAATTGCCCAAATATCCATCCCAAGTGGCGGTGTTGACCCCAAACCATCGGGCATCCGCCTGCCGGAGGGTTTGCGCCGCAAAAATATTCACTTGCACCACTGCGGGAGCGGGGGCGGCTCCCAAATAAACATCATCCACATAAAAGACCGGCTGAGCAGAGCTGTTTGCGTTCTGAATCCGGAAGCCGGTGAAAGTGGATTTGTTGGAACAGCCCAAAGACGAAAGCGGGATGACGAACTGCTGCCAGACATTCGTCATCAATGCCGACAAGAGGTAAGCGGTTTGGGGGCTTCCGTTCAGAGTGCCAGAAATCTTCAAGAGTTGACCGCCGATCAATCCGCCATTAATCCAAAACGAGATGTTCCCATATGGACTCGTATTAAACGCGCCATGCTGAAAGGAAAGGTATCCTCCAGAAGCCGTGAGGGTAGCACTGATGGAGTAGCTGCCCACATGAACTGGCGACGCGTTGGCGACATTATAGCTGACGCTGGAGCCGCCAATCGAAAAATTGTTGACGAGGTTTTCGGTGTAGATCGGACGGTCCGCCTGCGCCATTGCGCTGGTGCCGGCATAAAAAAAAGCCGCGCCGAGAATCACGCGGACAAAACAGCAAAACAATTTCATTGTTAGTTACTTCACTTATTCATCAACTTTAACGCATATCAACTGTCCGGTCAAATGTCGCCTTTGAACGTTTGGTTCTGATAAAATCCGTTGATCAGGCCTTTGGCGGTTTCAGCTCCCTCTAAAATTAAGATGCCGCTTGCGAAGTGACAAATGGTTGCGTTTCACCTTGCCAACGGGTCAAACGCAAGGTTTAATGCGCAGCCGCGCTGGCTGGGTAGCTCAGTTGGTAGAGCAGAGGACTGAAAATCCAAAGAGCAAATTTCCTTCTCATGCTGTCTCGTGTCATTTCGTTATTCCGTGCGGCAATCGTCACCGGCAAGCCCGCGCTCCGTGTTGTCTCGTGTCACCATTTAACACCCAAAAACAACTTGCGGTATCAAATCAGGTATCAAATGCCCCGCTGAAAAACATACTCCCCGGCACGGGGTCGGGTTTATATGTCATGTCCCACATTTCCGAATCGGTATTGCGTCTTTGCTTTTTCGTGCTGTTAAGTGACACGGTCAAACAGAATCTTTCTAGGACTCGCTAGGACGGTTTGGAACGTGTCTGCATCCGTGCGGCGGGCTTGTGGCTGTGCGTGGCTAACGTGGCGAATCAGGGCAGGCCTTGAGAGATGCCCGGCTGGAATAATCTTCGAGGTCTAGTATTGCGAACTTGCTTTTTCATGCTCCTTCGTGACATCGTTTATATTTGTGAGCATCACAACAGAAGAAATCAAAAAAGTTGTGCTCGCCGAAGATGATTTCGGCCACGAAATGCGCGTGGGTAGCATTCTAATCAACGTCATACGTCCTTCGGTTCATTATGCGTCAGCACGCTTTCTGCCCCCTCAACATGGCGGGACTTACACAGACCGAGTTTCAGGGAAAACCCGACAATTTGATTATCGTTGCCACATTTCCAAAGGATATAACCAGCACCAAAATATTTTCTTGGCTGTGGAATGTAAGAATCTGAATCCAAATTTACCTTTAGTCGTCCTTGGGAGGCCAAGGACTAAGGAGGAATCCTACCACATGTATATCGCAAATGGAGGGGGCGAAATACCGCCGTTGAGAAAAGTTGACGGGCCTAGTTCATTTTACCGGCCATATTGCTTTGTTGGGAAAAGCCTTTTGCGCTTGAAGAAGAAAGACAAAAATATTTGCGGTGATGGGGACTCGGAAATTTACGACCGATGGTCGCAAGCCACGGCGTCATGTTGCGACCTGGTCGAGAATGCTTTTAATTCCGACACCACTACTGCGTTTGTGATGCCGCTAGTTGTTGTGCCTGACAATTCGCTATGGACTGTAAGTTACAATGACAAAGGTTCACCCAACGGAGATCCAACGCAAGTTGAGCAATGTGAATTTTACGTGGGGCAAAGATTACTCAGTTCACCGTCTATTGTTCTAAGCCATATTCATTTTGTAACCCTTAAAGGTCTTTCAGAAATGCTGTCTGATTTTGCTAACGCTGACTCATACAAATGGGACAACATCTTCAGCATCAATTCATCGGATTCTAATCCGACTTAGCGGAGTGTCGGCTTGGCTGGTTTGGCCTACTGCTTTTGAGCCGCAATGCGGACTAGCTGTTTCTCCCATTCATTGAGCAGGGGTGTAAAATCCGGCGCAGTGATCTTCACGGTTGATTGGTCAATAAACTTGCCAAAACCCAAAATCGCTTCGCTTTTGGGGAACGTGGATAAGATTTCCAGAAATGCGTTTCTCACCTTGCTGGCATAGGTTTCAATTTCCCCGCGCTTGTATGCGTGAAAATAAATTGTGGCGAGCCATGCAACACCGGCCTTAAATTCATCTTGCGCCCGCAATGCAGGCCAAATAGGGCTTTGCACCGACGCTTGCGCCCGGTCAAAATAAATTTGCTCGTAACGACTGCCCAAAAAGGAAATTGGTCTTTTGGTGTCTTTCCCAAGCAGCCATTTCAAACTTACGCCAGTATTTTGCTGGATGATTTCAGCGTTTTCCTGTGTCAGCGGATAACCCCGTTTGCCGCGTTCGATGCAGCGGACATGGCCGGGTTTGACGCCTAACCACTTTGCAACGGTTGCGACCGGCAGCGTAACTCTCTCGACTTCGTAACGTCCCTTGCGCTTTAAGAAGCGGCCCTTGTGTTCAGCGGGAACGGTGAGCATGGTTCGTAGAACCGCCAGTGTGGTTTTCTTTAGGGACGGCCTGCCCGGTATTTTCTTCGCAATGGTTTTATTCATTTTAGGTGTTACACCACACTTTACACCCATAAACCGTTTGCGCAAGGGGGGAACGTAAAGTTTATTATGTAGCAGATGAACGCATCAAAAATTAAGTCCGAAGTCGCCCCGGAAAAGTCGGCGGCAAACGGCGCTCCGAAACTGCTTTTCGACATCCGTGAATCGGCAAGCCGGTTGAGTATGTCGCCCGTCTCGGTTCGCAAACTGATTCGGCAACGAAGGATTCAACGCCTTGCCGACTTCAGAAAGATTTTAATTCCGGCCAGCGAGCTTGAACGATTCGCCAGCGCAATCGCCGCTTAATATGCCAACCTACATTGACCCCGAAATGCAAAAAGTTCTGGCCGAAGTGGAATTGAAACACACGAAAGGCCAGATTGCCGAGGCACTCGTGAAATCCCGTCAAACCGATTCGCCCGAAGTGTTCCGGCAAAATCTGGACACCGTTCGCGGGGCATTTCAAAAAAGTTTTCCTGTCAAAGTCCATTAACAAACAAAACACCATGAGCAAAAATTCACCATCATTAAAACCAAACATTGTTGCCGAAATTCGCACGCCGCGAGCCGAGCCGAACAGTTCAACAAAATTCATGCGGCAGCCGCGTCAATTCAAAATTGCCGGTGATGCCTCACGGCCCGCGCCAATGGCAAAAGTAATGCCGGGACTTCGACCGGCCAACCGTCCCGGTTCCGAAGCGGGCAACTAATCATTTACTCTAAAAGATTATGACATCGAAAAAATTCAGCGATAACAACAACGAAAATCCCAAAGTCCAGTTTGAAAAAACGGATGGCAAGGGACTATCACCGGCCAACGCAAACCAGATCAATCAGGCAGGGCTTGATGCGCTCGAAGAACAAATCTCAATGGCCCGGCAATTTGTCGGCGGGATTTACACAGCCAATATCAGTTGGCCGGAATTAAAGCCACTGATTACGCCGCGAGCGGCAAGCACCGTCAGCGAACTAAACAAGGTGCGGCTGGTTGATATGACGCCATTGCCGGATTTGGCAATCCTTGTCGAGGTTGACAACGGATTTGTCAGTTCAACCGCTCGCGCACGCGGAGTTGATGGGGCTATGTTGGAAAGCTTGATGCTAAGCGGCATCGTTTTTCAGCGAACAGCCGAAGCCTTTGGCGAAGAACAGCCGGAAGTCCGTCTCACCTTGGGCGAATTGCAAATCGGCGTGGAAAAGTTCAATTCAATCTTTGAACTCGAAACTGGCCACGCCGGAGCGGCAAAGGAAATGGAGCGGCTGGCAAAATTGGCAAAATCAAAGCGGCTCGATTACGAGAAACAACTTGCCGCCGTGCCGCCGCCAGTTAACCCCGCCACCGCCCAAGCCCAAATTATTGCCAACGGCTTCAAGCTGGCGATGGAACAAATGGGGTTGGCCAAGACCGCAACCGCCAAGCCCGCATGAACGCGCTTGTTCTACACGACCCGCCTTGGTTCGACGTGATGCTGAATCAGGTTGAATGCTGCCAGTGTCATCGCCGGGTATCACCGGCCACTGCCAAACTCCAAGGCTGGCGGCAGATTTTCACCAAGCATCCATCCAAACAGGAACACCCTGAATTGTTTTGCGGCCTTTGCAAACTGGATTGGATTTGAACCATGAACATTTCGCACCGGGCGACAGCTAGGTTTGGCCCGAACTCGTGGATGAAATTGGGCGTTTACTAGCGGCCCGGTGCTTTCAATTTGATGAAATCATTCATCCGAAAATCTCGCGCCAGCGGAACCGACCGCCGAAAAATTGAGCGGATTTTTCAGGAATGGCAGCGGCCACAAAAACAACCGAAGTTCCGGCCATTGCGCGGTGACGAAATAACCGATGCCGCCGAAAGCCTGAAAATGACTTGGTTAGCACACTGAAACCTTTGGCCGGTGCGCCGGTTCATAGACGGCGGGGGAACATCGGCTGAAACTTTAACGCCGCCGCGCTCACGACAAAATGAAACGCGACGGCAAACGAACAATGAACATTAAATCAATTCTATCCCGGTTGCAACTGGCAAAGGAAACCAGTCCCGGCCATTGGCAGGCCCGTTGTCCCGCGCACGATGACTCAAACCCTTCGCTGGCCATTTCCCAAGGCGACAAAGGAATCGTTTTGCACTGTCACGCCGGATGCACGCCGGACGCGGTTTGCTCCGCGCTAGGTTTGACGCTGGCCGATTTGTTCCCGCCCAAAGACACCCGCAACGGCCATGCCGCCAAAGTCCCGCAACTGATTCAGGCTTACGATTACACCGATGAACGCGGCAAATTGATTTTTCAGGTTTGCCGGTTTGAACCAAAGGGATTCAAGCAACGTCACCCCGACCCGGCCCGGCCCGGTGAATGGCTTTGGAACATGGCCGGAGTTGACCGCGTGCTTTACAACCTGCCAGCCGTTTTGAAAGCCAAAGCGGGCGGAAAGCCGATTGTCGTTTGCGAAGGTGAAAAAGACGCCGACTGTCTCAACGCCAAAGGATTCACAGCAACGTGCAATCCCGGCGGGGCGGGCAAATGGCTGGATGCTTACACGGAAACCTTGCACGGTTGCGATTGCGTCATTATCGCAGACAGAGACAAAGCCGGACGGGAACACGCGCAACTTGTGGCGGGCAAACTTCATGGCGCGGCAAAATCCGTCCGCGTGCTGGAATTGCCGGACAGCAACGGCAAGACCGTAAAAGATGCTTTCGACTTCTTTGCCGCTGGTGGTGACGCCGGGCAGGTTTTTGAGCTGGTGGACAAGACGCCAGAATGGACACCGGACACGGGCAACGATAAGGCATCCCGGTTGACGTTCCGCTCCCCTGACGAATTGCTGGCCATGCAATTTGATGACAGCGACCGCATACTTGGCGACCGATTGCTGGTCAGCGGTCAATCCCTTGTCATTGCCGGTGCTGGTGGTATCGGCAAAAGCCGGATTCTTTTACAACTTGCCGCTGCCTGCCGTGCCGGTTTGCCTGTATTTGGATTTGAGACGCGCGGGCAGGAATTGCGCTGGTTAATCATCCAAGCCGAGAATTCAAACCGCCGACTGAAAGACGACCTTTCCGCGCTCCGTGCTTGGATTGGGGATGAACACTGGCCCCAGGTCAACGCCGGGCTTTGCATCCATACGCTGGAAACCGATTGCGACGGATTTTTAAGTTTAGACAGTCCACAGGCAGAAATCCGAATCCGTGACGCCATAGAACATTTCAAACCGGACGTTATAGGCTTTGACTCGCTTTACAACTTCGCCGCCGGTGATCTGAATTCCGACCGGGACATGGCCGACACGCTTTTGACCGTTTCCAGACTCACCAAAGCGGGCAATCCAAACCGGGCTTGTGTGGTGTTGCATCACGCCCTGACAGGCAAGGCCGGTGCTGCCCGTGCCACTGGCTTTGACCGTTCAGGCTTTGGACGCAATAGCAAGGTTTTGCACTCGTGGAGCCGCGCACAAATGAACATCGCGCCCGGCTCGCCGGACTCCAACGAAGTGCTTGTCGTGACCTGTGGTAAATGTTCCAACGGCAAAGAATTCGCACCGTTCGCCGTCCGGCTCAATCCAGACACCATGATTTATGACGTGGACACGGATTTCAATCTGTCTGAATGGCAATCCAACGTGACGGGCAAACGCACGGAGCAAGACCTGTCCCCGGCCCGTGTCGCTGAAATCGTCACCGAACTGTGCAAGGCCAGCGGAGCACCTAAAAAGCCCATCATCGTCAAAGCATTGCGGGATGAAACCGGCTGTGCCACTTCAGGAGCTTACAAGGCCATTGACCGCGCCGAACGCGCCAAGAAAATCCACTACACCAAAACGAACAAAACGTATGTCACGAATTAAAATTCAATCCGACCTAAATTTGCCTCAATCGGCGCGGTCAATGGCCGAACTTAATTCTAAGGATGATTTGTGCCCTGTATCACGGCGGGCGCAACTGGCAATGTTTGCGTTACTGTTATGCCTGCTGGTATTGAATTTGATTGTGGCGGTTGGAAACTGGCAGCTTTATTCGCGGGTTGAGAGGCTAGAAACCATCCACGGATTACCGGCCACGCCGCAATCCCCGCAAAAATCATCGTCAGAACAATCACAGCAAAACTTGGCGTCAGGCTCCAATGTGGTTTGTGCAATTTCTGAACGGCTGAATGGAGCTTTTGGCTTTCTTCTATCGCCGCCTCGTGCCGCTTCTTTGCTTCAGCTTGAGCGCGTTCATTTGAACGCCGCGCAATTTCTTCCCGCAACGCATCAATGGCTGGATCAACCGCTTGGGTTTGATGAGGATTGGAGGCGATATACTGACGGCAAACCAACAACAGGCTTTTCAAATCCTCGTCATTTTTTTCGGAAAGCCGCCCGTCTCTGGCAGCGGCCATTGCTTCGTTTATAAGCTCATTAAAAGTCATACTCAATTTAACCGATTCCTAACATGAAAACACCATTACACAAAGACGAAACTTCCACACTTTTTCCACGGAGAATTCCACGGACAAGGGAAGTGGAATTTCCACTTTTCCACACACCCCTTATAGGGTGTGGAAGTGGAAAATTCCCGGCCCGGAATAACCAGTCTGATTTATGAGCACAAACAACGAACATCCAAACACCCCAGAAACCAGCGACATTGTCACGCGTGCGCTAGCCCACCGCCGAATTGACAGCACTTGCATTGCCGGAGTCGCCAAGCTTTGCGCCAAGATGCTGACGGAAAGCGAAGCGTGCCGCCTTTTGGGTATCAGGCCGCGAGCTTGGTTTGATTGGAAATCACGTTGCGGGCGAACTGAAAAATTTGGTGCGTTGCTGGAAGCCTTTCGCGCCGACAGGCTAAATTCATTGATTGCGCAGATCGAAGCAGGCGCGAAAGGCGTGAACATGAAACAACCCGATTGGCGGGCCGCCGCGCATTTGTTGGCTGTCACAGGGGACAAGGCGCGTTTCGGCCCACAAGCCGAAGCCGCGCCATTGGCCGCGTCCGGCGTCAATACGCTGTCTGATGAGTCAATGGGGCGCATTCTGGCCATGCTACGGGCGGACTATCCGAAGCCCGTCATTGATGTCCCGGCCAGCGAACCGAAACAGATTGAAAATGCGAAGCCGTGAGCGCGTAAAAATGCGTAGATGAAAAATGCGTTTGAGCCAACCGTGTTTGATGGCCAGCATCCCCGGCAGGTTTCATGCGTTGGCGTCCGGCTGCTGGCCCTGCTCGCCGATTTGAAGCAACAAGGCGCGGTTGCTTTGGGCCTGACGTGTCACCATCCGGGCCGCTATACGATTGCCGTGGACTGGCGGGACGCGCCACAAGGCAACGTGACACGGTTGGCAGGCATTGGAAATGAAAAGCCCGTGCAAAGTGAGTTGCACGGGCAAAGTGGACGCGGTTTGACCAATTAGCTTGCTTCCGCCAGTTGCAAAACGCCGTCCGGCTCCGGCAACGCGCCAAACGTGACACGTTGCGCCATTAGCTGACTGTGTTCGCGCCGTAAATGGCCATAAACACGCATGGCGAGCGCGCCGCCGTCACTGTGTCCTAACCAGCGGGAAACCGTTGGTATATCGATGCCAGCCTCAATGCAAAACGTGGCGAACAAATGCCGCAAAGAATGGTGAGTCAACGGAACGCAACCAACGCGCTTGCAAGCCCGCACCAACGGCTTTCGACACACAAAGACGCGGCAAATGGTGTCGTCCGGCTTTGGGTGACGCTCGGCGTGCAACCGTGTCAAAAGCTGGCGCATGGCCGGGACAATCGGAATGACACGCGAGCGGACTTCGTCACTTGTGGCGCGCCGTTTCAGGCAATGAATCGTCAACTCGTTTTTCTTCGAGTCCACGTCCTGCCATGTCGCTTGCTTGGCTTCGTTCAACCTGCAACCGCTGAACGCCAGAAAGCGCGTAAAATCGGCGCGGTCTTTTTCGTCAACGGCTCCGGCGGTTTCAATCTCCGTGAGAATCTGATTGAACTGTTCGGCGGTTGGCAAATCCAGTTGCTTTCGCGGTATGCCGCGCCGTTTGATTTTGTAAGCCGGATTCAAATCATGTCCACGCCCGGCCAGTGAAAGAATCTCACGAAGCACGTTGAGCGAGTTGTTAAAGAATTGCGCCGAGTATTTGTCCGCGTATCGCTTCGCCCAGGCTTCGCAATCTGCCTTTGTAATGGTGTCCACGCGCTTGTTGTCCAAGCCCGGCCATGAACGCAGGATTCGATCAACGCAGCGGAGCCGATACACGCGGGACAATTCCGAAAGTTCATGCTTGTTGCGCGTCTCGGTTTCAAACTGGATGCGGCCAGCGGCGAACGTGTCAGCTTCGGCTTTTGGTTCGCGTAGCTCTTTCAGTTTGGCGCGGAGCCGGTCTTTGGCCGTAGAGAACACGTCCGTTTCAAGCGAAGCGCGTTTCACTGTGCCGTTGACCTTGGCGCGGGCAAAAAACATGCCGCTTGGCAGGTATTGCATGAGTCCGGCGTGAGCGTGAAACGATTTCCACTTGCCGTCTTTGCTGATTGCAGTTAGTTTCCGGCTGCTTGTTGCAGCCGCCGTTTGGGTGTCGTTTGAGTTTGTCATAGCGATAAAAGCTTACGGTATCAAATGGCGGTATGCAACGGCAAAAAGGCTGGAATCAGAAAGTATAGGTTAGCCTAATGTTTGCAATGGTTATGGCTGGGTAGCTCAGTTGGTAGAGCAGAGGACTGAAAATCCTTGTGTCGGCGGTTCAATTCCGCCCCCAGCCACCACTCCTAACTGCGAGTGCAGCAAGGAGTTGCGTGTTGGGGAGTCCAAACGGACACCAAAACGGACACCAAATTTCCCACCCCCGTTAGAGCCTCGCGTAATCGGTGTTAATTCGTTCACACCTCGCTGACTCTGCGGAAGCGGTCTCGGATATTCTCGCCGTTGCGTGAATATTATGAAAAAACGTTACCGCTTGATTCGTCGCGGCGTTCGCAACAACGCCTTTTATTGCGTGGACACCCGCACCGGCCGGCGCACCAGCTTGCGCACCGCCAGCGAGGAGGAAGCCCGCCAGATTGTCGAGGCTAGGAACCAGGCCGAGCGCCAGCCCGTGATCAATCTCCAGATTGCCAAGGCCTATCTGGCGGCCGCCGACCAGAGTTTCGTCAAGCGCATCTGGCGGGAAGTCATGGACGAATTCGTCCGGACCAAATCCGGCACCAACCGGACCCGCACCGAGCGCGCGGTCATGGACACCGCTTACGATTCGATCCGCAAATTGCAACTGCTCGAGACGCGACCGGAGCATTTCCTGCGGGTGCTCCAGTCCGGCGGGGTTTCCACCAACAATTATCTCCGGCGCTTTCACAATTTCGCCGTGGACATGGGCTGGCTGCCCTGGCCGGTGCTGCCCAAGCGCCGCTGGCCGGTTCTCAAATTCAAGGACAAACGAGCCATCACGAAAGCGGAGCATGACCTGATTCTCAGCCGGGAAACCAATGTCGAAATGCGCGCTTTTCTATGGTGCTGCTGGCATATCGGCGGCTCGCAAAGCGACGTGGCCCACCTCAAGGCGGAAGATATTGATTGGCAAACTCAAGTGGTGAGTTTTTTCCGCGCCAAGACCGGCACGGCGCAAATCCTGCATTTCGGCGCGGAGCTCGCGGAAGTTTTGCGCAATTTGCCTGGCGAGGGGCAATTGTTTCCACGGCTGGCGGCAATGGATGAAAAACATCGGGCGAGTTTGTTCCAACGCTGCTGCCGACGAACAGGAATCACTGGCATTTCATTGCATTCCTACCGCTACGCCTGGGCGGAACGCGCCAAGGTTTGTGGCTATCCTGAACGCTTTGCGCAAGAAGCGCTCGGCCACAACAGCAAGGCCGTGCACCGCGCCTATGCGAAGAAAGCCCAGGTCACGCTGCCACCGTTGGAAGAATACGAAAAGCGGATGGCATCATCGGTGATTATTCCAATGCCCCTGCCTGCCATTGCCAGAAACTGACAGGCAGATCACACCGACAAACTGATTTCCGGAGTCTGGCGGTCCACCACGCCGGGGGCCGGACGGTTTTTCTTGCGCAGGTTTTTTTGCCGCCAGTGTTGGTTGACCGCGTTGGTCGCCTTCGCCAGCCAGGTCCGGTCCTTGGCGAGTTCCAGCACATCCAGTGCGGCAAAATACTTGACGCTGTTCGGTGGCGGATTGCCCAGCGGCTTGAGCAGCCGGGCCGCAACCAGTATCGGCACATCGTGCGGCTGGCAATTCAGCATCCAGCCGGCCTGCTCCACGTTCAGCCGGGCGGGGAGCTGCCCGGACAGCATGAGAAACCGGTGTTGATCGTCTCTCATACGCCACCCGCCTTTCCAGGATCGCTCGGCGAGGCAACCGCGGCGGCCCCTGCCGCGTCCACCAGCCCGCGCATTTGCCCGTAACGGTGAGCGACAAACCAGCCGCCGACCGCCAGCGCCACGCCACCCAAAATCAGAAGTTCATTCCCAACCACCAGCGACGGCAAAATCATCAGCGCCAGTCCGCCGGCCACGATCGCCGCGCTCGTCGTCACGCTGCCAATGATGGCCTGCAGCGGCGGGTAAAACATGGACGCCAGGCCGAACAGGAACAACGCCACGCCAACCCACACAATCCCCTTGAGGCTCGCCAGCTTCGCGCTCAATTCGCGCGCGGTGTCCTTTTGCGCTGCGCCAAGTTCCGTCTTGGCCCGTGTCTCCTCACGCTCGACGACCGGCATCGGCGCGCTCACGACCACGGCCTGCACGTTTGTCACCGTCACGCCAATATCGGTTGCGGTTACATGCGATTCCTCCAGCCGCGACCCGGCCGGCACGGTGTAGCTCCGCGTCTTCACCGTCTCCTGGTCCTGTCGCGACGGTTGCGCGGGATTGTCGCCTTGCACGACGGTTTGACCAATGGCACCCGACGTGGTGGCGTGGCCACCCTTGAGCGGGGCCATCGCGCAGCCGAACATAAAACCCGTCACCGTGATGACGGCCAAGTTAATCAGCACCAATTTTGTTTTTTTCATAAATCCTTTCTCTCCTGGAAACGCCGCAACTCAAACGCGCATTCCTTCAGCGCCTCCGAATTGCGGTCTATGCACACCGCCAGCTTGAGCGATGTCTCATTTTGTTTTTCGATGATTTGGGTGAGCGCCGCGTGATGTTCATCACGCAGAGATTTGTGGTCGGCAATCACGTTTTGAAGCTGTTGCACCAACCAGTAGATCACGACTCCGCAAACCAGCAGCAGCAGGCAGAAGGCAGCCAAAAACAGCCAGCGGTCGTTCATGCCGGCAGCGTGGTCCACCGCGTTCAGAAATTCAGTTGCGTTCATGTTTGTCATGTTTTTTGGTGGCCCGTGCGGCACGCACTGGTGGCCGACGGCTAGGTCCGCAATAGAGGCACCGCGCCGCTCTTGCTCCGAATCAACGTGCCGTAACGCGCCAGCATGGCTTGCACCAGCGGCGGGATCACCGGGCGTGTGTCGGTTTTGTCGTAACCGGTCTGCTTGCCGGCATCGTTGTAATATTTCAACCCTTCGCCGGGCGGCGCAGCGGTGCGGTCGGCAATCAAAAGTTCCCGCGCGAGCTCGCAGGTGGCCGCGACAACGTTTTGCGGCACCAAATTTTCCGGCACCCAGTTTTCCCAAATCATCAGCCGGCCAACGCGAATCTCCGGATCGCGGTCGGGATCGACGCAGCGGTAACGCGGCCAGAGCAAAGCCTGGGAGTCCATCGTCTTAACGCCGCCGAATTGGTATTCCGCGTCAATCAGCCGCGACGCCATCACCAGCGCCACGGCTTTTTGATCCGCCGTCGCCGCCGTCCACGCCGTGGCATACAAATGGCCGCCGTGATACGCATCGCCATCCGCCATGCTGGCGTAAGCATTCGCGTCGGCCTTGCCCGTGCCGTCTTCTTTGATGAGAGTCAGAGCCATAGACGTCAGTTATCCCTTGAACCATCCGAATAAACCACATTCGAGAACGGCATAATGGGGGATCCGTTGGCCTCCATCATCGAGACCCGGAAATAACCAGGACAGCCGGTTTCGTTGACTTGCATGCGTCCTTCGTCGATGGAATCAAAACCATTATCCCAGGTGACCCCATCCGCCGAATGACAGATGTTGAAGCCGTAGTCAGACGCCAAGTTGCACGTCCAGGAAAGATTCCCGTGACCGTCGGAGGACAGCACCAACTGCACCGGCGGCCCAACTTCAACAACACCGGTCCAACTCGACCAGGTTGTCCCGACTCGATAGCGGGCAGCGCAATAGGCAAAGTCAACTGTGACAGTTGCGATCGTTTCATTTATGGTGACGAACTCCGTGTCCGGAAAATCCGCATCTGCCACCCATTGATCAAAACTCTTCACGGCAGGGTCAAAGGCAGTGTCGGTCGTGCAAAATTGCCAATCGTCCACGGCTACCGGGGCGACTGCCCGCCAGGTGGTATCAGCGGCGATCGTTCCCAGCGAAACCAAGGTTGGTGCATCCAGTACAAAAGGTGGTTGCGCATCTTCAGGCCGAACCACATTGCTCCGTTCAGTGATTTCCTTCCCGTTCGCATCACACCCGACGATGAACATCGGATACTGCCCGCCATCCGGCGCATACTGGCGGTCAGCCCCGGCGCCACGGTCGTCGTAAGTAAAAGGTTCGCCCGCCGTGTGCTGGTGATAGGCATACCAGTAAGCCGGGTCGGGATAATCCCACGTCCACACCGCAAGATCGGGATAAGCCGCCGTCAGCACCGGCGCGGGCAGCAAATGATTTTGCCGCGCCCGGCGGCGACGCTCCGCCAGCCAGGTGCGTCGTTGCGGTGGCGTCCAGTGCGCGTTACGGCGTTTTGCTCGGGGAAATGCTTTTTGTTTTGGCATAGTCGTCTTTTGGTTTATCCGCCGGTTCAACCTCTGGCGCTTTGACCACAGATTGAACCGGCTCGGTTTGGGTCGGAATCGGCGGTGCTGTTGGCCCGTCCGGCACGGACTCTGCAACCACAAGCGGACGCCGCTTCCGCCGAATGATGGGAAACAGTTGATTCATGTTCGCTTGGCGACCTTGGCGTCTTGGCGGTTAAATCGCGTTGGCACCAATTGCGACCTGTTTCCAATTTGTGCCATCGCTGATCGCCAGGCATGGCACGCTGCCCGTGCCGCCCGCACTCAGATGGATGATGCGGTGCGGAAACTGTGCCGCTGTCACGCCAGCCGCGACCGCTGCGGCCACGTTGGTGAAGGTGGCGAACTGAATCTGTTCACCACTGCGAATCTTTTCATGTCCGCGAGGAAGATCTTTACCCATAAAATTATCAGTTAAAGTTGAGGTTGATTTTTTGGTTGGCTGACGCGCAGGTTTTCCCCGCGCGCCAGCGCAAAGGCCGGTGCGGCTCGCACCTAGTTATGGTCGATGGCGACGATGCGAACGTTTTTGTTTTCAAAAACGCGCGTCCAATTCGTGCCCGTCTCCAATTCCGCATTCGTGGGCGTATCGCCCGCGACCGAGGCGGAATTAAACCGGACACCACGCGGATGCAGGATATAACGGCGGCGATTGATCAGCGCCGTGTCGCTGTCCAGACCGGCGCGATAGATTTCAACACCCTCCGTCCCGATGCCGCCTTGCAGCGGTGTGGAATCCAGCGGCGCCGCACCCTTCGCGAATGCGCCGGGGCCAAACAGGTAGCTCGTGTAAACGATGCCATCCGTCGTGCCGGCACGAGTGGGAAGCGTGTCATCCACGATGACCCGGCGACCTTGGAACGTCTTGATCTGCGCCTTGCCCTCGCTGTCGGGGATGAAGTCAATCAGATCGAGTTTGCGGATTACTGCCTCGGTTGCCGAGTGCATCGCGATGGCCGTCAACCGGTCGCCGCGATCACCAAGCTTCACCGTCGCATCCACGAACGTGGTGCCATTGAGCTTCGTCGTATTCGACTGGCCGGCGATGGATTCGCTGGCAATGGCCAGTTTGTTGGCTGCCATTGTCGCCGAGGCGAAGATGCCTTTCAGCGAACTAATCACAAGGGACTGGTCAATGCGCGCCCAGTAGTCGCCTACCAGGTCCACAATTGCCTGCATCGGATCGTCGCCGGAAATCACCTTCGCCAGATGATTCACGCTCCACACCTGCGCATCGTTCTGGATGCGTGCGATGTCCTGGTCGGCGGAGATTTTGTTCACCGACAACGTCGCTGCGTCACTCAGGAGCTGCCGCGTCGCCGTCAGGTCCTTCCAGAACGGCAGCTTTACTTCGCGCCCGCCGCCGGCGGCCAGCAAATCAAACTCCGGTGCGTTTTCGACAATGCCGCTTTGCACGAAGGCGGACAGCGCTGCCGTCCGCTCAATCGCGTATTTTTCGAACTCTGTGGGGATGATGATGTCCGCCACTGATGTCTTTGCCATAACTCAAACCTTTCTCTTGGGATCCTTACGCGGCGGCCTTCAATCGTGCCGCCAATGCAGGATCGGTTTTCTGCAGTTTCATTTGCTCCGTGAGATTCCAACTATCCTTGCGGAAGGGATTCTTCACGGACCGTTGCGAACCCGCGGCACCCCCGGCACCGGTGCTGGCAGCCCCGCCACCAGCGTTGGATTCAAATAGATGCGGAGCGTCAGCGACCTGTGCGTCAACCCACTCCTCCAAAGTCATCGGCGTAAAGCCATCCTTGCCATAACGCACCGTCTTGCCATCCGCCTCGAACGCCTGCGGCGCACCATTCACCAATTTGAAAACCGTGCGGGCGCGGGCAGTGATGTCCGGGATCGCAGTCGGGCGCAGACCGCGCTTCGTGGCCACGGTGATGATGCCTTGATCAATCTGGATGCTCGTCAGGCGCGTGTTCAGCGAATCACGTTCAGCCGTGACGGCAGAAAACTGTTTGTCCCAATCCGCCCTCAAACCCTTGAGGCGATCCGTTACCAGCTTCTCGATTTCCTCCGGCTTGTGGCCTTGGGCTTCCAATTCGAGTTTGCGTTTTTCCTCCAGAAGTCGGCGGTATTCTTCAGGATCAATTCCGGCGAACCGCGCATCGCGTTCCTCGATCTGCTTGCGCAGCTCGATGTTGTGATTACGCATCTCATCGGCCTTGGCCTTGTCAGTCACACCCTCGGCATCCAGATAGAACGCCCCCTCACGTTCAACGTATAAGGCCGTCTGGTCCGCAGGGATCTCCTCCTTGTTCGTGTATCTATATTTCAGTGGCATAATTTTTATTGGTTCGTAGCAGCCGACGTGAGTCGGCTCTGATTAATTTTCCCTCCCTCTCCGCGCTGGGGAGAGGGTTGGGGTGAGGTGCTTCCCGCATCAGGTTTCAGGTTTCCAATTTCTGCTTTCTGCTTTTCCGCCAGCAATCGCGTCTCCTCATCATTGCTGCGGCCCACCGGCAAAACTTCACCCTTGCGGAACAACTCAAACATCGTGTCCCGGCTGATGGCGCCAGCCTGCCAGGCTGACACGATGGCGGTGATCTGGTCGCTCGCCATGCCTTTGGATTTGAAGTCGGTGTTCAACGTCACCAACACGGCATCATCACCGATGGCTTCGGGCGTGGCCTCGGTCGAGTTCCACCAATAAACCCATCGAAGCATGTGCGTCAGCGAATCACTGACGCTCAGGGACACGGCGGACAGCACAGAATTTTCACCGGATTGACGAAGCTCAATGGCATCAGCTGTTTCACCGACACGTTTCGACGCCTCCAGCATTCGCGAACCGAGCAATGCCATCAATTGCTCATCGCGATCCATGGCACGCTCGAAGGTCGTCAGACCTTGACCGGTGAATTCCAGAAAACCCGCCTTGGAATCAACGGAGGACGCCACCCAAACCGTGCTCGAACCAATGCGCAAAGTTTCCGGCTTGTCGTAACCCGTCACCCAGGCCGTGGGCAGCGCGGTGAAATGCAGACCGTGTTTGTAATCTGCATCCAGCCGGTAATGATCAAGGTTTTTGAAAATGATGTCCGCCAACGGCAGCTTGTCCACGTCCGGCAGAAAGTGACGCGGCCCATGAAACACGAAAGGAATTAGCGGCAGCGGTTTGCCGAGTCGCAAAGGAATTCGCGTTTCCATCAACTTCCATACCCGCTTGCCGCGTTTGGATCGGTTGCCGTCCGCCTGGTGGCCCTCCGCAAGGAGTTGCCAGATTTCAACCTGATACTGCCAGGACTGCTGGCCATCAGTGTTCGTGGCTTGGCCCGGCACCAGTCGAAGCACGCGGATTTGTTCGACGGGTGCGGTTTCAAAATCATCCTGGTGGCCGTCCGCAAGGACTTCGCGCAGGACAACCAGAGTCAGCACATTGCGGCCGTTGACCCGTTCAGATTTCCAATTGATGATTTGCTCGGCGGTGTAGAGCACGGCGAACGCGCGTTTCTCAACCGCGTCTTCCCAATCCACGAGCGAGCCGGCGCGACCGACCGAGATGACCTCGGTGGTGACATTCTTGGCGTAGGACGACAGCGAAGTGCCACGCATATCGGCGTCCTCAAGCATGGCATCCAGCGCCCGACGAACACCGGAAACACTCCCTCTCCGCTCTGGGGAGAGGGCAGGGGTGAGGTGCGACCGGCCACTTTTATCACCAACAGATTGCCGGTCGTCCGGCAATTTGAAAGTTGGCTCACGCCGGAAAATCAAGCCGACGTAACCATCAGCAGTGCGGGCCGTGGCGTTGAAAAATGACGCGCGGGTTTTGTAGGCAAGATATTCATCATCGGATTGCGAATCCAATCGCGGCAGATATTTTTCGCCGCTGGCTTTGACGGCATCCTCACCTGCGATGACATCGCGCGCCCGCTGCCAGGCCGGCAGGTTTGCGTCGAAGTCAGGATGATGCGAATTGACTGGCACGAGCGCAAACTAGCACGGCTTTTTTGCAGCCCGTTTCCACCCCAAAATTTGAGGTATACCAGCGGCTATGGAATGTCGTTTGAAGTCTATGGAGAGCTACCGGCGACCATGAAAATAAATTTGACAGGTTTCAGAAATTCACGGAGGGACGAGTTACACGAGTCCCCATTCACGGCGGCAAAGCGCAAGCTGCTTCGTAGCAGCCGACGTGAGGAAGCTCAACATTCATTATCTAATTTCCAAATCAGATGGAATACGCGAGTCAGCCGCGCGCTTCCAATGAAGCGCAGCAAATGAATTCACGAACGTCTCATCTCCGACACAGACATAAACCAGATCAAAGGCTTTATCATCTTTTGGAATATAGAAAGTGCCGGTCTGGCCTATCAGGCTTTTGCTTGGAGGCTTGAATTTTGGAGAGATAATCGCTTTGCCGACGACCGAGACGGAACGCCCTTTAAGGTCGTAATTTTTGGGATACTGCAAATAGTTAATCAAAAATGAAAATTGCTGCGCAGGAATATCGTGCGGAAACGTGATGCGGATGGAGCCATTGTCGCGTGCATGGACTTCGTAATCAAAGTGTGGACCTAGATCGCTACCAGACAAATCGGCGAAATCAGTCAGGATTCCCGACAATTCTTCATTGGTCCACCCACGCACGACTATTTCTTTCCCATTCGCCGGATCTGAAATGGTCGCCGGTTCGCGCGGAGCTTGTATGATTTTCGCTCCAACATCCTTCTCACCCATTGCTCGTTGTAACATTTTGGCGATCTGGTCAATCCCTCTGTCCGAACTGATTCCGGTCATTATACGGACACGACGCCCAAACTCCGTCTTGGTCTTAAAAACGATGGTAATAAAATCAGGGTCTTTGCCTCCGCGATGTTTGCCAATGCGCTCGATTTGCGACACAGGAACACGCGCCTCCCGTCCAAAACCACGAATGACCAATGTGTCACCGTCAAGTGTGACCTGCTTAAAAGTCGAAAACCACCACAAGATGAGGATTGAAACCGGGGGGAGAATATAATGCATGACGTCAACCCTGTGGTTCCCTTCAGCGTAGGCTTTGATTGTTATGCCCCACATGAAAGCAAGGAAGATGTAAGCCAAACCTTTGTTCCACAAAGCAGAATATCGTGAATCGAGTCGTCGCATGGTGAAAACGATTACCCGAAATGTTGCAAAGAAACAAGCGGCACACAATGCGCTTGTTTGGTTGTCATTCCCGCATTCCAACCGTTCAGATTGGCGGATGTTTTTAAGGCGCGGTGTCAGGCAGCCAAACCTCGTCGCTTCGCTCCTCGGCATAATGGCAAGTGCGGCTCGCACCGCTTCGTTCGCTCGCCGGCAGGCATCAGTCGTGCCAGCCTGCCGCAGGCGCAACACAGGCTGTCACGCCTGCTGCTGATCTGCCGTCGAGCTGCCACTCCGCTCCGGAAAAGGCAAAGTTAGTGTGACGAACCTTCGGGCTGTCCACGGTTTTTGTCGTCAGCAGCCTTCAGGTGCTGCCAGCGTCCCTGCTTCCATGTCTGGTGTGTCTCAGGAAATTGTGATGAGACACACCAGACATTACAGCCGGGCCGCCAGGCGTTGGTATCTCCTGGTCGGCATTCGTTGGCAGCGTTGGCAGTCGGTCGTCAGCGGGCTTTACTATCGTCGCGTCACGTTGCCGGTGCAGTTCTGGGTCGCGTGCGGTCAGCCGGTCGGTTTTCGTCCAGCGTTGCCGTGGTGGCAGCCGTTCGTGTTCGGTTACCTGTCCGTCACCGGCTGGTTGTGGCCATCGCGCCGTCGCGAGGGGCCGGTCTGAGCCGCACGGTGGCCGTGCGGCAGCACCTCACCGCGCCTGTCGGCGCGCTTTGACGCAAACACCTTTATGTGAGATGATCTTTGCGGACTGAGAATACTCGGTCGGTGGGCGTTCTCTGGCGCAAGCCGGAGACGCCCATTTGAGTTTAAGGAAAGACCCGCCAGCCACTGCCACCATCGCCTTTGAGCAGGCATTATTTGCCGCCCATCAGAAAACCGCCCTGTCGTTATTTACCGTAAAATGTCCCGTGGATGGAAGATGGCCACCGGCGGCAGATCAAAATCGTTCAGCTTTTGGGTCAGGTGGGCTGGGTTGATTCCCAGCAGATGGATGTCCGAGGTAATGAGGTTGGGAATCTCAGCCAACGCGGTTTCCACCACAATAAAGCCATCATTGTTTTCACCGTCGGGCAAAACCCCGGAGGCCATCAATTTTTGCGCGTTCACCTCGGTTATGCCATGCCCCACGGCCTTCAAATCATAGGGGATGAGGTGCCAACGCCGGATATTCGCCAGCGCGGTCTGGGCGTGTTTTTGGGCGGGGTGGCCGGTGGTGGCAATATGCACCAGTTCTTGGATGACCGTCGGGGGAACCGCCAAACCGGCATTGCGGTAGGTGGCCAGAAAACGCTGGGCGAAGGGCAAACCTTCTCCCAGATCTATCAAGACATTGGTGTCAAGAGCGAATCTTGGCCGTTGTGGGACCGGTGCCGCCATAGATCATTCGCATTCCCTGGTCAAACATTTCACCCCGCTTTTGCTCTGACCAGCCATTGGCCTGTTTGCGGACGGATGCCGCCGCTTCACTGCCAGTGGTTTTTTTAGGATATGCGGGCACGCTGGAAGGCTGCTGCGTGGATTTGTTTGGCTTGTTCATAACACCGGATTTGCGTCCGTTGATGCTTCAATCTATCTGCTGCACCAGACGGGTGCAACTTCTATTTTCCCAGTGTGTAGCATGGAACAGGCCAAAATTCAGGCTTTTTTCCAGGAAAATGGCTATTTGCAGCCCGCCGCCGTGAACGGGTCGATTGAACCGCTTTGGACCAAAATCGCACAAATCTAGCGCCCCCAACCCCCAAAAAAAATTCCAATTCATATTTCGCCAAATGTTCAAATTCGCGGCATCAAACGATTGCGGCAGGTGACGATAATGACGTTGAAATGGATGGCGGATCGGTTAAAGATGGGGACATGGACGCGTGTGACCAATATCTTGGCAGAGTGCTTCGTTGGTTGCTCATTGGTTGTCTATATCTTGTGAGCGTGGCGTTATTTATATGGGCGCTGGTAGATGTTTCAGTGGACACGTTGGGAGGCAAGGATGAAATTGAGAGGATGCGCTGGCATGGTTTGTTCTTTTTTGTCTTCGCCATAGGCCTGTTTGTCGGCGTGGGCTGGTTGGTTCGGTTGCCATTACCGATGAGGCGGCATCGCGCGTTTATGAAATTCGTTCGCGCCTTTTGGCTTGTCGTGCTGGGTGCTTTAATTGGTTACTCTTTCGGATTTTATGGTGGCACGCGATATATTTTCAACGGCAGAATGTCGACCTTTAGAAGTTACCGTCAGATGATGCATGCCGTTCGGATTTACAGTAGTGAGTATTCAAACCATACAGCCGTTGTTTCAGACATGAGCACAAACCAACCAATTGCGAAACCATGACGGCTAACAAATCGCAGGCAACGCGGGCTGGCGCCTCCAGTTCCGCTTCGCGGTTCGCGTCATCTGGTCCCGCGGACCTGAGCTGAACGTTAGCAGGCATCCAATGCTATGCGCGCACATAGACGTTTGATTTTGGTTTTGGGTTTTGCTGGATCGGTGCTGTTGGTTGTTTTGTTTTATGCCGCGACATCGGCACCATCGGTCAGTCTAGCAGTTTCGTTTGCTGGCATTACCAATGATGCCGCCGGCGCGCCCATGACCATTTTTAGCATCACGAATCGTGGCGTAGCAAAGGTTGTGATTTGGGGGTATTACGGGATTGACGCTAAGCAACAATTTGCAGTCCGTCATCGGACTATCTTCTCTGAGCATTACTCTTTTCTTGCACCGGGTCAGTCGCAGACAGCTACTGTCTATGCTCCAGAGACGAGAGGTTCATGGAAGGTTTCCATCGGATACGGGAGCTACAATTTACAGTGCAGATGGGGTTTATTCGCAGCACACTTGCCATCTCGCGTCCTGGATGCTATTCCAGAAAGGTTTCGGGACGTCCCGAAGAATGTGGTTTTCAGTGATTGGATCGAGTGATGAAGATGCCGGGAATCCGGAGTAACTAAGTTGTCGCAGGTGCGCTTTTCGCCGGGATTTCGTCGGATGCTTTCACCATGTCATTGATCAGTTTTTGGAAATCCTTCAAGCCGGTTGCGGGAATGATGATGGAGTTTCGCTTGCTGTTACCTTCCTCGGAAATGCGCAGAAAACGTCCCCGGGGATTTTCTTTCAAAGTCAGGTGAAACGCCTTGCGTTCAATTTGAATCTCATCGGATTTAAGCGTGTCTTCCTGAACCGGTTGCCGCGGTGCGTATTGCGCATGTTGCTGGTAACCCTGATGACCATAAGGCTGCCCATTGAATGGCGACCGTATTTCGTTTGATATCATGGAAAATTTAACTACCTGAAACCACACGCAGCCACAAGCCGAAGTTGTTCACCGGTTTTGCTGTTGACCTTCAGGTCGCTTCCACCAATTCAATCCTCACCGCCTTGCCCAACGCTCGCGCCACCCGGCCCACGGTGGAAAGCCGCACGTCCTCGGTGTGATTTTCCATTCGTGAAATCGCTGACTTCTTCGTCTTGGTCATGCGTGCCAGCGCCTCCTGGGTCACGCCCGCCTCCTCGCGGGCCTGCCGCAGCATCACACCGATTTTGAAATCGGCATATCCCGCCTCAAAATCTTTTGCGAACGCCTTGTCCTTGCGTTTGCGCCGCTCGATGTAATTTTCCACGTCGTTTTTCATATTGCTTTCTTTCGGCTCAGATAATCTCGCCGGCGTTGTTCCGCCAGCGCCATCTCGCGCTCCGGTGTTTTCTGTGTCTTCTTGGCAAATCCATTTGTCAGGATGATTAGTCGCCCGGCATCCCAAAAACACAGCAACCGAAAGGCGTCACCGCCAAACTCGGCCCGCACTTCCCATAAATCATCCCGCCCCTCCAGTTTCTTAAAATACTGTTGTGGCACTCGCGGCAGTTCTTGCACGGCGCGCAACACCCACAATACTTTTTGCGCCTGCTTCGCGTTCAGCGAATCAAGAAACTCTTCCACCGGACATGCCCCGGCAGCCGTCCGGTAATATTGGACTTCCAACATCAGAGCAGGTTAACATATGTGTGAACCCCTGTCAAGCCGGGTAACCCGATATCGCACCCTCACCCACCAACAAAGTTGGTTCGCGTTGCTCAACGAAATGTTTGTTCGCGCTGCACTCCGCTCGCGTGCTCAATAGGCCAGTCCGGCACGGACCGCAACCATTCACGGTTTTCATTTACTCATGTCACGTCCGCGCGCGCGGAATGCCTGACGCTCATGCCCGGCCAGCCTGCTAACGCAGGCTATGGCCGGGCACCGGGCCGCCATCTCGGGTTTACGGACGTCACGCTCGGCGGCCCTTTCGCTACACCGCGCGCGCGTTTAACGGTTTCATGTCATTGGACGTCATTCCCGCATTCCAACCGTTCAGGTTGGCGGATGATTTTAGGCGCGGTGTCAGGCATTGAAACCTCGTCGCTTCGCTCCTCGTCGGGGAAGGTGGCCAGATGGCAGGTGGCGCTGCCACCGGCACGCACCCCGGTTCTCACAGAGCGGACACTTGCGCTCGTGCCTCACGCCAAGTATCCGCACTGTTCGCCCCGCGCCCGTGACGGACTCGTCAGCTTTCCAGCCGCTCCACTCCAGTCGTTCCAGCCCTGCATTCCGCAAGAAAAGCATTTGCTCCATGCCTGGCTTCTACTCCTTCGTTTCGACGGCCGCAAACTGTCGAGACCGTCAAAGCAGCCAGCGGGCGCCCCGATGTAGCGCAGGCTTCCCAGCCTGCGGGTTCCGGGAGCGTCCCCGCTCCCAGGACACAAACCAAAGCAAGAGGCCGCGATGCTCCGCATATCGGCCAAGACCAGCAATATGGCCGCGAGACTTCGTCCGGCCAGGACCAGCAATAGCCCGCGATGCTTCGCACGGGCAAGACGCCGCAATACGGCGCGAGGCTTCGCCTGTCGCCGAGGACACCGCAATAGGCCGCGAGGCTCCGCCCGGCCAAGACATATCGGCAGTAGCCGTGAGCACGGCCATTTTCCGGACGCTACACTTCGCTGGCGCTTCGTTTCGCCGCCCGGAAGAATGGCCGACCTCACTGACGGTGGCCCACCGCAAGGTGTTGGTCTGACACTTCGCCGCCAGGCTGCGTGCGGGTCTGCCGATCGCGCCCATGCAACCATCGCGTCGCAGCCCGCGCACTACGCTCTGCCGTCGAAGAGTCAGATTCGATGGCTTCGCGCTCGCGCGACTCGCCAATTGGCAGGTGACGCTGTCACCCGCAGACCCGGCAAAGGTGGCAGGTGCAGCTTGCACCAACGGCTACGCGGCTGGTTGTCACGAACGACCGGCGAGGCTTACGGTGCTCCTGCGTCCGCGCCTGTGGCCTCGCCTTGCTCCCCGGTGCTACACACAACACATATTGTGCGTTCGTTACGCTCGTTGGTGGCCGTGTGCTAACACTCGCTTCACACCTTTATTCTTTTCGCGCCGACACTCCTCACTCGTGAGCCGCTTCGGCGCGGAATAAAAGGTCGCACAATATGGCGTTGTGTGACGCACCGCTGCGGCGCTGTCACGGTGACTGCTTCCCGGATTTCCCATCCGGCACGCAACCGCCCGTTGCGTGGCAGTCGCCGCGCCAGCTTGCAGGCATCGTTCCCGCCAACACAGCCGCTCCGCCTATTGGCAGGTGTGGCACACACCCGGGTCTGCTTCCCCGAAATCCCCCACCCATCCTCCTGAACGCAGGCCACGCGGTGGCCTCGCCTCCTTCCGTCCCCAAGGAGGCTTGCGCGGGAAACAATTCTCGACACGCCGCCAGCACAGGCATAACGTCGAATTCATGAAACCGGATGGACGCCAAAGCTGACCGTCCATTAACTATTAGGCTGACCGACCTTATGAGCGACGATACGCTATTACACGGGAAAGTGGGTTTCTGGAAGAGGCAGTTTCAGCTTCGACCGACAACCGGGCAACGAACCTTTGATGTGCTATTTGGGGTATTGACTCCACTGCTATGCTTGATTCTCGACCCCGGCATACTCAGGCAAGGCAGTATTTCTGTTGAACCTTTCCTGGAGAATTGGAGCGTTTATGTTCATACGGAGATCGCAATCGGTTTATTCTTGCTCTGCTTTTTCCTCGCGTTTCAGCGTGCTTCACCAATTTTGGCAGGTGCTCTTCTGGGATGTGGTGTCTTTTCCCTGCTACTTGGTCTCTTGCTTTTGCCTCTTTCAATGCTGGCGCTGCTCACAGAAGTGCCGACTGTGGTATTTGGTTTTACTCCTATTCTCACTGGTTTTGTCTTTATGCGGAACGCTTGCCGCTGTTGCCGTGTATCATTCCAGTCGTGTGCTAGTGCGTCATCTCACAAGAGGGCGGCAGCGACTATCGCGTTAGTTGCAGTTGTTACGTTGATTATTCCCGGTGTTCCTGATTGGGTTGTGAGCGTGATGGTAGGGCCACCACCACCAAGTCCAAGTTTATGAGAGCTAACCAGCCTAATATCAACATAGGCTGCAACCCCCCGTAATCTTCCCTTTCCCCCTTTCCCTCAGCCAGCTCGGTTCCCTCGATAGTTAAAAACACGGCGTGCCGCTTCTGTCCCCGCGCGTAGCGCCGTGGCCAGACCGGCACGGTCTTCAGGTCCGGCTTTTTCCGCTTCTGCGTTTTGTCTATCGCCCTCATGGCGTCGGCCCAAGACCAGCCCGCCCACTCGTGGCCCCTTCTGAAGAGCACTTCCACGGGGGAGGGCTGGGGCCTCCGCTTTTTCATGAAGGGCGATAGACAAAAGACGCACAGCAGAGCAGAAAAAAAATGACCATGAAAACTACATCACAAAAAAATACATCAGGGCTCCTGAGCAAATCCGCACAGTTGAGCAGCACAGACAACAACACCGAAGCGCAGACCGCACCGGTGGCGCAAACCAAGCCTGACAATCGCTTGCCGATTGACACGGAAGCACGGAAGAAGAACCGCACCTTGCCCACAGAAAAGGTTTTGAACCTTTTGTTGAACGGCTCGCCAGAGCTTTACCGCTTGGCCGAGGTTGTCGGCAAGTGGGTTTGGGTGACGTTCAAGGAGCAGCCCGCCGCCGAGATTCGGCAGCAGTTGGCGCAGCTTGGTTTCCATTGGAACCGCGAGCGTCAGGCATGGCAGCACCCGTGCGGCCAGTTCCGCTTGAGCAGCGCCAGCGACCCCCGCGAGAAGTATTCCACCTATCACCCCGCCCACATCCGCCGCAGCGCGAAGGCTCAGACCACGGAAGCGGTCGCCGCCTGACACACCACGAGGTAGGGCGGAGGTGCTCCTCCGCCTTCCCTCAACTCTCAACTTTCAACACTCAACTTTTCCCATGACAAACATTTACACCCTCCGCGCCGGTGACGTTGTCGAGTATGCCGGCCAGCCCTGCCAAGTCATTCGCGTGACCGAGTCTGCCGCCGTTGTCGCGGTGGTTCAGAAGCCCCGCACCATCACGCCCCGCTTTGGCAAGCCGGTGACGATTCAACCCGCGCCCAAACTTGAGCGCATCAGCGCAACCTCCGCACTTCCGATTTTGTCCCGCCCCAACTCCCAACTTCCAACTCCCAACTCCTAATCCTATGTGCATCGCAGTCAAAGAATTTACCAACACCGGACTTTATCGCGCCGTGTATTTCGACGGCCCGCAACCCGACCTTGACCAAGACGGCGATGGTGGCCAGTGCGGCACGCACCCCGTTTGGGAGGTTTATATCGGCGACGACGAGGCTGAGCCCGTCAGCCACTTGCAGCACTTCCGCAGTTTCCAGATTGCGGAGGATGTCGCCCGCCACTTAGCCAGCACCAAACGCCTCGACCTTATCCACGACGCCAGCCCCGCCTAATTTATGAAACCGCAACAAACCAACACACCACCCACCATGAACTCTGATAACTCTCAACCCTCAACCCTCAACTCTCAACCGATTATCTATGCCTACACCCGCAGCCAAGCCGTCGCCGACGGCGTGCAGGTGGACGTGACCAAAACCGCGCAAGAGGCGGGAATTAAATTCCCGATGTTCCTGACTCGCGCCGTTTGGGATGCCTACGTCGCCGTGCCGGAAGGCGTGACCGCCCAAGACGAAGCCGGGAGGCTCTGGGATGTCGTGTGGATGACCCGATTCGGAATCCTCCGCGCCCGCCCAGGTAAAGAGGGAGGTGCAACTTGCACCCGCATCCCCGTTGCGTTGTATGTCCGCAACGACAACCACCGCGCCAAGCTGGTGAAGTTGATTGCAACGTGCGGCCCGCTGGACATGGACGACCCTGCGCCAGCCATTACCGTAATGATGCCCGACGAGGATTGACCACACAGGCGCACGGCTCGCCACCGTGCGCCCTAAAATTTTCGCGGCTGACGGCTTGTAGGTCGTCAGCCGCGCAGCCATTCGCCGGTTGGGGACTCGCGTCGTCCCCAAACCCCGGCGCTGGTGTTACGCACACCAGACCGCGCCAACCCCGAAGGCTTTCGGGGCTGGATTCCTGCGACTTACCCTACGGTGATAATCCTTGATAGAATTTAGCAGGTCTGCTTTCGTAAAGGCATGTTAGATGTGGAATTTATGAAAACCAACCGCGCACGAGGCTGTGCACACACTGTGGCATATCAATACTGTTAAGGCAGAAATGCAAAGGCGCATCATACAATTGATTGCCATAGTGGCTATTCCAGTTTTGATCGTAGTCATTATGTTGAATTTACCCGTTGGAGGGACGAGAGTGTTCACGCTTCTCGAATATAAGGGCGTTGCGCCTGGTTGTTCGTTTGACGTTGCACATTATCGAAACGGATATCACATGGGACCATGTGGTTTTAGTCGACCCATGAATTGGATTTACACAGTAGAGTGTTCAGGTGCAGGTGAGCATTTCCGATTTGACCAGGTGCGCATAGATTCCAGTCTTGGCTTTGGGAGCCTCAAGCCAGTAGCGGGAGAGGTCGTTGTTGAGCGAAAGACCAAAAGAGTCATAATTTCACTAAGAGTTGCGCATGGGACAGAGGCAGTGGAGTTTATCGGCAATGGAAAATTCCAAATTCAGGAAGGGCCATAATAAGTTGCAGGCTACACCCATTCGTAAATCGTCATTCGTAATTTCCAATTAGCCTTCAGCCTTCAGCCTTCAGCCTTTCCCCTACACCCCCCGCAACTGCATCACCTTGATCGTCCTTGCCTTGGTGGCCACCAGATACCGCAGCGCATCCGCCGCATCATCGCCGCCGACACCATCCTCGTCTGCGTCCACCTTCAGCACATCTTCGGGCCGGTTTGGATCATGTTGCAGCGCCGGCAAAGTTTCCAGCAGCCGGCCACATCGTTTGTGAATAAAAAGCGTCGGTTTGACTCCCCCCTCAGGATCGCCGAACCCTTGCAACACCTCCGCCCAACCATTTACCCGGTCGCTGTTCGCGCAACGCAGCTTTATCCCATGTTTCGCGTATTGCGCCGCGATGGTCGTCCCATCGCTCTGCCGGGAAAAAACGTCCGCGCCGGCCACGAAACGCGCCAAATCCTCCAGTTCCAACGGCCGGGAAGTCGGTTTGGCAATCAGCGAACCCCACGCGGGAACCACCCGGCTGTGCCGGGCGACCATCGCGCGGATCGCCGCCGCGTGCCGCTGCGGCAGCCACATCCGTTCGGCATGTTCATCCACGACGAACGTATTCCCGTCGCCATCCCGGCAGGCCAGCAGCACTACGGTATAATGGGCAAAACCGTAATCCAGCGCGGCGAACCATTCCTTTGCCCTGGTTTCATCGAACATTGGCCGCTCCGGCCCGGAGTCGTCGAAAATTGGCCCCTCCGGCCCGGAGCCGACGACGTTGACATCCCGGCGGAAAGACGTGAAATACTGCCCGGCGGCAATGTCCCAGTCGCCATCCAGCCATGCCCGTTTCTGCCAGCCCGTCAGGTTTTCCAGCACGCGCACGTAATCCGGGTTATTCCAGCGGTTATCGGTGACCCGCGCCGGGATGAACCGTGTTTCCATCTCCCGCTTTTCCAACATTGGGAGCACGAACCTCGTGCGATACCACGAATGCCCGACCCCGCCGGGATTCGTGGTCGAATACATGCGCGGACGCCAGTTCGGTTTTGACGTGCGGCAGCAGGTCGAAATGTCCTGGTATTTCCGGCTGGTCAACGTCGTGGCTTCCTCGATCCCGATCACGTCGTATTCCAACCCAAGATAAGCATCAATGTCCTTCTCGTTTTGGAAATGCCCCGCGATGATCCGCGACCCGTTGGCAAAAGCCAGAATCCCGCGAAAAGCCGAAAACTCATGCGGCAGGCGGTTGAACAACCGCTGGCGGAGATCCTCAAAGTGTTCCAGGTTGGCCTTGCCCACCTTGCGGAGCAGGAGGCATTTCAGACCGGGCACACGCTGACAATCGTCAGCGCCCATCTGCGCCAGCAACCAGTGCGACTTCCCGCCGCCGCGCGCGCCGCCGTAGCCAATGGCCGTCGGCCCGTCGGGCAAATCGCACAACCGCGCCGCGGCGGACGCGGCCAGTTGCCGCGCCTGCAGCCAGGTTTGCGCGGTGACAAACCGGCGGGACTGATCCTCCGGACAGCCCGCCGCCACCGTCGCATTCAAAAACACATCACGTTCGTTCATGGCCTGTCCCTTTTTCCATCCTCAATCTTCGATCCTCCATCTTCGCCGCCAGCCGGTACGGCCTCCACATCCACCACCTGGCCCTCGACTTTCGACTCTTGTCCCTCGACTTTTTCCAATGGATACGCCTTGCGAATGGCAATTTCCCAATCCACATCAATCTTGGCGTGGATGTTTGTGTTCACCTCCTTGACCTCGCTCGGCATCCCGGCGGCGAACTGTTTCAGTTTGAACGCCAGTTCCAGCATTCGCGCCATACCTTCGAAGCCGGGAACCCGGCCGGTTTCCTCCCAGCGCTTGCGCGCTTCGCGCACCATCGCGATGGTTTTCTCGGCCTCCATCCACGCCTCGCGCCGGACCGATTCATATTTTTGGTGCCACTCCACGGCTTTTTCGAGCGCCACACCCTGAATGGCGACGCGCTCCAGTTCCGCGAGATGCGCCGTGTGCGCCTGGACACGGGCCGGCCAGTCAAACTTGCGGGACCATTTTTCCATCATCCGTTTGCTCTTCCCGAGTTTTTCCCCGGCAATGGACAATGACCTTTCCGGCCCCAGTTCGAGATAAGTCCTGAAAGCCGCGAAAGCCTTGTTGCTCTCCCGGCGTTGTTGTTCAAACATCATCGGCATAATTTTTCTTTCCGTTGTCAGTCCAATGGCAGTGAGGGAAGGACCACCCGACCCCAAGGAGGGTGGTTCCTTCCTCTCTGCCTGTTCTGTGTTCTGGTATCTCATTCCTTTATAGGGATGTGAGCCATTGAGCCATCGCCAGCCTGATTCTCCGTAACATCTTGATGAGCAGCCCAATAAAGCCCGCCAGAGGTGCAAATCAGTCCGGCCTCCTTCAAACGGCTCAAATACCGCTTGGTTGTGGCCGGGCTCATGGTGAGATTGGTCTCCGCCTCCTTGATAATTGTCGTAAAACTGCGGGCATGGTGGCCGACCGCAAGGTCCACGAACTCCTTGTCCGAACAGACCTTGTTTTTCGCCTGGGGCCTGCGCAGAGCATCAGGGTTCAAATCGCTGGCGAGCCGCATCAGGGGATAATCCCACGCCAGCACGAATTCCGGCAATTGCGGCAGGTTGCGCAGGATGCTGGTGACCGTGAAACAGTCCGGCTCCTCGTGTGGTGTCAGCACGACGATGCTGTCCGGATCACGCGCCCAGGCGCCCGCACCACTCATGCGGTCCATCGCATTTTTGGCCGTGCTGTCGCCTTTGGCGAAATGGTGTGCCACCACTACTGCGGCCCCGGTCTTTTGCGCCATCGCCTCCAGCTCGTTCATCAGGCTGGCAATCTCGCCGTTGGCATTCTCATCACGGTTGCCCAGGACTTTGTAGGCCGGGTCGAGGATGATCAGCCCGAACTGATGCCGGGCCAGTTGCTCCTCCAGCTTGGGCCGGAGCAACGTCAAATCGGCGTTGTGCCCGCGCAGATTCCACAGGTGCAGCGTGTCGCCCATGCCCTTGCAATCGGGCCGGGCCGTGCATAGCGCCACCATCCGTTGGGCAATCGCCCAATTGTGCAGCTCGAAATTGATATAAACCACCGGCAGCTTCACGCACTTGCGACCCCACCACGGCTGACCGCTGGCGACCGACAATGCCAGGTCGAGCAGTCCCCACGACTTGTTCGATTTCGACGTGCCGCCGAGGATCATTTTGCACCCCTGATGCAAAATGCCATCGATGATTTGCGGCGGCGCGACCGGCGGCGACGCCACAAACTCGCGCAGCGTCACGATCTCAGGCAACGGCGGCGGCACGGCGCCCAGGTCAACCGCGATGTCCACTTGTTCGCTCATTCAACCCTGATTGGTAGGGACGGACCGCCGGGCCGTCTGTTTTGAATGTCCTTCGCGCCCAAATCGAACAACAACCTTTGTCCGTTCATGGTGGCCGTCCGCAAGGACCGTCGCGCCTGTCGGCCCGGCGCATCGTGCCGGTTGTGGCAACGCTGACACAGCGCCGCCAGGTTGAACAAACTCGCGGCTTCCGGTCGCTCGTCAAAGACATGCGCCACAGTCAGCACCACGCGGCTGCCCGTGACCGGATGCGGTTCGCCGTTTTGCGCCCCGCACCACTCGCAACGGTTCTTGGCGCGATAAAATCGCACGAACCGCGACCGTAATTTCCAGTCGTGCGGATACCGCGCCTTGTTTTCAGGTAAAATCGGCATGTCAATTGTTCAATAACCTTGTCCACTTGCCTGCGACGGCAAAAACGTCATAATCACTCCACCATGTTTAAGCGTCTGATATGGCTGTTGATTTTTAGTCTCATCTGGATTGCCGACTTGAATCTCTGTACGGCGGATCAAGAACGCCTTTACAAAGGGAAAACATTTTCGGAATGGGTCAGCCAGATCGACGCGGAGATTCCAATACAGGTTGGACATGAACCGGAATATGTGCAGGCAATCCACTATTTCGGAACCAATGAAATTCCCACCCTCATCGGTTGGATCAAAAGCGACAGCACCGCGTTGGAAGCGAAAAAGTTGGCGGAGATGGAGCAAGCGATAGAAAAAGAAACCAATCTTCCCGCGATGGGACCGGCCACTTATAGAAGCAGTTTCCGCGCAGAACTTGTTTTTGGAATTCTCGGGGCCGAGGCAAGGCCGGCAATTCCCGCGCTCACGCAAATCGCGATGAACTCGAATGACTCTGTCCAATTCGAGGCTTCCATCAGATCGCTTGCCAATATTGGCGCGGATTCGCTTCCAAGCTACATCACCATCTTGACCAACGCTCCGCCTGATGCCCGATATGAAGCAATCTCGTATTTGCCAGTTTTTCATACCGACGCTGTCGTCGCATTGTCTGCGGTCATCAAGTGTTTGGAAGGCAACAACGATAAAATCGGTGATGAAGCGGTCAATTATCTGAGCCGAAGTGATTTGCCGCACTCCATTCTGATCCCGGCTTTGACGAACGAATTGGCAACCGCCTCCGTTGCCACGCGACTGCGTATCTTGAGATGTTTTTATTTTATGGAACCACCGCTTACCCCATCGCCCAGGGAGGCAGTCCCGGCACTGCTGGCGGCAATGCAAGATACCAACACCTATATTTCCAATCTTGCCAGCAACGCATTGTTGAAGATTGCTCCTGAATACATGAGCAATTCCGTGCCTTTCCGATAAATTCGTGTTCATCCGTGTCTATCCGTGGTTAAGCCAGACGAGCCGTTGCAATTTTCCGTCGCGCCATGCGCCCGGCACACGCACCGGTTGCGAGTAGGTGAATACTTTCGGATCGCACCCGAACGCGGTCAGCCCGGCCTTGAGCCGGTTTTCCAAAATCATGTTGCGCGGCGCGTCAAACCACGCGTGCAGCGACTTGCCCGCCGTATCAATGATGCAGTGCAGCCGGTAATGCAGCCGTTTTTGCAGATATGATCGCAAGCAAGATGCGATTGGCAGCCTGACGAATTTGATCGAAGGCGTTAAAACACGGGCAGACGGCGCTAGTCGCGGTCGTATTGTCGAATCGGTTGAGGTGAAAAGCATCTCCGACACCATTGCGATTTTCACTTTTTGCTCTGATATCGAGACGGTGGCCGCCATCGAAGTCCACGGCGAACTTTGCCAGTGGCTGATTCCCGAGTCCATAGAATCCGAAATTCCGGTGCGCGGCGCAACCGCGTTCGGTGATTTTGAGATTCACGATAGCATTTTCGTCGGCAAAGCGATTGATGAAGCAGCATCGTGGCACGAGCAATCCGATTGGATTGGCGTTCACTTGACTCCTTCAGCCGAATATGTTTTTGAGCCGAAAAAATCTAATGCGTGGGTCAAATTCCGTCCACCGAACAAAACTCGTCTCGATTGGGAGCCACATTGTGTCAACTGGACGATGGATTGGACAAATCGCATGGAGGAGGTGAAACAGATTAAAGATAAATTTCGGCGACTTGGCCCCATCGTCCCCGAAATTGCTGGCAAATTTGCCAACACCTTGTCGTTTATTGAAAAAATGTCAAAACTTGAACCCGTCGCAAAATAAATACTCGCGATTGGCAATTTTGGTATGACCTTGTAATCTGACGGACAGAAATGAATTTGACCTTACAGCCATCGGTTTTGCGCTGGGCTCGCGAGCGTGCGGGTCTCGATGCTGAGGCGTTGGCAAAAAAGTTCGGCCTCGCGGTGGATCGGATTCGTTTTTGGGAAGAATCCGGCGAATTGCGTTTCAATCAGGCCGAAAAGCTGGCGCGCGTCACGCACACGCCGTTCGGCTATTTATATTTGGCGACGCCGCCGGTGGAAAAACTGCCGGTGCCGGATTTTCGCACCGTCGGCAGCGAGGAAGTGCAGCGTCCCAGCCCGGAACTGCTGGACGTTTTGGACGAAGCCCAACGGCGGCAGGACTGGTTTCGGGATTATTTGGTGACGAGCGGTGCCGAACCGCTGGCTTTTGTCGGCAGCTTGAACATCGGCATTGCGCCGCAAGCCGCCGCCGCGCGAATTTGCGCGCAATTGGGCATCACCACGGAGTTGCGGGCACAAGCGCGCCTGTGGGAAGACGCGCTACGCAATGAAGTCGAGCGCATTGAAGACAGTGGCGTGCTGGTCATGCGCAGCGGCATCGTCGGCAACAACACGCACCGCCCGTTGGACGTGGATGAATTTCGCGGTTTCGCCCTGTCGGATCGTTACGCCCCGCTGATTTTCCTAAATGCAAAGGACGCGAAGGGCGCGCAAATGTTCACGCTCATGCACGAACTGGTGCATCTGTGGCTCGGCCTCACCGGGGTTTCCAATCTTGAGGATACCTATGCGCCAGACCGTGACACGGAACGGTTTTGCAATGCGGTGGCGGCGGAAATTCTCGTGCCGGAAAACGAACTGCGCGAACGCTGGGCGGTGGCCAAGCGGCAGGCTGATCCGCTGGCGTTGTTGACGGCGTATTTCAAGGTGAGTTCGCTGGTGCTGCTCCGGCGTTTGCAGGATCTAAAATTTATTGACCGGGAAACTTTTCTCCGGCGTTATCGTGAAGAAGAGGCGCGATTTGTCCAGTTGGCCGCCAAACAAAGTGGCGGTGGAGACTTCTACCGCACGCAGCGAACGCGCTCTGGCGAGCGTTTCGCCAAGGCGTTGATCGAAAGCACACTGGAAGGCCGCACGCCCTACCGTGATGCGATGCGCCTGCTGGGAATCAGCAAAGTGACGACGTTTAATCAGTTTGCCAGGGAATTGGAGTTCCTCGTCTGATGCCCTATCTCCTCGATGCCAATACGCTGATTCAGGCCAAGAACGAATACTATGGATTCGATCTTTGCCCCGGTTTTTGGGCATGGCTGGAGCAACAGTATGCAGCCGGTGAAGTTTTCAGCATTGACCGGATTCAGCAGGAATTAGAAAGGGGCAACGATGAGTTGGCGACTTGGGCTACGGCTCATGGGAATGGGTTTTTCCAACCAGTAGATGCCCCGACAATGCAGGCAATGACTACGGTGAGCACTTGGGTGCAAAATGCGAATTTTACGGACAACGCCAAGCGTGAGTTTTTTTCCTGCGCCGATCCTTTCTTGATTGCCCATGCTTTGGCACACGGACATACCGTTGCCACTCATGAGGTTCATGTGGAGGGCGAGCGTAGGAAGGTGAAAATTCCGACGGTTTGCCGTGGACTGAATGTGCCATGCGTACGGACGTTTGATATGTTGCGCCAAAAAGGGGCTGCCTTTGTCCTGGCATGAGTACTACCGATACCAGTGAGAAGGGACTCGAAACCCTGATAATGCGGCACATGACCGGCACGGCCGGCCTTGCGCCCGTGGCCGAGGGCATGGCCTCGGAAACGCCCGATGCCCTTGCAGCCGCCAAGGCCGCCGGCTCGGGCTGGCTCGCCGGCAATCCCAAGGATTACGACCGCACCCACGCGATCGACGCGCCGCAGTTGTTCCAGTTCCTCCACGCCACCCAGCCGGACACGCTCAAGAAACTCGACATCGCCGATTACCGGGACGCCAAAGACATCAATCGGCAGAAATTCCTCGCCCGCCTCTCCAACGAAATCGGCAAGCGCGGCGTCATTGACGTGCTCCGCAAAGGCGTGGACCACGGGCCGCTGCATTTTGATCTGTTTTACGGCACGCCGTCACCGGGCAACGCGAAGGCGGCGGCGCTCTTTGCCAAAAACCGTTTCAGCATTTCGCGCCAGTTGCGTTACAGCACGGACGAAACGCGCCGGGCACTGGACCTGTGCCTATTCATCAATGGCCTGCCCCTCTCCACCTTTGAACTCAAGAACAGCCTCACCAAGCAGACAGTCGAGGACGCCATCGAGCAATACCGACGCGACCGCGACCCGCGCGAGAAGCTGTTCGAGTTCGGGCGTTGCGTGGTGCATTTCGCCGTGGACGACGCCGAAGTGCGCATGTCCACCGAATTGCGGGGAAAAGCCTCGTGGTTTCTGCCATTCAACCAGGGTTGGAACGACGGCGCGGGCAATCCGCCCAACCCGGCCGGCCTAAAAACGGATTATCTCTGGAAGGCAATTCTCACCCCGGCTGGCCTCACCAACATCCTCGAAAACTATGCGCAGATCGTCGAGGAGAAGAACGCCAAGACTGGGCGGAAGCGGCGCAAGCAAGTGTTTCCGCGCTACCACCAACTCGACGTGGTGCATGAGGTTCTGGCCCATGTCTCGGCGCATGGGCCGGGTGCGCGGTATCTCATCCAGCACTCCACCGGCAGCGGTAAATCCAATTCCATCGCCTGGCTGGCGCACCAGCTCATCGCACTGAAGAAATCCGAAAAGGAGATTTTCGACTCCGTGATCGTGGTTACGGATCGCCGCATTCTCGACGACCAGATTCAAAAAACGGTCAAACAGTTCATGCAGGTCGGCGCGACGGTGGGTCACGCGGAACATTCCGGAGACCTGCGGAAATTCATCGAGGAAGGAAAGAAGATCATCATCAGTACAGTGCAGAAGTTCCCGTTCATCCTCAGCGAGATTGAAAAGGATGCGAAGGGCAAGACCTTCGCCATCATCATTGATGAGGCGCATAGCAGCCAGGGCGGCAAGACCTCGTCCGCCATGAGCGCGGCGCTCGCCGATCCGGAAGACACGGTGAACGATGCGTTGGAGAAGCGGATGCAGGCGCGGAAGATGTTGACCAACGCCAGCTACTTCGCCTTCACCGCCACGCCCAAGAACAAGACGCTGGAAATGTTCGGCCAGCCCCTGCCGCCGGACGCCGAGGGCAAGATCAAGCACCGGCCTTTCCACAGCTACACGATGAAGCAAGCCATCCAGGAGGGCTTTATCCTCGACGTGCTCAAGAGCTACACGCCCGTGGACAGCTATTACAAGCTGGTCAAGAAAATCGAGGGCGACCCGGAGTTCGATACCAAGCGGGCGCAGAAGAAGCTGCGGAAATATGTCGAGAGCCGCGACCACGCCATCCGCCTCAAGGCCGAAATCATGGTGGACCACTTCCACGAACAGGTGATGGCGCTCAACAAGATCGGCGGCAAGGCGCGGGCGATGCTGGTATGCAACGGCGTCGAGCGGGCCATCCAGTATTTTCACGCGTTCAAGGCGTATCTCACTGAACGCAAGAGTCCTTATCAGGCCATCGTCGCCTTCTCCGGCGAGCACGATTTCGGTGGGGCTAAAGTCAGCGAGTCATCCTTGAACGGATTTTCCAGCGGAGACATCGCCGACAAGATTCAGGAAGACCCGTATCGCTTCCTCATCTGCGCGGACAAGTTCCAGACCGGCTACGATGAGCCGTTGCTCCACACGATGTATGTGGACAAGCCGCTCTCCGGCATCAAGGCCGTGCAAACGCTCTCCCGTTTGAATCGCGCCCATCCCGAAAAACATGACGTGTTCGTCCTCGATTTCCAAAACAACACCGAGACGATCACGCTGGGGTTTTCGGATTACTACCGCACCACCGTCCTCAGCGAGGAAGCCGACCCGAACAAGTTGCACGATCTCAAGGCCGCGTTGGACAACGCGCAGGTCTATTCGCCAGAGCAGGTGCAAACGATGGTGGATTTGTTCCTGTCCGGGGCGGCGCGCGACACGCTCGACCCCATCCTCGACATCTGCGTGGCCGTTTACCTGCGGTTGGACGAGAACGGACAGGTGGATTTCAAGGGCAAAGCCAAGGGTTTTGCGCGGACTTACGATTTCCTCGCTTCGATCCTGCCCTATACCAACCGCGATTGGGAAAAACTCTCCATCGTGCTCAATCTTCTCATTCCGAAACTTCCGGCACCGCCGGACGAAGACCTGTCCAAAGGCATTCTTGAAGCCATTGACATGGACAGCTACCGCGTCGAGAAAAGGGCGGTCATGAAAATCGCTGTCGCTGATGACAACGCGGAGATTGGCCCTGTGCCCGTCGAAGGTGGCGGGCGCAAAGCCGAGCCGGAACTGGATCGCCTTAGTAACATCCTCAAAGCCTTCAACGACCAATTCGGCACGTTGTTCGCCGACTCCGACCGCGTGGCCCGCCGCATCAAGGATGACATTGCGCCCAAGGTTGCCGCTGACCAGTCGTATCGAAACGCGAAGCAGAACACTCCGAACGCTGCCCGCATCGAGCACGACAAGGCCCTCGCCAAAGTCATGCTTACCTTATTGAAGGACGACACCCAGGTTTACAAGCAGTTCGTGGAGAATGAATCCTTCCGTCGTTTCGTCACCGACATGGTGTTTACAATGACGAGCGCAGAGGCGGCATGAGTGACAATCTGGACATCTCGAATTACCTCAACGATGTCCTCAAGGATTGGCGGGAGAGTCGGGGAGGTTTTCCCCACAACACACACCCGGAGTACCAGTGGCCTATTCCTTTTTTCGGCAATCCTGCCACGGCTCTCGTGGCTACAGTTGGCGTGAATCCTTCCTCTATGGAGTTCGTCCCAGATCGTAATTGGGGTGCTGTGCGCACGGAAACAGATTGGCACCAGCGTTTGGACCGGTATTTCACCGGGGCGATTCCAGCTTATGAATGGTTCAATCCCTGGCGTGCTGGTTTGAGGTTGCTCGATTTTAGCTATGGTCAATGTGCAGCGGGACATCCTTGTTTGATGCGCCACAGAGGGTGCAGCGGCCTCTTGCCTCCTTCAAAATTCGGAAGCGCAGGATGTCGTTAATGCCGTTGTTATCAATCAGCCGATAATCCCAGATGCTGATGCCGTTTTTGATGATGTAATCCTGGATTTTCTGGTCGCAGATTTTCCGGATTTCGGCTTTTTGCTCCAGTGTCATTCTCTTGACGGTCAAGGAAAGCAAATCATCCTGCTTGTTTATGACACCGTGCTTGGCGAGGACTTTGGCGGGCATTTCCTTGATACGCTTTTCATAGTAGAGCAACTGGCTTTCGTCTTGTCTTAAAAAATCCTGTGCCAGTTGTCGGATGGTGGCCGACCCACCCGAGTCAATCAGGGCCCGGATCAGGAGGGGCTGGTAAACATGGCTCATGCTCATCTTGTTGAGCAGAAAATCTCGCAGGCTGGAGAATTGCATGTGCGCAGCGTCTACGAAAATGGAAATCCAGACCAGAGGAAATTTGTTCGTAAAGGGGTGGAAAGGGGCCTGGAATTATGACTCTTTCCGCTTTTTCAATTCAGCCTTCCGTGTGTTTTACGTGTTGTTCGCCTGCATGCCTCGTGGCAATGGTTAAAGCGGCCACTTTACGGAATGTATTCACTTGGTGCTATCTGCATACATTATGTAATGATTATTTCGAGAAAGGGTCAGAAAGGGGCGGTCCTAGAATTTTGACATTTCTGAAAATGGGTCAGTCGCACACATCGTACTTTGCTTTTAGGGTGCAGGTCCGCTCGCGCTCCTCTGCCTCTGACCTGTAGCCTCTTGCGCCGGCAGCGCACTTGGACGCTTTGCGTCCCTCATTGGAATCAAAATCGTGTTGTTTTCCACCCGCTGCTTGCGTTTGCTTTTCTGCTTCCTCACCTTGCCCGGCCCAATGCAAATCCAATTCCGTTTCTTTCGCCGCCAGACAGGCATTTACACCCTCATCGACAAGAAATCCGGGAGGCAAAAAACGCTTAAAACCCGCGACAAAGCCGAGGCGCAGCGTCTCACCCAGGCATATAACGACGCCGTAAATCAAGCTGTCTTCAATGTCTCCCTTGCCCGCATTTATCTTGCCGGTTCCGACCCGAAACTCAGTACCCGCACCTGGCAGGAAGTCATGGACCACATCCTCAAACATCGTGGTGGCGAAACCGCTCGGCGGTGGAGCGTTGCCACCCAGGATAAAAATTTTGATTCCATTCGCAACTTGCCTGTTGTTGAAACGCGACCTGAGCACTTCATGGAAGTCCTGTCTGACGGCAAGCCCTCCACCAACGTCTATCTTCGCCGTATCCACAACCACGCCCTCGGCATGGAGTGGCTCTTGAAATCAGTGCTTCCCAAACTCCTTTGGCCCAAACCCGTCTTCAAAAAGAAGCGCGCCATCACCGAAGCGGAACACCTCGCCATCATCGGCCGCGAAGGCAATCCCGAGCGCCGCGACTTTTATGAACTCCTTTGGCACACCGGCGCCTCTCAAAGTGACGCCGCCTTTCTGCGCGCCGAGGACGTCAATTGGACCAGCCGCACCATCGCCTACACCCGTCAGAAACTCGCGCACCACGACCCGGCCACGGTAAAACCAGCTCTGATTCGCTTTGGCGATGAAGTGGCGGCCATTCTGCGCCGTCGTCCGCAGTCCGCTCTGCTGTTTTCGTATCTGGCCACGGTTCGCCCCGGCGACCGCGCCACGGAATTCAAGCAACGCTGCGAGGGATTGAATATCGCAGGCGTGACGCTCCATTCCTACCGTTACGCATGGGCCGAACGAGCTTTGAAGTGTGGCTATCCAATGCGTTTCGCGCAGGAGGCCTTGGGCCACAACTCCAAGGCCATCCACCACGCCTATTCCAAAAGCGCCGAAGTCGTCGTCCCATCCCTCGCCGACTGGGAGACTCACTGGCAACGATCGCAGCAAATCATTGCGTTTCCCAACCCCATCGTTCCACCACCAACACCGCCGGCTAACCCGTAGAGCTTGGACCACCATTGTCCCAGCCACGGTATAAACTGCCGGTGTGAATGCCGCGCGCTATTTTCAACGTCGGGAAGATTACCAGCCGCCGCAAACACCCGCTGACAGTCCATTTCGCAAATTCAAAGTGCGGTGCTTGGCGTGCGGCTCGTATCGGTTGCGGCTCGCGGCGCAGTTCCAGGAAGAGACCGGCGAAACGGTCGCGATCCTCATTTGTACCCGCTGCCGCCAAAGCGAAACCCTGCCCCTCAAATGACACCGGTCCCAATGTTGCCCAACCGATTTTTTTATTTTATCGCCGCGGATTACCCCTACTCCGGTCGGTTCATTTATTCTTTGCTTTCCGTTCATCGCCCGGACGCTTTTCTCCACGATCCTAATCGCCTTGTCCAACCCAAAATATTTCCCTCTCCGCGTTGCGGAGCTATGGGGAGCAGGGCAGGGTGAGGTGATTTCGGGTTTTATGGCCCGTGCGGCTCGCACTTTTCGTCCTGTCCGGGCAGCCGGCTGGCGGTTTCCACCCACCGACACCTCAATTTCCTAAGGATTTTGAAGCGTCGGAAAAAAACCACTGCTGCGTCCGACCGAAAACCGATCCGGACACCAAAACGGACACCAAAAGGGTAAAAAACGGCATGGATGGGTAAAGCAGATTTATGTTGATTTCCTAATAGAAACGGGCATAATTGAACTGCAACGGCGGGGAATTTCGGCCAATTCCGCCCCCAGCCACCACTTCGTCTCGCCTTTTGTATCAAAAAGGTTTCGCCCGCCTGCGGCTGAAGTCGGTGTTGGCAATTTCAGTTGCACCTGCTATTTTCCAGCGCATGTCCGATGTGGCTGACACGGCCAAAACGCCTTCGAAGGCACAAGTGTTTCTCCGCCGGTTGATCACCACGGTGATTCTCTGGACGGTGATTCTTGCGGCTTTGTTCTCCCGCAACCGCCTGATTTCCGACGGCGTGTTTATTCTCATCATGATGTTTCTTGCGACGGCCGGGCTCGCGGAATTTTACGGACTGGTCGAGAAGCGCAATCTGGCCTGTTTCAAATGGTGCGGTTTGATCGGCGGTGTGCTGCTTATGGCTGGCGCATTTTTACAACTGACGGGGGAAATTTCGGCCGTCACCACGGGCTACGTTGGGGTTTATGATTCGCCGGCCCGGCCCAACGACTTTGAAACGGGCTTCGTCATCCTGTTTGTGCTGGGGCTGTGTGTGCGCCAACTCGTTTCGCGCGTCAATTCGTCGGGCATTCTGGCCATTTCCACGACGTTGTTCGGCCTGATGTATGTGCCGTGGTTGCTGAATTTCATCCAGAAAATCAATTTTTTCCCCGGCGTGGACGGACGGTTTTACGTCCTTTACTTCATCTTGGTTACGAAATTCAGCGACACCGGCGCGTATGTCGTCGGCTCGCTCATTGGCCGGCACAAAATGATCCCGCGCATCAGCCCCGGCAAAACCTGGGAGGGCTTCGGCGGCGCGATTTTTATTTCGACCGCGGCCAGCCTGGTTTTTGTGCATTTTCTGGGCGATAAAATGGCGGGCATGAACCGGTTGCACGCTGTTGTGATCGGCGTGTTGCTGGGTTTGACGGCGGTTATCGGCGATTTGATTGAATCGCTGTTCAAACGCGAAGCCGGGGTGAAGGATTCCGGGCGGCTGTTCCCCGGCATCGGCGGCATCCTCGACTTGCTGGATAGTTTGCTGTTCAATGCCCCGATCATGTATCTATATTTGCGGCATATTCTGACGCATCCATGAAAAACGTTGTTTTACTCGGTTCAACTGGTTCCATCGGCACCAGCACTGTCAAGGTGGCTGAAGATTTGCCGAATCACATCCGTTTGATCGGCTTGGCCGCCGGGGACAATGATGCATTGTTGCTCAAACAAGCGCAAAAACACCACCCGGAAGCCGTTTCAATCAATAATCGGGCCAAGTCCCACGAGTTGGAAAAAGTCCTCGGTTCGACGACCTCGGTTTATTCGGGCGACGAAGGTTTGATGAAACTCGCCACGCTGCCATCGGCTGACATTGTGCTCATCGCCATCGTCGGCACGGCGGGATTGAAGCCCGCGCTGGCCGCAATTCGTGCGGGCAAGGACATTGCCATCGCGTCCAAGGAAATCCTCGTGATGGCCGGGGAAATCGTGATGAATGAGGCGCGCAAGCATGGCGTTCACGTGCTCGCCGTGGACAGCGAACATTCGGCAATTTTTCAATGCCTCAATGGAAAATCTTCAGATACTGTCCGCAAACTCTGGCTTACGGCGTCCGGCGGGCCGTTTCGCACCACGCCCAAGGAGGAGTTTCCCAACATCACCGTTGAGCGTGCGCTCAAACATCCGTCGTGGGTCATGGGCAAAAAAATCACCATTGATTCGGCGACGCTGTTCAACAAGGGGTTGGAAATGATTGAAGCGCGCTGGCTGTTCGATATCGGCATGGACCGCATCGGTGTGCTGGTGCATCCGCAAAGCATTGTTCATTCCATGGTGGAATTTGTGGATGGCGCGCTGCTCGCGCAGCTTTCCACACCGGACATGTGCCTGCCGATTCAATACGCCTTGACGTATCCCGACCGCGTGCCAAGCGACCGCGTGCAAACCGATTTTGTAAAACTGGGCAGCCTGACGTTTGAGGCGCCCGACGAGGAACGTTTTCCGTCGCTGCAACTCGCGCGCCGGGCAGGGGAGACGGGCGGCACGCTGCCGGCGGTGTTGAACGCGGCAAACGAAGTGGCGGTTGATGCGTTCGTGAAAGGGAAAATCAATTTCCCGCAAATCACGGAAACCGTCCGGCGCGTGATGGACGCGCACACGGTGGTGAATCATCCGACGCTGGAAAAGCTTTTGGAAGCCGACGCATGGGCGCGCGCCGAGGCGGCGAAATAATAAAATCGTCCTCGTCCCTCGTCCTCGTAATCGGAAACCAAAAATCGAGGACGAGAACGAAGACGATTGCTAGGCGGGCGGCGAAATAAACGGTGCCCTCACTCAACGATTTGAAGCTGCGGCGGCGTAGTCTATCCTAATATTAGCAAACCAACCGCCTTTGAGGCGGGGCAATGACACAAAAAGATTGGAATTCATAAATGCCTGCATCTCACCATGTAGCGCCTATCTTCTTAGGAGGCGTCATGGCTTAATCCCAATAGTCAAATGAATGTCAATGTCTCCAACTCTAATCTCTACTGGCGAGCCAGCAGGAGCCACAACCTTTGGGCACGCCAACTTGGTCGAATCTGGCTGTTCGATGGTCATCGCCAATCTGACAAATCTCGCGCTGCCGTTTGTGAACACAGTCGGACTGATAACGCAAACTTTGCCACCGTCCAAATCGTGACGAATCGGCTTCCCGTCAGAAAACTCGACCACGCCTAAATCCATGACCTTCGGACTCGCCGCTGCGGATGAATGCTTGGAACAGCCGGTGAACAGTGACACGAGCAATGCCGCAGTAATTAGTGGTGTGTGGTATTTCATAAAATGAGAACGATGCCTAACAGATAATGGACGGCTTACTTTGCAGCCTATCTTTTTTCATAAAACGACCTTAATATGGGCTGAAATTACTGTCCAGCATATTCTTGTGTCGATTATGATCCCGCAATCTCTTTCAGTAAAGACTGCAACCGCGCCGCTGGGCAAATTGTTATCCAACCATCAAATATTTCCAACTTTTGAGAAGGGGGCTTGCGGCGGTTCTTTGCGTTCCGTGATTGCGGGCGAAGCGTTCCCTGATATATTCAGGGCGTCCCTTCGTAGGGGGCTGAATCTTTAGCATGACCATTTTGAATGTCATTTACGTAGTTGCCGCCGTGCTGGCGCTGTTTGGCGCGGCCATTTTCATCCATGAATTCGGCCATTTCTGGGTCGCGCGGAAGCTGGGGATGAAGGTCGAGGAATTCGCTGTCGGGTTTGGCCCGAAAATCCGCAGTTGGAAGCGCGACGGCATTGAATATTCGGTTCGTTCGATTCCGGCCGGCGGTTTTGTGAAGCTGCCGCAAATGATCACCGCCGAGGCGCTCGAAGGCCAGTCGAAGGAAGAAGTTCCTCCGGCGCCGCCCCTGCACAAAATCCTCGTCGCCTTCGCCGGGCCGTTCATGAATGTGGTTTTTGCGTTCGCCATCGCCACGGTCATTTATTTTGTCGGTCTGCCCATCCCGGTAAATCCTGCCATCATCGGCTATGTCGAACCGGGGTCGGCGGAAGCCAAACTCGGCATTCAGGAAGGCGACCGCATCGTGTCGGTGAATGGCAAACTGGTGAAATCCTGGCAGGACGTGGAAATGGACACGGTGGTGGCGCGCACGAGTTTGCTGCCCGTTGTCATCGAACATGACGGCAAGGAAAACACGTATCAACTTCAGGCAACGGCCGACAACGCCATCGGGCTGAAGCTGCTTAATCTCAATCCGCGCGACCATCCCGAAGTCATGGAGGTCATTTCCGGCAGCGTGGCGGACAAGGCCGGCTTGAAGCCGGGCGATCACATCATCTCGCTGGCCGGGGTGCCCATTGCCAGCCGCGAACAATTGATTGACATTATTCACAAGCGCGGCGGACAACCCACCGAAATGCGGGTTGATCGCGGCGAACAAAAATTGACGCTGAACATCACGCCGACGGTTGATCCGACGACCCACAGCGGGCGAATTGGCGTCCAATTGGGTGTCAGTTCCACGCAAATTTACATTGTCCAAAAACCGGGGCCGACGCCGTGGGAACAGTTGAGCGATGTGGTGGATAAAACTTTCGCGACCATCGGCGCGCTCGTTCATTCACGCGAAACAGGCGTGGGCGCAAAAGATTTGGCCGGGCCGGTCGGCATCCTCGCCATGCTCGCCACCGCGGTGAATAATGACTATCGCCTGGCTTTGAGCTTCCTGGTGCTGCTCAACATCAACCTCGCGTTCATCAATTTGCTGCCGATTCCCGTGCTCGACGGCGGACATATTTTGATGGCCATCATTGAAAAAATCCGCCGTCGGCCGTTGAGCATCAAATTCGTTGAATACACCACGACCGGCTTCGCGGTGCTGCTGATTTCGTTCATGCTTTACGTGACATTTTTTGACATCAAGCGGTTCCCACTTTTCCGCGCCATGTTCAAGAGCGACGTGCAAATCCAGCAATCGGCGCAGCCAGCGGAAACCGCGCCGGCCCAGCCCAAATAATTCATGCGCTACTGCGAATCACCTTTTTCCCATCACCGGCGAAAAACCCGCGAAGTCGTCATTGGCGATCCAGCGCGCGGTGGCGTTATCATTGGCGGCGACCATCCCGTAGTGAAGCAGTCCATGCTCACCTGCGACACGATGGACACCGCCGAATCCGTGAAGCAGACGCTCGATCTGGTTGCCGTCGGCTGCCAGCTTGTCCGCATCACCGCGCCTACGGTGAAGGACGCGGCGAATTTGCAGAACATCGTCGCTGAACTGCATCAACGCGGCTGTTTCGTGCCGATTGTGGCGGACATCCATTTCAAGCCCGAAGCGGCGATGGAAGCGGTTAAATGGGTTGAGGTCGTGCGCGTGAATCCCGGCAATTATGCGGACTCAAAAAAATTTGCGACCAAGGAATACACGGACGAGCAATACACCGCCGAGTTGCAGCGCATTGAGGAAAAATTCACGCCGCTCGTGCTGGAATGCGTCCGCCTGAAACGCTGCCTGCGCATCGGCACCAACCACGGCTCGTTGAGCGACCGCATCATGAATCGCTACGGCGACACGCCGCTCGGCATGGTGGAGAGCGCGCTGGAATTCGCCCGTATCTGCCGCAAGCACAACTTCCACAATTTTAAGTTCTCGTTGAAGTCGTCCAATCCCAAAGTGATGATCGAGTGCTACCGGCTGCTGGTCGCGCGGCTTGAGAAGGAGGGACCAGATTGGAATTATCCCATTCATATCGGCGTCACCGAAGCGGGCGAGGGTGAGGACGGTCGCATTAAATCCGCCATCGGCATCGGTTCGCTGTTGTGCGACGGTCTGGGCGACACCATCCGCGTCTCGCTCACGGAGGACAGTCCGCGCGAAATCGAGGTTTGCACCGATCTGCTGGCGCAGATTCCTTATTTGACCGTAGCAGCGGACGTGAGTCCGCTCAAACTGGATCGAGATCCGAGCCGACTCAAATCGGCTGCTACTTTCCCCTTCGACCCGTTTCACTTTGAGCGCCGTGTTACGCCGGAAATTGAACTGGGCGGCGGCGTGAAATGTGGTGGCGAACAACTCATCCGCGTCGTGGTCAACCGCGCCACGTGGGACAAGGTGGCTCCGAAGATTCGCCCGAAGGACGATGTGAAACCGGAGGCGGTCTATGAAGACCTGAACGTCGCGGAGATAGACCCGACCAAAGATTTCGAAATCAACTGCGAGACCCAGTTCGTGACCGTGAAGGATGGCGTAAACCTGCCGGCCATCACCGCGTTTCGACTGCTGGCTTTGAAACTGAAACGGCTCGGGCGGAACAACCCGATTTTGCTGAAAGATTGTTTAAGTGGCACAGGCTTCCAGCCTGTGAAACAGACACCAAACACAGACCAGAGGTCTGTGCCACTTGAACCAAAAATCGCCTTGCTGCGCGCGTCGGTGGTCATCGGTTCGCTGCTGGCGGATGGCATTGGCGATGCGATTTTGATTCGGGGCGAGGCCGGTGCCGGACAATCGCTGCGGCTGGCTTACAACCTGTTGCAGGCGGCGGGCTGCCGTTCGTTCAAGACCGATTATGTGGCGTGCCCGAGTTGCGGACGGACACTATTCAATCTGCAAACCGTCACCGCGCGCATCAAGGCGCGCACAGAGCATCTCAAGGGCGTGAAGATTGCCATCATGGGTTGCATCGTGAACGGCCCGGGCGAGATGGCCGACGCGGATTTCGGCTACGTGGGCGGCGCGCCCGGCAAGATCAATCTTTACGTCGGCAAGACGCCGATCAAATTCAACATCCCCGAAGCCGAGGCCGTGGACCGTCTCGTGGACCTCATCAAGGAACACAACAAGTGGGTGGAGCAGGAAAGCACGGTTTGAAGGAAGCCCAATCGGCTGTGGTGCGATGACAAAGCGCCAGCCCTCCACCGTTTTTTCAGCCGGGGCAATTCCAGTTCCAATCCAGTGCCAATGCGATTGTCCACCAATCCGTTCCACACTGCCAAATTCCGGGTATTCCTGAGCGCAAATTCCAAAACGCCTTCCAAAACGCTTGCCATTTCCATTTATTTGCATAAAGTGTCCGACCGCTTTCAAATTTATGCATTTAATTGACTTAAACGGAATTTTGGCCCAGGCAACCGCGCCGCAATCGGGCCAGCCGCAGCAGCCCGTATGGATGACGTTTGCTCCGATGATCCTGCTGGTGGTCGTGTTTTACTTCATTTTGATCCGTCCGCAGCAGCAGCGCGCCAAGCAGCAGGCCAAATTGATTTCCAACCTCAAGTCGGGTGACAAGGTCGTCACGGCCGCAGGCATCATCGGGGTCGTTATTACGGTGAAGGACCAGACCGTTTCCCTCCGGTCAGCGGACGCCAAAATGGAAGTCACCAAATCTTCAGTCACGGAAATTCTCGAAGGCGGCAATGCCGTAGAATCCTGAACCCATCATGAGCCGAAACAATCCCTGGATAATTCTTTTTGTTGTTCTGATCGTCTGCTGGTCGTTTTACGAAATGTACCCGCCAACGTCGCGCGACCTGGTGCAGGAATTTTCTACGCACGCGATGAATCGGGACGCGAAATTCACGAACATTTTGGAGCGGCTCAAGCCGTTGCAGCAGGCGCGGCCAGAACGCGAATTCGCCAATTTGCAGGAGGCCATCGGCACGAACAGCATCAAGCCGTATTTTCCCTTTTTCGATGCGAATAATCAGGTGTATCCCAACACCTTCATCCTGAACCAGCTTCAACGCGAGGCATCGGGTAAAATCAAGCTGGGATTGGATTTGCAGGGCGGTACGTCGTTCCTGGTGGAAATGGACACAAACAAACTGGTTTATGTTGAAACGGTCACCAACAGTGCGGGCGTGGCCGAAACGACCACCAACTTGGCACAGACGGAAGGTGCGCTGTCACAGGCGGTCGAGGTGTTGCGCAAACGTGTGGACGCTTTCGGCGTGGCCGAGCCCATCATTCAACCGGCGGGCGGCAACCGCATCTTGATTCAATTGCCGGGCCTGTCCGAAGCCGACAAGGAAAGCGCCAAGGCGCAAATTCAGAAAGCCGCGTATCTGGAATTCCGGATGGTGAAGGAAGACAGCGACGAGATCATCAAAAACAACGAACCGATTCCGCCTGGCTACATATTGCTCAGGCGCATTGAGCCGCAGCCCAGTGGCCCGCCAATCATCGAGCAAGTCATCGTGAAGAAAAAGCCGGAAAATGGCCTGGCTGGTGACATCGTCAAAAACGCGATGGCGGTGCGCGGCAACCTGGGTGAACCGCAAATTGACTTCCAGTTGAATGACAACGGCGCGAAACGATTCGGCGAGGTGACCCGAAACAGTGTCGGGCAGCGGCTGGCCATTGTTTTGGACGGCGATTTGTACTCGGCGCCAGTGATTCAAAGTCCGATTGAGACGGGCAATGGACAGATTACCGGGCATTTCACGGTGGAACAGGCGCAGGAACTGGCCAACGTGCTGCAAAATCCCCTGCGCGCGCCGCTCGTGCCGGTTTATTCCTACGACGTGGATCCGACGCTGGGCAAGGACTCGATTCGCAGCGGCATTCACGCGTCCATCGCCGGCGTGGTTTTGGTTTCCGTCTTCATGCTGTGCTATTATTTGCTCGCGGGAATCGTGGCGAACATCGCACTGGTCACGAACATCATCATTTTGATGGGTGTGATGTGCTCCATCGGCACGACGCTCACGCTGCCGGGCATTGCGGGCGTGGTGCTCACCGTCGGCATGGCCGTGGATGCCAACGTGCTGATTTACGAGCGCATTCGCGAGGAACTGGCCAAGGGCAAATCCCTGCGTGGCGCCATCAGCGCCGGTTACGCCCGCGCCTTCGGCACGATTTTCGACTCGCATGTCACCACGCTGATTTCCTCGATTATTTTGATTTTCATGGGCACGGGTGAAATCAAGGGGTTCGGCGTTACGCTGACCATCGGCGTGGCCGCGAGCCTGTTCACCGCGCTGGTGGTGACGCGGCTGATCTTCAATTTCCTGCTCGAACATAACTGGATCAAATCGCTGCGGATGTTTCACCTCATTCGCGCCACCAAACTCGACTTTATGAAGCTGGCCAAGCCGGCGTTCATCCTGTCCTGGACGATCATTCTCATCGGCATGGGTTACGGAATATTTGATCGCGGCTCGAAACTGTTCGGCGTGGATTTTGCGGGCGGCGACAGCACGACGTTCAGCTACGCGCAAAAAGTTGAGCAGGGAAAAATTAGTTCCGCGTTGGACTCCATCGGCGAAAAAGATGCGCAAGTCCAATATCAAAAAGACGTGGGCGGCGGCACGGAAACGCTCCGCGTGACGACTTCGAAGGACTCAGCCAAGAAAGTAGAACAAGCCCTGACGAGCCAGTTCCCGCAAGCGAAGTTCATAACCATCGGCCAGCAGAGCGTCGGCGCGGTGGTGGGCGATGAAATCAAACGCTCGGCCATCATTGCCTCGTTGCTGTCGTTGTTCGGCATTCTGATTTACGTGGCGTTCCGTTACGAATTTTACTTCGCGGTTGGCGCGGTCGTCGCGGTCATTCACGATGTGTTCATGACGATTGGCTGTTATTGCATTGCCAACGGCGTTTCGGGCCGCGAATTTAACGCCACCGTCGTTGCGGCCATTCTGACCATCATCGGTTTTTCCACCAATGACACCATCGTGATTTTTGACCGCATCCGGGAGGATTTGAAACTCGGGGTGCGCGGCTCGTTCAAGGAAATCATCAACCAGGCACTCAATCAAACCTTGAGCCGGACGCTGATCACCTCCGGCACGGTGTTCCTGGCCACGACGGCGCTTTACGTTTTTGGCGGCGGCGTCATCAATGACTTTGCGTTCACCTTCCTCATCGGCATCCTCACCGGCACATATTCGAGCATCTACATCGCCAGCGCGCTGGTGTTGTGGCTGCACAAGGGCGAACGTCCGGCCATCGGCGCTTCGCAGGTGACGATGCAACAAAACACGTCGTCGGCGCGAGTTTGACGGCACAAATCATGCCCGGCTCCGTTGAAATCACGCCATGGCACTGGGCGGGTTTCATTCTTTGCGTGCTGGTTTTCCTCGCGCTTGATCTCGGCCTGTTTCACCGCCGTGCCCGCGTCGTCAAATTCAGGGAAGCCGCCGCCTGGAGCATGATTTGGTTTGCGCTGGCCATGGTTTTTGCCGGGGCCATGGCCCATTGGCGCGGACGGGAAGAGGCGGTTCAATTTACCACCGGCTACATCATCGAACTTTCACTGTCGCTCGACAACATTCTCGTCATTGCGCTCATTTTCGCGTGGTTTCAAATCCCGGTTCAATTCCAACATCGGCTGCTGTTTTGGGGCATTCTCGGCGCGCTCGTCATGCGTGGCGCGATGATTGCCGCCGGCGCGGAATTGATCAGCCGGTTCGACTGGGTGCTTTATGTTTTTGGCGCGTTTCTGGTGTTCACGGGCATCAAAATGCTTTTTTCCGGCAAAGACACCGTGCAACCGGAAAAAAATCTAACGCAGCGGCTGGCGCGAAAACTGTTCGCTGTTTCGCCGGACCTGGACGGACAGAAATTCTTCACCCGGCTGGATGGCCGCTTTGCGCTCACGCCGCTGACCCTGGTGCTGCTGCTCATCGAGACGACCGATTTGATCTTTGCCGTGGATTCCGTTCCGGCGGTTTTTTCCGTCACGCGCAAGGCCTTCATCGTCTTCACCTCGAACGTTTTTGCCATCCTCGGGCTCCGTTCGATGTATTTTTTACTGGCGGGCGCGCTCGGATATTTTCGCTATTTGAAAGTTGGCTTGTCGGTTGTGCTGGCCTTTGTCGGCCTTAAAATGCTCCTCGATCCGCACGACCATCCGCCCAAGTGGTTTCAAATCGAAATCCCGACCAGCGTTTCTTTGATGACGGTTGCGGCCATTATTTTAAGCGCCATTGTGCTGTCCGTCATGGTTGCCGAGCGGGAGAAACGCACCGGCGCGGGCCATTCGTCAAACCCTGAACCGCGATGAAATTCCGCTGGTCGCTCGCGCCGCCGCAACCGCTTCTGGCCGGTCAACTGGCGGCGCAGCTCAAAATCCCGCCGCTGCTCGCGCAATGCCTGCTCAATCGCGGTTTCAGCGAACCATCCGCCATTGAAAATTTTCTCCAGCCGCGGCTGAAAAATCTGGCCGACCCGTTTCTGCTTCCAAACATGGCCGCTGCCGTGGAGCGATTGTTCCGTGCCCGCGAACAAAACGAATCACTCGTCATCTTTGGCGATTATGACGTGGACGGGGTGACCTCCACCGCACTCCTCGTCGAAGTTTTGCGGTCGCTTGGCTGGAAGGTGGGTTTTTATCTGCCAAATCGCATGGACGAAGGCTACGGCCTCAGCGCCGACGGTGTCGAAAATTGTCTCAAAAAACATCCCGCGACACTCCTGCTCGCTGTGGACTGCGGCTCAACGGCCGTGGAAACAATCAGCCGTCTCCGTTCGCAGGGCGTGGACGTCATCGTACTCGATCATCACCAGGTTTCAAATCCTGCGCCCGAAGCGGTGGCGCTGGTAAATCCGCAACTGCAAAGTCGAGAGCCGAGAGCCGAGAATCGAGAGCAGGCGAATGGCGTGCCCTCGGCCTTCGACTCTCAACCCTCGGCTCGGTTTTGTGAACTTTGTTCCGCCGGCCTCGCCTTCAAACTGGCGCATGCCTTGGTCAAACACGGACGCGGGACCGGTCTGGCCGGCGCGGCAGAATTTGATTTGCGACCCCTGCTTGATTTGGTCGCGCTAGGCACGATTGCCGACTTGGTTCCGTTGACCGGCGAAAATCGGATTCTTGTTACCGCCGGTTTGCAACGGCTTAACGCGACGCAACGGCCCGGACTGGTCGCGCTCAAACAGGTGGCGCAATGCCAGGCCCAACTTGGCACTTACGAGGTCGGGTTTCAGCTTGGCCCGCGCCTGAATGCGGCGGGGCGGTTGGAAACGGCCGAGGAATCGTTGCATTTGCTGCTCGCCCGCGATTTGGCCGTGGCGATGCCGATCGCCCAAAATCTCGATTCGCGAAATCGCGAACGGCAAAAGATTGAGCGCATCATCGTCGAGGAAGTCATTGGTGTCGTTAAGTCAAAATTTGATCCGCAAACTGATTTTGTCATCGTCGAGGGACAATTGCTCTGGCACATCGGCGTCGTCGGCATCGTTGCGTCTCGTGTGCTCCAGCAATTTTACCGTCCAACCATCATCCTGGGCGGGGAAGGTGGCGAATGGCGCGGTTCGGGCCGGAGCATTGCGGGATTTGACCTGGCCGCCGCATTGCGCGAATGCGATGACCTGCTCGTTCGGCACGGCGGTCACGCCATGGCGGCAGGGCTGAGCCTGCAGCCGGAAAAAATTGACGCACTGCGGCAGCGGTTGAATGAATTGGCCCGCCGCGCGTTGAAGCCGGAGGATTTGCGGCCACTATTGCGTCTCGATGCGGAAGCCGGCCTGGATGAAATGAGCCTGGACCTGCTCGGCGAACTGGCGTGCCTGAAGCCCACCGGGCAGGGGAATCCACCGGTGCAATTTTGCTCACGCGGCGTCACGCATCAACGTCCGCTCCAGCGCATGGGCAAGGAGAAACAGCACGTCAAACTCTGGGTGACAGACGGCGTCGTGACGCACGAAGCCGTTTGGTGGAATGGCGGCGACCAGTCGTTGCCCGTCGGAAAATTTGATCTGGCGTTCGCCCCACAAGTCAATGAATTCAACGGCCGCCGCACCGTGCAATTAAAAGTGCTGGATTGGCGTCCGGAGTAGGTTTTCTTTAAACTGTAGGAGTTTAATTTCCGCCAGCGAAAGCATGCTTGGAAACTTTGGCGCGGGCGGGCATATCAGCTCCGTCGCCGTTGCTTGCCCGTCTTGTTTTTTTGAGGTCTTCCCGCCGGCGTAAGCCCCGGCCGGGGCTGATATCCAATGGGTGGCCTGGGGTTCGGGTTGAAAGAAGTTGACATGGATGAAGTTGGCTCCGCAAAGAACATGGTCATCAACGTGGCGAACCAGGCCAGCAGCACCGGAAGCAGGTATCGTCCCCCGGCTTCCTCGTTGGTATAACCAATCACTACGCTTAGACCTTGGATGCTGACAAAGCTTGCAAACACCTCGCACAACACGACCGTGGCGCCGGCAAACATCGCGAGTATCCAGACAATAACCTGGCGGCGGGCGGGAAGGGCAAACCAGAGCGCAACAGTCATTAACAGGCAGAGCCATGCCAGACCGAGTGTCGAAGGATTATACAGCGATGAAAGACCATCCCATTTGCCGATCCAATGAAGCTGTCCGCCTTCACTATTCCAGCTTGCGAAGTCAGGATTCACAAAAAGTCGGGCCAGTTCGATTGTAAAGAGGCAGGCCCAATTGGAGAGAGTTGAAAGCAGGATGGCTGGGTGGTGCAGGACGTGACCAGCCCAACTTGATTCGTCATTCAATACGGGTATTTGAAGACGCAGGCAGACGAAGGGTAAAGCCGCCAGAAGGCAGAATGCCGTCGAGCGCCAGATGCGTGGCAGTTGTTTTAATGGAGGCCGTGCCGAAGGCACTAACAACAGCCAACCTACCAAAAGTGCCATAAAAATGAAGCCCTCAAACTTCGTCATGGCCGCTCCAAACAAAAGGGTCAGCCCAAGCTCAAGCCGCGCCAGGTCTTTTCCCATCAGCCAGAGGGCGCATTGAACGAAGCCCATGACGGTGAAGAAGATCATCGGCATGGTGCTGCCTTCCCACTGGACATATTTCTGGGTGACCGGTAATAACAGCAAGCCCAGAAGAGCAAATGACGATACATGCTGCCAATCGTTCCCGACACGGTTTAATGAAGCCAGGGTGCCCAGAAGAAATAGCAGCATCCAGGTGGGCCAGAACTTGGTGACAAATTCATCCACATGCCCAAGCGTGTCATACGTGGCGGCATGCAGCGAAGGCACGAGCGTCGGATAGTCGAAGTGTGCATACGCTAAGCCCGGATTGGAAAACCATTGCACGATCTCGCTGCCGGTGCAGAGGTGTACAATCTTCGCCTTGAGCATCCACCTCATTGCATCACCGTCAACCAACCCCTGTAGACCGGCTAGACGGAAAAGAATCAGGAATACCAGCAGTCCGGCCACCCCAATAGCAATAGCAACAGGACTGTGAACCAGCTTCCGAAAACCACCCGTAAGGCCGGTCCCATAGACTGTGCGGTCGCGCCAGATTTCCGCCATGGCCCCAACCGCAGTCACCAGGAAAATAAGCCCCCACCCTTGAAAGCCGAAGAGTTTGACGCCCAGCGTGAGCGCGGCCACGGCCATCATGCCCAAGCCCAAGCCGCAGGCCAGTTGTTCCAGCAGCGGCATCCGTACGCTTAAAGTGGGGAACAAAAGGCGGAACAGCCACATCCCTGCCAACGCCGTCAGCAAGGGCAGCAGAAATGCCAAGGCTGTGTCGGTGTTGGAGTTGAACCAATCCGGATTGACCGGCTTCTTATAAGGAGAAGAAAGCTCACGCAGCGCTTTGGGTTTGCTACGGCCACCATACGAGAAATCTAATCTTACGTCGTATCCGTTGGTGAGAATCTCCAGATCGGACTCGGATGTCCTGCCCTGAAAGCTGTCCGTGGTTATGCGGGTAATATGATCCAGGCTCAACCCAACCTCGCGGGGAAAGAGGTAATAATTCATCCAATAATAATACCCAAGTTTGCTGTAATTGGTGCGGCCAGTCATATCCGGCATGAAAACGCGCGCCTCGTGTGGCAGCATCAAATTGAGAGTCGGGCCTGATCCGGAGGTTGGCTGGTTCCTTTCCATAAGACTGGAAATCTCCGATTCGTGCTGCCCCCGAATGAAGGTCTGCGCGATGGATGAATACGATTCATATTTATGCCAAGGGTAAAACTGCCACATTATCACGAGGATGGCGAAAGCCACCAGCGAAGCGCTGACCAGGGTCATCCAATGTCTATTCATACAATTTCGGCGCATGCCAATTCATTGATTTTTAAGCAGGCCGCAGCACTGTTAAGGAGCGATCCATTTCAGTCAAGGCGGATTAGCTTCAGCGACGGCGGCGCATCTCAGTTTTTAAGGGGGGTGTAGTGCCGTTGCAAGCTCCTGGGTTTACAGTCCACTCATTAACGGTCTGCTTTAGCCGGGTGTTTGCCGTGGTCGTCTCGTCAGAATCGCTCAAGCAGTTGGCGGTCCTTCCCTTCGCTGAAACTGAGTGCGGATGGCCACTTGCGGTTGGTGTGCAAAACAGGATTGCATTCTAAATTCAAATACCCATAATGCGGTGCCGAAAAATATGAAAAACATTACATTAGCCGTGATTTTTTCCCTGGGTGCCGGTCTGGTGGGCTGCGCTTCCAATTCAATGTCACATGAAACAATCAGCCAGCCACTTTCTGCGCAAACGCCAGCTGGCACGAGCACGAATGTGTTGAGCGATGAAAAGGCGCGCATCAGCTACGCCATCGGCATGACGTTCGCCCATAATTTCCAGGCGCAGGGCATCGAGGTGGATCCTGATATTCTGGCCCGCGGCCTGAAGGACATGCTGTCTGGCGGGAATACGCTGTTAACGAAGGAGGAAGCGGGCGCCACCCTTAATGAATTTCAAAAAAAGCTTGCCGCCAAACAGCGGCAATTACGCGAAACGATCGCCGCGACAAACAAAATTGCCGGTGAAGCATTTCTGGCAGAAAATAAAACCAAACCCGGTGTCATTACCATGCCGGACGGCCTGCAATACAAAGTTATCACCAATGGCAGCGGCGCTACTCCTACCATGAATGACACTGTGACGGTGTACTACCGCGGCACATTGATTGACGGCAAGGAATTTGACAGTTCCGGCGGGCCTGGTCATTCCGTGCAATTTCCTGTAAACGGGGTTATTCGCGGCTGGTCGGAAGCGCTCTTGCAAATGAAGGTCGGTTCCAAGTGGCAGGTGTTTGTGCCTTCGGAACTCGCTTATGGCCAGCAGTCACACCCTGGCATCCCGGGGAATAGTGTTTTGGTTTTTGAAGTTGAGTTGCTTTCCACCGAACACCAGTCGCCACCCCCACCGGCAGCTTCAACTGGCGCGCCGCTTACCAGCGATATAATCAAGGTGCCTTCACAGGAAGAAATGAAAAAAGGTGCAAAGATCGAAGTCATCAAACCCGAAGACGCGGCAAAACTCCAGCAGTCACAACCGCAGCCATCCAAATAGTTGCGGCTGGTTTGAACATTCGAGTTGGGGCGGTGTCCATTTCCCAATGGTTATGAAATGGCTTTCCCGGTTTCTCGTTGGTTTTTTGTCGGCGATCGTCGGAGCGCTGCTCGTGGTTGCCTTTTTTCACCTCACCTCCTGGGGAAAGGAAGCCGGGCCGGCGCTCAAGGTTGAGAACACGCCCGTGAACCGTGACGCAAAACTGGGCGCCAGTTTTGCACCAGTCGTCAAAAAAGCCGCGCCGAGTATCGTGAACATTTACTCCACGCACATCGTGCATGAACGGCTGATGCGCAATCCACTTTTTAACGACCCATTTTTCCGGCACTTTTGGGGCGGCCAGTTGCCGAACGGCGACCTCGAACGCACGCGCCGGGAAGAAAGTCTTGGTTCGGGGGTTATCATTTCACCGGAAGGTTATATTCTCACGGCCAACCATGTCGTGGAGGGGGCTGATGAAATCAAGGTTCACCTCTCGGACAACAAGAAGGAATGCCTTGCGCGAGTCATTGGCACGGATCCACCGACCGATGTGGCGGTCTTGAAAATTGATGCGAAGGATCTGCCGGCCATCACGCTGGCCGACAGCGACCAACTGGAAGTGGGGGATATTGTGCTGGCCATTGGGGACCCGTTCGGTCTCGACCATACGGTGACGATGGGCATTATCAGCGCGCTGGGGCGCAACGGACTCCCCGGTTTCAACCAATACCAGGATTTTATTCAGACCGACGCGGCGATTAATCCCGGCAACTCCGGCGGCGCACTCGTGGATGCCGAAGGCCGGCTCGTCGGCATCAACACGGCCATTTTTCCGAACAGCAATGGCGGCAATCAAGGCATCGGATTTGCCGTGCCGATCAACATGGCGCGCCGTATCGTGGAACGCCTCATCAGCGGCGGCAAGGTGGTGCGCGGTTACCTCGGCGCTGATGCCCAGGACATTGACGCCGGCCTGGCCAAATCCTTCAATCTCCCCAGCCAGAACGGCGCCCTGGTCAACAACGTCTCCACCAACACACCCGCCGAAAAGGCCGGGATCAAAGCTGGCGATGTCATCACCGAGTTCAATGGCAAGCCCGTCACCGATAATGGTGGCCTTCAATTGGCCATATCGGAGTGTCTGCCCGGCTCCCCGGCAACGGTGAAGCTGTTTCGCGACGGCCAGGAAAAATCAATCACGGTCACCCTCGCTGAATTGCCGGCCAGCGCAACGCAAAGCCAAAATGACCAGGATGATTCCAATCCGGGCAAGCCCACGATTGACGCGCTGGATGGAGTAACGGTGCAGGATTTAAACAAGTTCATACGCCAGCAACTGGACGTTCCGGACCAGACCCGCGGCGCGTTGGTTACGAACGTTAGGCCGGACTCGAATTCCGCCGGGGCTGGATTGCGGCCTGGTGACGTGATTGTGGAAATCAACCGGCAGCCAGCGGCCAGCGCCGATGACGCGGTCAGGCTGGGCCGGCAGGCCAAAGGGGATCAGATCCTGCTCAAAATCTGGCGCCGGCAGGGAAACTTTGCCGGCACACAATATCTCAGCGTGGACAATACCCATCGGAAGTAGCGCGGGAAACTTTGACAAATTATCCGGGGCGGGCAAATTCTTCCCCAGCGTTGTCCCATTATGTCCGTTCAATATAAAGATTACTACGAAACCCTCGGCGTGCCGCGCACGGCCAGCCCCGATGAACTGAAAAAATCTTTCCGCAAACTCGCGCGGCAATATCATCCCGACGTCGCCAAGGATAAAAAGAAGGCCGAGGAAAAATTCAAGGAAATCAACGAGGCATACGAGGTCTTGAGCGACCAGGCCAAGCGCAAAAAATATGACGAGCTGGGCGCGAATTGGAAGTCCGGCGCGGATTTTCGTCCGCCATCCGGCTGGGAACATTTCTCCGGCGGACAAAACCCTCGTGGACGAGGTGCCAGTGATGGTGACTTTGAAACCCACTTTGGCGGCACGGGCTTCAGCGATTTCTTCGAACAGGTATTTGGATCGCGGATGCGTGGTGGCGCGGGCGGTTTTGGCCGTTCCGCAGATTTTGCGGAAGAAGAATTCGCCGAGCGCGGACGCGATATTGAGGGCGACATCCTGGTCACACTCGAAGAAGCCCTGCGCGGCTCGGTGCGCGCGGTCAACGTGCGTCACACGGTCGGGCGCTCGATCAAAACGGAAACGCACCAGGTCAAAATTCCGCCCGGTGTGACTGAGGGACAGAAATTGCGGCTTGCCGGACGTGGCGAAACCGGCGCGGGTGGTGGCACGGCAGGCGATTTGTATTTGCGCGTGCGGCTGGCCAAACATCCCGACTTCGAGGTGGAGGATCACAATTTGATTTACGAAGCCGAGCTGGCTCCGTGGGAAGCCGTGCTGGGCACGAACCTTTCCGTGCCCGCGCTGGACGGCCGGGTAAACATCAAAATTCCGCCCGGCACCCAAAACGGCCAGAAACTTCGCGTGCGCGCCCGTGGCCTGCCTACTCGCGACGGCCCACGCGGTGATTTGATGGTGGTCACGCGCATTGCCGTGCCGGCCAAAGTCACGGATGCGGAGAAAAAACTGTGGGAGCAGCTCGCGCGAGAGTCCAAATTCAATCCAAGAAGCTGATAGCAGGGACGAGCCGCCGCGCGGCTTCAAACAACCAGCAGGTTGTCCCTGCCAATTTGTGGCGCAAATGATTAAGGTCCACTTTCACCCGGCGGGAGGGTGGGCGGATGTCGGTGTGCCTGGATCGCTCGCAGTTGTAATGGGGGTGGATTCGCTTGAATGCTGATTCGCAAACAGCATGGTCAGAGTCGTGGCAAACCAGGCCAAAAGCATGGGTAAAAGGTATCGGGCTCCATGGGGGTCAACCGTATAACTGATTGCCGCGTTCAGACTGGTGATGTTGACGAAATAGGCAAACACGCCGCTCAACGCAGCCACGGCACCGAGGAACATGGCCATGATCCAGATGACGATTTGCCGGCGGGTGGGAATGGTAAACCAAAGCGCAAGCGACATAAGCAGGCAAAGCCATCCCAGGGCAAGTGTCGAAGGATTATACAATGACGAAAGGCCATCCCATTTGCCGATCCAATGAAGCTGTCCGCCTTCACCATTCCAATTTGCAAAGTCGGGATTCACAAACAATCGTGAAAGCTCGATTTTGAAGAGGCGGGCCCAATTTGTGAGAGTTGAAAGCAGGGTCGTTGGATGCTGCAGAGCGTGACCAGCCCAACTCGATTCGTAATTCAATGTGGGTATTTGAAGACGCAGGCAGACGAAAGGTAAAGCCGCCACAAGGCAGAATGCCACTGACCGCCAAAAGCGTGGCAACAATTTCAATTGGGGCCGTGCCGAAGGCAGCAGCAACATCCAGCCTCCCGCCAGCGCCAGGAAAATGAAGCCCTCAAACTTTGACATGGCCGCCCCAAACAAAAGTGTCAGTCCAAGACCAAGCCGGGCGGGATCTTTCCCAACCAGCCACAAAGCGCAATTCACGAAGCCCATGACGGTAAAGAAGACCATGGGCAAAGTGCCGCCTTCCATTTGGACATATTTCTGCGTGGCTGGCAGCAGCAATACCCCCAGAAGACCAAACTGCGGGGCATAAAACCGGCCTTTTCCGCCACCGTTTAGAGAGACCAGGGCCGCGAGGAGAAAAAACAGCATCCAGGTGGGCCAGAACTTGGTGACAAACTCGTCCACGTGACCGAGCGAATCATAGGTGGCTGCGTGCAGCGAAGGCACGAGCGCTGGATAGTCCAGGTGCGCATTAGCCAGGCGTGGATTGGAAAACCATTGCACCATTTCGTTTCCGGTGTAGAGATGCATTACTTTCGCTTTGAGCGACCACGCCATGATCGCGTCGGGTTCAACCAACCCTTGCAACCCGGCCAGACGAAAAAGAATCAGGAAAACCAGTGCTCCGGCCATCAAAATGGCGATGATAACGGGACTCCGAACCTTTTTCCAGCAATGGACAATCCCGTTTTTAAAGGCCTTGCGGTCGCGCCAGATTTCCGCAGCGCTGCCGGCGGCAGTCGCAAGAAACACCAGGTAATATCCATGAATGCCGCACAGTTTGAGGCCCAGCGTGAATGCGGCCACGCCCATCATGCCCAACCCCAAGGCGCAGGCCATTTGTTCCAGGAGCGGCATCTGTTCGCTGAGGCTGGGGAACAAAAAACGGAACAACCACATCCCCGTTAACGCCGTCAATAATGGAAGTACAAAGGCTATGCCGGTGTCCGAGACGGAATCGAACCAAACCGGATTGGCCGACCGGGTTACTGGCAATTCACGGAGTGCATTCCAAGTCATCATTTGACCGGATCCGAAATCCAATCTGACATCATATCCGTTGGTGAGGATTTCCTGATCAGATTCGGACGTTCTACCGGCAAAACCGTCCTTGGTCAGGCGGGTAACGTGATCCACGCTCACACCGACCTCGCGGGGAAACAGGTAATAGGTTGCGTAATAATAATACAGCAGCTTGTAGGAATTGGTGGGGCCAATCATATCTGCCAGGAAAAACCGCGTGTCTTTCGGCAGCGCCAAGTTCAAGAACCACCATGACCCGGCCCCGGGCCGATCAACGGCGGCGCGCGACGCGATCCCAGGAATTTTTGCCAGTGTATTCCCCTTGCGGTAGGATAAGGCGATGCATGATTCGGATGAAATTCCCTTCCCCGTTCCGTCATGGTGCAAAAGTTGCCAGGCCATCACCATGGCGGTAAAGCTCACCAGAGATATGCTGACCAGGTTCGTCCAACGGCTGTTCATGTCGTTAAAACACGCGCTGATTAAGCGAGTTTTCGACGAATAATCCAAGTTAATAAATGCTCCACTTCAATCCAGACCTGTTTTTGCGTTGGCCGGTGCGGCTTGACCGCAACCTCGGCCACACTTAGCTTGAATCCATGGCGAACGCGCCCCAAAAGAAAAAACGCAAGGCAATCATGCTCGGCGTCGGATTGGATTCCGACGGCCACAAACGGCTGACGACCGGGCCGAACTTCGCGCTGGTTGGTGGCACGGAGGAAACGCACGAACAGATGACCGAAAAAGCCATGAAAATTAACGAAAAGCTCAAGGCGCGCGGCAAGCAGTTGGAAAACGTCAGCCATGATGAGTTCGACGACATCGCCCACGAGGTCGGCCTCAAGCCGGTCAAGCCGCGTTCGAACTGAAATGGCAGGAGCCGGGGTGACAAGGCTCGCTTTAATTTTGGGTTTTTAGAATGAGCCTTCTTGCGTCGGCTGCTACAGCTTAAAACTTTTCAACGCCGCCCGCGTTTTTTCCGGGGTCTCGTGTAAAATCGTCCGCCAGCCGCGCTCAACACCGCCCGTCACGTTTTCCAGCCGGTCATCAATATAAAGGATTTCCACTCCGCTCCGTCCGGTAAGTTTCTCCAGCGCCTCGTAAATCTTGGGTTCCGGCTTCATGGACTTGACCTCGTAAGAAAAAATGTAGCCATCAAAACCGCGGAAGAATGGGAAATTCCGCCGGACATGCTCGATGGCCAGGTCGTTGGTGTTTGAGAAAATATAGGTCGGAACGCCGCGCCGGCGCAGACCGGCGTGCAGTTCAATCATCGGTGGGATGGCCGTGAAAATATCCGCGAAAAATTTGCCGAACTCCTCCATCGTGCCGCGAAAGCCGGTGGCCTGCCGCGCCTGCTCAAAAAATTCCTGCCGCGTCATCCGGCCGGATTCGTAGTCCACCAGCAGCGGCGAGTGGAAAAAGAAGGTTTTGATCCCGGCGAGCGGCAGGGTGCTGCGCCCGGCAATGCGCGGGATGGCGATGCTGTAATCGAAATCCACCAGGACCTTGCCCAGGTCAAAGACGACAATTTTCGGGGTTCCCATGATTTTTAAGAATACGAGAGCAGACTGAATGACGAATGACTAAGCCCTAAAGACTAAAGAATAACCATGCCCCAATGACGAATGTTGCGGCGCGTGGACAAATTTGGATTTCAGGATTCGGCACTCCTTGGTCATTATGGTTTCGTTATTAGTCATTTCCCGGTCATCTCCCTGCGACCCTCCAACGCGCGGCTCAAGGTCAATTCATCGGCAAATTCCAAACCACTCCCCGCAGGCAGGCCGTAAGCGATGCGGGAAATTATGAGTCCTTGTCGCGCCAGCCGTTTGGCCAGATAAAAGCTCGTTGCGTCGCCTTCCACGTCCGTGCCCAGCGCAATGATGATTTCCCTGACCGGCTCGCTCGCCAGGCGCTTTTCCAGTTCGGCGATGCGCAGGTCTTCCGGCTCCACGCCGTCGAGCGGGGAGATTTTTCCGCCGAGGACGTGAAATATGCCGCGAAAGGTGCCGGACTTTTCGATGCTCAATATGTCCACCGCGCGTTCGACCACGCACACGAGCGATGCGTCGCGGCGGGTGTCATCACAAATGGGGCAGGGGGATTTTTCGGTCAAAGCGCCGCAGATCGTGCAAAATTGAATTTTTTCGCGGGCGTGAAGGATGACGTCCGCCAGTTGTTTTACCGCCGCCGAATCAGTCTGGACTAGATGCAACGCGATGCGTTCGGCGGAACGCGGCCCGATTCCGGGCAGCTTGGCCAAGGCAGAAATCAGCGCGATGATGGAATTGGGAAGGATAGACATGGATTGACGAATGACTAAGTTCGAATGACGAAAGAATGACTAGGGCGTGTTTTCAAAATGGGTTTTTGAGCCAGTCCAGTATTGCAGCCATCTGAACGAACCCCAGGAAATACAAATCGCGTTTCTCATAACGAGTCCCAATTCTGCGATAGCGTTTCAATCGT
>Ga0302320_10000398_pt1 | contig 102123 bp, 19 predicted proteins | sample Bog_T0_3_FD_202130 | JGI IMG/M metagenome (GOLD analysis project Ga0302320, IMG submission 202130) | Peat permafrost microbial communities from Stordalen Mire near Abisko, Sweden - Bog_T0_3 | ecosystem: Environmental > Terrestrial > Soil > Wetlands > Peat | place: Sweden: Abisko, Stordalen... | reverse complement strand
CTTAATGGTTGAGCATAGCGAGTATGTTCGGCTGTTGGCCGATACCGGTATTGTGGGGCTGGGCCTTTATCTGCTGATCGTACTCAGTTCCATGAGGAGCCTGTGGGCGATCTATCGTAGCGCCAGCCATCCCATGATCCGTCACCTGAGTCTTCTGGGGCTGTGCGTATTTCCCGTCTATCTGGTGTGCATGGGATTCGACAACGTTTTGAACTATGTTCTCCCCGCCGAACAATTTCCCTTTGCGCTTACCGGCGCTGCGATCGGCCTGCACCAGGCACTGAATCAGCCCTCCCAGGGTTTCCATAACGACGACTATCATTCGGACTGGTAACGGAGTTCATCTGCCAATCGGCGCGACACGATGATGGATTCGACTTTGCAATTGCTGGCATGAATAGTTTTCGGATATCAATCGTCATACCGCTTTATAATAAGGCCGGGTTCGTCGAACGGGCGCTGCGGTCGGTGCTTGCGCAGAGTGGCGAGGGCGTTGAAATCCTGGTTGTGGATGATGGCTCGATGGACGGAGGGGACGAGGTCGTGCGCAGAATCGTGGACCCGCGGATCCGCCTGATCCATCAGGAAAACCGCGGCGTGTCCGCGGCGAGGAATCGCGGCATCGCCGAAGCGGGAGCGGATTGGATAGCTTTTCTGGACGCCGATGACGAGTGGCTCCCCGGTTTTCTTGAGACCGTGGTCGGGCTTCGGTCGCAATTCCGCAATTGTGATGTTTTTGCGACGGCCTATATGTGTTGTTTGCCCGATGGCCGGAAGCGAGCGCCGATCTTTCGTGGCTTGCCACGCGGGAAGTCGGCATTCGTATTGGAGGATTACTTCGCGGTAGCCTCTCGATCCGATCCACCCATCCACTCGTCGGCGGTGGCCATCAACAAGCACGCCCTGGAAGCGATCCACGGGTTTCCCGAGGGGGTCAGCTCGGGCGAGGACCTGCTCACCTGGGCCCGGTTGCTGAACCGATATCAGTGTGCTTACAGTCCAACCGCGCAGGCGTTGTTTTACTGCGAGGGCGAGACCTGGGGGCCACCCACCCGGCGGCCGGATGTTCCGGACGTGGTGGGCCGGGAATTAGCACTGCTGGTGGAATCGGCTCCGACGCGGATGCGGAAGTCGGTGCAACGCTACGTGGCCCTGTGGCACAAGATGCGCGCCTCGGTCTATTTGCGCAGCGGCAACCGGCAGCGGGCTTTCCTGGAGATTTGCGGGGCTTTGCGATATTCTTTCTGTACACCCAAGCTGTACGCGTACCTTGCATTGTGCCTCGTTCCGCGATCCGTCGTTCAACCCGTGATTGAATGTCGTAATCATCTGCGAGACAATGAAGGGGGCGGGTAATCGCCATGGGATACTTCCGATGAATGTTCACAGTCGCTGTTGGCTTTTCGGCGCATGACGGTGGAGGCGGGACCCTTGTGCAGACAACATTTGACCGCGTTTGTTTTCGGCAGCGTTGATTCGCTGCCGTGCCAGGAGGGATGGACGTGATGATCCCGGTAATCACTACAATGCTTACGGCGGCCCTGATCGGAATGGTGCTGGCCTTCCGCAACACCAAGTCCTTCGCCGTCTTCCTGCTTGCAGTGGGTATTTTCCGCTTCGAGGTTGACGTGGGAAAAACCGTCGGAGGCAACAGTAATCTCTCCTCACTATGGTTGTTGTGGCTGATTGTGTTGTGTCTGTTTGCCTTGGTGCGCGAGAGGGTCTTTCGGCAGCGGCTGACTGCTCCGGAAGTTTTTTACGGCGTCTTCCTGTTGTGGTGCGGGATCGAGGCTTGTCTATCCGACAACATTGCTTTCGCGGCCCGGATGTACCTGAAATTGCTGTATCCGCTGTTGGTGATGCTCGTGGTCCGATTGGTCGTGGATTGTGAGCGAATCGCTTCGACCTTGCTGAGGAAATCGCTGCTGGCGGGGGTTATCAATTGTGCGTTGATCGGCAGTTTGACCGCACGAATCGCGCCCTTTGTGGTGTGGCCGCTCACTTCCTTCTTATGGCTTGGGGCCGCGTCCGCAGACTGTGCGGCACTCATGACCGGGCTGGCCCTGTCCGTCTGGCGGTTGCATGGAAAATGGTATTATTTGGCATTCGCGCTGCTGTTGGGAACGACCAGTCTCTTCGGCGCGATTCGTACCGGCGTCGGGGCAACGGCCATCGGTATTAGTGTGTTTGCGATCCTTGAACTGGGGAAAAAGAGTCTGCCGCTGATTGTGGTCATGTATATCGGCAGCGCGCTGGCGTTTGTGGCCTTGCCCGAGATGCGTGATAAGATGTTTGTCGACTCCACCCGCGCTCACTTTACCGATACGCTCGACCCCACGACCGTGGATTACGAAAACATCGAGAGCTCAGGGCGCTTTAAGCTTTGGCAAACCGTTCTGGACCGTTTTTTCTGGGACAACCCCACGATGGGCTCCGGACTAGGCGCCACGCAAGCATGGTTTTATGGGGGTGGATATCACGACCTGATGGCCGAGCATAGTGAGTTTGTACGGCTTCTTTCCGACACGGGAGTCGTGGGCTTAGGGCTGTATTTGCTCATGATCGGCAGTTGCATGCTAGCCCTTTGGAGAGTTCATCGATCGACAAGCCATCCACTGCTCCGATATCTGAGCATCGCCGCGTTTTCTATGTTTCCAGCATATTTGTTCTGCATGGCATTCGATAACGTTCTGAATTATGCTTTGCCGGCCGGACAGTATCCCTTTGCGTTCACCGGCGCAGCAATCGGGCTTAACCGAGTGCTGCGAAAGCAGCATCGCGAGCCCGCTTCTCGTGATTGCCCCGAGCATGACGATTCGGTTTCGGAACCCCAGGTCGCCGCGGCATCGTTCCGTTCGTTCCATCCCTAGAGAAGTCAGAAAGAGCAACTATGCAGGCCGAGATTCAGCCAGTCATGTTCGGAGTGTGTGCGGGGTTGATATGGCTTTCCCTGCTACCTCGTTTGGCGTGGGCCGATCCAACTTTCCAGAATGCGCCATTCGCTGCCGCGGCATCCAGCCAGCAGCCGCGGGAAGTGGCCGAGGCCGTCGCGCGTTTCAACGCCCACGACTTCGACCGTGCCTTGGAGTTGCTCAGGCGCGCGGCGAGCAAAGACCACGACCTCCCTCCTGCCCGCATCCTGATGGCGGAATTGTTCGTGCAGTCGAATCAAACCGCTGCAGCCCGCGAAGCGTTGGAACGCGCGGTGGTCGAGAATCCTGCCGACCCGGAAGCCTATATCCTGCTGGGCGATATGGCTCTGGGCGATAAGAGAAGTACGGAAGCCGACCTGTTGTACGCGCGGGCCGACCGCTCGTTCGACGCGTTGAAATCCAGCCCGAAGCGACAGAAGGTCCTGATGCCGCGATTACTGGCGGGCCGCGCGGGGGTCGCGCAGCTACGGCAACTGCTGGCGGGCCGCGACAGCGTGGCGCGGGCACGAGAGAACGGTCTGGCCGCGCTGAAGTATCTCGAGGCATGGACGGCGGTCGATCCGGAGAACGCGATTGCGAGAGAGCGACTGGGCCAGGCGCTGTTCGCGCAACACCGTCCCGAGGACGCCTTGGCGCAACTGCGCATCGCGGCGAAGCTGAACGGGAAGATGTTGCCGCCCGAGGTGATTTTAGCCCAGCTTTATGAGGCCGCGGGCGACCGGGAGCATGCCACGCATTGGATGAGCACGGCCCTGCGAGCGGCGCCGAAGGATCTCAACACGCTGTTGGCGGCGGCGATGTGGTCGCTGGAAACCGGTCAAAATGACCAGGCCGGAGAGCTGACCGCGAGGGCCCTGGCGATCGATTCCAAATCGTTGCAGGCGAACTTGCTGCAGGGGACTTTGGAATTGTTGCTAAAGGACTACGAAGCGGCGGAAAAGCACCTGTATTTCGTGCTGCAGCAGTCGCCCGGGCAAACTACCGCGCTGGACAACATGGCCTTGGCGTTGTCTGAACAGGATGACGAGGCCAAGAAGCGTCGTGCCCTGGAATACGTGCAGATGAACATCCGTGAGCATCCCGATCGCGCCGAAGCGTATGCGACTCTGGGCCGGGTGCTTTATCGTTTCGGTCATGCGGAGGAGGCGGAAAAAGCCCTCCGCACCGCCGCCACCCATGGCGAGATCAGCCCCGACGCGGCCTATTGTCTGGCACGCATCGATTTGGCGAGCAAACGCGAGGCCGAGGGGAAGCAACTGTTAGAGGCGGCGTTGAAAGGCCGAGGACTTTTCATGCAGCGGCAGGAAGCCCGGGGATTGCTGGAACAGTTGAATGCTAACAGTGAGTCGAAAGGAAAATGAATCCCATGTGCGGTGGATCAGACAATAAAACAACCACTGGGATCGCGGAGCAATGTCTATGGATTCGATGAACTGGCTCTGGAGCAAGGTCGTTAAGACGTATCTGAGGATATACTCGTTCTTTGCGCGACGGTTAGGCATCCATTTGCGCGGGCTCGGCTTCGCCTTGCGAACCCTCAAAAGGCCATTCGTATTCCGTACGGGTGAGCGGTGGTTCTATTTTGATCCGGCCCAGGCGGGAGCCTATATAACGCTCATGGTGGATCCGTACCCCGAGATCGAAACACACCTCTTTCTGCACCGGGTGCTGGAAAGCCATCCAGGCCCGCTCAGCTTCGTGGATGTCGGAGCGAGTATAGGGGAGATCGTCATCGACATCGCGGGTTATCCCCAGGTGACGCGCGTGGTGGCATTCGAGCCGCAGGCGGCGGCCGCGGCCGCCATCCGCCGCTCGGTCGAGTTGAACGGCTTCCAGCAAACAACAGTCGTGCAGAAGCTCGTCGGCAAAGCGCAAGCTCAGTTGGAGTTTACCCAGAGTCCTTGCAGCCCGGCCGCCTCGCACATCGCCGAAGCGTCAGAACGCGGTACCGGCATCCCGCTCCCTTGTACGACGCTCGACGATGAGCTTCAAACGCTCCAGGGTCCGGTCGCCATGGTGATCGATGTGGAAGGGGCCGAATTCCAAGTAATTCAAGGCGGCCGAGAGTTTGTCCGACGTCTTCGGCCGCTGATCGTATTCGAGTACCAGGAACCGCAGCGGGGAAAGTTTTCGCTCGACGAATTCCAAGAAATGCTCGGGCCGGGCTACTCGATTTACCGGCTGCGCGGCGACGGACGGCTGGATCAGCGATTTGAGTCGACGTGGAATTGCGTGGCGCTGGCCGATGACTCGCCGCTTTACGATGCGTGCCGTAGTAGCTTCCATCGCGATATGGCTGGACCGGAACGCCCCGCGGTCACCGCGCAATGACGTTGCCGGGGGTCGAAAGCGGTTACCGGCGGCACCGTTCGATCGGTGGCTCCGTGTTTCGAGCTTTCTAAACCGATGTTTCGCGGTCAACCGCGAAGTGTGATCCAGCATTTGATGAACAAGACCAATTCACCCGTAAGGTGAGGCAGCGAGGCGTTTTCCCTTGCTAATGCGGCGAACCGCCGGTTTCAGGACGAACAAAGGAAAGTGAGGATTGTCACTTTCCGCAAGCTACGGCCCCGCGACCATTTCTTCCAGGGTCCCAGGCAGTATGATTGAAGGACAGCCATTTCGATAAGGTGTCCGGAAAAACGCTTCCAAGAAACATGCCCATTGCCGAAGTGTCGTCGCGTCAGCAATTCCGCCGGCGACTTGTTTCCATTCCGTGTGGGAGGTTAATGCTTGCCGTGGCGATCGGATTGTCCATCGGCTTGCTTTTGTTGTCGATGCGTCGGTTCGACCGCCTTGCCAACTCACCGCTGTCCGAGGACGGTTTCTACCAGTTGGCGATTGCCCGGCATCTGGCATTGGGCCACGGCATCACCATTGACGGCCACACGTGGACCAATGGTTTTCAACCCCTGTTCACTTTTCTCTGCGCGGTGCTTTTCAAGATTACCGGGGGCGCACGTTTCGAGACGCTGCGGCTGGTGTTGCTGCTGGACTCGCTGTTTGAGATTCTCACGGCGGTCCTGTTGGCCTTGATTGCCCGCGACGCCTTCCGCGACGGCGACCCGCTGCAGCGTGCGCTGCGGTTCTGGTTCACGCTGCTGCTCTACCTCGGCAGCGTGCTTCTGCTCGTGGAGCATCACAACGGAATGGAGACGGGAATGCTGCTGCTGATGTACTCCACCGCATGGCGCTACTATCAAATGCGAGGATTGCCCAACTATGGCGGCTGCATCGTGTTTGCGACGATGTGTGGGCTTTTGGTCCTTACGAGGATCGATGCGGCGTTGTTGGTGGCTATCGTCGCTTTCGCTCAATTGCTGCAAGCCGCCCCCTACCGGCAGCGGTTGGTGCGGTTCGCTCTTCTCGGCGCCACCAGTTTCCTGGTCTCGTCGCCGTGGTGGCTCTACAATCTTCTTTGCTTCGGCTCGTTGATGCCCGTCAGCGGGCAGGCCGAGACGAGTGTTGGCCTGACCGGAGCGAGGGTGGTCGCTTGTGGAAATGCGCTGCTCTGGGCGGGGGTGCCGTATCTTTACGGGGTACGGTTTCATAGCATCATTGCCACGCTCATCGCGCTGGTATGCCTGGCGGGCGTGCTCGCCGGGATCGTTCGCTATTGGAAACGTTGGTCGACGGCGCCGCGGGAAGATGCCGTGGCAGAATGTCGTGCGCGGAGAACAATCCAGTTCGGAAGGTATCTCGCGCTTACCGGCATGGTGCTGCTGGTCTACTACGCGTTTACCTCATTTGCCACGTACTTCTATCTGCGTTATGCGTGCTTTCTTGCTCTCATTTCTGTTCCCCTGACCGCATGCGTGGCGGCCCAACTGGCGAAATCGGCGGGCCGCAGGGCCGTGAGCGCGATCCTGGTGGTGTGCCTGCAACTCCCCGTGGCGCTGCTGTTTGCCCACACCGGCCTGTACGTCCGCGGAAACGAGAGTTTTGAGCAACAACTCCGCCTTGTGCGGCAACACGTTTCCGATTCGGAGACGGTTGCCGCCTACCAGACGGGCACGCTCGGCTACTTTCGCGACCATGTGCTCAATCTCGACGGAAAAGTGAATCCGGAAGCTCTGCGGCAGCGAAAGCGCATTCCCCAGTACCTCGCGGAAAAACAAGTGAACTGGTGCTGCGAAGGGTATCAGGTGCTTCCTCCCGATATGCAGCGGGAGATGAGCAAATGGACTGTCGTGGACGCAGCCGATTTCACACTCTATCGCCGTCACGCTCCCTGATTGGAGAGCGTCGGTTGCCACGAGTCGCTCGCCGCGGCGACGCTCTTCAATAACGCTGTAATTACGGTAGTTGTTGTCACACTTAGTCGTCTTCCTTGCGCGGGTATTTGAGCCCCGTGCCCCCGCCGGTCGATGTCGACTCCCTGTTTGCGCGCCGCTCCGTGCTGAACACGCGTGCTGCTCAGTGCCTTAGCGTCCCAACAGCTTCTTGGCGGGTAATGCCGAAACCGGGAGAAAGCCATCCGTTCGGCCGGTTCGGATGACGTGTACGTATCGCAATAATCCTCGCTACGGGCGCACGGTCGGCTTGTCGGCGGTGGGGAAATCGGCGGGCACCTTCTGGGTGACCTTGCCCGTGGCGGCCCACTCGGCGCCGCGTTGGAAGGTGACGATGAACGCCACGTCCTTGCACTGTTTCACGGAGTGGCCCAAGGTGGTGTGGAACACCCGGCCCGTGCCATATTCAATGGTCATCAGCATCGGTTCGTTCTCGCCGGTGCCGCGCATTTCCTTGGGGGAGAAGGCCGTGGCCAGGACCGTGAGATTCTTAGCGGGCCCGCGCAGCCGGTTATACAATTCGTCCGCCGTGTGCATGAAGGTGTCCGGCAGTCCGTTGGTAATCGGGTGCTGAAAGTCGCGGATTACCAGTTGGAACGGATGCTGTGGTCCGTGGCTGCCGCCCGGTCCGGGCGTGCTGTCCAAGACTATACCGCCATTGCGCCAGCGGACGTAAGGGCCGCTCTTTTCGTTGCGGCCGCCCCAACCGCCGACGCCGATCATCTCGTTGTACTCTTTCCAAGCGGGAAAGGAATTGTCGGCGGCATGATAAACCACCATCCCGCCACCGCCGCTGACGTAGTCGACCAGCGCGGTTTGTGCTTGCGGGGACCAAGGCGCACCGTTGTAATTCATGACCACCACGTTGTACGCGGCGAAAGCGGGCTTGAAATGGCTCATGTCGCCGCCCTTCGCGGGCGCGGTGGCCACGTCCACCCGGAACAGTCCCGTCTCTTCCAATTCCTGTTTTAACACCGGCGTGGTGTCCTTCCAGGCATGGTTGTTTTGCCCATCGACGATCAGCGCCTTGAGCGCAGGCTCCGCCCAAGCCACGGCGGCCAACATGGTCCAGGCCCCCAGCACGGTTGCGAAACGTCTCATGAACATGGAATGCTCCTCCACAAGTTGGCCGATAATTCCCATTTGGACGCCGCTTGGCTATGTTCCGAGCGACAACTCCCCCATCTTAGCCAAGGGCTACGTGGAATTCCAGCAGGTCTGCCGGTTCTTCCGCCGACAATGCGGATAATCGTGTGATGGCTGCGGTTTCTGGACCGCCACAGTCTCATTTCGGAGATTGCCCAACGGGCGGGGTGGGTGCGGCGTGTCGCCGCAGAACGATATAAGTTGGCTCGCCGCCGTCTTGCGGAACAAGACCGACGACGCAAAGCTCCTCGTCGGGCACCGCGGGAATGTGAAACTTACGAGACTTGCCGTTGGCCCAGAAACTTCCAGATAGCGGCTCACCCTTTCCCGCACGGAGCGCTCCTATGTCCTTGTACGGTCCCGGTCGATCCGGCCTCTCGACAAGATCGAAACCGTCGTAATTGCCTGACGTAAGCACTTCAGGCAGCGTGCGGTAGGTTGGGCGCGGTTCGTGGAAATGCCAATTAACAGCGCCCATTCCCATAGCAGTCGCAACCAACACCAACAGCAGCGTGCGCAGGCGGTGCTGATACCAACGGCGTTCGGGCATCAGTGCTATGGCATTGGCTTTGGCGGTTTTCATCTCATTGCCGATCTACTTGGCAAAGCGTGGGCCTTGCCCGCGGCGAAGGCGATTGCCGCCAACCGTCTATCAAAAATGGCGATCTATAGCTGACGGTTGTGTCAAAGACCAGAAGCCTTTCGTACGGCATCCCGCTGCGATGGCCTTTGATTGTATCAGCTCTTCCGGGGCGTTAGAAGTGCCCCGTCTTGAGCGACGAGGTCTATTTGCCGTGGCGTGCGCTTCATGGTCTCGGTTACAGCTCCGGATAGGGCAACTTGAAGAGCAGATTGGCCTCGCTCAACTTGCCGGACTTCAAGCCCTCGCGGAACCATTTGACCCGCTGCTGGGACGTGCCGTGCGTGAAATTCTCGGGCACGACATAGCCGTGGGCCACCTTTTGCAGCCTGTCATCGCCGATGGCCATCGCAGCGGTGATAGCCTTTTCTTCGTCGCCCGGCTCCAGGATTTTCATCTTTCTGTTCGCCCAGAAGGCCCATATGCCGGCGAGAAAGTCGGCCTGGAGCTCCAGCCGCACCGAGAGCTGATTCCGCGAATCGTCGGGCAGTTGCCGATGTTTCGATTCGATGCTGATGCCCATCAGGTTCTGCACGTGATGGCCGACTTCGTGGGCGATCACATAGGCGTTGGCGAAATCGCCGGGGGCGTGGAACCGCTGCTTCAAATCGTCGTAGAACTGCAAGTCGATATACACCTTTTCATCGCCAGGGCAGTAGAACGGCCCGACCGCTGCATCGGCTAGTCCACACGCGGAGTTGACTCTGCCGGTGAAGAGCACGAGCTTGGGCTGGCGATATTGCTTGCCCAAGCGTTGGAACAAGTCGCCCCAGACGTCCTCGGTCTCGGCAAGCACGTGTTTGACGAAGGCAACCTTGCGAGCCTCTTCGGGGCTCTCTTGCAGCGGGGCCTGTGCGACGGGCGGGGCATGGTTCTGCACCTGCTGGAGCAAAGCTATCGGATTTTTGCCCAGCGCCAGCGCGAGCACGATGACGATAATCGTACCCGCTCCGCCCAAGGCAACGCCGGCCGGTACCCGGCGCCGATCTTCGACATTCTCACTCTCGCGACCATCTTGCCAGCGCACGATACAGGAACCTCCCGAAGCCAACGTGAGAACGGGAATCAAACTGAAGTATAAACCGTTATTCTCATTGAAACACCCCTCGGCTTCGTTCCGAGCAGCAACAGCCACCATGTTAACAAAGGGGTACCGCTGGCGCAGGCCTCAGTAAGGCCGGGATTGAGGCGACGCTCGAGTCCTACAAGGGAGCCGGGCATGGCAGCCGGGCGTCGAGCGGGCGCGGAGAGTTGGCGGATGATGGAAGGCGCATTCGCCCGGCACCGGCGCGCGGTGAAGCCCCCCCGGTGAGCGGTTGCCAGGGCCGATGCCAGCCCGTCTTGCCCGCGGTCACCGCACTTCGCCGAGCGTGTCATTCCGCCCGCACCCTGCTGCCCTGTTTGCCCTTCCACCAGGGGCAAAACGGGCAGTCGCCGCCCACGGGGAAATCCTCCCCTTCTTCATGCAGGCACCCCATGTTCCCATCGCTCATGGTGATCCACTTGACGCTGTACCTCTTAAAGAACTCGGCGATTTCCCGTTGAACCTTCGGGTTCGTCGTCACATCGGTCGCCACCCATCGCTTGATGATTGGCTCGGCGCCTTTTTCCATGAGGATGCCCGCTACGATCTTGGTGGTCGTCTTGTCGTCAGGGCCGTAATAGGCAAGGGTGCCGACGGGGAATTGCAACTTCTCAGGTTTGCCATGCTTGATGCTGGACTCTTCTATTACCGTGTTCCATTTATCCAGTTCAGGGCTCTTGAGCCGGTGTTGATTTGCCAGAGTGACAATCAGATCCGTTTTCTCGAATGCGTGGACGATGGTGGGGGCCACCCCGAGTTGCTTCATGGCTTGCACCATGATGTGCTCCACATGTTCCAGCCGTAGGGCGTCGACGAGCCGCTTGTCGCCCGGGTCGGGATTTTCGCCCACTTTCGTGATGACCTTTTCCCGCTGAGCGTTCAGGATGTTCAATAGTTCTTCGCGGATGGGAATCGCGTTGCCGTGGGTTTGTTCGTCACCAGGCTCTTCGTCGTCGTCGCACTCATCGCCCTCCCACAACCAGTAGGTGTAGTCCTCGACGAGTTGAAAGTTAGACACGTCGTCGATGACGTGGATGTCGGACAAGGGGACTTGGAGTCCGCTCTTCCCCTTGCGGGCTTCGCACATGATTCCATCCTTCGAGTCGATGGACGGATCAGCAAAGCCCAAGACCGTTACGGCGTCGCTGGTGCCCGAGCCCTCGACGGAGGCTGCCGAGCAGTCGGCTTGGAAGGGAAAAGCGAGGTGTGCCTGCAGATAATCGAGGAACTTCCGCTGGTTCTGCGTGTCCAATCGCGGCAGTGGATCGTCGGCGGTCAGGCCAAACACCAGCCTGATGCGGTCATAAGGGGCATCCGCCGCCGTGGCCAGCTGTTTTCCTTTGCAGTAGCCCAGAAAACGACGTAGGTGACAAAGTTCTTTGTTCGTCTTGTTCAGGTTGACGTCCTCGGGATCGAACTCGCCGCCGACCCACTCCAGGACGCGTTCATGCCCGGCATGGTCAGGATCTTGGATCTTGTCGAGGAAGGATGGGTACCCGTGGGGGCCAGCGCAGCCTTCGGGCGGGCAGGCACGGGCACCCGCCACACATTGAGGATAGCAAACGCCATCTTCAGCGGGCAGCGTTTTTTCGATTTCAATTGAGTGCCGCCAATTGCCGGCGAAGCCGTAGTCGTAGCGGAAACGTGTCCTTCCCCGCTTGACGAGATCGCTCAAGCGAACGGATTGCGCGTCGTATTCGAAGTCGGCTCCGCATTCCAGATCGCCGTATTGCTCACCTTCGATCACGAAGGCGTACAGGTGTTCGTCTTCCCAGCCCATGCTGATCTGGATGATGTCGTGCAGTTCGGCGAGGCAGCAGTCATCCATCTGCACCCGCCGCCAGATTGGCGGCTTGACATCTCTCAGCGTGATCTTGACTTGGTAGGCAGGCATGGTGGGATCGAGGTGCTTCTTTTTCACTTTCTTCGCCCAGGGCCGGGCCTCCCAACCGTTGGTTTAGCAATCTCAACTTCTGCGGGAAAACCAGTGGCGGGCGCCTGACCCCGTCGCTGGATTTGGGTTTGCGTATCGCGGACAACACGCATCAGAATTCTGTTCTCCGTTTTGGGTCGCGCGCGCGAAGAGCGGGGAACGCATCATCAGGAACATTCGGCGTAGGCGAAGGCTGGCGGGCTGGCGCGGACCGCCCGGTAAATCTCCTGACGATGGATCGGCACCTCCGCAGATGCGGTGAAGCCCAGCTTTATCCGGTCGCCCTGGACCTCCAGAACGGTCACGGTAATCTCGTTTCCAATTACGATACTCTCCCCACGCTTTCGGCTGAGCACCAACATGACCAGGGCCTCCTTGATTTTTCGAAACGTCAAAATCGGGTTGACCGACTCATTTCCTAGGCGACGTTTGCCTGTACGCGGTTCGATCAATCAGCACTGAGCACAAATCTAACCCGGCTGGGAAATCCACAAATACCCACAAACCATGCACCCCCATGCAGGAACGCCCTGAAAATTTGGACAGGATTTCCATTACCTCCGACGGGTGGTGTGCTATGGACTCACCATGGTTTCCGTTTTTGTAGTGGCCGGATAAGGTCCTGCGCCTCAATCACCTGAGTCTGGAGGAGCGATGACGGACGGTAGGGCATCTCCGTCGAAGAGATAGCGGGTCTTGGTCGTCGACGATCATCCGGTCGTGCGCTACGGCTACGCGTAACGGATCGGCTGGGAGCCCGACCTGGCCTTCTGGATGCTCACAGGTTTTCCGCCTTCAGGAGGTCCTTGGCTCTAGTTGAAACCCCGCACCGCGTGCGGCTGATAGGGGGTTTCGAGCCGGTGGATCTCCTCGACGCTGAGCGTCAAATCCAAGCTCGCCACCGCCGTATTCAAGTGTTCGAGCTTGGTGGCACCAATGATCGGCGCGGTGACGAAGGGTTTGGACAAGAGCCAAGCGATAGCCACCTGGGCGGGTTGGATGCCACGCTGAATTGCCACCTCCAGGCATGCCCGCATCACGTCGATGTCGGCGGGGTGGTCGTAGAGGTTCCACGCGAACTCGTCACTGGCCGAACGGGTGGTGGCCGTCTTGTCGTCGGGCGTCTTGCGCGAGCCCGCCAGCAGCCCGCGGGCCAGCGGCGACCAGGGGATCACCGCGGGGCCCCTTCGGCCTGACAGAGCGGAATCATCTCCCGCTCCTCCTCGCGATAGATCAGGTTGTAGTGATTTTGCATGCTTACAAACCGTGCCCAACCGTTCCTCTCGGAGAGCGACAATGCCTGGGCGAACCTCCAGGCGGCCATGGAACTGGCTCCCAGATAGCGCACCTTCCCCTGACGCACCAGCAGGTCCAGGGCGGAAAGCATTTCTTCGAGCGGGGCCTGGGGGTCGAAACGATGGATCTGGTAGAGATTGTATCCTCCAGAAGTTACAGCTTGAAGGCCTCGCCCTTTCCGGCCAGCAGACTGATCGGGTACATGGGGCCGCCATGGTGAACGTGCTGCAAGAGTTCCAGGATATCCTGCTCTCGTAACGGAAGCCGCTCGGCTTCTTCCAGAGTGAACCATCCGGCCGCGAGCGATTCCTCGTCGGGTGTGCTCTTGGGCGGTACGTCCGCCGCAGGGTGCGCCAGGAAGATCGCGCCCAGGTAGGCCTTGTCGGAGTGCGGAGAGTGTTCCACACGGAGAATGCCGTCGAGGATGACCGGCACGGCCGACTCCTCCAAGGTTTCTCGCAGCGCGGCTGCCACGAGCGTCTCGCCCGGTTCGGCCCGGCCGGCGGGCACGTGCCAGGGCCGATTGAATCTGCGTTCCTGGACGAGCAGGAAGCGGTCTCCTTGCCGCACGACGACTTTGACGAAGAACCAGGTTGGAATCGGATCGCGGGGCATGGTCGATTAGCGGACCTCGCAGAGCTTGGCGACGACGGCCCTCGGCACGCGGAGCACCGTGCCGTGGCGGACCCCTTTGGGGAAGCTGATCCGGAAAGTGGCGTTTTCCCAATCCTTCAGGTTCCGGGAGCGAACCGCGCCGTAATGCCTTTCCCGGTAGCAGTCGAAGTACACGACGAAATCGTCGCCAACGAAGCAGGAAAACAGGAAACAGTTTTCGGCGGATGCCGCACCGGTTCCGGCTGCGTCCCCTGCCGTGGCCACACGCGTGCCCAGCGTCACCATCGTGACGGCTAGCAGAATCGTGCAAACGATCTTCACAGCTCGTCCTTTTCGCGGTGTGCTCGATTTCTTCCGAAATCTCTGCACGGATAGGTTTTCATGGCACCCACCAATACCCGCGCAACCGCGGGCCTTTATCGACGGCATCGATGAACCGTGGAACCGCGCCGCGTGGTTGGGTGCGGAATTGTGGCTAGTCGAAGAGGACGGTGTAAAACGATGACCTTTCCGACACCAACGTAGCAGGCACACGGCGTGTGCCGTAACCACTGGGCGGCACACGGCGTGTGCCTGCTACAATTTCGGTAACTTGTTCTTTCACAGGACCTAACGCCGCCGCGATTGTAACGCCGCCGGTTCTTCAGCGGCATGGACCGGAAGACGATGACGGGTCAGGGCTACTTCTTCTTCGATGCGAGACCATAGACGTTCAACGAGTGGAAACGGATCTTGGACTGGTATACGGACAGTCCGAGATAGCCGCTTTGCGGGGGTGGCAGGGGAGTGTCCGAGTATACAACCAGCGCCCCGTCGAGATACAGGCATTGAAGCTTATCCTTGATGATCCAAGTGCCGCGGTACCTCGTGTTCAGCTTGGGGTCGCCCACGCCTGCGATGCCGTAGCTGCCGCACTTGCATCCTTCGAACCCTGCGCATCGTCCTCCCCAACCAAAATAGCCCATGATGTAGCACTCCTGTTCCTTGCCAAGGTGCTCACTCGACGGTGTCTTCTGGCCCCAGAAGACGTTCGCGTCATGGGGCGCCGACCCGTCGAGCGAGAACTCGACGTCAATCATCATGGGTTGTGCAAAAGCCGCTTTCGCCCACAGAACACCATACAGTTGTTTCGCCGCCAATCGCTCCGGCGACACGGAGAGGATTGCCGAACCGTCCTTCAATTCCAAGCTAACGCCATCAGCCCTCCAATCCCGCTTCAGCCCGGCTGCCGAGAAATCGGACTTAAAGAGGAGTTTGCCTTGCTTCCGCGCGCTCTCGAGCGGACGAAGTTCCCAACCGCCATGGACCTTGTAGTACGGGTCCGATTGCCGCGGATCTTGGGCGTCTTGGGCGAAAACAAGACAGCCGCTGCAAAAGAGCAAGGCGACGCCCATACTCTTCACTGCAATCCATTTCTTCTTGGCGGTCATAACAACTACCTCTAAGGGTTCCTCGGTGAATCATTGGGCGTGGGCGGGGCGATCCGTCCACCGCACCCCGATCTGCACGATCTCCGTCTCCAGCAATATATCGTTTCTTGGACGAGTGTTTCAAGGAAAGCGAGGGAGGAAATCCGCGGGCGGAGAGGAATCGCGGAGGTTGGCGCGGATCCTGTTGCGTTCCGCTGCTGTTCCCGGCGCGCGGGAAACACCGGCCGGCAGCGAGGCTGAACTTCATCGCCGGCTGGAACCGAGCCTCGTTCGCCCGGCTGATTCCAGCGTCACGATGTCACTTTATGGGCCGGCGGCGCATCCATCTTTTCCACCGGATGCAGCAGTTCCGGCCTGAATCCCAACTGGTTAGCGCGGGCCATGGCTTCCTTGGCCGCCTTGCGATCGCCCATCGCCGTGCAGACCTTGGCCTTGTGGTAATACCAGAGCGGATTGGGCTTCTGGGCAATCGCCGAATCCAAGTCCTTGCGGGCCTGGGCCGGTTGGGAGAGGGCCAGGTAAACCATAGCCCGCGTGTCGAGCAATTCCGGAGCGGGCCCCGCCACGGAGATCGCCCGCTGGACCAGCGGCAACGCTTCATCGAGATAGAGATGGCGGTGGGCCAGCAGCAGGGCCAGCGAGGCCAGGCAGGTAACGTTGTTGCCCTCCTTGCCGATGCTCTCGCGCAACAGCGACTCGGCCTCTTCGAAGCGGCGCTGCGTCATCCGCAGGCGGGCCATGACCAGCAACAGCGAAACGGGACGGTCGAACTTTTCCAGCGCGCCCCGCAGCACTTCTTCGGTGCGCTGAAGCTGTTTGGGATTCGGGTCGGCGGCGAACACCGTGTGGGCGGCGCGGCCGATCAACTCCATGGGGGCTTTTTGCCAACTTTCCTCCATGAACGTCAACGCCTCGTCAAGGCGTTTGTTTTCCGCCAACAACAGGGCCAGGGCCATCCGCTGCTCGGGATATTCTTTGGTGAGCCCCCGACGGAGACTTTCCGCTTCGCGGACAAAAGCGGCGGCCCCCGCGGCATGGTCGCTATCGCGAACGGTGCGGGCGAACTCTTCCAGGCTGCTGGCCACGGCGTCCTGACGCACGGCTTTTTCACGGGGCTGCGCGGTGGGCTCGGTGAGGAACTTCCGCAGTAGCGCGATAGCTTCGTCGAAACGTGCCCGCCGCACGAGGAAAGCGGCGCGGAGACGGACGGTAACGAATTGGTCGGGGACCAGTTTCTCGAGCCAGCTCAACCACCACTCCGCCTCGTCCAACTCGTTTTTGGAGATCAGGGCCTCGGTGAAGGGGATCACGTAGCCCGCCTTGTCAGCCTGGCTGGCCAGGAGATGACGGAATTGCTCGCGGGCGCTGACCCAGTCCCCTTCGCCGAGATACAGCAGCACGAGCCAATACTGCTGCTCCGCGGGCAACTTCGGCTGCTCCTTCAACAAGCGGATCGCTTCCTGGCGTCCGGCGCGTTGCTTGTCGGCGGCCAACACGATGACCTTGATCCATTGGTCCTGGGGCGCGGCTTGCTTGGAGGCGAGGTTCTGCGCGATCAGACGCAGCGCTTCTTCATGGTCGTGCCGGCCGTTCCGCTGGTAGAGCATCCAAGCGCGTTTTCTGCGGGCCCAGGCGAGCACCCGGTCGGGGACCGGCAGTTTGCCGGTGATCATCCGGTGCAGCAAGATCTGAAACAGATCCTCTTGGCCGGTGCCGCTATAAAAGTCCGCGGCCCGGTCCATGAGGTATTCATTGTCGGCGCCGGTGATCGTCAATTCGTACTGCTGCTCGGCCTCGGTGAATTTCCCCATCGTCTGATAAAGCTGGGCCAGCGATAATGAATCCCGCGGGGAGACCAACGCCTGCCGGGCTCGGGCGACGGCCTCTTCCGCAGCCCGGCCCTGGTCGGTGCGCACGTAGAACTGTACCAGGGCCGCCCAGACGGAAGGATCGCCGGGCTGCGCGGTCACCGCCTGCCGCAGGATGTCCTCGGCCCGGGCCAGCAGTTTTTGCGATTCTTCGCCGCGTTCCTCGCGGCGGGCGCGGAGCCCGAGGATTTCCAGCACTTCGGCCAGCCAGATTTGATCGGCCACATCTTTGGATTTGGCGGCGGCTTGCTCGGCGGATTTTTGCACGTAGGAAAAATCGTTCAATTCCTCGGCGATTCCCGGCCGGGAGAGGTTCCGACCGGTCATCAGTTTGCTGACGATGGGCCGCTCGGCGACATAGCGAATCACGCGATCGACGTCGAGGTAGCGGCGGCCGCCTTGCAGAAAGGCGAGCAATCGATGAATGATGTTGGGGTTGTGCTCGCCGAGGAAAACGGCGGTCAGGCAATTGCTCACCGCCGCAGACTCGTCGCCGCGCAAGATCTCCAATTCACCGATCAGCAAGGGCACGCTGGACCAGGTGGGGTTCAATTGCCGGGCGATCGCCAGGTGCTGCAACGCCTGCTCCACGATGCTGGCGGCATTCTCCCTGATTTGGGTCCGCAATTGCACGGCGCAGCCGAATTGCCAACGCGCGTTCCTTCCTTCACTGGATTCGATCTGTCGCAGCGTTTCGTCGAGATTGGCGAGCGCGGGGGCGCGGAGAGCCACTTCCAACAGCAGCAGGCGGCTCCCGGCATCGTCGGGCGAGAGCTTGCAGAGCTGGCGGCAAAGTTGCACCGCCAATTCGTAGTCCTCCGCGTGGTAGGCCACCATGGCCAGGCCGCTCCAGAGGCGGAGCACCTCCGGCTGCGATAGTTTTTCGGTTCCACCCGCCAATTTTCGCAGTTGTTGCGAGGCGCCCGGCCCGAGCTGCGCCAGCAACAACGTGGCGCGTGTGAGCCGCAGCGAGGCGCTGTCGCCAAAATTCCGTTGGGCCTCGTCGAGCCGCTGGGCCACGCGTTTCCAGTCTTGCTGCCGGCCCGCCAAGGCCGCCAGGGTGATCCAGAGTTCGAGACTCTTGGGATACTGCCGCCGCGCGTCCAGCAGGACTTTTTCGGCTTCGGCGGCGCGGTTGCGGGCCATCAGCACTTCCGCGTGCAGGATCGGAATCTGGACCGATCCCCGGTCCGCCTTGACGGCAGTCTGAAAAGCGGCATCCACTGCCGACCAATCCCGGTGGGCGGGGGCCTCCTGTAAGTTCTTGGTCAGCAGCAGCCGCGCCATCCAGAGCTGCGCCTCGGCCGGAGCGCCGGGGAGCTTTATGATTTCCTGGAGCTCCACAATCGCATCCGCTATCCGGTTCGTGGAGAGCAGTGCCGCGAAAATGGCATTGTGCGGCCGGAGCGATTTCGGGCTGATCTTCACCGCGCGCCGATAGGCCTCCAATTGTTGCTCGTGATTTTCCGCGTGGCCATAGCTGTCGCCGAGATAGCATTCCGTCTCCAAGAGCAACGGCTCGTAGCGCGGTTCTCCCTCCAAGGTCGGTCCTAGCTCTTGGAAGATCTCGCCGGCCCGCACCCAGTGGCCCAGGGCCATCTCGCTGCGGCCGTCGAGGTATTTTGCCCGCCGCGCTCCCTCGGGGGTATTCAAGAGGACTTGCGTGGGCGGGACCGCTTCGCGAACCATGCCTCGATCCAGCAGAATGTTGGCCAGCGCCCAGGCCAGCTCATGGTTGTCGGGTGCAAACTCCATCCCTTTGCGATACCACTTGATGGCCTCGTCCGGATGTCCCTGAGAGGCCTCGAAACCGCCCAACCACTGGTAAACCGGGATGTGATTGGGATAGAGTTTCAGTAGGAGTTTCGATTGCCGGCGGGCCACCTCGAATTGCCCACGTTCTGCGGCGAGCATACAAGACTCCAGCAGGGCATCGCGATCGTCGGGCGCCAATTCGAGCGCCTTGCCGACATCCGTTTGGGCAGCCTCTAATTTGCCGGCGGCGGCCAAAGAGCCGGCACGATGGACGTGCGCCTGCGGTGACGTCGGATTCGCCGCGACCATTTGGTTCATGATCGCTTGGGCCTCATCGGCGGAGCCCTCCCGCCGCAGAATTGCCGCCATCTCGAGATAGGCTTCCAGACAATCGGGGGCGAGGCGAATGCAGATTTCCAGGTCGCGTTTGGCGGTGGTAATGTCCCGCGCCCGCATCGCCGTTTCCGCGGTCAATAGAAAGGACCGCCCATGATAGTTGACCCAGTATTGTTGCAGGCGCACGATCCCGTAACCGGCCCCGCCCAGGACCACGGCAATCAGAACGAGCAGAAAGATCCACCAACCAACGCGCTTCATGAATCACCTTCTCTGCGACCACAATTCCCCAATCGCCACATTTCCGTTTCCGGTTCTACAGGGGACGTTTCAAGGACGTCCGCAGCGCCGCGGCGATACTTCGCAGACGCTCTTCGGCGACGTCCTCCCGGGAAGAGGCTGTTTGTAACATGATCTTCAGTACCGGAGGTCGGATCGATTGTTTCCAAACCTCACGGTTGATCGACGTGGCCCCGAACTGCGCGACGATCATTTGATCTTCCAGTTGATACCAATAGAGCACGCAGACTTGTTGTGTCCCGCGACGGAACGTTACCAACCGGGCCGTTTCGCCCGAGGAGGCGTCGTTCCCCAACGGCACGTCCTTGCTTCCCAGCATGATGTAGCCGATGGCTGGATAGCAGAATTCCGGCGGGTGCAGCCGTACCGTGTCCCATTGGGCAAAAGGGTTTTCCCAGAGCGGGAAGGCGTCGAGCAACAGATTGACGACCCGGCCGCCGGGGTTGCGATACGCCCGGCTCAGGTGAGCAACGGACTCAAAGGGTTTCTCGACGATCGGTCCGCTTTGTGGGCCCTGCACGACCATCCAGGGGCCAAGCTGCCGCGGAACCCGCTCCAAGTCGACGGATTTCACGCGGACTTCGCCCAGCTGAGCGTGGCCTCGGCGCAGCAACTGGGCACCGGTAAAAATGCTCGCCATCGCAGCCGCTGCCAGCAACAGCCGGACGGAAGTGTTCTCTGCGACTCGGAAATTCAGCATGTTCGCCCTGGACACGTTAAGTCCTGTCCAACTGCCTTCGACGCGGGAATGCTCTCCAGAGGAGCGACATCAGCCACGTCTCGACCCATAACAGTACGATAACGATCGGCACCACCAATGCGCCCGAGCGATGGTGGAACCAGTTGGCAAATTCGTTGCCGAAAAACTCGCCGGCGATCCCCACCGCCGTAATGCGGACCACGTTCACCAGCAGCGCAATCGGCAGCGAACTCACGACGATGACCACTTTGTCGAGAAGGTTTCGTCGCATCACGAAAACAGCGCCGGTGCAGATTGCCAAGCAGGTCATCATGGCCCGCAGTCCGCAGCAGGCCGCCTCGATGCCGAATTCGCAGTTCCGCAATGCCAGAACAGTTCCCTCGCCAAAGGCCGGAATTCCCACGACTTGCAAGACAAAGGCGCTCACCGTCGTGGCCATTCGCTGTAGCGGCAGGCTCAGCCGATCAAACACCAGGGGCGTCAAGGGATACATGAACAGCAAGAACGCGATCGACGGCGCGGCCCACCGCAGCGCCTGCCAGCCCCAGACGAACAACACGATTCCGGCGAGGCATGGCAACAACGAGAATCGGTGCAGCGAATCCATCAGCCGATAGGCGGAAACCCATTGCATCAGGGCCGCCAGAGCCAGAAAGGCCACTCCCCACCAACTGCCACGCACGGTCATGGTCCGCAACATGCCCCGGCGGTGCCAGAGCAGGAACCCCGAATAAAGCGGCGCCAGGAAACAATGGCCGCAGTCGGGCAACTCCTGCCACTGGTGCAGCAGTTGGGGGAACACCGGGCCATAGACCCAGAGCATCACCGCCGCCAGCGGTAACCACCGCAGCACCTCGGTCAGCACTCTTTGGCCTGATATTTGTCTTGCGCGCGTAAGCATCATGAACGATACGGACGGAATGGATACCCTTATCAAACAATACGTTAGGGGAATTACCGCGAGGGGGGCAAACTCTTCGCAACCAGCGGTCGCTACCCCACAGTGTACCAGAATCCGTGTTGTAATCCCTACCAACGGCAGGATAAAACGCACGGCAATCCCGGCAAAGAACTCCCCGTCGCGGGGGCTTGGACCGGGAACCCTGCCGGCGCGATGGCGGAATCAAGTCTCCAACGACTGTCGGTATTCCCGCGGCGTCTGGCCAAAGTGTTGGCGGAATACCGTGCTCAAGTACTGAACCGAACAGAAACCGGATTTCTTGGCCACTTGCCGCAGCGACAGGTGGCCGGCGGCGAGAAACTGTTTTGCTCGTTCCAGCCTTACGCGCTGGATTTCGGCCAGGAGGGTGCGCCCGGTGATGGCCTTGAATCGCCGCTTGAGCGTGGAGCGGGAAGACTTGGTCGCTGAGACGATATCGGAGATCTGCAGCGGCCCACAGGCCCGTTCGCGGATGAATTGCAGCGCGGCCAACACTTCGTCGTCGACAATCGCGACAGTGCTGGTCGAATGCCTGGCGACAACCTCGTGGGGCGCCACGCGCAACTCGCGCCCCGGGCTGTCGGCTCCTCCCACGATCAGGTTTCCCAGCATCATGGCCGCCTTATAGCCCAGCTCGCGCCCGCTGTGCTCGATGCTGCTGAGGTGTGGTGTGGAAAGTTCGCAGATCACTTCATCGTTGTCCACACCGACTACGGCCACCTCGTCGGGCACCCGCGCGCCGATGCTGCAACAGGCCTCGAGCACCTGCCGCCCGCGAGCATCGTTATAGGCCATGATTCCCACGGGTTTCTTCAATGCGGCCAACCAAAGGCCGAGTTCCGCTTGCGATTCGGCCCAGGTTGCGCGGGGTTTGGACGATCCTGTATACGTCGAGCACGGCACTCCTTTTTCAGCGGCCAGCCGCTTGAAGGCGCGCGATCGTTCCAAACAGCGAAAGGCCCCCCTTTTCCCCGAAATGCCGCAATAGGCGACCCGCTTCAGACCCTGCTGCAAGAGATGCTCCAAGGCCAAGCGGGCGATGGCCTCGTTGTCGGCGGCCACGTAGGGCAGCGAGGCCTTTTTTTCCGACCATGCGTACCCGTCCTGGATCCCCACGGTGGGAATGGAAGTTTCCTCGAGAGCCGCCGCCACGGGGCGACTATGCACCAGGGCGATGATTCCATCCCCTGCCCACGAGCGTACGAAGCTGCGGGGATTGGTGGAAGAATCCTCGACATGCAAACTCCAGTTGCCATGTTGTTGCGCGTAGGCAGTGATGCCCCGGACAACTTTACGGTCGTGGAAATTGCGACTGTCGAGGATCAGAGCGATCTGTAGCGGTGGCGCGAACTGGCCCATTGCGAGCGCTGACGGATGAGATAGCGACGAATTACACAGTCCAAGCAGACATATTAGAGTATAGCTAGCCGCTACGCCCAACGCCAGAAATTGGTAGGGATTGCGTGGAGATTTGCGCCGCTGCGACGATGCCGAACGGCACTGACCGGGCATTTGCGTTTCTTTGCCCCCTTACAGTGGCGGGTCCGATGGTGCCCATTCGGCAGTTTGGCCGGTCGTGGTCGTCGCGACGTGCTTACGCCATGCGAAGGGAACGGCTTTGCCATCAGGGTTGTCCGGCACGATACTCTTTCAGCCGTGCGCGGATGGCGCCGGCCAAAGATGCCGGGCCAGTGGCGTCGGCACAGCGTAACGCCCGTTCGTACTGCTCGATCGCCTCGTGGACCTTGCCGATTCCCGCCAGAGCCGAACCGCAATTGAAATGGGCCTCGGCATAATCGGGCCTGAGCGTCGTGGCCTGTCGATACTGTTCGATGGCCTCGGCATTCCGTCGCAGATTCAACAGTGCGGTTCCCAGATTGTTGTGGGCTTCGGCCAAAGCCGGGCTAAGCCGCAACGCACGCTGGAACTGCGCGACGGCCGCGGAGTTCCGTCCCAACGTAAGCAAGGCCGTTGCGAGGTTGTATTGCGCTTCGGCATAATTCCGATCCAGTTGCACCGCCCGCTGATACTCGTCGACCGCTGCGGACGTCTGGCCGAGTCGGAGCAGGACATTGCCGAGGCCGTTATGAGCGTCCGCCGAGTCGGGGCGGAGTTCCAAGGCCCGCTGGTAGTGTTCGCGGGCCTCAAGAACGTGGCCGGCCGGGAGCAATAGGGACGCCAGATTGGAATGGGCTTCGGCGAAGTCGGGTCGGATTTCCACGGCCTGCCGCAATTGTTCGAGGGCCTCCGTCAAATCGCCCTGTTGCCCCAAGGCCATGCCGAGATTGTTGTGGGCTTCGGCGTAGCGGGGGACCAGCCGCAGCGTCTGCTTGTAGCATTCGACGGCCGCGGGCATTTGTTTCGCCTTGGAGAGGACCACCCCTAGATTGTAGTATGCCAGCCAGCAGTCAGGATTCCGGGCGATGGTCGTTCGATACAGTGTTTCCAGATCGGCATACATCCGGCTTTGCTGCCAACTGAGTACGGCTAATAGGGTCAACAGCGAGAAGCCCAGCATTCGTCCCGTCAGCCGCCACAGCCGTCCGCCCTGCCGGAAAAACCACGTGACCCCCCCCACCACCGGCACAATGATCGCCAAACTTGCCAAGTATTGAAAATGGTCGGCCACGAACGAGTAGCGGAACGGGTAGACGTTGAAAAACCCCAAGGCGGGAAAAAGCGCGCCGACGTAACAGAGTGCGGCCGCCAGGGGCGCCCGCGCCCGCCGCCGGAGAAGCCACAGTGTGAGCAATACCGTCAGGGCGGACAGCGGAAAAAGGTACTGCCAGAAGCCGGCCTGGTGGATCAGCCACCGCGGATAGGTGAAGATCAGGTCCGCGGGCCAGAACAGCTTTCCCAGGTAGAACCACACCGCCCGCCCCGCAATCAATAGCCGCTCAAGGAAGCTGAAGTCGAATTCGGCCCCCTCGGCACGGATGAGTTTTCGCTCCACCCAGGCCGTCAGCCCGCCGGCTGCCGCGCCCAGCAAGAGCCAGGGAACGAGCGGTAGCACGTCCCGCCGCCAGGCGAGCCGTCCGCGCTGCCACCAGAGGATCACCAAGAGTGCCGGCGGAAGCACGGCGGTCACCGTTTTGCTCAGCAGGGCAAGGCCAAACAGCCCCAGGGCCAGGACGTACCAGGAGATCCTCCGGGTGCGATCGAAGCTTAAGTAGGCCAACAGGGCGGCCAGGCAGAATACGGTGGAAAGCGTGTTCTTCAATTCGCTGATCCAGGCTACCGATTCGACCTGTAGAGGATGTAGCGCAAAAATCGCCGCGGCCCAAAATGCCCCCGGCACGTCGAGACACCGCAGAATTCGCCAGACCAGCACCGCCGCCAAGCCGTGCAGCGCGATGTTGAGCAGGTGGTAGCCCAGCGGCTCATCGCCCCAAAGCGTCTGTTCGATCCAAAAGACGCTGTGCGTCAGGGGATAGTATTGTTGCGTGGCGCCGAGTTCAAACCAGATCTGCCACAGCCCGTGGCCAGACCGCAGCTCGGGACTGGTGACGTGCCGATCATCGTCCCAGATCAGCCGGCCCCGCCAGGCCGGGTGGTAGACGGCTAGCACCGCGATCATCAGCAGCGGCGCCACCAGCCAGTCCCTGCCGCCCCACCTCCCGCCAGAGATCGGGAGTCTCGCTTGTGGCCGCTGTATCATGACGCCCGCCCAGATTCCTGCCGCAAAAAGCCCTGCTTCTCATGTATCGTACCATGGGCTGTCGGCGTGTGCGGGTGGAATATCTTCGGTGAGCCAATATCGTAAAAAACTGAGCCAAATATTTCAGTTCTGGTTATTGCAATCTGGAAGGGAGCCTGACGAATTTGCTGGGGGTTCTGCCGCGCCGCGGCACAGCGTGACGTACAGTAGATAAGAAGGCCCGTATTTCTTGCCCGGTGTGCATCTTTTCTGATGCGGATCAGGTCGATCGTCGGTTTTGCAACCTATGGATTTCCGTCTGAGCGAGGAGACCTACTTTCGCATGCGCAGCGCTCGGCGGCGGTGGATCGCCGCTTGCCGGTGCAGTTTCGAGATGTTCGATCTCGGGCGCGCGGATGCGGCCAGAATGCCGCTTGAGTGGAAGCGTATTGACGGGCGTTAGGATGCCTTCGTCGGGCTCGCTCGTGGACCGAACGTTAAAAAAGAACACCAGCTCCTATGCAAAAACTCATGCATCGTGCATACTCAACGCCGCCGGTGCTAGCAGCGCAAGCCTGCGGGTCGCGGGGTGTTTGTGACTGCTCTTATTGCTTTTATTGGCTTCTATGCAGATTACGCCGGTGGTCTATTTTCGCAATTGTTTGACCCAATATTTTACCTTGGCAAAAATGTTGACCTGACTAAGCTGAGACGGTGTTGCTGGATACCCGGGTGAGTCCCTATTTCTTGTCCCTGCGTTTCCTTGCCGAGCCGAAAGGCAAGGATTCGATCATGCGAAGTTGGTACCAACGCAATGATTCTGAGCGTGTATGGGACTCCCTGCGCCTGTCGGTATGTTGCCGCCGGGCGGATTTTGCCGTCTTTTTCGCCTAAGACAGCCATTCACGATGATGTCAATGATGGATTTTTTCCGCCGCACCGCCCAGTGTTTCAGACTGCGCACAGCAGGAGGGAGTCGGACCATGATGCCGGCCAATGATCGTCACGTCCCAGACGCACCGACCACGAAAATAGATCGCAAAACAGCGGCGGAAAACGCACGCGGGCAGCGGATTTGCCCCACCACAGGAGCTCCCAAAATGTTGCGACGCGCTAGCACGGCAGCCATTCTCCTTGCGGCAGTGGGCCTGCTCTTGATCTCGCCGGCCGTGGCCGCGATCATCGTTTGGGATGGTGGGACGGCCAACTGGGACACCGCCACCCCCAACTGGAACGGCGGCACCTACCAGTGGGCCAATGACGGCACCGAAACGGCCCAGTTCGGCCTCGGCTCCGGCGACAGCGGAGGGACGGTGACTATCGACACCAGCGCCCTCACTGCTGCGGGGCTCCTCTTTGCCCCGATTGGCAGCGGTAATTACCAGATCGTTGCGGGCGAAACGGCGACGCTCACCCTCGGCAGCAGCGGCATTCTCACCAATTGGTCGGCCACCATCGGCACCGGCTCGGACGGGCTTTCGTTGGTTTTGGGCGCGGCGCAAACCTGGAACACCGCGGCCAGCCAGACGCTCACCGTCAATGCCGCAGTCATCGGCGGCGGCGGCTTGACCGTCAACGGTGCTGGCACGCTAATTCTCAACGGCGCCAATACTTACAGCGGCGGCACAACGCTCAGTTCTGGTACCCTCGCGCTGGGCAACAACAGCGCATTGGGTGTCGGCGCGCTCGCCATTGCGGGCAATGGCGCGACAGTGCAAGTGCAAGGTTCGGCGGCGATTTCCCTGGCCAACGCGGTGATCGACAGCGCCGACTTCACGCTCGGTGGGACGAAAGCCCTGACGTTCAGCGGTCTGACGACCTTGTTCGGAAACCGTACCGTCACCGACAGCGACACGGGCGGAGCGACTTTCGCGTCGATCAGCGGCGCCAACACGAATTTGACCATTGCCGGCATCGACGCCACCACGATCAACGCCCTTAGCCTCGGTACGGGCTCACTGGTCAAGAATGGGAGCGGTACGCTGACCGTGGGCGGCAGCAACACGTACTCCGGCGGCACGCGCGTCAATGCCGGCACTTTGGTCGGTACGCCGGCCGCAGCGGGTACCACCCCGTTCGGCACCGGGGCCGTTACGCTCAACAGCGCCAAGCTCAATTTCACCGGTAGCTCCGCCGGCAGCGACAGCATCGCGTCGCTGATCGTGGGCGGAAACAGCACGTTGGCCGTCGGTAGCAGCGGGGTCGTCACCACCTTGAACATCACGGCCACCAGCAACCCCATCGTGCGGACTCCGGGTGGGACTCTCATCGTTACTCCGTTCAACAGCACGGGACTCAACAACACCGATGATTTCATCAATTTCACCAGTTCGGCGCCGGCGGTGACCAACGGCATCATTTCGCCGTTTATCGTCACCCAGGCCAGCAGCACGACTTCGACAGCCGACTTCGTCACGCTCAGCGGCAGCAAGCTGGCGCCGTACGCCGGATACACAACCCTGCCCACGACCGCCACGACCGCCACGACCGTGTACTCGGCGACCAGCGCTACGACGATTGTTGCTGACACGGTATACGCCTTGAAGGTCACCGGTGCGGCCGTTACTGGAGCGGTTACGCTCACGATCGGTGGGACGACGGGTCAGTCCGGCCTGATCCTCAACAGCGGCGGCAGCGTGGGAGTCACCACCCTGGCGTTCGGGGCGACGGAAGGCGTGATCTACTCCGGCGGGACCAGTGCCAATACGATCTCGTCCGCCATCACCGGCACTTTGGTTACCGGGGATGGCCTGACGGTCTTCGGCCCGGAGAACTTGACCCTCAGCGGGAACAATACCTACACCGGCCCCACGACTGTCAATGGGACCCCTTTGACCATCAGCGGTACGCAAGCCAGCAACATTTGGACGGTCAATACCAACGGCACGTTGACGACCAGCGGCACCACGGCAGTCCTGCCGGTGGGCAGCGCTTTGACTGCCAACGGGGCGGTTAATTTTGGCACCATTACAGCGGCCCAAAGCTTGAGCACGCTCAACGGCACCGCCAACGTGAGTTTCGGCGGCGCGTTGACGGTGAGCGGCGGCGGTGCCCTCAGCGGTCTCCTCAGCCTCGGTTCATCGAGCGGTTTGACCGTCAGCGGCGGCACTTTGGCGCTCAGCGGCGGCACCAATGCGTACAGCGGCGGGACGACCCTCAGCGGCGGCAACTTGATCACCACCGCCGGGTTCAGCAACGTGTTGGGCAACGGCGGCCTGACGTTCAACGCCGGCGGCGTGCAATTGCTGGGCACCTCCGCTCCGACCAACACCAGTGTAACCAGCCTGACCCTGAGCGGCGGCGGCACCCTCGGGGTCAACGCGACGGCGGGCGGCGTCACGACTTTGAACGTCACCGGCCTCACGCCCATCACTCGTTCCGGCGTGGGCGACACCTTGGTGGTCACGCCCTACAGCGGCTCGTTGTATAACGGCGCGACCGGCAACGAAGTGATCAATTTCAGCACGTCGCCGACGTTGGTCAGCAGCAACAACATCGTTTCACCCTACTTGGTCGTGCAGACGAGCGGCACGAACACGGCGGCCGACTTCGCCGGCATCAGCACCAGCGGCTCGAACCATTATCTGGTCGTCGGCAGCTATCAGGGCGCCCTGCCCGGAAGCTCGAGCACTAGCAGCGACGTTTATTATGCAACCGCGGCTACCCCGGTCACCAGCAGCGAGACCGCGTACGCCTTGAAGGTCACCGGCGCGACGGTCACGGTGGCCGCTAGCCAAACGCTGACCATCGGTCCTTCCAGCGCAGTGGGCGGCTTGATTCTCAACAACGGCGCGGTGGTGGCGGGCAACGCTCTGGCTTTCGGCCAGGAAGGCGAGATCTACTCGGGCGGCAGCGGCGCGAACACCATCTCCGCACCGATCACGGCCGCCACCGCCTTGACAGTTTTCGGCCCGCAGCCGTTGATTCTTAGCGGCACCAACACCTATACCGGCAACAACTACATCGACGGCACGCTAAGCATCAGCGGCGATTCGAACCTGGGTGGCATTCCCTCGGCGGTCACGGCCGCCAGCATTACCTTCAATGGCGGCACTTTGATCTCCAGCGCCAGCTTGACCACCAACGTCAACCGCGGCGTGACGCTGGGAACGGCCGGCGGCTACTTCAGCCCGGCGGCCGGGACCAACATGACGATCAACGGCGTCGTTGCCGGCAGCGGGGCCTTGATCCAGAACGGTCTCGGCACCACGACCCTCGCTGGCATCAACACACTCACCGGCAACGTCGTCGTCAACAGCGGCACCCTGGCCGGCAACGCGCTGGCCTCGGGCAGTGCGTTCGGCACCGCCGGCGCGACGCTCAACGGCGGCATCTTGCAGTTCAACGGCGTTGCCGCGAACGACGCGGGGGCCTTGACTTCTTTGGCCCTCAACGGCCCCAGCACCCTGGTCGTCAGCCAGCCGAATGCGTTCACCGCCACCCTGACCGTTGGTAACACGACTCCCATTACCCGCGCTCCCGGCGGGACCTTGACGATCGTTCCGTTCTGGAACTCTTTGGCCAGCAACGAAAACGTGAAGTTCACCACGACGATCAACGGCAGCGTGGGCACTGCCATTATGGCCCCGCCGTATATCGTCGTGCAGGCTAACAATGCGGTGAACGGTGCGGGCGACTACGTCAACGCCGCGGCCGGCGCCGCGATCACGAATCTCACCGTCGCTACGAACTACTACGTCGCGTTCACTGCGACTGGTACGACTAGCCCCTACATTTACGCTGTGCCCGCCGGGGTTGCCAACAACATTACGGTAACCGCCAACGAAGCGGGATACGCCTTGAAGGTCGGAGCGGGGGCGGCGATCAGCATTCAGCCCGGCTATACGCTCACGTTGGGCAACTCGGCCTTGGCCCAGGCCGGCCTGATCCTCAACGGTGCGCTGGTCAATGGCGGCACGTTCACCGGTGGCGCAGTGACCGGCGGCACGTTGGCGTTCTTGCCCGGCGCGGAAGGCGTGATCTACTCGGGCGGCTCGGGTTCCAATGCGATCTCGTCGCTGATCACCGGAACCAACGGCCTGACAGAGTTCGGCCCCACCCCCTTGATCCTCAGTGGCGTCAACACCTACACCGGCACGACGGCGGTCAACGGATTCTTGCAGGTCTCGGCCGACAGCAACATGGGTTTAGCAGGCGGCCTCACGCTCAACGGCGGCACGCTGCTCTCCAGCGCCTCGATGGCCACGGCGCGCACGATCACCCTTAACGCGTTGGGCGGCACGCTCAGCCCGGCCGCCGGCACCACCCTCACCGTCAACGGCACGATCACCAGCCCGACGGGCGTTTCCGGCGCTTTGACCGTCAGCGGCGGCGGCACGGTGTCGCTCATCAATGCCAACACTTACAGCGGTGGGACCACGGTCAACGGCAGCACCTTGATCGGCACGGCCCAGAGCACGGGGAGCCCGTTCGGCACGGTCAATACCGCGTTGCCGCTGAGCACCGGCGGCATGACGCTCAACAGCGGTGCGTTGCAGTTGGCCGGCATTGCGGCGGCCACGACGACCAGCCTGCCGAGCCTGAGCTTCAGCGGCGGCAGCAGCCTGACGGTCAACGCCACGGCCGGCGGCGCCACGACCCTCTCGATCGCCGGCGCACTTACCCGCACTGCGGGCGGCACCTTGGTGGTTACGCCCAGCACGGGTTCGCTCGGTATCAACGAAGTGATCACGTTCGGCAGCAACCCAACCGCGACCAACGGCATCATTGCCCCGTACGTCGTGGCCCAGACGAGCGGCACGAACACGGCGGCCGACTTCGCCACCCTCAACGGCAGCAACTTGGCTTCCTACTCCGGCAGTTACGCGACCGGCCCCATCAACACGACCCTCAGTCCGACGAGCAACACCACGGTCTACGACGCCCAAGCCGTGAATAGTCCCAATACGCTCAGCGGCAATCTTGCCGCGTACGCCCTGAAGATCGACAGCGGCGTGACGGTCGCCACGGGCGGCAACACGCTGACGCTGGGCAACTATGCGGCTACGGCCTCGTTGACGCAGTCCCCCTGGGCAGGCTTGATCCTCAACGGCGGCGCAAGTATCAGCGGGACCGGCACGCTGGCTTTCGGTGCCGCGGAGGGCGTGGTCTACTCGGGTGGCACCAGCGCCAATACGATTTCCAGCGCGATCACCGGCGGCGGCGGCGTGACGTTCTTCGGCCCGCAGACCTTGAACCTGGGCGGCAGCGCCTACAGCTTTAATACCACGATCAACGGCCCGGTGGTCTTCACCGCGTCGAACGTGGCGATCACCGGCAGCCTGTCCGGCGGGAGCGGCGGCAACGTGACCCTGCCCAGCGGCGGCTTGACCGTCAGCAACGGCGGAAGCTACGCCGGCGCTTTCAGCGGCGGTGGCAGTCTGACCGTGAGCGGCGGCAACCTGGCGCTGACCGGCAGCAGCACGTTCAGCGGCGGCACCACGATCAACGCCGGCGCCACGGTGACCACGACCGCCGCTTTGGGCTCGGGCAGCCCGTTCGGCACCGGCACCGTGACCTTTAACAACGGCGGCACCCTGCAAGTGAACGGTGTCGCCAACGGCAACGGCGAGTCCGGCCTGGTGAACTTGAACTCGTTGACCCTCAGCGGCCCGGACGTCGTGAACATCAACAACGTCAACACCGCGGGCAATACCACGTTGAACATCACCGGCGGCACGCCTTTCAATCGCCTCGCGGGCGGGACCTTGGTTATCCAGGCCGCCACGGGCTCCTTCGGCACCAGGGAAGTGGTCAATTTCGCCCAGAGTCCCATCGTGACCAACGCTATGGTGGCGCCGTATGTCGTGGTCCAGGCGACTCCCAGCAGCAGTGGCTCCCCGACTGGTAGCACCGCGGGGGACTTCGTCAATGTCGTAAACAATAAGTTGGTTGTCGCCAGCTACGCGGGCGGCGCACTGCCGGCGAGCGGCGGCGGCGCTGGAAACGTCTATACGTTCGCCCCTTCGGGCAATAACACCACGGCCGCTTTGGCGGCGTACGCCATCAAGATGTCCAGCACTGCGGCAGCCGCGGCAACGGACACGATCACTACGGGGATTACGCTAACCTTGGGCGGCACGGCTGGCCAGGCCGGCTTGATCCTCAACTCGGCCTACAACGGCACGTCCGCCAACAACGTGGTGACCATCACCGGCGGCACGCTGGCCTTCGGCACCCAGGAAGGCGTGATCTACTCGGGCGGCGGCAACAACGCTTTCTCAAACGCCAACTCGATCGCATCCGCGATCACCGGCAGCAGCGGCCTGACGCTCTTCGGCCCGACGGCGTTGGCTCTCAGCGGCACCAACACGTTGACCGGCAACATTCTGGTCTCCAATGGGAGCACGCTTAACGTCACCGGCGGCAGCCTGGCCGCCGCGAGCTCGTTGATCGTTAACGGCACCGTGAACTACACGCCCGCGACGCAAACTATCTTCAACCTGTCCGGCGCGAGCACCGGCACGTTGAACCTCAGCGGCGGCACCGGCACGACGCTGACCGTCACGGGTGGCGGGAACTTCGCGGGTATCTTGTCCGGGACCACCGGCAAACTGGTCGTCAACGGCGGCCAGTTGATCCTCAGCAACGCGAGCAACTCGTTCGGCCCCGGTACGGCTGCCGCCATCACGATCAACAGCCCCGGCCAGGTCAGTGTAAGCAGTGACGGCAGTTTTGGCGCCAGCGGCAATGGAGTCACCTTTGCCACCGGCCCCAGCGGCACTCTGGTGCTCAACGGCAATGGCCAGACTTCCAACCGGCCGATCACGCTGACCGCCTCGGGCATGATCGACGTCGCGTCCGGCAACACCTGGACCATCAGCGGCAACATTACCGGCACAGGCGGCCTGACGAAGGTCGATAACGGCACTTTGACCTTGACTGGCAGCACCAATAGTTATAGCGGCGCGACCGCGGTCAACGCCGGCACGTTGAACGTCAACAGCGCTCTGACCGGCAGCACCACGATCACGGTTGCCAACCTGGCTGCGTTGAGCATCGGCAGCAGCGGCAGCGTACCCAGCACGACCAACCTGACTGCCAACGGCACGGTGACCTTCAACAATTCCACGGCCCAGACGTTGGCCACTCTGAACGGCGTTACCGGCAGCCTGGTGCTCAACGGCCCCGTGACGATCAGTGGCGGCGGGGTGTTTCAGGGGGTCATCAGCGGCACGAGCACGAGCTTGAGCAACCTCGCCGTCAGCGGCAGCTTGCTGACGATCACGGGCAACAACACCTACAGCGGTAGCACGACGGTCAGCGGCGGCGGCGCGCTGAGCATCCTCGCCGACGCCAATTTGGGTACGGCCCCCAGCGCCTTCGCCCCTGCCAGTATCACGCTCGCCAACGGCACCTTGGCCAGCAACGGCACCTTCACGCTGAACCAGAACCGCGGCATTACCTTGGGCAGCGGCGGCGGCACTCTCAGCGCGGCATCGGGAACCGTGCTGAGCTACAACGGAACGGCGGCGGTCATCGCCGGCGCTTCTGGAAACAACCTCACCGTGACCGGTGGCGGCGCAGTGCTCCTCGGCAGCTCGAACACCTACGCGGGCAACACGACGATCAGCGGCGGCACCTTGCTCGGCATCACCGGCGATAATGGTCTGGGCACGGATCCCAGCAGCGTAACCGCCGCCAATATCACGCTCAACAACGGCATCCTTAGCGCCAGCGCGGGGACCGTCTCGTTGAACGTCAATCGTGGCATTACCCTGGGGGCCTCGGGCGGCACCTTGAACGCTCTGAGTGGGGCCAACTTGACCGTCGCCGGTGCGATCACCGGCAGCACCGCCCTGACGATCAGCGGCCCGGGCACGGTGACCCTCAACGGCGCCAGCTCCGCCTTTACCGGCGCCACGAACCTCAATTCGGGCATGTTGGTGTTGGGCAGCCCGACGGCCTTGGGCCCGGCGGCCAACGCCTCGCTGGCTTTCGGCGTGGGCTCGACCGGCACTTTGAGCCTTGCCGGCAATAGCGTCAGCCTGGTGAGTTTGACCAGCAGCACGCCGCTCGGCTCGCCGGTCATCGAGAACGCCAACGGCTCGGCGGTCTCGAATGCGATCCTGACCGTCAACAACGCTTCGGCGAACACCTTCGCGGGCATATTGCAGGACGGCAGCGGCGGCGGCACGTTGGCGCTGACCAAAACCGGTGCCGGCACGTTGACGCTCAGCGGCGTGAACGGCTATAGCGGCGGTACGACCATCAGTGTCGGCGTCTTGAGCGTGGGCGCCGACCTCAATCTAGGTACGGTTCCGTCAGCGGCCGCCACCAACATCACTCTCAGTGGGGGAACCTTGAGCGCGAACCAGTCGTTCACGCTCAACGCCAACCGCACGATCGTGCTGGGAACGAGCAGCGGCGGCGGTACGATCGTCGTGGCCGCCGGCCAGACGCTGGCCATTCCCGGCCTGGTGAACAACAACAGTGGCACCAATACGTTGACCGTCGGCAGCAGCGGCAATACCGGCACGCTGATCCTTGGCAACGCCGCCAATGGCTATACCGGCGGCACGCTCATCAACGCCGGCACGGTGCAGATCTCGGCCGATACGAACCTGGGCGCCAGCGGCGGAATCACCTTCGGCGCCGGCGGCACCGGCGTGCTGACCCTCAGCGGCGCCAGCGGGGCCGTGAACAGCGCCCGCGCGATCACCCTGACCGGGGCCGGCGCCTTGAACCAGCAGTCGGCCGCGAACCTGTGGACCCTTACGGGCGGCATCAGCGGCGGCGGCGCGTTGACGTTCACCGGTCCGGGCTCGGTGGCCGTTACCACCGCGGCGATCAGCAGCACCGGCGGCTTGATCGTCAGCGACACCGGCAGCGGCACGGTGACTCTCGGTGTCAACAACACGTATACCGGCGGCACGACGATCAACTCCGGCGGCCTGATTTTGACAAACGGCTATCCCACCGCGTTGGGCACGACGGCTGCCGCGTCGGTCACATTCGGCTCGGCTTCTACCGCCAGTTTGACTCTGAGCGGAAACAATGTCACGGTGACTAACTTGTCGACCAATGCCACAACGCCCGGCTCACCCATCGTGCAAAATGCCTACAGCAGCGGAGCCACGCTGACCATCAACAACGCTTCGGCCGACACCTTCGCGGGTGTGTTGCAGGACGGGACCGGCGGCGGCGCGTTGGCACTGTCCAAGGGCCTCGCCGGCGTGTTGACCCTCAGCGGCGTGAACAACTATAGCGGCGGTACGACGGTCAGCGCCGGCACGTTGAGCGTCGGCGCCGACGCCAATTTGGGTACAGTTCCTGGTTCGGTGACGGCTGCCAGCCTCACGCTCAACGGCGGCACGCTGGCCACCACGGCAAGCTTCGCGCTGAACGTGAACCGTGGCATCACTTTGGGCTCCAGCGGCGGCACGCTCAGCCCGGCGTCGGGAACGACGCTGACCTACAACGGAGCGATCGCCGGAGCCAACGTCCTGACCATGGGCGGGGCCGGCACGTTGATCCTCGGCGGCACCAGCAACGCCTATACCACCACGCAGCTCAATGCCGGGACGGTGCAGATTTCGTCCGATTCCAACCTGGGCAGCGGCGGTATCACCTTCGGCGGCGGCACGCTGGCCCTGAGCGGGCCGACGGCCAACGTCACCAGTGCCCGTACGGTCACGTTAGGAACCGGCGGCGGCACGTTGCAGAATCTCTCGTCGGCCTTCACCTGGAACTTCTCCCAAGCGTTCGGCAGCGGCAGCGGTGCGTTGACGGTCGCCGGGCCGGGCACGGTGATCTTGAGCGGCACCAACACCAGCTTCAGCGGCACCACGACGATCAACACCGGCGCTACGGTGAGCATTCCCGGCGTCAGCGGCGCGGATACGAACTTGGGCGCCGTCCCCGGGGCGGTGACCGCCGCCAGCTTGACCTTCAACGCCGGCACGTTGGCCACCACCGGCGCCGTGACCATCAACGTCAACCGCGGGATTACGCTGGGCAGCGGCGGCGGCGCACTCAAGCCGGGTTCCGGCTTCGCCTTGACCGTCAATAGCGCGATCACCGGCCAGGGCTTGTTGACCATCGGCGGCGCGGGCAACGTGGTCTTGGCCGCGACGAACACGTATACCGGCGGCACGGTGATTGGCACGGGCACGGTCGGCAGCGGTTCGCTGAGCGTCAGTGCCGATACCCAGTTGGGCACCGGCGGCGGCATCGAGTTCAACGGCGGCACCTTGGTCACGACCGCCAGCATCAGCGATGCCCGCTCGATCACGCTCGATCCGCTCTATAACGCTTCGGGCTTGCTCGTTCCCGGCGGGACGTTGAGTCCGAGCAGCGGTACGCTGACGCTGACCGGAACGATCAGCGGCACCGGCATGTTGGGCGTCAGCAGCGGCACGGTAGCTCTTGGCACGAGCAGTTCCGCCTACCCCACCAACAACTACAGTGGCGGCACGACGATCAGCGGCGGCACGTTGCAGTTCTATAACGACGCCAGCCTGGGCGCCGCGCCTGCGGCGATCACTCCCTACAGCGTCGTTCTCAACGGCGGCACGCTGAGCGCCCAAGGCACGACGGCGTTTACGATGAATGCCAACCGCGGCATTCTGCTCGGACCTGTCAGCGGCAGCGGCACGGGCACGATCGACGTGGTGAGCGGCCAGACGCTCACCTACAGCGGTTTCATCGGCAACAACAACGCCATGCCGACGTTGATTACGACTACGCCGAGCAGCTTTGGCACGAGCTCGCTTACCAAGACCAGCGCCGGCACATTGGTGCTGAGCCCGACGGCTCCGCTCGGGATGTTCGCGACTACCGCCATTGGGAGCAACACGATTACCGTGGCCAGCACCTCGGGGTTGGCGGTGGGGATGCCGGTCATCAGCAGCGCTTTCCCGGCCGGGACTTACGTCACGGCCATCCCGAATACGAATACCTTGATCGTTTCGGGCACTGGCGCCACGGTGACGAGCACTCCGCTCCAGGAGTTCATGTTCGTCGGCGGCAACGGCTACGGCGGCTCCGGCAGCACGACCACGCTCAGCAGCGGAGCGTTGCAGATCACCAGCGACTTCGCCTTGGGCAACCCATTGGGCAGCCTCACCCTGAACGGCGGGGCGTTGACGACTTACACGCCTTCGGGGGCGGTTACGCCCGCGGTGAGCAGCGCCCGCGCGATTACGCTCGGCTCCAGCGGCGGTACGCTCTACGCGGGAACGTCCACGAGCCTGGTGCTCAGCGGCGCGATCACCGGCGCGAATGCTCTGACCATCGGCCCCGGCTCGGCCAATTACGGCACGGTGGTTCTCAGCGGCAACAATTCCTCCGGTCCCAGCGCCCTGACGATCCAAAATGGCGCCACTTTGAGCGTCGGCGCCGACAACAACCTGGGCACCGTGCCCGGCGCGGCGGCCACCGATATCACGTTCGGCAGCGGCGGCGGGACGTTGATGACCACCAACAGCTTCACTTTGAGCGCCAACCGTGGCATCGTTCTGACGGGCGCTGGCACGTTGAGTCCGGCATTGGGAACCACGTTGACGATCGCCCCCAGCGCGTCTGCCGGCGCGATCAGCGGCAGCGGCGCCCTGACCATCGGCGGCGCCGGTACGGTGTTCTTCAACGGCACGGTTGCCACCGACGGCGGCAGCGGCGGCATCGTGGTCAATAACGGCTCGTTGCTGGCCACGGCCTTTTCCACCACTCTCAACCCGTTGGGCACCGGCAGCGCCACCAGCGCCGGCGGCACTTTGCAGCTTGTGGGCGGCATCGCCAGCGGCGTCGGCAGTCTTACCACCCTGGCCATCAACGGCGGCGGCACGCTGTCGCTCAACGCCACGGCCTCCAACTACCTCACCACTTTGAGCTTTACCACCGCCACCGCCAACGGCGCGTTCACGCGGGCAGCGGGCGGCACCTTGATTGTGACCCCCACGCAGGGCTCGCTCAACAGTAAGGAAATGATCGCCTTCACGTCCACCAACGTCCCCACGGCGACCAACGGCATCCTCCAGCCGTATGTCGTCGTGCAAACCAGCGGGACCAACACCACCGGCGATTTCGCTGGGATCACCAGCAACGCCCTGAGTTCTTATTCCGGCAGTTACACCACGGGCAACATCAACGGTCAGACGAGCGCGAAGGTCTTCGATGCCCAGAACCCGTCGGCTAACACCAGTGCGGTGAACGGCTTGACCGCCGCCGACGCACTGTACGCCTTGAAAGTTGACGCGGGCGTGCCCGTCAGCGGCGCGTTCGTGCTGACCATGGGCGGCACCACGGGCCAGGCGGGTATTATCCTCAACGGCGGCGCCAACGTCAGCGTCAGCACCCTCACCTTCGCCACCAGCCAGGAAGGCGTGATCTACTCCGGCGGCGCCGGCGGATCCACAATTTCCAGCGTCATCACCGGTGGCAGCGGCCTGACCATTTTCGGCCCGGGCCCGCTGATCCTCAGCGGCGCCAACACCTACACCGGCGGCACGAACATCAACGGCGCGGTGAGCATGGCCAGCGACGTGTTGGGCGGCTCGGGCAGTCCGGTCTTCAACGGCGGCACGCTGATGGGCACGGCGAGCTTCACGACCAGCCGTAACTACAGCCTCAACGCGGCCGGCGGCACGTTGAGCCCGGCGGCCGGCACCACGCTGACCGTGAGCGGCGTGATCAGCGGCGCGGGGGCGTTGAACATCACCACCTTGAACGCGGCCGGCGGCGCGCTCAGCCCGGTCGGCGGCACGGTGTCGTTGAGCGGCGCCAACACCTTCACCGGCGGCTTGACGGTGACCGACGCGACGGTGATCGGCACGTCGGCCACGGCGTTCGGCCCGGTGCTGACCAGCACCAGCCCGCAGGCCACGGCCAATACCGGCGACGTGACGCTGACCAATGCCACGTTGCAGTTGGCGGGGGTGGCGGCGACCATCCAGAACCTGACTTTCAACGGCGGCGACTACCTGTCGGTCAACGGCACCAGCGCCAACGCGACCCTGGTGGTGAACGGGCTTTTGAACCGCGGCGGCAACGGCACCCTGGTGATTACGCCGTACAGCGGCTCCATCAACAGCAAGGAAGTGGTGCAGTTCGCGGGTCCGCCTCTGCCGGTGACCAATGGCATCGTCGCGCCGTACATCGTGGTGCAAGCTAGCAACGCAAGCTCGGTCGGCGACTTCGCCCGGCCTGCGGGCGCCAACGGCAACCTGATCAACACCGAGGCCGGCAGCTACACCAACGGCAATATCAACGGCGCGCCGAACAATTCCGTGTTCGAAGCGGCCCTGGTGGGCACGAACAACCTGACCCAGAGCATTTCTCCGTACGCTATGAAGGTCGACGCCGGCGTGGTGATCAACATGACCGGCAGCAATACCCTGACGTTGGGCGCCGGTTCGGGCACCCAGGGCGGCTTGATCCTCAACGGCGCCGCGATCCTCAACAGCACGCTGGCCTTCGGCGCGGCGGAAGGGCTGGTTTATTCCGGCGGCACCACCAGTTCGGCGATTACCTCGGCCATCACCGGGAGCAACGGCCTCACGGTCTTCGGTCCACAGACTTTGGTTCTCACCGGCACCAACACGGTGAGCAACGTCGCCGGCAACGCCTTGAACATCAACGGCACGTTGGGCGTCATCGCCGACACCAACTTGGGCGCGGTTCCCTCCTCGGCCACCGCCAACAGCATCGTGATGAACGGCGGCACGTTGACCGCCCTCGTGGGCTTCGCGATGAACGGTAACCGCGGGATTTCGGTAGGCGCGGGCGGCGCCATCTTGAATCCGATCGCGGGGGTCAATCTGTCGATTCCCAGCGCCATTAGCGGCAGCGGCTCGGTGATGGTCGGCACGACCACCACCGCCGGCGGCATGTTGACGCTCAGCGGCACCAACTCCTATACCGGCGGCACGGTGATCGACAATGCCATTCTCAGCATCGGCGGCGACGCCAACCTGGGCGCGACGCCCACGCAGTTTGCCCCCAACGGCGTCACCTTCAACGGCGGCACGTTGCTGACGACTGCTGCGGCGGTCACGTCGTCGCGCTATATCACCATCAACTCGGCCGGCGCGACGCTCATTCCCGGCGCCGGCGACACGCTGACCCTCAGCGGGGGCGTCGGCGGGCTGGGCGCGTTGACGGTCAACGGCACGATCAGCGGCGCCGGCACGGTGGTGCTCAGCGGCGCCAACGGCTACAGCAGCACGGGCGCGGCCGCGACCACTATCGCCGGCGGCGCTACGCTGCAGTTCACGGCCGACAACAACCTCGGTGCGCTCCCCGCCGCCGCGGTGGCGAACAACATCGTCATCAACAACGGCATTTTGAAGGACGCCACCGCCAGCGCGCTGACGCTCAACACCGTCCGCGGCATCACGCTCGGCTCGGCGACGCCGTACAGCAGCGGCTCGATCGATATCGTCAACAACGGCACGCTCAGCACGTCGATGACGACGTACCCCTACAGCGCCGGCACGATCGACGTGGTCAGCGGCGGGACGCTCACCTATAGCGGCATCATGGCCAACGCCGCCAATGGGGCGGACGGCTTTATCAAGACCGACAGCGGCGCCTTGACTCTCGGCGGGGCCAGCACCTACACCGGCCCGACGTTCGTCACCGGCGGCACCCTGACCGTCGGTGGCGTGAGCGGGACGACCGCTTCGCTGACTAGCACGTTGCTGGCGGTTGGCAACGGCGGCACGTTCGCGGTCGCCAGTTCGGGCGGTTCGATTCCGGCCGCCACCATTCTGACCGACTACAACGGCGGCACGGTGAACTTTGGCACGGCCCAAACGCTGGCCAGCCTGAGCGGCGCCGGTACGGTGGCCATGAGCGGCAACGCCCTGACCGTGAGCGCCGGCGGCGACTTCGCCGGCGTCATCAGCGGCACCACGGGCAGCAGCCTGGCCGTCACCGGCAACACGCTGTTCCTGGGCGGGGCCAACACCTACGGCGGCAGCACCAGCGCCGCCTCGGTCACTCTCAGCGGCAGCAGCACGCTGGTGATCAATGCCGACAGCGGCCTGGGCACCGCGCCCGCCTCGGCGACGGCCAGCAACATCACCTTCAATGCCGGCACGCTGAACACGTTGAACAGTTTCACGCTCAGCGCCACCCGCGGGATTACGCTTACCGGAGCCGGCACGATCAACACCCTCAACGGCACCACGCTCACCGATAACCCCAGCAGCACTTCCGCGGTGATCTCCGGGGCCGGCGCGTTGACGAAGCTCGGCGGCGGCACGCTGAACTTGACCACCGCGAACGCGAACACGAATTCCGGCGGCCTTTTGATCAACGGCGGCATCGTGGCCGGTACGGCGATTGGCGGTACCTCGGTCACCGCCACGAACACCTTGTTCGGCACCGGGGCCGTCACGCTCAACGAGGGTGCTTTGAAGGTGATCGGCAACGCTGCCTTCTACACGAGCATTGCTTCGCTCACCGTGAACGGTGGCGGCCAACTGGTGATTGACAACACGGCCGGCAATACGTACGAGGAAGCCCTCACGATTACCGGCGCCATTACCCGTAATGCGGGCGGGACATTGATCGTCACTCCGTACACGGGCAACATCGCCGTGAACAATAAGGGTGAAAACCTCTATCTCGCCACACCGTTGGCGCAGGCGGCGACTCCGACGGCAAACGCCATACTGCCGACGTACATCGTGGTGCAGACCAGCAACAGCAACTCCGTGGCCGATTTCGCCAAGCTCAATAGCACCAACTACGTGGTGCCCGCAAGCAACACCAATGCTGGGGCTGCCAGCTCGTACACCGCGACGACGACCGCCATCAGCAGCCAGACGCTTCTTACCCTTCCCGACGCCACGATTGCCGGCACGAACGGGCTGACCGCCAATACCACCACCTATGGGTTGAAGGTCGATCCGGGCGTGGCGATCACGGGCGCGGCCTTTACGTTGACCTTGGGCAATGGTCCGGTACTGACCGGCAGCAACGGAACGGGCTTTGCCGGCCTGATCCTCAACGGCGGGGCCTCGATCCAGAACAACACCTTGGCCTTCAACGCCTCGGAAGGTCTGATCTACTCCGGCGGCATCAGCGGCTCGGTGATCTCCGCGGTGGTCAACGGGACGGGCGGCGTTACCGTGTTCGGCCCGCAGACCTTGACCCTCACGGCCAACAATATTTACAACGGCACGACCACCCTCAGCGGCGGCACGCTGAGCATCAGTTCCGACAGCAACCTGGGACTGGCCACCGGCGGCATTCCCAACACGTTCACGGTCATGAACGTTCCCACCACGAACGGCTTGCAGGTCGGCATGGCGTTTACGGCCGGCACCGGACTACCGGCGATTGCGGGTACGTTCCCCACTTCGGCTGCCACGATTGCCTCGATCAACGCGGCTGCCAACCAGATTACCTTGGTGACGACGCCGCAGGCCGCTCCGGTGGCCTTCAGCGGCGGCACGTTGCTGACCACCGCCAACATTACCAGCAACCGCCCGATCGCTCTGAACGCGGGCGGCGGCACGATCAACGCGGCGGCCGGCACCACTTACACGCTCGGCAATTCCGCCGCGCTGTACGGTCCCGGCACGCTGACCGTCAACGGCCCCGGCACGGTGTATCTCAGCTCGAACATAACCACCCTGTCGGGCATCACCAACTCGACGACCACCGTTAGCGGACTGGCCAGCACGGCGGGCCTGCAAGTCGGCATGTACGTGTCCGGCAGCGGCATACCCGCCGGTGCTTATATCACGGCGATTCCCACCTCGACGACCATCACCCTGTCGGCGGCCGCCACCGCCAGTGCAACTCCCACGCTCGTGATCGGCGGCAACAGCTACACCGGCGGCACGATCGTCAACGGCGGGACGTTGATCGGTCAGGGCGTGCCGACGATTGTCAACGGCGGGCCGTCGGTCGGCCAGGGCGTGCTGGCTACCAGCCTGGTCAGCCCGTTCGTGGCCAGTCCGTTCGGCACCGGCCCGGTGACGCTCGCCGGCGGCACCTTGCAACTCAACGGCACGGCCGGGCCCACCGCCACGGCGCTGAGCACGCTACTGCTGGAAGGCGACGGCAGCCTGGTGGTCAACGCGGCGGCCGGCGGCATCACCACGTTGAACCTCACCAGCGCCACGCCCATCAACCGCTATACGGGCGAAACCTTGGTTGTCACTCCGTTCACGGGTTCGATGAACTCCAAGGAAATCATCAACTTCACCACGGCTCCGCTGAATTACAACGGCATCCTCTCGCCGTACATGGTGATTCAGGCCAGCGGCACGAACACGGCGGCCGATTTCGCCCGCGCGACCAACCTCAACAACCTGGCCACGTACGCCAGCTCCGGCGCCTACGTGGCCTTGCCGGCAAGCGGCGGCGCCGCCAATACGGTTTACCAGGCGACAGCCAACACCACGCTCACCGCGAGCGAGTCGGCCTACGCCTTGCAGGTCGCCCCGGGCGTGACGCTCGCTGCGGGCGCCAATGCGCTCACGTTGGGCAACGGCTCGGGCCAGGCTGGCCTGATCCTCAACGGCGGCGTCAGCATCACCGGAAGCGGCACCACGGCCCTGGCTTTGGGTGCGGCGGAAGGCACGATCTACTCGGGCGGCACCGCGGCGAACACCATTGCCGGCGTCATCGGTGGCAGCGGCGGCCTGACGGAGTTCGGCCCGCAGACGTTGGTACTCAGCGGCACCAACACCTATACCGGCACCACGACCATCAACGGCACGGTGAGCATCCCCAGCGTTAGCGGCGCCGATACGAACTTGGGCGCGGTTCCCGGGGCGGTTACCGCCAACTCGCTGGTCTTCAACGGCGGCACGTTGGTGTCGACCTACGCCGGCACATTGACGTTGAGCGCCAACCGCGGGATTACGCTCAACCCGGCCGGCGGAACGCTGAGCCCGAGTTCCGGCGACACGGTATCCTACGGCGGCATCATCGCCGGCGGCGGCGCGCTGACCATGAACGGCGCCGGCACGGTGGTCCTCGGCGGCGTCAACACCTACGGCGGCGGCACGATTGTCGATAACGGCACGTTGCAGGGTAGCGCCGCGACGAGCACCAGCCCGTTCGGGTTCGCCACCGGTAGCGGCATCACCACGCTCACGGTCGGGAACGTTACGCTCAACGGCGGCGTGGCGCAGATCGTCGGCAACAACACCGCGGCGCTGACCGCCACCATCGGGCAGGTAATCGCCGGGGGCAACGGCACGCTGTCGATCAACAACACCGGCACCGCGGCCGGTAAGAGTACCACCCTGACGATTGCCGGCCTCAGCCGCAACGCGGGCGGGACGTTGATCTTGAATGCGGCGCAGAGCAGCTTGAACACCGACGAAGTGTTTACGATGCCCACCGCGCCGACGCTGATCAACCTGAGCAGCACGGCGGCCAACAACATGCTGGCGCCGTACATCGTCGTCACCAGCGGCGCCCTCGGCACTGCCCCGGCGGATTTTGTCGGGCTGAGCGGCAACAACTTGATTGCGTACACCGGCTACACGGCGCTGCCCACAGGCGCCACCACTGCCACTACCGTTTACTCGGCGACCGCCAACACGGCGATCGGCCAGGCGGATGCGGCTTATGCTTTGAAAGTCACCGGTCCAAGCGTGGCGATCACGGGCGCGTTTACGCTCACTTTGGGCAGCGGTTCGGGTCAAGCGGGCCTGATCCTCAACAGCGGGGCCACGATGGGATCCGCGACGGCCGCGAGCAACGGCGCGCTGGCCTTTGGCGGGGCGGAAGGAGTGATCTACTCCGGCGGCAGCGCCGCCAACACGATCTACGACGTGATCACCAACAGCGGGACGCCGCTGCCCGGCGTGGCTGGCTACAATCTGACCGGCTTCGGCCTGACGGAGTTCGGCCCGCAACAGTTGTCGCTCAGCGCGCCCATTTATGTGATGGGCGATTCGTCGGCCGCCCTGAGCAACACGATCACGGTTACCAGCACGACGGGGTTATTCCCCGGCATGCCCGTCTCCGGAACGGACATTGTCCCCGGAACCTACATTGCGACCGTTCCGAACGGCACTACTTTCACGATGACGACGTACGCCCTGGGCATCGCTACTTCCACCACCGGCGGACTCATCACCGTTGGCGGCAACGGGTACGCCGGCACCACGACCATCAACGGCTCGGTGGCCATCACGGCCGACGCCGACTTGGGGATGCCCCCTGCTAGCGTGGTGCCCAACAGCCTGGTCTTCAACCAGGGGACGTTGACCGCCAGCGGCACCTTCGCCTTGAACGCCAACCGCGGCATTACCTTGGGACCGTCGGGCGGCACGATCACGCTGCCCACCGGGAGCATGCTCACGATCAGCAGTCCCATCGTCGGCACCGGCGGGCTGACCGTCGGCACCAGCGGCAATACCGGCACGCTGATCCTCAGCGGCACCAACACGTACAGCGGCGGCACGACGCTCAGCTACGGTACGTTGAGCGTGGGCGCCGACGCCAACCTGGGCGCCGCTCTGAGCGCGCTGAGCTTCAACGGCGGCACCTTGGCCACCACCGGCAGCTTCACCACCAACCGCGGGATCCTGATGACCGGGGCGGGCACGTTCAAGCCGGCAACCGGGACCACCCTGACCATCAACAGCATCGTGAGCGGCAGCGGCGCACTGACCGAAAGCGGCAACGGCACCGTGGTTCTCAACGGCGTCGATACGTTCAGCGGCGGGCTGACCGTCAACAGCGGCACTCTGACCGGCACGGCTTTGGCTTTCGGCGATGCGTTCGGCACCGCCGGAGCGACGATCAACGGCGGCACGTTGCAATTGGCGGGCATTTCGACGGCCGCGTCGGGCAGCCTCACCAGCTTGGCCATTAACGGCGGCGGCACCTTGGCGGTCAACGCCACGGCCGGCGGCGTCACTACTTTGAATTTCACCACCGGCACCGCCAACGGCGCGTTCAGCCGCACCGGCGCGGGCGACACCCTGATTGTGACGCCCGTTACGGGCCAGTTGAGCACGGCTGCGGCGACCAATAAAGAAGTGGTGGCCTTCACGGCCACCAACGCCCCGCTTGCCGCGAACGGCATCATTGGGCCGTACGTCGTGGTTCAGGGCAGCAGCGGAAGCACGGTGGCCGACTTTGGCGCCCTCAGCAGCAACGATCTGATTGCCTACACTGGTTACACCAACGGACTGCCGGCCACCGGCGGTGGCAACGCGACCGTCTACAACGCGAACGCCAATCAGACGTTGACCGGCCCCGTGGCGGCTTACGCCCTGAAAGTCGGTCCTGCGATCACGGTCACGACCACGGGCCAAACCCTTACGTTGGGCAACGGGTCGGGGCAGGCCGGTCTGATTCTCAACGGCGGTGCCAGTATCAGCGGCAGCACGGGCACACTGGCCTTCGGCGCGGCCGAAGGCGTGGTGTACTCGGGCGGCACGGCCGCCAACGTCATTTCGTCGTTGATCACCGGCACCGGCGGCTTTACGGAGTTCGGCCCGCAGACCTTGGTCCTCGGCGCGGCGAACGTGGGCCTCTCCGGCACCACGACCACCGATACCATCAACGGCACGGTGAGCATCAGCGGCGACACCGGCCTGGGCGCGGTTCCCGGCTCGGTGATTGCCAATAGCATTGTCTTCAACGGCGGCACGCTGAACACCACCGCCACCATTACCTTGAACACCAACCGCGGCATTACCCTCGACCCGGCGGGCGGGACGCTGACCGCGGCCTCGGGCACCACGTTGACGTACAACGGTGTTATCGCCGGCACCAGCGGCGGGCTTACCGTCAACGGTCCGGGAATGACGGGTACCGTCACCCTCGGCGGCATCAACTCGTACGGCGGCGGCACCACCATCAACGGCGGCACGCTGACCGCCACAGCGTTGACCGGCCTGACTCCCTTCGGCGCCACCACCAACAGCCTCACGTTCAACGGCGGCACGGTAATCCTCAACCAAGGCAGCGCGGCTTACGGCGCGACCGTGGGCACGGTGAACATCAACGGCAGCGGCACCTTGGAGATCAACGCGGCCGCGAACAACACGACCTTGACCATGTCCGGCCTGACCCGCGCGGCGGGCAGCACCTTGATTCTGGATGCCGCGAACAGCTCGTTGAATACCCATGAAATCTTCGCCTTCAGCTCGACGGGCGCGGCCCCGCCGTTGACCAACGGCATCGTGGCCCCGTACATGGTCGTGGTCAGCGGCGCAGCGGCCACCGGTGCCGCGGACTTTGCTGCGCTGAGCACCGCGTCGCCCTACACCAACGTGGTCGCGGCGACCTACACGGCCCTGCCCGCCAGCGGCGGCCTTGCCTCGCTGGTCTACAATGTGACCGCCAACACCACGCTGGCGTACAGCGAAAGCGCCTACGCTTTGAAGGTCGGCACGACCACCGGCTATACGGTCTACAACGTCGGCAACACGAACGCCGCAAGCACGGGCGTAAGCACGGGCGTGGCGTACACGTTGACCCTGGGCAACGGCAGCGGCCAGGCCGGCCTGATCCTCAACAACAGCAACATCTCCGGCGGCACGCTGGCCTTCAACGGCGCGGAAGGCGTGATCTACTCGGGCGTGGGCGCCACGTCGATCCTCAGCGCGATCACCGGCACCGGCGGCGTGACGGTCTTCGGTCCGACGCAGTTGACCCTCAGCCTGCCTTTGACCGTCAACGGGGCGACCAGCGCCAGCTACAACATCACCCTGAGCAGTGCGACGGGAGCACTGGTGGGCGCGCCGGTCAGCGGAACCGGCATTCCCTCGGGCTCGTTCATTACGGCCATCAGCGGCTCGACCATTACCATTTCGAATCCGGTCAGTCTCGCCAACGGGGCGACCGTTATTGTCGGCAGCATCAATAACACCTTCAGCGGCGGCCTGAACATCAACGGCTCGCTGAGCGTCGCCGCCGACGCTTCCATGGGCGCGGCCAGCAACGCGTTGACCTTCAACGGCGGCACGTTGGCGACCACCCAAAACATCGCCACCGCCCGCAACATGACGTTGAACGTGGCCGGCGCGACGCTGAACCCGGCGACGGGGACCACCTTGACCGCCACGGGCGTGATCGGCGGCAGCGGCATGTTGACGGAAAGCGGGGCCGGCACGCTGGTCCTCAGCGGCACGAACAGCTACAGCGGCGGCACGACGATCACGGCCGGCACCTTGAGCATCTCGGCCGACGGCAACCTCGGGAGCGTGGGGCCGGGCGCCTTGGTGATCAACGGCGGCACGTTCAATGCGAGCAGCTCGTTCACGCTTAATCCCAATCGCAGCATCGCGTTGGGTCCGGTCACCAGCAGCGGCAGCGGCACCATCAGCGTGGCGACCGGCCAGACGCTGACCTTCGCCGGCACCTTGGCCAATAACCTCGCCGGCACCGGCAGCCTGATCGTCGGCACCACCGGCAACACGGGCACCCTGGTCCTCAGCGGCAGCAACGCCTACAGCGGGACCACCACGGTTAACGCGGGCACTTTGAGCATCAGCGCCGACGCCAATCTGGGCGCCGTGCCCACCGCGTTGACCGCCGCGAGCATTACGCTCGCCGCCGGCACCACGTTGGCCACCACCGGCAACTTCACTCTGAATACGAACCGTGGCATCACGCTTGGCGGGGCCGCCACGTTGGCTCCGGCGGCGGGAACGACGTTGACCTACAACGGCGCCATCGCCGGCAGCAATGCCTTGACCATCAACGGCCCCGGCACCGTGGCCCTGGGCGGTACCAGCAGCTACGGCAGCACCGTCCTTACCAACGGCACCCTGTCCGTCAGCACGGACGGCAGCCTGGGCACATCCCTCGGCGGAATCACCTTCACGTTCGGCAACACCGCCGTCTTGCAGCTCAACGGCACCGGCCAGACTTCGACTCGGGCGCTGACGCTCACCGGCTCGGGAATTGTCGACGTCACGAACAGCAACACCTGGACCATCAGCGGCAACGTCACCGGGGCGGGCGCCCTGACGAAGATCGATTCGGGCACCCTGACTCTCTCCGGCAGCGGCAACACCTTCACGGGCGGTACGGTAGTGGCCGCCGGCGCGTTGACGGTGGCCTCGGGCAGCTCGCTGGGCACGGGCGGCTTGACGGCCGACGCGAACACCACGGTAACTCTCAATCCGGCGACCATCTCGCTCGCCAATCTCTTCGGCGCCGGCACGGTGAATCTCGGGGCCAGCAGCACTTTGACCGTCAGCGGCGGCGGCAACTTCGCCGGCACGTTGGGCGTAGCCGGCGGCAAGCTGATTGTGAGCGGCGGGACGTTGGTCCTCGGCGGCGCGAACACGTACGGCGGCGCCGCCGGCGCTACGACGATCCAAAGTGGCGGGGCGCTGGTGATCAGCAGCGACGGAAACCTGGGTACTGTGCCCTCGTCGGCCACGGCCGGCAGCGTGGTCATCAATAACGGCGTGCTGGGCGCCACGGCCGGTTTCACCATGAACGCCAACCGCGGCATCGCCTTGGGCCCCAGCAGCGGCAGCGGCTCGGCGACCGTGAATACGATCGGCGTCGCCGGCGGTCAGACGCTGACCTACAACGGGATTATTGCCAATAACGGCACCAGCACGAGCGACGCGCTGACCTTCGCCGGCCCCGGCACGTTAGTCCTGGGCGGCCCGAACAGCTTTACCGGCGGCCTGAACGTCAATGGCGGCACGCTGCAAGGCGCGGCGGCTGCGACCAGCCCGTTCGGCGTTACGGGGGGCGTAACGCTCAACGGCGGCAACTTGCAGCTCGTCGGCAATGCATCGGCCAACACGGTCACCCTGGGCGCCCTGACGATCAACGGCGGCACGTTGGGGGTGAACGAGGCGTCGGGCGGCGTCACTGCTCTCAAGTTCAGCAGCCTTACGCGCGGCGCGGGCGGGACCTTGGTGGCCGTGCCGCTCTCGGGACACGCGAGCCTGGAGCAAATTCAGTTCACCGCGAATCCCACGACCACGATCCTGCCTTACATCGCGGTCCAGGCCGGCAACGGCGTGACCACGGCCGATTTCGGCGTGACCAGCGGCAGCGGTCCTTACACGCTCGGCGCGTACAACGGCTACTCGATCCTTAGCTCGTCGTCCACCACCAGCGCGAACGTCTACGCGGCCACCAGCAGCGTGGCGATCGGCCAGGCCGACACGGTCTACGCTTTGAAGCTCAGCCCCAGCGTGAACGTGAGCGGCGGATATACGCTTACGATCGGCTCTGGCTCCGGCCAGGCCGGCCTGATCCTCAATGGCGGGAGCACGATTTCCGCCACGACCTTGGCCTTCGGCTCCGCCGAAGGGGTGGTGTACTCGGGCGGCGGCAGCGGCAACACGATTTCCTCGGTGATCAGCGGAAGTGTTGCCAGCACCAGCCCGGGCCTGACGGTCTACGGGCCGCAGACGTTGACGCTTAGCGGCGTCAACACCTACACCGGTGTCACGACCATCGCCGGCCTGCTGAGCATCAGCGCCGACAACAACCTGGGCGCGGTTCCCAGCTCGGTCACCGCCGGCAGCATCGTCTTCAACGGCGGCTCGTTGACGGCCGCGGCCAACCTGACTCTCAACGCCAACCGCGGCGTGACGATCAATGCGGGCGGGGCCACGCTGGCCGCGGCCGCGGGCACCACGCTGACCATCGGCGGCGGTGTGACCGATTCGACCGGCGGCGCGTTGAACATCGGCACGACGGCCGGTACGGGCACAGTGAGCATCGGCAACGCCAGTGGCTTCGCGGGCCCGGTTGCTGTCGCCGCGGGAGCCACCCTCTCGGCCACCTCGGTGGCGAATCAGTCCCCGTTGACGCTGGCCAACCAGGCGGTCACGCTGACCGGGTCGGGCACCAGCTACGGCACGTTCCAGGTGTTGGCCGACGGCGACTCCTTGGGCACGCCGCAGTCGCTCAGCGCCAACAACAGCATCACTTTACTGGGAAGCGGCGGCGCGATCACGGTCGGCCGGCTCGGCGGCGGCAATACGTTGGCCGTCAACAAGGACGTCCAGTTCAATACGTTGGCCCTGGGCGCGCAGACGCTGACCGTCAACAACAACAACGGCTACAGCGTGGAATTCACCGGCGATACGACCCTCAGCGGCGCGGCGACCTTCAGCGTCGCCAACACCACGGCTTCCAACGTCCTGCCGGGCCTGGTGCTGAGCGGGCAGTTGGTCGGCGGCTATGGATTTACCAAGACCGGCGCCGGCACGCTGCTGTTGAACAACGCCTACAACACTTTCGGCGGCAGCAGCCAGAACATCAACATCCAGAACGGCACCGTGGCGGCCGCCACCGCCGGGGCGCTGGGCAGCGCGTCGAACACCATCGAGCTCAACGCCACGGGCACCGGCTCGGTGGCCACGTTCCGGGCCACCGGCACCTACACGCTCGGTCAGACGATCAGCCTGGTGCAGAGCAGCGGCAGCGCGATCGAGGTGACGCAGAACAACGTGTTGACCTTGGGCAGCGCGATCAGCGGGTCGGGCGCCCTGGCCAAGAACGACAACGGCGTGCTGAGTCTCACCAGCAACAGCGCCGGCGCGATCAATTGGACGGTGAACGCGGGCGCGGTCCGCGACGGCATCGCCAGCGGCCTGGGCAGCAGTTCCAGCACCTTGACGGTGGCCAGCAACATCGGCGCCGCGTTGCAGCTCAGCGGCGGCCTCAGCTTCACGTCGATTCCGCTGACCCTCAACGGCAGCGGCATCAACAGCGCCGGCGCCTTGGAGAACTACTCCGGCGCCAACACTTGGGCCGGCCAGATCAGCCTGGGCAGCGGCGGGGCGTGGATCGGCGCCGACAGCGGCACCACGCTGACCTTGAGCGGATCGATCAGCTCCAGCAGTTTGGGCGGCGTCACCTTCGCCGGGCCCGGCAACATCAACCTCCAGGCTACCGCCGCGGCCGACGTGGCCAGCATGACCATGGACGGCTCGGGCACGACCAACCTCTCGGTCTCCAACATCGGCTTCGTCAATGCGTTGACCGTGAACGCCGGCACGTTCACTATCAGTTCGACGTACGGACAGCTTGGCGGCGCGGGCCTGGTGACGGTGAATCCCGGCGGCACGCTGACGTTGGACAACACCAGCGCGAATCTCAGCAACCGCTTGAGCGGCCGGCCCGTCACTTTGGCCGGCGGCACCTTCAACCTGTTGCCGAACAGCACGGCAGCCGCCAACCTGAACGAGAATATCGGCGCCTTGACGTTCAACCCCGGCCAGAGCTTTATCAACCTCAACGTCAACTCGGCCAACCAGTCGAACCTGACCGCCGCCTCCATCACCCGCAACGCCGGCGCCACCGTGGTGTTCAGCGGCACGGGTCTGGGGACCAACGCCGCGATCGGCTATCCCGCCGCGACCAACGTGGCGACGATCACCGTCGCCGCGGCCCCGACGATGATCGGCGCCGGCTCGAGCGGCCAGGCGACCAAGGCCATTCTGCCCTGGGCGTTGGTGGATTCGACGACCGGCGGCAGCGGCGCGCTGGGCTTCGCCACGGTGAACTCGACCGCCCCCTACTACATCCGTCCGCTGGCGCCGGGCGAATACGTGAACAACTTCGGCACCAGCGGCGCCAACGTGGAGTTGATCAACAACCCCGGTCCGATCGCTGCGGCCACCACGATCAACTCGTTGAACATCGGCTCCGGCGCGGGCGTGACGATCAACCCGACGATGACCTACCTGGCGCCGGCCTTGACCGTCAGCAGCGGCGGCATCGTGGCCTATGCGGGCAACACCGGCATCGGCGGCGTCGCCGGCGCCATCAGCAACGGCGTGGTGACGGCGGGCGGCACGGAAATGATCATCTTCACGCCGGGCAGCTCCACCACCTTGAATGTCAACAGCACGTTGGCCGGCACCGCCGGTCTGACCAAGTCGGGCGCGGGCACCTTGACGCTGGCCATGGCGACTGTGGCCGGCACGACGGTCGGCACTGAAACGATCACCGGCGGCGTGACCATCAACCAGGGCACGCTGCAATTGGCCGGTGGAGTGAGCACAATCGCCAATGCCCAGAACTTGACGCTCAACCCGGGCGGCACGTTGGACCTCAACGGCTTGGGCCAGCAGTTCACGAACTTCACCAGCACGGGCATTCTGCCTGGCGCCGGCGGCAACGTGATCAGCAGCAGCGGCGCGGGGGCGTTGGCGATCAATCCGGCCGCCAGCGGCACGTTTGCGGGGACGATTTCCGGCAACGTGGGCTTCGCCCGCGACGGCAACAGCGGCTTCACGGAGACCCTCACGGGCGTCAACAGCTACAGCGGCCCCACGGTGATCACCGGCGGCGTGCTGGACTTGCAGAGCAACGGCGCACTGACGGGTACCTCGTCGGTCACCATCGGCTCGTTGGGCACCTTGACGTTCGACAACACGGGTCTGTCGGATTCCAACAGCCGCTTGAATTCCGCGGCGACGATCAATCTGCTGGGCGGCACGCTGAGCTTGCTCGGCCGCGCCCAGTCGGCCTCCGCGCAGGCCGTGGGCACGACGACCCTCGGACAAGGCGTGTCGACGATCAACGTCACCGCCGGCTGGGCGGGAGTCAACTCGGCCGTGCTGACGATCGGCAACCTCGTCGTGCAGACCGGCGCGGCGGTGAACTTCACCGCTGGCGGCGGCACCTCGGGCCAGTTGGGCCAGTTGGGCAACAACGGCCAGGAAGTCCTGCTCACGCAAGTCAACGGCGCGACGCCCGCGGCGACCAACGGCATCCTCGGCGGCTGGGCCACGGTCAACGGCACCGATTTCGCCGGCTACGTGGCCAGCGGCACCGTGGTGGGCAACACCTACACCGTCGGCGTGGGGGCCCTGGGCACGGCCGGCTTCGCGGCCTACTCCAGCGACGTGCTGGGCGTGAATTCCCTTTCCACCGACAACATCCTCGTCACCGCGGCGTCCACCAGCCTTGCGTCCTCGGCAACGATCAACTCGTTGAAGATCAACACGTTGGCCACGACCACGATTGCGGTCAACTCGGGCAACACGCTGACCATCGTCACCGGCGGCCTGTTGATGGCGGCCAACCAGAACTTGACGATCGCCGGCGGCAACCTGACCGCGGGCACCAGCGGCGTCGGCGGTTCGTTGTACCCCTACATCAACGGTGGCACGACCACCATCAACAGCACGATTACCAACAACGGCAGCGGAGCCGTGACGGTGGTCAAGGGCGGACCGGGCACGTTGACCTTGGCCCCGTCAGCCACCACGTCGGCTCCTACCGGCAACACCTTCTCCGGCGGCCTGTACGTAGGCCAGGGCACCGTCAACTTGAACGCCACGGCGGCGAACGTCGAGGCGGTCGGACCCATGCCGGTCGGCGGCAACGGCGTGACCGTCACCAACGGCTCGCTCACGGAGCAGACCTTCCAGGGACAGATCGACGCGAGCAACACCTTAACGATCAACGGCGGGCCATCGGGCGGCGGGGCCGTCACCCTGGTCGGCGACAACACCCTGGCCGGCCTGACGTTTAACAACAACGGCGGCGGCGGCGCCGGCCCGACCTTGACGCTCAACACGCTCAATGGGTTGAACACGCTGACCGTCACCGGCGGCATCACTTCCAGCCCGACCAGCATGGCCGCTTCGGCCACGATCGGCAGCGGGGCCGTGGCGTTCTCCGGCACGACGACTACCATGACGATCAACCCGGTCCTGGTCAACGGCCTGGACGTGGCGCCCTTGCTGGCCTCGCTGGCGATCAACAGCCCGATCATCTCCACCGGCACGGGCGGCATCGTGAAGGCTGGGGCGGGCGTGTTGCAACTCGGCGCCCAGGATCTGTACAGTGGACCGACCGCACTGAACGCGGGGGCGATCCAACTCGGCGCCACCAACGCCGGCTCGCGACTCTCGGCGATGAGCATGGCCCCGGGCACCCGCTTCAACATGAACGGCTACAGCACGGTCCTCGGCGGGCTTACCGGCTCGCTGACCGCCGGCGCGGGGTCGATTTCGGCCACCATCAACGGCGTGACCACCACGATCCCCAACGAGGCGGGAACGTTCTTCAACTCGACGGGCACGGCCGTTACGCTGACGTACGGCTTGAACGACAGCTCGGTGAGCGGCTTCTCCGGCACCTTCGCCCGCTTCAACGACAGCGTGGCGACCAACAACCTCAGCGTCACCAAGCTCGGCCCGGGCACGACCTATTTCACCGGCAGCGGCACCAGCACCGGCACCCTGACCATCGACCAGGGGACGATGTACTACGCGGGCGCGGCCAACACCACGTTTGCCACGCAGAACGTGTGGGCCAACCTGACCTTGGACAACAGCGGCACGAACGTCAATAACCGCTTGGGCGGCTCGAACCTGGCCGCGGCCGACGGCACGTTGAACTTGAACGGCGGCACGCTGACCATCATCGGCAACGCCTCGGCGCCCACCACGGAATCGATCGGCACCTTGAACACCACCGGCACCACCAGTTCTCCCGCGATCGTACTCACGGCCAGTACGACCCAGCCGTTGTTCCTGAACTTGAACACGCTGAGCGCCTGGTTACAGGGTACCAATGTCGACATTTACGGCACCAACCTGGGCGGGTTCGTGACCTGGGCCACCAGCAGCGCGGGCGCGGGCGTGGCCAACGTGGTTGTGACGAACAGCCCCTCGCTCCAGGGCGGTGGCGGGGCCGTCGGCAGCACGAACATTTCCATCCGGCCCGACATGATCGGTTTCGTCACCACGCCCAGCGGCACGGTGACCAACGTCGGCTTCCTTACCCAAAGCGCCGCCGGCAGCCCGTTGCGGTTGGTCAACCAGTTGACGGAAGTGGCGGCGGGCCTTACGGGCAGCACCAACGTGGCCTTGGCCAACACCGAGAGCATGGGGACCAACGCCACCGCCGGCTCGACCGTCACGGCCGGCTACTCGGTCAGCGTATACGACCTTTCGCTCAATACGGGCGTGAACATCGTCGCGGCCGGGCAGGTGCCGCAGAACGACGTGCTGACGGTGTCGAACGACGGCATCCTGGCCATGGGCAACAACACCATTTACGGCGGCCAGGTCACCAGCGGCAACCAGTTCATCCACGTCATCAACGGCACGCTGACCTTCCAAAGCACCTTCACCGGCTCGCAGAACCCGGTCAAGGCCGATGCCGGCACGTTGAGCTTGCAGCTCCCGCAGCTCTACAGCGGCATCACCTACGTCAACGACGGCGTGTTGCAGTTGGCCGGCGGCGTGAACACCATTTACGTCTCGCCGCTCAACGCCTACCTGGCCTTGGAAGTCAACGCCGGCAGCGTGGACCTCGCCGGCTATAGCCAGACGGTGGGCCTGTTGAGCAGCGTCAACACCACGGCGCCCAACGTGGGCGGCACGATCACCAACAACCTGAACAGCAGTACGGCCACGTTCACCACGATTTCCAATGGGGCCTCGACGTTTGCCGGCGTGATCACCGACTCGACGTCGACGCCGGTGGGCAGCAGCACCTCGGGCGTGTTGAACTTCGCCCAGGCGAGCACCAGCACCAGCAACATCCTCACCTTGGAAAGTTCGAACTCGTATACCGGCACGACCACCATCCGCGGCCTGGTGACGTTGCACGATCAGGGCCAGCTCTACGGCGCCGCGGGGCAGACCGTGAACACGGTCACCGTACCCTTCGGCACCCTGACCCTGGACGATACCGGCAACTTGATCACCCCCTATCGCTTGGGCAGCGCGGGCAACCTGGCCCCGGTGACCTTGCAAGGCGGCACGCTGGTTTATAAGGGCGCCACCAATGCCCAGGGCCCGGCCCTGGTGCCCAGTGCAGCCGGCTACGCCTCGAACGTGGGCGCGGTCACGCTGGCTTCGGGCGGCAGCACGATTACGGTCACGCCCGCCAATGCCACCACCTCGATCGCCGATCTGTACCTGGCCAGCTTGAGCCGGCAGACCGGCGGCACGGTGAACTTCACCACCACCTCGGGCCTGTTGGGCGCCACCTCGCCGATCAACAACCAGACGCTCGTCGGCGGCGGCCAGATCTTCGTCACCGCCTGGGAGCCGAGCTTGGGCGGGACTTTCTCCTCCTCGACGCTCACTAACGGCATCATCGGCGGCTGGGCCACCGTGGGCGGCGCCGACTTCGCCAGTTACGCGCCCGGCTTGGGCGTGGGCGCGCTGAACACCTACGGCTTCCCGTCCTACACCCAGGGGCTCACCGGCGCGGGAGCGACGGCCAACGTGGCGATCAACGCCAACACCGCCTTGACGGCCAATCAGACGATCAATTCGTTGAACGTCGCCTCGCCGGCCGCGGCCACCACGGTGTTGCTGGCCGGCACGACCAACTACACCTTGACCCTGGCCAGCGGCGGCCTGCTGGTCAACGACTCGGGCAACCACGGCGTAACCTTCACCGGCGGTTACCTGACCAGTGGCGGTCCGGAACTGTTCGCCTACATCAACTCGAACACCACGACCATCAACAGCTACATCAGTGACTACCCCAACCAGACCAGCCCGACGCAGTCGATCACGCTGGTGAAGTCGGGGGCCGGCACGCTGAGCTTGACCGGCAACAATACCTACAGCGGCGGCACGATCGTCAACCAGGGCACCTTGAGCTTGAACGATCCCAGCGCCAACGGCATTTCGCCGGCCTTCGGCGGCGTCTCGCCGTTGGGTGCGGGGCCGTTGACGATCAATAACGCGGCCGTCACGCTGGGCGTCGCCAACCAGCTCGCCCAGACCAGCAATATCACGCTCGTCGGCGGCAGCACGCTGACGCTGACCGGCAACAACACGCTGAATTCCACGCTGGCGTTCAACAACGTGGGCGGCACGGCGACGCCGACCTTCGCACTGGGCAGCGGCACGCTGACCCTCGGTTCGTCGTTCGCCATCAATTCCGAGAACGACAGCCTGGCGTTCACGCCCACCATTTCGGGCGCCGGCCTGATCAACCTCAACAACAACACGCCGACCATCACGGTCAGCAATACGAGCGGCATGGCCGCGCCGGAAGGGCTGGCCATCTCGGCCGCGATCCAGTCGGCGCTGTTGCCGCTCTCGAGCGGCGCCCCGGGCACCGGCGGGCTCACCTTGAACGGCCCGAACACCGTCGGCGGAACGTTGGGCACCAACACGCTGGTGGGCGGCCTGCTCTTGTCCAGCGGCGCCAATATGTTCAGCGGGGCCGTCACGATCAACGGCGGCCGGTTGGTGCTTGGTTCCACCGCGGCCATTCCCGAGTACGCCCCGGTAGTGATGGGCAGCGGCGGCACGTTGGATCTGAACGGCTCGACCGACACGATCGCTTCGCTGTCCGGCACCGGCGGCGTGATTACGAACTCCGGCGGCAGCGTGACGCTGACGATCGGCGAGGCCAGCGCGGCCGGCCAGAACGCCACCACCACCACCTTCTCCGGCCAGTTCAACGCCTACAGCCTGACGACCTTGGGCAACCTCAACGTAACCAAGATCGGCACCAACACGTTGATTCTCAATGGCTCGCCGACCAGCGGCAGCACCCTGGCCAACGGCTGGGAATCGACCGGCACGTTCACCCTCAACCAGGGGCAGGTGACCATCACCGGCGCCGACCAGTTGGCCTTCACCACCTACAACCTGTACTCCACCGGCACGTTGCTCTTGGATAGCTCGGCCAACTCCACGGCGGTGACCAACAACCGCTTGGGCGGCCTGGCGAAGAACGTGAACCTCGAAGGCGCCACGGTGATCTTCGACGGCAGCGGCAACACCTCGGCCGCGGGCGTCGCGGAAACCATCGGCACCCTGTCTGTCATCAACGGCGGCGGCACCCTGACCGTCAAGCCCAATAGCGCCGGCCCGACCTGGTTCGTGACCAACGCGCTGGGCGGCTTGAGCACCGGCACGCTGTTGATCCAAGGCAACGGCATCGGCAGCACGCCGGGCGCCGGCAACGCCAGCGTCTACGCCAGTTCGGCGCTGACCACGAACATATGGGGCAACAACGTCGGCGTGGTGAACTTCACCCCGGTGACCTACATGCGGCCCGACATCGTGGTCCAGGATACCAGCGGCGTCAACGGCATGGGCTTGGCCACCTACCAGCCGGGCGTGGGCCTGCGGCCGCTGGAGTTCGGCGTGGAGACCGCGCCCTCGCTGATCAGCCCGTTCACCATCGGCCTGATCAATGAGTTGAACCTCGGCCTGACCAGCAACCAGAACTTCTATCAAAACACGGTCAACAGCTTGACCTTGAACGGCAGCAGCGCCCAGTTGACGGGCTTCAGCACCGACAGCATCCTCACCGACACCTACGGCGCCGTGATGGTGATGAACGGCGGCGCAGCGATGGGCATCAGCGGCGGCCAACTCACGGCCACCACCAACCAGCTCATCATCCAGCAGTACGACACCGTTAACACCCTGACCGTGGGCGGCTCCACTCCGACCACCGCCACGTACATCACCGGCACCAATGGCGTGCTCAAGGGCGGCCCCGGCGCGTGGAAGCTGGCCAACCCCGAGTTCTACACCGGCACGACCACAATCAACACCGGCACGGTGCAATTGGCGGGCGGGAACGGCACGGCGGCCAGCGGGACGTCGATCGGCTCGACCTCGCCGTCGAACTATCAGTACACGATCATGGTCATTCCCACCTCCGGCGTTCCGACCGTTCCCAACGTCACGCTCAACGGCGGCACGCTGGACCTCAACGGCAACGACCAGGGCATCGGCACGCTCACCAACAACGACGCGCTGCCGAACACCGGCGGCATCGTGACCAACTCCAGCAGCACGACCGCGAACCTGATCGTGGTGCCCAACGGTGCGAGCACTTTCGCCGGCAACATCCAGGGGAACTTGAACTTCGTCAAGGCCGGCGGCAACGCGTTGACGCTGACCAGCAACGCCAACAGTTACAGCGGCAGTACCACCGTGATGGGCCCCTTGACCCTGCAGGATGCGGGCATGTTGACGGGAACCGGCACGGTCAACCTCAATTTTGGCAGCCTGACGTGGAACGACGCGGGCCTGTTCTACGGCCTGCAGCGCATTCCCAGCAGCGCCAACGTGAACATGCAGGGCGGCACGTTCACGTACACGGGTCAGGTCGGCCTGGCCGGCTCGGCCAACCTCGCCACCACCGGCGGCGCGGCGCTGACCCTGATTGGCGGCCAAAACACGATCACCGCCACGGCCGGCAACACCGGCATCGCGACGATCACCATCGGCAACCTGGTGCGCAACGCCACGGGCGCCAACTCCGGCGCCGGCGTGGTGAACTTCACCAGCAGCGGCACGCTGGGCACGCTCTCCGCGATCAACCAAGGCCAGATCCTCTTGAACAACGTCAACGGCGCGAATCCGATCTTCGCCTTGACGAACGGCATCTTCGGCGGCTGGGCCACGGTGAACGGCACCGATTGGGCCAGCTACTCGCCGATCCCCGGCGTGGGAGTCACCGCGCTGGGTAACTTCGGCACGCCGGCCTACACCACGGCCATCAACGGCGCGACCTTGATCCAGAACGTGAAGATCTCCGGCAGCGTTACCGCGGACAACGGCTCGACGATCAATTCGTTGAACTTGTCGGGCACCCCCACGGTCACCATTCCCAGCACCTTGACGTTGCAGGGCGGCGCGTTGTTGATGAGCGGCAACGCCACCATCACCGGCGGCTCGATCAACAGCGGCGGCCCGGAACTGTTCGCCTACATGAACTCGGGCGTCACCGGCACCATCAGCAGCCAGATCGCCGATTCCGGCCCCGCCGGCGCGACCAGCGCCACCACCCTCGTGAAGACCGGGGCGGGCACCTTGAACTTGAATCCCGCGGCGATCTCCAACAGCTTCTCCGGCGGCCTGGTGGTCGACCAGGGCACGTTGAACGTCAGCGCGGGCCTGGCCGGGCTCACCGTGATACCGTATAGCAGCAACGGCGTGACGATCAACGCGGCCACCCTGGCCATCAACACCGCGATCATGGATCAGATGTCGCCCAACAACGCCATCACCATCATCGACGGCGGCACGCTCAATTACTACAACGGCACCGGCATGTTGAGCAACCTGAATGCCTCGCTGACGTTCAACAACGTCGGCGGCACCGGCACGCCCACGGTCAACATTCAAGGGACCGGCTCGCTGTTGCAGTTGCAGTCGAATTTCGCCGTCACCGGCACGGCGGCGTCGCCCACCATCACGGCCGGCATCTTCAGCACCAACAACAACTGGGGCACCACGCCGACGATCGCCGGCGCGGCCATCGATCTGAAGTACATCATCAGCAACTTCGCCGGAACCGGCGTGCCCACGGTGGCGATCACCACCACGGGCCTTTCGCCGATCGATTTGGTGATTTCCAGCGTGATCCAGAACACCGGCACGCAAACCACCAGCCCTGCCATCCTCAAGCTGGGCGCCGGTTCGCTGGTGCTGAGCGGCCAAAGCACTTTCGGCAACAACTTCAGCACGGTGAATCTGTACGGCATCGGCACGGGCAACCTCACCATGAACGGCAGCAGCACTGCCCAATTGCTGGGGGTCAATTACAACACCGCCACGTTCGCGTATAGCGCGGGCACTCCCACGTCGTTCGTGCTCGGTTTGAGCAGCAGCGGCGCGACGGTGGGCGGCTCGTTGATCCTCGGTTCCGGCAGCACCGTGAACACCCTGATCAACCAGCCCTACACGATGGCCAGTGGTCCCTTGGGCACGGGCGCCTTGGTGATCAACGACAGCACGGCCCGGTTGCTTGCCGGCTCGAGTGCGCAGACCATTTACAACCCCATCGAGTTGGGCTCGGTGGCCGCGTCCAGCATGAGCACGCTGAACCTGGGCGGCGCCTCGGCGGCCAACAATTTGACCCTCGACGGCCTGGTCTCGATCTACAGCAGTACCAGTAGCAGCTATGGCACCGGCGCCTTGACGGTGAACGTGGACAGCCCGCTGGTGACCGGCACTTTGGCCGCGGCCTACGGTTCGGGCTACAGCCTCGTCAAGAACGGCGCGGGCATCTTGGGGCTGTCGAATCCGGGCAACCTGTACACCGGCACGACCACGATCAACGACGGCACCTTGGAGCCGGTCAGCAACGGCAACGCCTTGTCGCGGCTCTCGGACGTGACGGTCAATGCCCCCGGTGCCTTGAATATCAACGGCCTCACCGTGGTGATCGGCTCGCTCTCCGGCGGCGGCCTGGTGACCAACACCGGCGGCGGTGCGACCTTGGACGTGGGCTTCGACAACGCGACCACCACGTTCTCGGGGCAAATCGACGGCGCCAACCTCTCGATGCAGAAGTACGGCAGCGGCACGTTCAACATCACCGGCCAGAGCTCGTATAGCGCCGGCACGCTGACCCTGGCCCAAGGCGTGGTGTCGATCAACGGCAGCGGCTTCACCACCTTCGGCACCTACACCGCGACGGCGGGCGGCGAATTGTTATTGGACAACGGCACGACCAACGTCAACGACCGCCTCGGCGGCGGCAACGTGTTGGGGACGGGCCGCAACCTGGCTGCCGCGCTCAACCTGACCGGCGGTCTGGTGCAGATCAACGGCAACAGCGCGACCTTCAATAGCAGCACCCCGGTGTACAGCCTGGAGAACATCGTCGGCACCAACGTCAATAACGTGACGCCCGGCGCCCTGGGCTTCGGCGGCATCGGTGAGAGCGTGATCCAGCTCAATCCGTATTCGAGCAGTGCGTTGCCGGTGCAACTGGTGGTCGGTTCGGTGAACGGCCTTTCGGCCACGGGTGAAATCATCATTCGCAGCGATTTCACGAGCAGCTCCACGGCCAATAGCATCGGCGGCGGCCCGAACACCGCCGGCACGGCGAGCCTGCTGGTCTACGGTGCCACGAACATGTCCGGCGGCAGCGGTTCGACCGGCGCCGGCACCTTTACGCTGCAGACGCGCCCCGAAATGCTGGTCGACAACAGCAACAACAGCCAGACCGTCACGGCCGGGCTGGCCGCCACGGCGGCGAACATGGAATTCGGCGCCTACGACGCGCTGAACGGCTTCCGGGCGCTGAATTCGACGTACGAATTGTTCCCGGCCATCGGCCTGGCCGCTTCGCAAGCAAACCTGGGCCTGAACACCACCGTCGGCCAGATCTTCGGCGGCAGCAGCAACAGCCAGGTCACGTACGCCACCCTCACGCTCAATAGCGGCGGCGGACTGACGGCTATCGACAATGCCGGCATTCTCACCATCAATAGCGGCATCCTGGCCTTCAATGGCAACCAAGGCATTAGCGGCGGCCAGCTCAACGGCGGCACGCGCATGACCTTCTGGACCGAGGGCAACCTGAACCTGGGCGCCATGTTGATCGTCGGCAACGACATCGTGAAGGCCGGTCCGGGCACGCTGAGTGTTTCGGCCCCGCAGTTCAACAGCCTCGGCGCCACCAACCTGGAAGTGAACGTCGACGCCGGGACAATGCAGATCAATTACAGCGCTCCCAGCACCCTGATGCCCGGCAGTAGCCAGGCGGTCGGGCTGGGGCTCAACGCGATCCCGGTGATTCCCACCGCCTCGATCCCCACGCTGTGCTTCTTGAACGTGGACTACAACGGCAACGGCGGGACGGGCAGCACCAATTACGGCACCTTGGACCTCTACGGCAACACCATCGCTGCAAGCTACCTCCAGAGCAACGGCACGTTGCCGGGCGCCGGCGGCGTGGTCACCAACTCCAGCGCCACGTTGGCCACCTTGAACGTCGCCAGCACCACTAGCAGCACCTTTGCCGGCTCGCTTACCGGCAACCTGAACTTCGTCAAGGGAGGCAGCGGCACCCTGACCTTGACCGCCGCCAGCACGTACACCGGGCTGACCAGTGTGATGGGCGGCACACTCGTGTTGCAGGACAACGCCACGTTGGCCTCCACCAACATCGGCGTGAACTACGCCACGTTGCAGTGGAACGATACCAACCTGTACTCGCTGGCGACGGCGGGCAACCGCGTGCCGGCCGGGGCCAATATCGTTCTCCAGGGCGGCAACCTCACCTACCTGGCGGCCTATGGCCAGACCAATGCGACCAACGTGGCCCATTTCGGCGACAGCGGCACGCTGACCCTCGGCGGGGCCTTCAACGGCTTCACCGCCGGCGGCTTCTCGACGATTACGGCGACCGTGCCCGGGGTTGTCGGCAGCGTAGCCACGCTGAGCTTGGGTAACCTGGTGCGAAACCAGGACACGGTGGTGAACTTCGTGGGCACCAACCTGGGCGGTGCCCCGGTGGGCTCGACCTCGATCTATGCCGGCAATAGCCAGATCAACCTGGCCGGCATCAACGGCGTGGCCCCGGCCGCGTACGTGTCGAACAACAACAACATCATCGGCGGCTGGGCCATCGTCACCGCCGCCGGCAGCAACGGCGCCAGCAATTCCACGCCCGAATTCGCCAGCTACGTGGCCGGCTTGGGCGTGGGCGCCCTGAACCAAACCAACTTCCCCGGCTATTCCGGCGCATCGCTGCCGGCCACGACCGCTGCCGGCGGCGTCAGTCAGAATATCCGCCTGACGGCCGCCGGGGCCGTTCCCACTGGTGGGGTGATGCTGAACAGCTTGAACATCGTCGGCGCCCAGGCGGTCACCTTCGCCGCTGCCACCAACGTACTGAACCTCGCCAGCGGCGGTCTGTTGACCAGCGGCGGCGGCGGTTCGTTGGGCACCACCAGCACCACCGGTATCGTGACCGCCGGCGGCAACGAGATCGCCAGCGGCACCGACGAATTGTTCGTTTACAACAACACCGGCACGTTCACCGTCAATTCGGTGATTGAAGACACCAAGACGGCCCTGGCCACCGGCTCGACCATCACCCGGTTGGACATCGCCGGTGCGGGCACCGTCAGCCTGACGGCCAACAACACCAACACCGGCGGCACGGTAGTTAACGGGGCCACCCTGAGCCTCAACGGCGGCTCGGGCGTGGTGACCGTTTTCAACCCGGGCAGCGTCCACGGGGCCAACCTGACGATCAACAACGGCACGGTCACCATGGTGACGAACAATGGCCAGATCGGCAGCAACAACGACATCATCCTGAACGGCGGCAGCACGCTGACCTACGTGGGCAACAACACGGTCAACGGCACGATCTTCCTCAACGGCATGGGCGGCACGACCACGCCGACCATCAACACCACCGGGACCTTGACCGTGGCGGGCACGACTGCGGCGATCACCGCGGTCAACAACAATTTTGCCACCACGCCCACCATCGCCGGTGCCATCGACCTCAACGGCGCTGTGCAGACCGTCACTACCTCCGGCACGTCGCCGATGGACCTGGTGATCAGCGCGACGATCGCGAGTGCCAGCGCCGGTGGGCAGCTCGTTAAGGCCGGTGCCGGGTCCTTGGTGCTCAGCGGCGCCAATACCATCGTCGGACCCACCGCGACGGACCAAAGCGTGGTCCTCAACGCCGGCTCCTTGATTCTCAACAATGCCACGGCGATCGGCTCCATCGGCACTGGCGCCGCCGCCGGCTCGCTGGTCACCGGCACTTTGGGGATCAGCGGCAATACCGCCCGGATCCTGGCCGGCACCGCGGTGCTGACCATCCCCAACAGCGTTACGCTGAACGTGGGCAGTTATAACACGCTGAACTTCGGCGGCAGCCTGTCGCAGAACAACCTGATCATCAGCAATGCCACCGCCGCGCCCAACTACGCCGCCGTGGTGACGTTCAACGACACGACCAACGCCTCCGGGCTGGCCACGATCAACGTCGACAGCCCGATGGTCACGGCCACCATCGGCGAAACCAGCGCGGTGGTGAGCCTCACCAACGGCCAAACCGCGGGCGTCGGCCAGGTGGCCACCGGGACCGGCTCGTGGAACAGCCTGACCACCTTCACCAAGGGCGGCTACGGCATTTTGAACCTGACGTACTACAACAACTTCTCCAGCACCGCCTCGATCGTCATCAACGACGGCTCGTTGGAAGTGAGCAACCAGTACGCCTTGGGCGGATCCTACGGAACCGCCAACCCCGGCACCGGCGCGGTGTCGGGCGCGACCGTGACCCTCAACGGCGGCGCCTATGTGGATAACGTCGGCAGCGCGTTCCTGATGAACCTGGTGAACGTCAACGCCAACGCGATTCTCAACGCCTACACCAGCAACACGGCGATCGGGGCAGTGACCGTCAATGCCAGCGGCACCAGCACGCTGAGCCTGGGCGTCGACGGCGGTAACACCAGCACCGTGTTCGGCAACCTCTCGATCAACGGCACGCAGCCGGTGCAGATCCAGACGATCAGCAACTTCACGATCAGCGGCGGCCTGGTGGGTGGCGACACGAACACGCTCACCAAGCTCGGCACCGGCGTGATGACGATCGCCAGCGGCGTGCTGACCAGCTCGCCGATCGTCTACCAGGGCGCCATCGCCGTAAACGAAGGCACCTTGGCCTCGGAAGACGGCTCGACCAATACGGCTCCCTTGGGCGCCGGCGGCATCACGGTCAACGCGGGCGGCATGCTCCGCCTGGCGGCGGTGCAGAATGCCGGCAACGGCGTTGTGACGGTCAAGAGCAACGGCAATTTCGGCACGACCGCCCCGCCCGCCTTGGGCGTGTTGGGCCTGGCCTATAACGGCCCGGCGCCCACCAGCACCACCTTCGCGGCCAACAACGGCGGCCCGGCCGGCGTGGTGGCTATCGACGTGGTCGGCTTCAGCAGCGACATCACCGCGAACGCGTTCTGGGCATCGACCACCAGCCCGCTCTACCTCGGCTCGACCCAAGGCGGCACGTACACCGGGCCCGCCAACAGCACGATGGCGCCTCCGGGCGGCGGCACGACTTACTACCTGGGCAGCGGCGGCAGCACGCTGACCATGAACAACGGGGTACTCGGCGGCTCGGGCAATAGCCTGGTCGTCGGGGCCACCATTCCCGCCGGCAGCGGCAATGACAACACCGGCGTGACCAATTATCTCAACAACGGCGGCACGGTGGTCTTCGACGCGCCCAATACCTTCGGCGGCGGCACCACGCTCAACGGCAACGTGACCGCGCAGATCGGCAACAACGCCGCATTCGGCACGGGCACGATCACCTTCGACAACGGCACCATCACCACCGACACCGTGGGGCTGAGCATCGGTTACTTTACGCCGGTGAGCTCCAACGCCTCGGGCAACTGGGTGACCAGCGCCAACGTGGCGTCCAACCCGCACGTGCTCAGCAACGCGATCACCTTCGGCGGACTCAACAACGGCGGCAGCACCGGCGGTACGTTCGCCGCCGACATGTACTTCTCCGGCAGCACCGACCTGATCCTCAACGGCGGTGTGAACCTCAATAATTACACCGGCGCCGCCAACGCCCGGGTGATTGACACCACCAACAGCGGCCTGTTGATCCTCAACGGCGTGGTCAGCGACAGCGGTACGGGCGCCGGCTTGGGATTGACGAAGTACGGCACCGGCTACCTGGTGCTCAACAATGGCGGCAACAGCTACTCGACCCCGACGACTCCCGCGCCCACGAACATTATCCAGGGCGAGTTGGTGCTCGGCCAGAGCGGCGCGATTCCCGCCAGTTCGCAGATCAATCTGTACAGCGGTGATCTGGCGGTGTGGAATCCCTCCTCGTCGTTCACGAGCACGCTGAGCGTGACGGGCGCCACCAACGGCAGCAACCTGGTAACGGTGGGCAGCACCGCCGGTCTGTCGGCGGGAATGGCCATTAGCGGCACGAATATTCTGGGCGGCACCTATATCACCGCCATTATCAATTCCACGACCCTGCAACTGTCGAGCAATGCCAGTGGCAGCGGGAGCAACCTGAACCTGACCGTCGGCGGCAATACCGGCACTGTCCAGTCGATCGGCAACAAGATCGTGGTGGGCGGCGACTACGCCGTGGGCGGCATCCTGCTGGCCAGCAATCTCACCGGTCTGTTCGACATCGGCGCCGGCCTGACGGTGCAGAGCACGGGCCTGATCACCAGCCCGACGTCGCTGCAGGTCAACGGCTCCACCACGCTCAATACCTACCAAGCCCCGATTCTGGGGCCGACGGTGACGCTGGGCAAGAGCGGCATCGGCACGTTGGTGCTCAATCCGCCCACCTACGCGGTGACCGGCGGGGCCACGACCAGCGGCAGCAACCAGATTACAGTCGGCAGCGCTTCGAACCTCACCGTGGGAATGACGGTGCAGGGGACGGGTATCCCGGTCGGGGCCTACATCACGGGCATCAGCGGGACGACTTTGACCCTCTCGACGGGCGCCACCGCCACCAATAGCAGCTTGAGCTTCAACATCGGCGGCAACACCTACTACGGCACCACCCAGCTCAACGCCGGCGTGTTGCAGATCAGTGCCGATTACGACCTCGGGGCAGCCGGCCCGACGCTCTATCCGAACTCGATCGTTTTCAACACGGCGGGCGCCGTGCTGTCGATCAGCAACAGCTTCACCACGTATCGCACGCTGGCCGTGAACACCAACGGGACCATCGACGTCGGACAGGGCATCACGCTCACCGAAATCGGCAACACGTCCGGCGGCGGCACCTTGACCAAGAGCGGTCTGGGCACCTTGGTGCTCAACGGCTTGGGCACCGGCGTGTTGACCGGCACGGCGATCTCCGGCGGCGGCACGCTGCAAACGGTCACGTCGACGCAGCCGGCGGGCAACGGCCCGTTCGGCGCCACCGTGACGATCAACGGCGGCACGTTGCAAATTTCGCCCGCCGGCGGCGCTGCGACGATGACCTTTGCCACGGTCAACTACGGCGCCGGCGGCTACGCGCGGTTGGATTCGGCCTACGGCTCCGACACGCAAGTCACGGCCACTACCCTGGCTCGCCAGAACAACGGCACCTTGGTGATCGTGCCCGGCAACACGGACTACAGCAACACGTTGCCGATGTACGCCAACACGCTGCCGACGAGCGTCAACGGCGTGACCATCAACTGGGCCAGCCTGGGCAACACGCCCAACTCGGACGCCCGCTTGCTCGGCGGCACCATCCTCACGGAAGCGGTTGGCACCGCCATCCAGTTGGATGTGCTCAACAACAACGGCAATGTCACCGTCCCCGCTACCTACAGCGGCACGACGGTCACGGCGGGCACCTTCACCGGCGGCGGGGCGGGCATTGTGGCAGCCTCGATCGTGCGGACCGCCGGTCCGACCGGCGCAGGCCAGCCGGCCAGCAACGCCGATGCCAATTTCGTGACGTACGATCCGCAGGTCGGGTTCGTCAACGGCGAACCTCTGGCGCCGGTGTACCTGACGTCGGCCAGCAGCGTGTTGTCCAATACGACTACTGCCAACGTGGTGTACGCGACCGCGGCCAGCACGGTCAGCGGCACTGCCAACGTGTTCGCGGTGAGCACCTATAGCAACATCAGCGGCGGCACGATCGCCGTCCGCAGCTTGACGAACGTGGACGAGGGCGGCATTCTGATCAATGGCGCCGGCTCGGCCGCTCCGGTGATCAGCAGCAACCTGGTCTTCCTCCCGCCGGTCAACGTCACCGGCGGCTCCGCGACGTCCGGCGAAGGCCTGATCTACGTCAGCGGCGGTTACACGAGCGGCACGGCCACCCTGTCGGGCCAGATCCTGGCCAATGCCTTGACCAAGTTCGGCCCGGGCAACCTGTTGTTCTCCGGCACCGCGATCAGCGACACGCTCACCGCCGGCAGCAACTCCGTCGCGGTGACGAGCACGGCCGGTCTGACGACCGGCATGATGGTCTCCGGGGCCGGCATCCCCAACGGGACGTACATCACCGGCATCGGCAGCAACAGCATTACCCTCTCGGCCAATGCGGCGGCCAGCGGCAGTGCGTCGCTCAGCGCCACCAATATGAACGGCATCCTGGGCACCACCGGCCTGGTTGTGCAGCAAGGGACCGTGCAGTTCGGCACCGCCGGCAGCAACGGCCTGTTCAACGGCCAGGCGAGCGTCACGCCGCAGATGGCCCTGATCCTCAACGACACCGCCACGTTGGACCTCTCCGGCGAGTCGCTGAGCTTCGCCACGCTGGCCAACAGCAGCGGTCTGGGCGGCGGCATCATCGCCAACTCGGGCGGCAGCAGCGGCAGCAACGGGCGGTTGATCATCGCCGGCATCAACAACGGCACCTTCAACGGCCTCATCGAAGACAACTTCGGCAGCGGCACGCAGACCTTGACGTTGGAGAAGTCGGGCACCGGCACCTTGACCTTGGGCCCGGCCCCCAACGCCAACTTCATCAACGCCAACAATAACACCTACACCGGCAGCGTCGTTCCGGGCGTCGCCACCCTCGCCGGAAGCACCGTCACCAGCGGCAGCACCACCGTCAGCGTCAGCAGCACGACGGGGTTGGTGCAGGGCATGACGGTCGTCGGAACGGGAATTCCCACCGGCGCGTACATCACGAGTGTCGGCAGCGGCACGATCACGTTGTCGGCCGCCGCCACGAGCAGCGCGACCGAGTCGGTGTTCGTCAACGGCGTCAGCGCCACAATTTACGGCAATACGGTGACGGCCGGGACGGTCGTCAACCAGGGCACGTTGCAGGTTGAGAATCCGCAAGGGCTGGGCGTGGGCACCACCACCAATCCCGCCACGGTCGCCCTCTACGGCGGCACGGTGGACCTGCAGAGCAACGGCGGCGGTCCGGACGGCGTGGTCGTGTTCGGCGCCGGGCCCGCTTCGTCGCTGGGCCTGACGGTCGACGTTCTCGGCCCGGGCACGATTTACGCGGACCACGTCAGCGCCAACAGCGGCAACGCGATCCAGATCGGCAACCTGAACATCGGCCAGCAAACGCTGACCATGACCGGCGGCGACAGCTATCGCTTGCTGGTGGCCGGCACCACCAGCATGTACGGCCAATTCGCCACGTTCTCCACGGGCACCGGCCTGGCGCAGGCCTTGCAACTGGCCGGCACGATTACCGACAACGGCGCCGGGACGGCGTTGATCAAGACCGCCTCGAACTTGAATTACTATACGGTGATCTCCGGCATCGCCAACACCTATAGCGGCGGCACCGACGTCGTGAGCGGTACGCTCGAGGTCACGGCCGTCAACAGCACCGGTCCCACCGTTACGGCCTTGCCGTTGGGCAGCGGCCTGGTGACGGTACTGCCGGGCGCCATGCTGCGAATCAGCGGCCCGTTCAACGTGGGCACCGCGGCGAGCAGCGTGCCGTTGGGCAACGAGTTGACCGTTGTGAGCCAGACTGGCGCGCTGGGCGGGATCGTCGTGGATCGCGATAACTTCGATCTGTCGACCAGCGGCAACGTCTTGAGCCAAACCAGCGTGGGCTTCTACGGGGCCTCGCTGCAAATCGCCGCGCCGGTGTTCGACCAGAACATCAACCTGGCCAACATCGGCACGGGCAACAGCGCGTACGGCGTGGCCAACCTCGGCGGCGGCCCGGTGGCCAAGGTGATGGGCGGCCAGATGTCGTTGGGCAGCTCCGCGACGGGCAGTACCGTGTATTTGGGCACCACGTTGAGTCCGAACCAGAACGGTGTCTATGACCTCGGCGCCAGCAATGGCAACAGCCTGATCCTCGGCGGTCCGGACAACGTGCTCAGCGGCGCAAATCAGCTCTTCGTCGGCAACGCAATGCAGCAGATCCAGGGCACGACGTTCGCTACCGGCACGGTGGTGATCCGCAACTCGAACAGCTACAGCGGTCAGCAGTTTACCACCATCCTCAGCGGGACCGTCGGCAACACCAACACCATCAGCAACGTCAGCAACGGCGGCCTGGCGGTGGGTATGACGGTCACCGGCAGCGGAATTCCCGCGAACACCACGATCACCGGCATCACCATCAACCCGGCGACCAACCTGGACACCATCACCTTGTCGAATGCCGCGACGCTTGGCACTGCGGCGACCGAGTCGCTGACCTTCGGCGGGCCGACGATCGGCACCGTGGTCTTCAAGGGCTCCACGCTGCAAATCGAGACCGGCGGCTCGGCGACAGCCGGCGAGAACACCCCGCTGGGCAGCGGCGCGGTGGAAGTGCTCAACGGCGGCACCTTGACCGCCCAGGGCGCCACCGGCACCTTCGCCAAGACCGACAATTCGGGCAACAACGCCTACAGCATCTACTTGCAGCCGGGCGGCACGGTCCGCTTGGACAACCAGAACGGTTCCAACCTCGGGCCGTACACCGGCGCCGGCGACAGCGGCCGCTGGGGCTTCAACGCGCCGTTGAACCTGAACGGCGGCACCTTGATATTGTATGGCGCCACCAACTTGCAGACCGTGCAGCCGATAGGCGCGTTGACCGCCGGCAAGGGAAGCACGATCCTCGTGTCGCGTGCCGGCGGGGCCGGCGCCGCGACGATCGCGCCGTCGAGCTTGATCCGCGTCACCGACAACGGCTCGGCGGGGACCGGCAACGGCACCTTGGCGATCACCACTTCCGGCGCGCTGAGCCTGGGCCTGCCGGGATCGGCGTCCGCCACGACGCCGGCGACCTCCTACGACCGGTTCCTCCCCGGCGCGTTGCAGATCGGCGTCAACGGCACGCCCACCAGCTTGAGCAACATGGGCGGCACGACCCTCAATTCCAGCAGCAACACCGGCAGCACATCTTACATCCAACCCACGGCCTCGGCCCTACCCAACACGGGGATCTTCGCCCCCTGGGTGATCGACCAGACCGACAACACCTTCGTGAGCTGGCAAGGGTCGACGATCGGCTTCGTGCCCTTGCAGCCCTACGCCACTTTCAGCGCCGCGAGCGAACTGCAAGCGAACCAGATGACCTATAACACCAACGCCCTGGGTGCGACGGGCACGGGCGTGAACACGGTGGACTTGACGACGGCTGCCACGATGGGCACGACGGACGCGCCGAACGTCTTTGCCTTGCGGACCAGCGTGGGCATCACCGCTGCGACGGCGACCTACACGGCGCCGAACCTGCCCGTGCAGCCCGTCAACACGATCACCATCGCCAGCGGCGGCTTGTTGATCAACGGCAACTTGACCATCGATCCGATCCTTGGCGCCTTCACCGGCACCGGCTTGCAGCAGGCCGTGCCCTCAACCACGTTGCAGTTCGGCGCGACCGGCACCGCCGAGGCCTTGATTTACATCGCCAGTGGGACGACGGGCACCATCAACGCCGCGCTGACGTCCAGCGGCGGTCTGACCAAGTTCGGCACGGGCAGCCTGACCCTCAACGCCGTCAATCCCAACCTGTACGGCGCGATCACCATCAACCAGACCGGCACGGTAAGGCTCAACAACAGCCTCAACGGCGCCGGCGGCCCGAACGTGGGCGTGGTCAACAACCAGAATATCGTGATCAACGGTGCGGGCGCCAACCTGACCCTGGACGGCTACGTGGGCACCGGCACGGTCGGCGGCAATAACTTCCCCGGCAACACCACGAACATGGAAATCGTGGAAACCAACACCGAGGTCACCAGCGGCACGGTGTACGTCAACGCCGATTCGACCATCCAGTCCAACAGCTCCAACTTCCCGCAGCAGATCGGCAACCTCACCATCGCCAACCTCACGACCAATGGGCTTCCCAGCGGGACTCCCACCGGCTCGCCGATCGTCGCCAACATCGGCATCGTGTACGTCGACGGCACAACCAACATCGGCCTGGACAACGTGATCTACGTGCCCGACTACTCCGCCAACACCGCCGGGCAGTATCTGACCCTGCTCGGCCCGGTGACGGGCGGGATTTTGAACAAAGCCGACAACGGCATTCTGCTGATCTCCGGCAACGCCAACACTTATAGCGGCGGCAGCGTGGTTTACGGGTCCACCACCAACACCACCGTCAGCGAACTGGCCACGACCGCCACCAGCGGCACTCCCTTCGGCACCAACGCCAACATCACGCTGTTGCCGGGCGGCTTCCTGCGGCTGGCCGCGGCGCCCTCGGCCTATTCGCCGACGACGAACGTCACCAGCGGCGGTTACAACATCGTCCTCAATAGCGATCCGGGCAACGTGGCGGGGATCGCCGTGTCGACCAACATCACGCTGGCGAGCGTGTTGAGCAACGTGACCGTGAAGTCCACCAACATGGACAACATCTACGGCTCGATTTCTTCCAGCGAGGGCGTCGCCGGCATCCTCGGCGTAGACAACGGCGGACTCTACAACCAGCCGGTGAACTTCGCCAATTTGGACGTAACCTCCAACGGCACCACCTATCACTGGTTCCTCGGCTCCAGCATCAATAACAGCAGCGAGTACTACGTCGGCCAGATGACCCCGGCCAACGACAACACCATCCGCCTCGGCGGCGGCGGCGGCAACGGCGACTACCTGATCCTCGGCGGCGGCGTGGTGGAAGGGCAGCTCAGCGGCAACGTCACCACGCAGCTCTTCGTCCCCGCCACGGGATTGCAATACAACTCGACGTATGTTGTGGGCTCGAACGGCTACGTGTCGATTCTCAACGCCAACCCCAGCTACAGCGGGAACATCTATCTCAACGGCAACGGCAACCTCAACACCGACACCCTCGACCTCCGCAACCAGGAAGGCTTGGGCTACGGCACGCTGATCTTCAACGGCGGCACGCTCAACAACGGCATCAGCGGCAACTGGAACGTGTTGCGAATCTACAACAACATCGCCCTCCAGGGCGACTTCCTCGAAGACTCGAACAACGTCGACTTCATCAGCATCGTGGGCAACGTCAACATGTCGCCCAACGGCGTGGGCGCCACCCGCACCTTCAACGTCAGCACCACTTCCAGCGGCATGGACGTGTCGATCCTCGGCACCGTCAGCGGGGCGCCCGGCAGCAACCTCATCAAGCAGGGCAACATGGCCTTGTACCTGCTGGGCACCAACACCTACCAGGGCACCACCACCATCACCGCCGGCTGGCTCGGCGTGGGCAACGACGTCAATCCGAACCAGGCCGGCGCGCTGGGCTACAGCGACACGCCGATCGTGATGAACGGTGGCAGCCTGATCCTCGCCGGCGCGGTGGAGATCAACCGCGACATCCTCATGACCGTCGCCGGCACGATCCAAAGCGCTCAATTCCAGACCGTCACCATCAACAGCGCCATCGCCACCAGTGCCACCTTGACGTTGATGGGGGGCGGCAACATGACGGCCCCCGGCTTGCTCGACATTCGCGGGCCGATCTCCGGCACCGGCGGAGTCAGCATCGGCAACGCCAACCAGAATTTCTACACCGGCTCGGTGCGGATGTCGGCCAACTCGAACGGCTACAGCCTGAATACCTACAGCGGCGGCACCACTTTGCAGACGGGCCGGTTGATCATTGCGTCGAACACCTACTACACCGGCCTGCCGCAGTCGCCCACCATCATCAGCGGCCCGTTGGGCACCGGCACCTTCACCTTCGCCGCCGGTTGCGGCAACGCCGGCGGCACGATCCTGGCCCAAGGCGGCGATCGCGTGATCGTCAATCCGCTGGGCGCGCTGAGCACCGCCGGCAACACCACGCTGACCTTCGCCGGCAGCAACAACCTGACGTTTGCCAACATCGCCAACTTCGACCTCAACTCGGATTCGACCGGTAACCGCACCCGCACGCTCTACGTGTACACGGCCCCCGGCGCGGTGACCTTCGGCAGCACGCTCATCAGCAGCAGCGTGACCGGCGCGGAGCTGACCAAGAACGGCCCGGGCATCCTGAACCTCACCGGCAACAACACCTTCGTCACCCAGGGGGCGGCCGGAATCACCATCACCCAGGGCATCCTGGAGGTGAACAGCGACGCTTCGATGGGCCAGGTGGATAACGAAGTTACCATCACCGGTGCCGCGGCTACCCCGGCCTGGTTGATGGCCAGCAGCAGCTTCACCTCGAATCGCTCGATCATGCTGAACTCGGCCGTGGCGGCGATCGACGTGATGGCCGGGCAGACGCTGACCTTGAACTCGCCGCTGGTGGGCGGCGCTACGCCGTCGCTCAACAAGGTCGACGCTGGCAATCTCGTGTTGGCTGCACCCCCGCTCGCAGGAACGGCCTTGGCTAATACCTATATTTCCGGCGGCGGCATGCTGACGTTGGCCTATCCCGGCAGCGCCTCGGCCTATCCCGGCGCGTCGGTGACGCCCTTCGGCACCATGACCATCGGCGGCGGCGGCTTCGCCATCGTCCCCGGCACCGCCAGCGCTTTGGACTACGTGTCGACCCTCAACTACCAGGCCGGCGCGTATGTTCAGCTCACCGACAACACGACCAACGGCGTGGCCAACACCACGCAGTTGACCGTCCAGAGCGCGTTTACGCGCACGAATAACGGCACCCTGGTGATCGTGCCCGGCAACGGCAACCTCGGCGCCGCCAGCGGCGCGGCGGAAAGACTGATCGAACCGACCACCGGCAACATCAGCGGCGTGGGCGTGCTGCCCGCGTACATTGTCGCGCAGACCTCCGGCAGCAACTCGGCCGGCAACTTTGTGACCTATCTGAACAACACCCAGGGCATCGTCGACGCGACGCCGATTGCGCCGGTCACCTCGTTGGCCGCGTCGAGCGCGGTTGCGGTGGCCAGCTTGACCTCGGCACAGACGGTCAACGTACCGACCGAAGTGTTCGGCATCTCGACCACGGCGAACATCTCCGGCAGCGGCACGCTCTACATCGGCGGCACCAACGGCACCACCGGCGCCACGATCGGCGACGTCGGCGGCGTGATCTTCAACGCCACGGCGAGCATCAGTAACCCGGTGTTCTTCGGCACCGGCCTGTTGTCGGATACGGGCACGATCGCCCCCACCCCCACGGAAGGCGCGGTCTACGTGATGGCTGGAGCCACGGGCACCTTCTCCGGCGCGTTGTTCGGGGCGGAGTCGAGCACGACGCTCCCCTCGACGCTGACCAAGTTCGGCCCGGGCAACCTGGTGCTCAGCGGCAGCGGCAGCATATTCATGAACATGAGCAGCACCACCTCGATCCTGCCGCAGATCTACGTCCAGCAGGGCACGCTGCAATTCTCCGCTCAGAGCGCGGTGCCCACGTTGGGCTCGATCGGCATGGGCGGCACCGGGACCGGCGCCGGCTTCAGCCCGGCGCTCTACACCGTGGTTCCCTTCCCCGCCAGCACGACGAACAACGCGACGGGTGCGGCCCCCGCCGGCCCGGTCTTCGGCGGCTTCGCGGCCGTCACGGTCAACGACAGCGGCCGGCTCGACATGAACGGGCAGAGCCTTACCATCGGCGGTCTGCAGAGCCAGCCGCTCAACAGCACGGCCTTCGCCAACAGCCTCTTCGGCAACGCGTACGTGGGTAACAGCTCGACATCGAGTAGCTCGACGCTCACTTTGGCGGTCACCAACACCGCTTCGACCTCGCTGCTGGCCTACTACGGCATCCTCCAGGACAGCCTGATCGGCAGCAGCGGCACGCAGACCTTGGCCTTGGTGAAGACCGGCACGGGCATCCAGAGCTTGTACGGGCGGAGCACCTACTCCGGCGGCACGACGATCTACGCCGGTTCGCAGATCAGCAACTACGGCTTGCTCAACGCGAGCAGCTCGCCGAACCTTGCTAACGGCGCCTTGTATGCCTTCGATCTGCAGGCCTTGGGCTTGGGCCAGAACATCACCCTGGCCGGCGGCGCGCTGGGCCTGCGGTGGGACTGGTTGACCGACGCCGTCGACGACTTCTCGGTGGCCCAGTTCGGGCCGGGCGCCGGCTATAACGTGACCGTCCCCTCGACGATCAGCTTGAACGTGGCTGGCGTGCAGACCACGCTGCCCAACAATACCAGCACGATCGACGTCAGTGACGTCGCCACCACCACGGCGGCGATTTACCTTTCGATCAACAACCTGACCATCGCCGCGCCTGCGGCCGCCGCGGGCAACAACCCCGGCCTGTCGTGGCTCAACAGCAGCAACATCACGCTGGCCAACGGCGCCACCCTGAGCGGCAACACCAGCATCTCCTTCAACGTGACGGGCGGCACCAGCCAGGGCTTCCGCGTGGCGGGCATCACGACGCTTTCCGGCAACACCACCATCAACAACAACGCTCCGGTGGATATCGACGGCCAGATATTGGCCGCGGGCCAGGTGATCACCAAGATCGGCACCGGCACGCTGTATCTCAGCAACAGCGTCGACGCGCAGTCCGCGGCTGGCAACGGCAACCAGGTGGGGGCCTGGGTGGTCGCGGCCGGCACGTTGGAAGGCCGCATGCTCATGAACGGCACCAATCCGTTCGGCAGCGGCACGCCGATCTACATCACCGGCGCGACGTTGGACCCGCGCAACGAAGGTACCGACAACTACGAACTCGCCCCCGGCTACAACGGCCTGGGGGGCCTTGTGCTGGCGTTCAACAACCCGTTGTACGTCGGCACGATCACTCCCTGGATTGCCCCCGCCACGACGATCAGCACCTCGTATGTGACGACCTCGCAGGAGTCCGACAATACGCTCAGCTTTGCCAGCTTGACGGTCGGCGGCGGCACCACGACCGCGCCTACGCAGTTCGGCGCGCCGACGCTTACCGTGACCGGTAATACGGGGAACAACGGCCAATACAGCCTGGAGATTGCCGGCAGCACCACCTTTACCAACAACCTGGTGTTGAGCCTCGGCGCCAACACCACCCTGGCCGGCTCGATCGCCGGCAACGGCACGCTGTACAAGTTGGGCAACAACGGTTTGTACGTGGATTCGGCCAACAGCTACTCCGGCGGCAGCGTGGTTCAGAACGGCACCGTGTTCTTCGGACGCTTCGAAGGGGACCAGTTCTACACCGACAGCTACCTGGGGAACATGCCGGCCTCGATGGGCGGTCCCATCGGCGCGGCCGCCGCGACGTTGGGCAGCGGCAACATCCTCGTGAATCCGGCCGGTGCGATCCAGTTCGGCCAGTTGGCCAACCTCAACGGCAATCAGACCGTGATGCTCTATAGTAACCTCAGCCAGTTTGCCGCCTTCCGCCTGGCGGCCCCCGTGAACCCGGCCGCGTTCAATCTGCGGGCCGGTTCGGCCGGCGGCAACACCGGCTTCGGTTCCCTCGGGGCCACCGGCTACGGTTCCGGCGGCGGCGTCCTCTACATCGACGTCGATTACGACCCGGCGGTCAACGCCGCGGCGACGCCGCTGAACCAGGCCGCCTATGGCGACGGCACGTGGTTCTTCGGCTCGAACACCGACGCCGTCGGTAGCTCGCAGAACCTCATCGCGATGAGCGGCACCTACAACGCCCCGACCCTGCTGCCTGGGGCTGGCAACCTGTTCCGCCTGGGTGGTGCGTACAGCCCGTCCGGTGTGGGTGGCATCGCGTCTGTCGGCGAGCTTTTCGCTCTGTACATCGGCAGTCCGGCTTCGCCCAACCCCACGGCCAACATCCTCAGCGGCTCTGCCAGCCTGATGGTGGGGACCGGCCTGGTCAACGGCGCCGCGGCCACCATCGGCGACGTGGGCAACGCGGGCCAAAACGGCAGCGGCGGCGCGGTGATCCTGGCGGGCAACAACAATTACACCGGCGAGACCATCGTCAACTACGGCGCCATTCTGGAAGTCCGCGGCACGCTGGCCAGCCAGTCCTTCGCCGTGTACAACGACGGCCGCCTGACGCTGGGCGGCCCGGTCAATCCGACGCTGCCCAATTTCGGCACCGGCACCATGCAAGGCAATCCGGCCGCGGGCACCTCGAACTTCGTGCTCGAGCCGGGGGCCATGTTGCGATTCGACAACAACAACGGTGCTTACAACTATCGTTGGGGTAGCGCCACCGACACCGTTGCGGCCAACGGCACCAGCACCGGCTTGTACACCCCCATCAACCTCACCGGCGCCCAGTTGTACCTGTATGGCAACAGCGCCGCCGACGTGACACAGAACGTCGGTCCGCTCTACGTGAGCATGGGCAGCATGCTTCAGTCGCAGGTCTATTCCCGCGGCCGGAACACGACCATCAACGCGGCCAGCATCACCCGCGTGGGCGGTGCCGGCGGCGGCGCCACGTTGCTGACCAACGCCTACACGGTGGGCTACCTGGGCGTGGACGAGCGGATCACCGTCCAGGGCGGCATCAACACCACGACGGGCGTCGTGGCCAACATCTTCAACGGTTCGGCGGCGGGCTCGACCTCGGCCACCGTCACCAACGGCATGTTGCCGGCCTGGATGATCGACGGCAACAATGGCCAGTTCGTCACCTACGGTCCCAACGGTTTCGTCGACGCGGGCTTCACCCTCAGCATGAACCTGCCCACGAACGCGACGCTGGATCTCACCGCCGTCACCGGCGGCAGCATGGACCTCAACAGTCCCAACGACCGCTTGAACATCTACGGCAACGGCAACCAGACCACCACGCTGGACATCGCCAACGACGCCACGGCGATCAACGTGTACGCGTTGCGGTTCAGCGCGGTGCTCTCCAGCGGCAACACCAATACCGAGAACATCGTCGGCAAGGGCACCGTTACCAGCCCGAGCTTGATTACCATCGGCAGCGGTGGCTTGATCGTCAGCGAGAACAACACCACCAACAACACTCAGAACAACGTCACCATCACCGCTGCCAACCTCAAGTTCGGCACCGGGTTGAACGGCACCAACGAAGCCTTGATCTTCGTGCAGCAGCTTTGCTCTCTCACCATCGGCACGGCGGGGAGCACCGACGGCCAGATCTACGCCACCAACGGCCTGGTCAAGTTCGGCCCGGGCACGTTGACCATCAACACGGCGCAGAACCAGACCGCCGGCAGCCTCGGCGGCACGGTTTATCTCGACGGCGGCACGCTGACGTTCGCCGCCACCGGCCCGAACTTCACCAATCCGATCGTGATCAACGCCGGTGTCCAGCAGTACAACTCGAGCAACAACAACGTCACGCCGACGGCCACGTTGAACCTTAACGGCGGCGGTCCGTATTGGAACAACATCACGGAAGCCGCGGGCGTGCAGATTGCCACGCTCTCGGTAAACACGGCCGCGACGATCCTCGCCGGCAACTTGACCTTCGGCGGCGACATCAACCCCGGCGGCATCCCGGCCGCGGTGGGCGGGCAAATCCTCACCATGAACGGGAACACGATACAGGTCAACGGCACCACCACGCTCAACGGCTACACGGGGCTGAACCTGGGCGCCAACGTGGCCCTGAACGGCCTGGTCCAAGGGACCGGCCCGCTGGTGAAGGAGAATGGCAGCACGCTGCTCCTCGGCTCGGCGGTCGCCAGTAACACCAACCCCACCGTCAGCAACACCTGGACCGGCGGCATGATCGTGGAGGAAGGGACCTTGCAGGTCGACGCGGTGGCCCAGCCCAATAGCGTAGTGAGCATCAATCCGTTGGGCAACAACACGCTTACGCTCTACGGCAGCACCACGCTCAACCTTCGCATCGACCAGTCGAACAACTCCGTCCAGGAGACCGCGACCCTGACGAACCCGGTCGTGATCGACGGCTCTACCGTCATCAACGTGGACCGCGTGGGCGTGAATGCGTCGAGCGCGAACAAGATCATCGCCCTGAGCAATGTGAACATAGCCTCGCAGACATTGCAGATGACGGCCGGCGACGGGTACTTGTTGCAGATCAGCGGCGGCACGATTGCGGGGCTGCCGACCATCAACGTCAACGCCAGCGGCAACAGCGGCGTGATCGTGTCCAACAACTGGTCGGACAACGGGGCCGGCGCGTTCATCACCAAGGAAGGCACGGGCGACCTGTTCTTCGCCGACCCGGCCGTGGCCGGCAACGTCAGCGGCGGCCTGATCGTCGATCAGGGCAGCCTGCGGTTCGGCACGCCGGGCCAGGTGGGAACGGCGCAGTACTACGCGAACTACGCCTCGGCCAACGCCACCACCGGGCCGATCACGCTCAACGCGGCGGCCGGCGTCGGCAGCGTCGCCGTGGGCACCATCGCTAACAACAACACCGCCTACACGCCGGGCGTGATCCGCATCTCGGCGCAGAGCAACATCCTGCCGGGCCAGCAGGTGATCGTCAACGGCACCACTGCCAGCTTGCCCATCGTAAGCCTGGAGCTCTCGGGCCTTTCCACGGCCCAGTCGATCGCCAACCTGTCGTTCATCAGCCCCTCGTCGGCCAACGGTTTGTTGGCCCTCGACGGGTGGACCGGGACGAACGCGTTCAACACGCCGCTGAACATGGCCACGATCGGCAACGGCACGTTCTACCTCGGCGCCTGGACCGCGGCCAGCACGTATTCGGCCAACAGCCTCGGCGCGGGCGCGGCTCCGGCCATGAACCCGGCCAGCCTCAGCGGACTGTACCGCTTGGGCGGCGGTGCGCAGAACTTGACGTTGGCGCCCGCCCAGATTCCCATCAACGGCCTGTTGACCGGCAACAACGCGGTGATCATCGGCAGCCAGGGCACCAACGGCACCAGCACGGTGATCCTCGGCAGTGCCACTGCGCCATTCATCAACACCTACACCGGCGGCACGGTGATCAACCGCGGCAGCACGCTGGACTTCTACGCCGGCCCGGCCTTCAACGGCAACCCGCTCGGTACCGGCGAGGTCGACGTGTACGGCACGCTCTATGTGGGCGGCGGTTCGGGGAGCTTCTTGAACCTCGCGGGCACGGGCAACTCCGTCCCCGTGGTCCTGCACCCCGGCGCGAACCTGACTTTGGACAGCAGCGGCACCAACAACAACAATCGTTGGGCCGACAACGTGGGCTTGGCGATCAATGGCGCGACGTTGGTCTTGAACGGTCTGGCCGCCACGGCCAGCGCCGAAACCATGGGCGCGGTCACCTACGACAAGGGCTCGACCATAAGCGTGGTCCGCGGCACCGGTGGGGAGGCCCTCACCGTCGCCTCGCTCACCCGCGTCGGCCACGGCACTCTGGCCATCACGTCCACGGCGTCCGCCACCTTCGGCACGGGGGCCGGCAACGGCTTCGGCCAGGTGATCATCAACGGCGCGCCGCCGGCGATCACCAACGGCATGGTGGCCCCCACGATCATCGACGCCACGGGCTACGCCTTCCTGACCTACGGGCCGTATGGCTTCGTGGATGCCGCGCCCACCCGGAGCATGACCGCTGCGGGCGCGCCGTTCATGGCCGGCCTGACCGGCGGCACCGACATCGTCAACGTGACGGCCAATACGACGCTGGTCGACAACCCGGTGATCTACGCCCTGGACGTGAGCACGGCGAGCACGCTGAGCAGCGGCTACGGCGAGCTCAACACGCTCACCATCGCCAGCGGCGGCCTGATCGCCAACGGCACCACGACGATTGGCTCTGTCAGCGGCGCCCTGAACCTGGTCTTCGGCTCGGCGAGCAATCCGGTCGAGGCCCTGATCTACAACTCGGGCACGCTAACGATCAACGGCGACATCGTGGCCAGCACGATCACCAAGAGCCTCAACGGCAACCTGGTGATCGGCAAGGACCAGCCGAACTACACGGGCGGTTGGACGGTCAACGGCGGCGAGCTCACGCCCAACACGCTGGGCGCTTTGGGCCAGGCCGTGGCCAGCAACACGATCACGCTCAACAACGCGACCTTGAACCTGAACGTCACGACCGGCAACTATCTGCCGGCCCAGTACACCTCGGGCCAGATCGTGGTCAACGACCTCGGTCAGATCATCGTCCAGCCGAACGCCGCCGACCACATCATCTCGATCGCCACGGCCCCGGCCGGCGACCTGAACGGCGCCAACGATCCGGCCTACGGCATCGTGGTCAACAATTCGGGCACGGGGACGGCCGCGGCGTTGGTCGATTCGCAATTGATCATCGCCCTGAATCAGACGCGAGTCCAGTTCATCACCGGGCAGTTGACGCTCAACGGCAATACGCAGGTGAACATCGGCAACAACGCGACGTACGGCACGACCGACGGCGGCCCGTTGAACGGCATCACCAATAGTCTCAACGGGGTGACCTACGGCATGACGGTCCAGGGCATCGCCGGCAATAACATCCGCTTGACCAAGTGGGGCAACGGTTACTTGTACGTCAACGGGGCGAGCGTCTACGGTGGCGTGAGCACGCTGACCAGCAGCACCATCAACATCGAGCAGGGCGCGTTGCAGGTCAACAACCTCAACGGCTTGGGCTTGAGCACCGCCGGCAACACGCTGAATATCAGCCGTAACGGCATCTTCGACATCAACGTACCGGGCTACGCCAACGCCGGCGTGACGATCAACTACGCGGCGGGCGCCATCGAGCGGTGGTCGGCCCCCATGGCCCGCAACGGCCAGACGGTCAACCTGGGCGGGGCCACGATCCAGGTGAACGCCGACCAGTACAACACCTTGCTGACGACGATCAACGTCAACAGCGCGACCACCAACAACGGCTCGGTGGAAGGCTTCCTGCGGACGGACGAGCCCACGCAGACGGCCGCTTACCGCACCTTGGGTCCGAACGTGGTGTTCAACGTTTACAGCGGCACGAACTTCGACGTCGGCCAGCAGTGGACCGGCGGCACCAACGGCTTGGACAACGGCCAGGTCGCCGCGGCCGGCAACCAGAGCCCGTACGCCAATACGGTGACCGGCACGATCCTGGAGATCCAGGGCGCGATTAGCGGCAGCAATGCCAGCCTGACCAAGATCGGCCTGGATACGGTGGTCCTTTCCGCCGGTTCCAACCCCACCAGCGGCGTATCCTACAATACGTATGGCGGCCCGACGACGGTGCAGTCCGGCACGTTGAAGATCGGCGCCAAGAACAGCCTGCCCAACGGCACCACGCTGACGGTGGACCCGGCCGGCATCTTCGATCTCAACGGCTTCAACCAGTCGGTGGCCGGCCTGCAAGGGCCCAGCCTCACGACCGGCGGCTACGTGACCAGCACCGCGGTCGGCGCGGCGAACACCTTGACGGTCACCGGCAACAACGCGATGACCTTCGCCGGCATTCTGCAAGGGAACATGGCCTTCGCCTACAGCGGCACGGGCACGATGACGCTCACCGGGGCGAACACGTTCATCGGCGGCACCAGCGTCAGCGGCGGCGGCACTTTGAGCGTCAACGCCGACGCGGCTTTGGGGGCCGCCAGCGCGCTGGCCACCGCCAGCCCCGTCACCCTCTCCGGCGGCAGCACGCTGCAGTTCAACGTCACTTCCCCGCAGACCTCGGCCCGGGGTTACACCCTCGGCGGCAGCGGCGGAGCGATCGACGTGGTTGCCGGCCAGACGGTGACCATCAGCGGCGTGATGGGCGGCACGGGCGGCCTCACCAAGACCGACGCCGGCACGCTGGTCCTCAATCCGCCGGCCGGGGTTTCCACCAGCGGAACCACGACCTCCACGGGCAGCAGCAACCAGGTCACCAACGTGGCCAATACCAATGGCATCCTGGTGGGCATGTCGATCAGCGGCGGCGGCATTCCCGCCGGCACGGTCGTCACGGCGATCAGCGGCAGCACGCTGACGATTTCGCAGAACGCGACGACCAACAATACCGGCGAGTCGCTCAGCTTCGCCGCCAACACCTTCACCGGCGGCATTACCGTCAACGGCGGGACGTTGGTCGGCGTGGCCCAGCTTTCGGGCACCGGCAATCCGTTCGGCGGTCTCGGCGCGACGCTCAACAACGTGACGCTCAACAACAGCAGCGCGCTGCAACTGACGGGCATTGCTTCGACCACCACCACCAACATCGGCGTCCTGGCGGTCAACGGCACCGGCACCCTCACGGTCAACGCGGCCGCCGGCGGGGTCACCACCCTCAGTGCAACCTCGCTGAGTCTGGTTACGGGCTCGACGTTGCTGGTGCAAGGGGCGACCAACAGCCTGGGGACCAACGAATTGGTGGCCTTCGGCACGGCGCCCACCACGATCGGCGACATCGGCGCGGTGCCGGGCGTGTTCGGCGTCACTCCGGGCACGGGGATCATCCAGTTCGTGACCTACAACGGCAGCAGCCTGGCCACGGTCTCCCCGGACAACACCGGCAACATCAACAGCAGCGCCGCCAATACGAGCTCCTACCTGGCGCAGGTCGGCGGCATCAATCAGATCACCGCCAGCACTAGCCTGTCGTGGGGGATGATCCAGAGCAACGGCGCGGCGATCGACACCAACGGCAACACGCTGACCCTCGGCGACGGCAGCGACCCGGCGATGTTGATCCTCAACAGCGGCGCCAGCGTGATCGACTCGACGGGCACTACGGCGGGCACGTTGGAATTCGGTGCCTCCCCGGGCATCATCGTGGCCGGCGGCAGCAGCGGTTCCTCGATTTCGGCAATCATCGATGGCACGGCCGGCCTGACCGTAGCCGGCACGCAGACCTTGGTCCTCAGCGGCGCCAACACCTACTACGGCGGCACGATCATCAACGGCACGCTGAGCATCTCCAGCGACGGCAACTTGGGCAACAACAGCAACAGTAACCCCAACAACCTGACCTTCAACGGCGGCACGCTCGTGAGCACCGCCACCTTCGCGTTGAACGCCAACCGCGGCGTGACCCTCAACGCCACCGGCGGCACCTTCGCGCCCGCCGCCGCGACGACGTTGACCGTCAACGGCAATATCACCGGCAGCGGCGCCCTGACGATCAACGGCGGCGGCACCGTGCAACTGGCCGGCAGCAACGGCTACACCGGCAACACCCTGCTGAACCAGGGCACCTTGAGCGTGGCCGGCGACGGCAATCTGGGCACGGGCAACAGCGTGGTGTTCGGCGGCGGCTCGCTGCTGATCAACACCGCGAGCGCCAGCCTCAGTCACAACATGGTGCTCAACACGGCTGGCACGATCGACGTCGCCACCGGCTCGGCCACCCTCAGCGGCGTGATCAGCGGCGCCGGCAGCCTCGTCAAGGGCACCAACGCCAGTACGCTGATCCTCAGCGGCACCAATACCTATCTGGGCGGCACGACCGTCAACGGCGGCACCTTGCAGGTTTCGGCCGACAGCAATCTCGGCCTGGCCGGCACCAGCGTGACGCTCAACGGCGGTACCTTCCAGGCCGCCGGCAGCTTCAACACCTACCGGACGATCAATCTCGTCAGCCCGAGCACCATCGACGTGACCAGCGGCAATACGCTGACCGCCAACGTGTTCGCGGGCGGGGCCGGCTTCACCAAGACCGACAGCGGCACCCTGGTGATCAACGGCGTGGGCACGTACGGCAGCAGCTTCGGCGGCGCCAACGCGACCACCATTACCGGCGGTACGCTGAGCATCAGCCAGGATCTGAATCTCGGCACGGTTCCCGCCACGACGATCGCCAACAACGTGGTGATCAACGGCGGCACCTTGGCCGCCAGCGCTTCGTTCACTCTGAGCGCCACCCGCGGCATCGCGTTGGGTCCGACCAGCGGCAGCGGCAGCAGCACAACCAACGCGATCAGCGTGGCCACGGGCCAGACGCTGAGCTATGCCGGGGCCATCGCCAACAACGGCACCAGCACGGTCGATTCGCTGACGGTCAACGGCAGCAGCAACGTGCTCACGCCGGGCATCCTGGTCCTCAGTGGCACCAACACCTATACCGGCGGCACGACGGTCAACTCCGGCGCGGATCTGCAATTCGGTTTGACCGGCTCGGTTCCCACCACCGGCTCGATCACCGTCAACACCGGCGGCGTAGTGTCCTACACCGCCACCGGGGCCGACGTGGCGTTGAGCAAGATCACCGCGGGGTCGACCGGAGTGTTCGCCCTGGGCGTGGCCGATTCGACCGCCCTGAGTTTCGCCAACATCACCACCGCCGCCAGCTTCTCCGCCAACACCTTGAGCCTGGGTTCGCTCAGCGTGTCGGGTACGGCCGGCTATGCCTATAGCGGTACGCTTACGGCCAACAGCAACAACCAATTCGTCCTCGGCGGTGGTGGCGGAGCGTTGACCGTGAGCAGCGCGTTGACCGGTAACAGCAACAGCGTGTGGATCACCGCCAACGGCACCTCGCCGGCGAGCACCGTGATCCTCTCGGGCACCAACACTTACGGCACTGGCACCACCGGCGGCGTCACGACCGTACAGAGCGGCATCCTGCAGATCAGCTCGGACGCCAATCTCGGCAGCGATCCCACCGCCTTCAACAGCAACGATCTGGTGCTGAACTACAACGCTTCGACCAACACCGGCATCCTGGTTCCCACCGCCACGTTCACCTTGAACGCCAACCGCGGCATCCTCTTGGGGTCGGGCGGCAGCACCGGCGCCGGCAATATCAGCGTGGCCGCCGGCCAGACGGTCACCTACAACGGCGTGATCGCCAACAACGGCGGCCTCAGCAACACCGACTCGCTGGTGTTGGGCGGTCCGGGCACGTTGGTCCTCGGCGGCGCGAACACCTTCAATGGCGGTACGACCGTCAACGGCGGGGCGTTGGTTGTCGGCGCGGACGCCAGCCTGGGCGCCGTTCCCGCCAGCGCGACCGCGGGCTCGATCGTCGTCAACGGCAGCATCCTTGCGGCCGCCCCGATGATGTTCGGCAACTCGGGGATGACGCTGAATTCCAACCGCGGCATCGCCCTGGGACCGACGACCGGCGGCGGCGCGGGGACGATCGGCGTGGGCTACGGCCAGACGCTGTACTACGGCGGCGTGATCGCCGACAACGGAACCACCAACGGCGGCAACACGTTGATCGTGGGCACCAACCCCACCGCCTTGACGCCGACCGGCACGACGGCCGCCGGCAGCAACCAGATTACCGGTCTCAGTAGCGTGACCGGTATTTCGGTGGGCATGTTGGTGATCGGCTCGGGCATCCCGGCCGGTACGACCATTACGGGAATTTCGGGCACCACGGCCACGATTTCCAACGTCGCAACGGGCACTTCGTCCACGTTGACCATCGATTCGGGCTACAACGGCACGTTCGTTCCCAGCGGCGCCAACAGCTACACCGGCGGTACGACGGTCATCGGCAGCACGGTGGTCATCGGCGCTGACGGCTCGGGGTCGACCAACAGCCTAGGCGCCGGCAGCGGCCCGCTCACCCTGGCCGCCGGCACGTTGCAGACCACCGGCACCACCACCGTTTCCCGTCCGATCACGCTGACCGCCGTGGCGGGCGTGGCCGGTCTGTTCAACTCGCTGCTTCCGGCGGGCGGGGCACTGAGCCCGGCGGCCGGCACCACCTTGACGGTCAGCGGCACGATCACCGGCGGCGGCGCTTTGACCGACAACGGCGCCGGCACCTTGGTGCTCAACGGCACGAATACCTACAGCGGCGGCACGTTCGTCGTGCCCGGCTCGACCTTGCAGGTTGGCTCCAGCGTCTCGCTACCCTCGACCGGGGCCTTGATCGCCAACGGTTCGGTGACCCTCGGAAACACCGTGGGCCAGGCCCTTGGCGGTCTGTACGGCGCCAGCACCGGCAGCTTGACGATGAGCGGTCCGCTCGTGATCACCGGCAACGGCAACTTCGCCGGTGTGATCACCAGCAGCTCCAGTCTCAGTCTCACCGGCGGCACGCTGGTCCTCAGCGGCGCCAACGCCTACACCGGCACGACCTCGGTCAGCGGCGCGGTGCTGAGCATCAGCAGCGACGCGAACCTGGGCACCGTGCCGGCTTCGCCGACGGCAGGCGACATCGTGCTCAACGGCGGCACCCTCAATGCCACCGCCAGCATGACGCTCAGTGCCAACCGCGGCATCGCCCTGGGACCGACCAGCGGCAGCGGCAGCGGCGCGATCGACGTGGCCGCCGGCCAGACGCTGTCCTATGCCGGTGTGATCGCCAACAACGGCGGCGGCACTGGTACGTTGATTGTGGGGGCCCCGGGTGCGAGCACCGGCGGCACCTTGATCCTCAGCGGTGCCAACACCTATAGCGGCGGCACCGTGGTCGACAACGGCGTGCTGGTGGGCGTTGCCCAGAGCGGCGGCAACAGCCCGTTCCAATCGCAGGTCGTCGCTCCCGTGACGCTCAACGGCGGCACCCTGCAAGTGAACGGCATCAACTCGGCGACGACCACCACCATCGGCGCGCTGAATCTGTATGGCGGCGCCACCCTGGCGGTCAACGCCGCGGGCGGCAGCTCCACCACCTTCACGGTCAGCGGCGGGTTGAATCGTACCTTCGGTTCGACCTTGATCGTGACTCCGGTTACGGGGAGCAACGAAGTCGTGAAGTTCTCCGGCACGATTCCCGGAACCACCAACAGCATGGTTGCCCCGTACGTGGTGATGCAGACCAGCGGCAGCAACTCGGTGGGCGACTTCGCCACGATCAACAACAGCAACAACCTGGTGCCTTACAGCAGCGTCAACAGCTACACCACGCTGCCGACCATCAATGGCAGCAATTCCACGGTCTACCAGGCCACCACCGCCACGGCGCTGACCGGCACCACCACGGCCTACTCCTTGAAGGTCGGCCCGGGCGCTACCGTCAGCGGCGCCAATATGTTGGTCCTTGGCACCGGCAGCATCGTCACCGCCAACGGCGGCACGGGCCAGGCTGGCCTGATCCTCAACGGCGGCGCCAGCGTCACGACCAGCGCTACCACCGGCCTGCAGCTCTACGGGGCGGAAGGCGTGGTTTACTCGGGCGGCACCACTCCGAACTCGATCTCGGCCGTTATCGGCGGTTACGCCGGCCTGACAGAGTTTGGCCCGCAACCGTTGGTGCTCGGCGGTGTCAATACCTATACCGGCACCACAACCATCAACGGTATTGTGAGTATCGCCGCCGACACGGGTCTGGGCTCGGCGACCACGTCGCCGGCTCCCGCTGCCGATACCTTGGTCTTCAACGGCGGCACGCTGATCAGCACCGCCACCGTATCGTTGAACGTGAACCGCGGAACGACGATCGACCCGGCTGGGGCGACCTTCGCGCCCACCACCGGGACGTTGACCATTAACGCCGTGATCGCCGGCAGCGGCGGACTGACGATGAACGGCGCCGGCACGTTGGCCCTCGCCGGCGTGAACATCTTCACCGGCGGCCTGACGGTCAATAGCGGCAACGTGACCGGCACCGCGGCGACCACGGGCAGCCCGTTCGGCGCCCCGACCGGCGTGACGGGCAACATTACCCTCAACGGCGGCACCTTGCAGCTCACCGGCGTTGCCAGCACCGTCACGGTCGTCGGCTTGTTGAACGTCAACGGCGGCGCCACCCTGACGCTCAACGGCACCGCGGCTGCGAGCCTGGTCAGCGCCGGCCTCAACCGAGGGCCTGGCGGCACCTTGGTGGTCAATCCTTACACGGGTAGCCTGAACGTCAACGAAAGAGTCGCCTTCAATGCGATCCCGACGGTGACCAACGGGATGGTCGCTCCGTACGTGGTGGCGCAAGCCAGCAACGGTTCGGCCACTAGTTATGCCGACTTCACCACGATCAGCATCGCCGGGAGCAGCAACTCTCTGGCCCGCTTCAGCAACTACGTGACGCTGCCCGCAGTGCCCACGGCCGCCACTTTGGCGACCGGCGTGTACCAGGCGGCGACCAATACCGTGCTCAACAATGGCGAATCGCTGTATGCCTTGAAGGTCGGGGCCGGCGGAACCGGCTACACGGTCGGCGGCGCCGGGCTGGGATTGGCCTCGCCGGTTTACGGCAATGTGACGCTCACTTTGGGCGGCACCTCGGGCCAGGCCGGCTTGATCCTCAATACGGCCTCCACGGTCAGCGCGAACGTAGCGTTTGGCAGCCAGGAAGGCGTGGTCTACGGCGGCGGTACGGGCACCTCGACGATCTCCGGTAATATCGCCGGCAGCGGCGGCCTGACGGTCTTCGGTGCGACGGGGCTGTCTCTCAGCGGCAACAACAGCGCCTTGAGCGGTACCGTGACGATCAACGGTCCGTTGACCCTCGCTACCGTCACGGCCTTGGGCACCAATAACCTGGCCTTCGGCGGCGGCTCGCTGGCCACCGCCGCCGGCGTCAACTTCTCGACCGCCGCGAATATCGCGATTGGGGCGGGCGGCGGCACGATCAGCCCGGCCACCGGCACCACCTTCACCGCCAGCGGCACGATCTCCGGCGCGGGCGCGTTGAGCGACGGCGGCGCCGGTACCTTGGTGCTCAGCGGCACCAACAGCTACCTCGGCGGCACGAACCTCAACGCCGGCATTTTGCAGGTCAATGCCGACAACAACCTGGGCACCGCGGCCGGCACCATCTTCGGTATGCCCGCGGGCAACCTCACCTTCAACGGCGGCACGCTGGTCACGACGAGCTCGTTCAGCACCGCCCGCAATATCTCCCTGGCCGGCGCCGGCACGCTGGGTCCGGCGCCGAACACCACGCTGACCGTCAACGGCGGGATCAGCGGCAGCGGCGCACTGACCATCTCCGGCACCACGCCGCTGGTGGGCACGTTCACTACCACCAATCCGCTCGGCTCGGTGACCCTCAACGCGGTCAACACCTTCTCCGGCGGCTTGACGGTCAGCAGCGGCACCGTGATCGGCACGGCCTTGGCCTCCGTCAGCCCGGTGACCAGCACGACGATCACGGGAAGCGCTCTGGGCACCGCCGGCGCGACGATCGCTAACGGCACGCTGCAATTGAACGGTATCGGCTCGGCCGCCGGCGCCAGCTTGAGCGGACTGACCCTCACCGGCAACGGCACTTTGGCGGTCAACGCCACGGCCGGCGGCGTCACCACCTTGAACGTGGTTGGCACTACGCCGATCACCCGCAGCACGGTCGGTTCCACCCTGATCGTCAACCCGGTCAGTGGCCAGTTGACCACCGCCTCGGCGACGAACAAGGAAGTAGTGAGCTTCAACACGACTCCGATCGTGACGGCCGGCATCCTGGGCCCGTATATCGTCGTGCAGGGCGGCAACGGCACTACCACGGCTGACTTCGCAGCGGTCACTGGCACCGGGCCGTTCAACCTCATCGCGTACGCCGGCTACACGACTTTGCCTGCCACCGTCGGTTCCAGCAGCACCACTTACCAGACAACGGGTACCACGCTGACGGCCGCCACTGCGGCTTATGCCTTGAAGGTCGGCGCGGGTGCGACGCTCAACGTCGGTTCGACCACGGCGACCGCGTTGACGATCGGCCCCGCGTCGGGCGTGGGTGGCCTGATTCTCAACGGTGGCAGCACGATTGGTTTGGGCTTCGCGGGTAGTACGTTGGCTCTTGTCGCCTCGCAAGAAGACGTAGTCTACTCCGGCGGGAGCGCCAATACGATTTCGCTGCCGATCACCGGCACCAGCAGTTCCCTGACAGAGTTCGGCCCGGCGCCGTTGACCCTCTCCGCCGCCAATACCTACGGCGGCACCACGACCGTCAATGGCGCGCTAAGCCTCACCTATGCCGGCACATTGGCGAACGGTGCGACCGTGAACGTCAATATCGGCGGCAGCTTGTCCGTCGGCTCCAGCACCCTGATCTCGGCGAGCACCGTCCTGACCGATAACGGCACGGTGACCTTGGCGGACACCGCGGGCCAGACGATCGCCAGCCTCGCCGGCACGAACGCTGCCGCGTCGCTGACCATCGCCAGCGGCTCGACGCTGACTGAGGCCGGCAGCACGACGTACGCCGGCATCCTGGCCGGTTCCACCGGCGCACTGAAAGTCAACGGTGGGACGCTCGCTCTCACCAACGCCGCCAATACCTTTGGCGGCGGCGTGACAATCACCAATAGCGGCACGCTGAGCATCGTGGCCGACGGCAGCCTGGGCGCGGCGCCGTCGTCCTTCACGGCGAATAACATCACGATCGGAGGCACGACCGCAGGGACCCTGCTGGTTGCGGGGGCCGCGGGCAGCTTCACGCTGAACTCCAACCGCGGCATCACGCTCGCTACCGGCACCGATACGATCGGCGTCGCCAACACCGTCCAGACCGTGTCCTACGGCGGCGTGATCGCCGGAACGGCCGGCTTGACCGTGGGCAGTTCGGGCAACACCGGCATGCTGGTCCTCTCCGGCGCAAACACCTACTCCGGCGCCACGACCATCAGCTACGGCGTGCTGAGCATCGGCAGCGACGGCACCACTGCCGGCCAGGCCTCGAACCTGGGCGCGGTGCCCAGCAGCGTGACTACCGGCGCCATCGTCTTCAACAACACTGGCGCACTCGTTAGCACCGGCACGTTCACCCTGCACCAGAACCGCGGCATTACGATGACCGGGGCGGGCACCTTGGCCCCGGCCTACGGCACGACCTTGACCGTGGCCGGTCCGATCAGCGGCAGCGGCGCCCTGAGCATCGGCGTCCCGGGCACCACCGTGCTGACGAACTTCTACGGCGGCGGCACCGTGTTGCTGAACAACACCAGCGGCACCGCCGACACCAATTCCGGCGGCATCACTTTCAACAGCGGCGCGCTGCAAGTCAACAGCGATGCCAACCTGGGCGCTGCCACCAACGGCATCACCTTCGCCGCCAACAGCACCGGCGTCCTCGTCCTGAACGCCAACAGCGTCACTTCGACGCGGGCGATTACGCTCACCGGCCCGGGTATCATCGACGTCACCGGCAGCAACAACTGGACGTTCAGCACCGCGCTCACGGGCACGGGCGGCCTGACCAAGATCGACAGCGGCACGCTGGTGCTCAACGCCAACAACAGCGGCTCCGCGAGCAACATGACCATTGACGGCGGTGTCCTCTCCGGCCTGGTCCAGAGCTCGGGCAGCCCGCTGCCCACCGGCAGCGTGACTTTCAACAACGGCGAGCTGCAGCTCAACGCAAACAGCACGAACACCGCGACCGCGAACGTCAGCAGCCTGATCCTCAACGGCAACGGCACGTTGGCGGTCACCAGCAACAGCACGAACGCGCTCACGCTGAACGTCAGCGGCGGCGTTCCCGTCGTCCGCAACGCGGGCGGGACGCTGATTGTCAGCCCGACCGGGGCCTTGAACAGCATGGCGAAAGTCACCTTCACCACCAGCCCAACTTCCTACGTGCTCAACGGCATCTTTGCCCCGTACGTCGTGGCCCAGGCCAGCGGCAGCACGGCGGCCGACTTCGTCACCGTCAGCAGCAGCGCGTTGGCTGTCGCCACCTACAGCACGCTGACCGCGGGCGCGACCACGGCCACGGGCGTCTACCAGGCGACCGCCGCCACGGCGCTCGGCCAGAGCGATTCGGTTTACGCCTTGAAGGTCGCCGGGGCCTATGCGATCACGGGCGGGCCCACGCTTACCGTCGGCAACGGAACCGGCCAGGGCGGCCTGATCCTCGACGGCGGCGCCAGCATCGGCACCACCACGCTGGCCTTCGGCAACGCGGAAGGCGTGGTGTACTCAGGCGGCACGGGCAGCAACACGATCTCCGCCAACATCACCGGCAGCGGCGGCCTGACCGAGTTCGGCCTGACCACCTTGGTCCTCAGCGGCACGAGCAATACGTACTCCGGCGGCACGAACATCAACGGCACCGTGAGCGTGGCCAGCGACGTGCTGGGCGGCACCGGCAGCAGCATCAACTTCGGCGGCGGCACGCTGATCTCCACGGGTGCGGCGGTCACGTTGAACGCCAATCACGGGATTACGCTCGGCGCGGGTGGCGGCACGTTGAGCCCGGCGTCTGTCGGCAACACGTTGACCTACAACGGCGTTGTCGCCGGCCCCGGCGCGCTGACCATCGGTGGCGCCGCCAGCGCCTCCGCCACTTCCACCGTAGCCCTCGGCGGTACCAACACTTACACGGGTGGTACGAATATTCTCAGCGGCACCCTGCAAGTCACGGCCGACGCCAACCTCGGCGCGGCCCCGTTGTCGGCGGTGCCCGATATCGTCATCAACGGCACCAGCGCGGCTCCGGCAATCCTCCTTGCCAACCAGTCGTTTACGCTCAATGCCAACCGCGGCATCATCCTCGGATCGGCCACCAGCACGACCGCCAATAGCACCATCGGCACGATCGACGTAGCCAGCGGCAAGACGCTCAGCTACGGCGGCGTGATCGCCAACAATGCCGGCGGCATCGGCACTCTCTCGGTCGGCAGCAGCACCGCCACGGGCACCCTGGTCCTCAGCGGCGTCAACACCTTCTCCGGCGGCACGACAATCAACGCCGGCACGGTGCAGTACAACGGCGACACGGCGATGGGCACGGTGACCACCAATAAGGTGACGGTCAACAGCGGTGCGACTGCGGCCAGCGCGGCGACCGGTGGCATGGACCAGACGTTCCTCGGCGGCATTGCCACGAGTTCGACGGGCGTGGTGGCCTTGGCCGTCAACAGCACGAACAGTTTGAGCTTCTCGACGTTCACCGGCGGTTTAAGTCTGGGCGCGACAGGCCCCTACACCTACAGCGGTACGCTCACGCCCGCCAGCAACAACTCGACCTATTACCTGGGCGGCGGCGGCGGAACGCTGACGGTCTCCAGCGTTCTCGGCGGCGGTAGCAACAACCTCGTTGTCGCCGACAACGGCACTACGACCGGCGGGGTGGTCCTCACCAACGCGAATACCTACGGCGGCACCACGACCATCGGCACCGCGACCGCCAGCAGCGGCGCGTTGACGGTGGCGGCCGGCGCTTCGCTCGCCAGCACCGCCGTGACGGTCAACGCGGGTGGCACGTTGAACGTCGCCTCCGGCGGCACCCTGCCCACGGCCACCACCTTGACGGACAACGGCGCGGCGACCTTCAGCAGCACTGCGGAATCGATCAGTACCCTCAACGGCACGAATATCAACGCGACGTTGACGCTGGCCGGCGCGATGACTATCACTGGCGGCGGCAGCTTCGCGGGAGTCGTACAGGACGGCACCTCTGCCGGCAGCCTGACTGTCAACGGCGGCACGCTGACCCTAAGCAATACGGAAACCTACACCGGCGGCACGACCATCACCTCGGGCACGTTGACCCTCAACGGCGCAACGTCCGCCACCGGCACGCTCGCCGTGGGAACGAATGGAACGTTGGCGGGCTACGGCACTGTGGGTGGCGCTGCAACTTTGACCGGCAACGGCATCATCAACCTGACCGGCGGCACCATCGCTGGGACCTTGACGGCGACGGGCGGCAACTGGAACGGCAGCGGCAGTGTGACGGGCACGGTGACGGACAGCAGCGGCACACTCACCATCGGCCCGGGTGCGAACCTCACGGCCACCAGTGGCCTGACGGTCAGCGGCACCGGCACGATTGCCTCGGCCGATACGACGGGCATGCTCACCGGGAGCGTGAGCTACTCCAGCAGTTCCACCAGCACCTTCGGCGGCGTGATCGCCGACGGGGTCAGCAGCAGTACGTTGACGGTGAGCAATGGCACGCTCAACTTGGGCACTGCCAATACCTATAGCGGCGGCACGACGATCAACGGTGGTACGGTGAGCATCAGCGGCGCCGATGGGGCGGCCGGAAGTGCCGGCAGTCTGGGCAAGGTTCCCAGCGCTCCAAGTGCTGCCAATGTCACGCTCAACGGTGGCACCCTCAGCGCCAGTGCGAATGCCACGCTCGCGGCAAACCGCGGGATTACGCTGGGATCCTCCGGCGGCACCTTGAACGCCCAGACCGGGGCCAACCTGACCGTCAAGGGCCCGATTGTCGGGAGCACGGGCAGCCTGACGACTACCGGCACGGGCACGGGCACGGTGACCCTCAGCGGCGCGAACACCTACAGCGGCGCCACCAACGTCAATTCCGGCACCTTGGCCGTCAACGGCACTGCGGGCGGCTCGTTGGGCAACACCGCGATTACCGTGGCCAGCGGCGCCACCTTGCTGATCGAGGGCGCCACCACCTTCGGCAGCGGCGGCGCCGGCGGCGTCACCGTAAACGGCGGCGGAACTTTGAGCCTCGGAGACGGCACGATCAAGACGCTGACATTGAACAACAGCACCAGCACGAACCTCACCTTCAGCGGCAGCGGTGCGAACCCCTCCAACCTGATCTTCGACATCAGCGGCAACACCAGTTCCGTGGATGAGATCAGCGCTTCCGGGAAGATGAGCGCGGCAGCGGCAGGCGGCACCCTGGTGACGCTCGACTCGCTCAACTCCGCGCTGCTCAGCGGCAGCTACCCCCTGATCACCTTCGCCGCCGGTTCCAACGTCAGCGCGAGTTCCTTCGTCTTCGCCAGCACCGGCTCCGTGGTGGAGCAGATCGGCAGCGCGACTTACACCCTGGCGCTCAACGGCACGCAGTTGGACCTGAACGCCACCAGTACTGTCGTTGTCCTTCCGGCGGCCTACTGGACCGGTATCCAGACCGTCAAGAGTTGGGCCACGACGAGCCCCGGCACCAACTGGTACACGACGCTTGCCGGCACCACGGACCCCGGCCAGGTTCCCGGTCCCACCACCGACGTGTATTTCACGGCCAACGTCGCCACCACGTCGGTGAGCAGCACCCTGGACGCTAACTTCACCATCAACAGTCTCACCTTCAACAGCAACCCCACGGGCCTGGTGACCATTGCCAGCGGCACCAGCGGCCCGTACACGTTGACCATCAATGCGGCGGCCGGCGCGTACGCGGCCGGCACGGGCATCGTGGTCAGCGGCTCGGCCGGCGCGACGATCACCGCCAACGTGGCCTTGGGCGCCAATCAGAGCTGGACCAACAACTCGAGCGGTACCTTCACGGTCGGCGGCGGCACGGGCCAGACCATTACCGGCACCACCGGCACGCCCAACCCCAATCTCATCGTGACCGGCACGGGCAACACGGTCATCTCGGCCGCCATCCAGACCGGCGCAGGCAGCCTGGCGAAGAGCGGCACGGGCGCGTTGACGCTCAGCGGCGCGAACACCTACAGCGGCGGCACGACCATCACCAACGGCACGGTGTACGCCGGCGTGAGCAGTGTCCCGGGCACCAGCGGCGCCCTGGGAACAGGTCCGGTCGCCTTGGGCGGGGCCACGACGGGCGCCAGCCTGCTGACGAGCGGCGCCTTCACGGTCTCCAACGCCATTGGCGTGGCGGCCGGCCCGAACGGCAGTACCCCGCTGACCATCGGCGGCAGCACCGACAACAACTCGACCTTCTCCGGCGCGATCACGCTCAACAACAATCTGACCGTCTCGCAGGTCAGCAACGCGGGCAGCAATGCCCTGAGCATCACCGGCGGCATCACCGGGGGCACGAGCGGCCTCACCACCGTGACTTTCGCCGGGCCGGGGAACATCTCGGTCACCAACGCGCCCATCGCCGACAATGGCGTCAACACCGTGGCGGTCAACGTCAGCGGCGGCACGACGACCTTCGGCGTGGCCAACAGCTACAGCGGCGGCACCACGATCAGCGGCGGCACGTTGCAGATGGGCGCCAGCAACGCCCTGGGTAGTGGAATCGTTACCCTGGCCAGCAGTGCAACGCTGAACCTCAACGGCTATACGGAAACCGTGGGCACGTTGTCGGGCGTGTCGGGTGGAGCGATCTCGCTGCCCGTCAACACGAACGGCACCAGCAGCTTGACCAGCAATAGCGCGGCCAGCAGCACCTACGCCGGGACCCTCAGCGGCACCGGGACCTTTACGAAGCAAGGCACCGGGATCCTCACCCTCGCCGGCAACAACAGCAGCTTTACCGGCACCATCGTGATCGGCACCAATGGTACGATACAGGCCGGCAATCCGAATGCCCTCGGCGGCACGGGTGCGACGGTGCAGTTGGGCGGCGGCACCCTGGAAGCCACCAGCACCTACAGCACCGGCCAGAGCTTCCAGGTGGACAACGTGACGGGCACCAACGGCCTCGTCGGCGGCACGGTCCAGGTCGATGGCACGAATACGTTGACCATGACCGGCGGCGTCAGCGAGACTCCGAGCACAGCTCCGCCGGGGTCGGGCATCCTCAACAAGACCGGTCCGGGCACCTTGATCGTCAGCGGCGCGTTGACTTATGGCAGCACTGGTACCAATGAAGCCACCAACGGCGGCACGAACGTGGTGGCCGGCACGCTGCAACTCTCCGGCACGAATTCGCTGCCCAACGACGGCATCGTCACCATCAGCAGCGGGGCCACGCTGAACCTCAATGGCAACAATTCCACCGTCAGCTCGCTGACGGGAAGCGGTACTGTCTCCTTGGGCACCGCCCAGTTGACGGTCAACGGTACGACCAACACCACCCCGGGCGCCAGCGCAACCTCCTTCGGTGGCCCTGTGAACTTGGGCACTGGCACGCTGGTGGTCGGCGGCACGAGCAACTTCAGCGGCGCCATCAGCGGCACCGGCGGGGTGCAGGTCAATTCGACCACGCTCACGCTCAGCGGCAGTAGCAACAGCTACTCCGGTACGACCCTGGTCAGCGGCGGCACGCTCTCGGTAGGCGCCGGCAACCTCTCCCCCAACAGCCAGGTCCAACTCCAAAACGGCACCCTGCAGACCACCGCAACCACGACCGTAACCAACAGCGTCCAGTTGGAGCGCAACGGCGTCACCAACGGCGGCGGCACGATCACCGTTGCGTCGGGCGACACGTTGGTGATGTTTGGAACCATCAGCGAAGGGACCGGCAGCAATGCCGCCGCCCAGCTCACCATGAGCGGTTCGGGCACGTTGATGTTGCTCACTGCGGCCACTTACACGGGCGGTACGGTGATCGATAGCGGCAGCACGCTGCAATTGGCGACGCCTAACGCCTTGGCGACCAGCGGCGTGACGGACAACGGGACGCTCGTGCTCGGCAACGGCCTCGCGGCCAGCGCCGGGACGCTGTCCGGCAGCGGCAGCGTCACCTTGGGCTCGGGCACGCTGACCGTCAGCGGCGGCACCTACAATGGTTCGGTGAGCGGCACGGGAACCTTCACGCAATCTTCGGGTACCCTGACCTTGGGCAGCGGCGCGAACGTCACCGCTGGCACCACCACCGTCAGCGGCGGGACTTTGACCGTCGCCACGGGCGGCACGCTTGCCAGCAGCAACGTGAACGTCAGCAGCGGCGCGAACTTCAACGTAACCACAAACACGAATCTCGCGAGCAGCACGAATCTGACCAGCGACGGTACGACCACCTTCAGCAACACCGCCCAAACGCTGGCCGGACTGAACGACGTTGCCGGCACCGGCACCGTGAATCTCAACGGCTCGGGCGGCACGGCCCTCACGTTCGCCGGAGGCAGCACGCCGAGCACCTATAATGGCCAGATCAACGGTTCGAGCAGCAGCTTGGCAGTCACCGGCGGCAGCCTGACGCTGGGCGGCACGAACGGCTACACGGGTACCACGACGGTCTCGGGCAGCGGCACGTTGATCGCCGCCAGCAACAGCGCCCCGGGGAGTAGCGGCGCCTTGGGCAACGCCAGTTCGGCGATCCAGCTTAACAACGGCGGCACGCTGCTCACGGCAGGGAGCGCCACCATCAGCCGCGCGATCAACGCGGGTACGCCGAGTGACACCACCGCTTCGACGGTCGGCGGAAGCACGGCCACCAATACCACGATCTCCGGCGCAATCAACACCAACTACGACCTGAACATCACCCAGGTTCCGACCGGGCTGGGATATGCGTTAACACTCAGCGGCGGAATTAACTACGTCGGCACCGGGACGCAGAACCTCAACTTCAACAACAATGGCCGCGTCAACGTGAATGCGGCGATCAATGATCCGGCGGGCTTGAGCTACAACCCGACCAGCGTAACCTGGACGGCGCCGGGAACCCTCAATGTGAACTTTAATGGCAGTGGGACTACCTATTTGAACGTCGGCAGCACCTACAGCGGCACGACATCGATCAATTCGGGCAAGGTGGTCGTGAACAACGGCGCCAGTGGCACCGCCTTCGGCAATCCGAACAACAGCGGATCGAATCCTTACGGAACGGGCGATGCGTACGTTACCGTGGGGCAAAACTCCGGTCCTAGCGCCGTCCTCACCGGTACCGGCACTATCGATACGGCCGCCAACCCGGTCGACATCATCGTCAACTCGACGGGAACCCTGGTCAACACGATGGCCTATAACGGCTACCTTATCAGCGGCGGCACGGTGTTGAACAGCTCGAACGACGCAAACACGAAGTCGTCCGGGTTCCTCGCGTCCGGCACTACGGGTTCACTAGCGATCGGGGTTTACTATAGCGCGGCTCACCAGAGCGCCAGCGCGATCACCGGTGGCACCGAGCTGTCGCCGTCCGCGTTGACGGGCGGGTCGGGTGACATCGGCGCATCGAGCGACTCGTATTGGCTGTCGGCCAGCAACAAGACGTTCAAAATCCAAGGCACCGGCTCCGCGACGACAACGTTGCACATCAGCGATGGGGTCTACCAGTCGCAGAGGTACACCTACCACCTCGGCGACATCTTCTTCATCGTCCACGGCGACGACCAGGACGGCAGCCCGTACAGCAATGGTACGTCGGGTGGGGTGGCAGACGGCGGTACGGTCGCCAACCAGATCCAGGGTGAGTTCACGGATCCCAAGACCGGACAACTGGTGCCCCAAGGCGGTATCATTTACGGCTGGAACGGCACCACATACGACAGCGAAACCTGGGAGGTCTTCTACACCGCCAACTACCAGACAGGACAGCTCAGTGGAGGTTACGACGTCGCCATCGAGGCGGTGAACGCGGTTCCGGAAGC